>Ga0182039_10000376_pt1 | contig 22838 bp, 25 predicted proteins | sample sta12Can44000111_FD_125975 | JGI IMG/M metagenome (GOLD analysis project Ga0182039, IMG submission 125975) | Lab enrichment of tropical soil microbial communities from Luquillo Experimental Forest, Puerto Rico - statanox.12C.anox.44.000.111 | ecosystem: Environmental > Terrestrial > Soil >...
TCAAAGTTTAGGCCTCATGCCTAAATGATTTCTTTTCAAAACCGTCAATCACCCGAGCCGGCGACTTCGGATTTTTGACCTTGATCCAGGCCTTCGACGGCCCCGACTTGTAAATTGACGTAAGCCGCTCCGAGACGATGCCCTCAAGCCCGAGATTGCAAACGGCGGCGGCCTTTATTTGTTTGCCGCTTCCATCTCGGCCAATTCGATGAGCTTTTCTTTTTTCGTGTTTTTTGAGCCGCACTGGAAATTCCGTCTTAGCCCTTTTATAAACCTCTGACCGATTGTCCAGCAAATTGTCGATCAGCTCTCATGTAGGCGCGGTCCGATAGCTATCGTCGGGTGCAGACATGGTCCTGCTCCTTGTCGCTTGAGCGCTAAACACTAGTGCGGATTTCGTTGGTCATCTTGAAGGGATTGATATCCCCGGACTTACAAACTTCAGCCCTGGGGCTGCAAAATCGGCTGGATGATGTACCCCCGCGATTGCCAGCACTATAGCAAACGTCGAGCCTGCGATTATCAGCCCCAACACAACTTCACGGAGTTCGGGCTTCATGCAAGCCTCCCTCACAACACCTAAATGCGGCTATGTGCGAGGAGTTCCTGAAATGGATTTCAAGGCGGTGGCTCAGCCAGACCGCTGCGTATCGGGGACAAGGATTTCTTTGAGCGCTACGAAAGCGATTGCATTGGGATTGTTCGCTCCCGCCTTAAGTTGCCGTCTTATAGAAGCGTGAATGCGCAAAGACATATCTGGCCGCGCACGTCTCTCATCGGGCGGAATTTGCTCCCATGCAAGCTTATAGGCCGAGCCGTATATCTCGACTCTTCGCCCGATCGCGCTTTGGTGGCGAGGTGGCATTCTCTAGTCCGCCGTCAGTGACTTCTGGAGCTTCTTGAACAGCCGCTTATCTCGGGCATCATAGCGGAACCATTTCTTGCCTCGCCGGACCAACGTTTTCTTTCTTGGTCACAAGCGCGTCATCGACATCATCTTGCCAACGCAAGGCGATCGCGATGGGGTGCCGCTTGGGATCCGCGGTGTTGCCTTTGACCAAGTCATCGGCTTTGGCCGCGACCGCAATTTCTTCGCTCTCATCGACTTCGATGACGACGACGGGGAGTCCTTCGTTTCTTCATCACTCAAACACGCATTACATACAGCCCACGTAGGTACAAAGAAGTGGAGCTGCCACCTAGGGGCCCAGATGACAGCCCCATGCCGAACGCTAGGGTACGGGGACGGAGAACGCGACCGGCAAATATGACAGTCGCTGATTTCTGAAGTAGTTCCCACTTACCGCATTTAAGTTGTCAAGGAGTGCTAAAAATAGTGGCCACCGGTGCTTTGCCCCCCAGCCCAGTTCGGTGGCCAGGGCCGCTGCTTTTTCACTCTCGCGGCGGCCCTTTTGTTGATCCGGCAAGGATAAGGAAAATGACGGGCATTGAACTGTACGCACTCATTTTCTTTTCGATATTGATTGTCACGCTTGCTCTAATGTTTGGGGCGGGCTTGCTGTTCTGGACCCACTATCCGCGTGATTTGCGATCTTCGGCTGAATAAGTAGCAATTCAGCAACTGTCGCCGCATTTAGCCGACGAGTTGATTTCCCTCATAAGAATGCTGCCGAGAATGTCAGGCGGTGAGCCGCCGAGCTGTGTGCATTTGCTACCGAGATGTGTGCGTACATCGAGGGTGCCGTCTCGAGTGACGCACCAACTGCACTGCCCGTGTTCATTTTTCAGGTTGCGCCAGACCACGAATTCACGATCGCTCATATCCAGCCCTCCTTCGGATAGGCGATTTGGCGGCGGAAACTGTGATGGGACTTGGCTGTCGAGGCGTGGCGCAACATCATCAGCGCGTACCGTGTTGCGCACATGAGGTCGTCGCCTTCCTTCACGACCTTGCCGCCGGTGTTCATTTATTCCAGCCCTCCATCGGGCTCGAAATTCGCTGTGGAGGGGCGCCGCGGCAAAGGCCCGCGGCAGGTAGATTCAACGCACAAGTGACGGCCGCTTCGGGTCGAATTTCCATTGCGGAATCAAAAATTGCATGGCAATCGAGTCATCCCGCGCGCCCAGGCCCATGCTTTTGTAACGGCGATGCGCGGCATCGATCTGCGCCATATCTACCTCGATGCCAAGACCTGGCCGCTGCGGGACAGCAACCGAACCTTTGACGATCTTGAGCGGGTCTTGGGTCAGGCGCTGGCCATCCTGCCATATCCAGTGCGTGTCGATCGCCGTGATTTGGCCAGGCGCGGCGGCAGCGACGTGAGTAAACATCGCAAGCGAGATGTCGAAATGATTGTTCGAGTGCGAGCCCCAGGTAAGGCCCCAATCACGGCACAACTGGGCGACCCGTACGGATCCCTGCATCGTCCAGAAATGCGGATCGGCGAGCGGAATGTCGATCGCCTGAAGCTGGATCGCATGGCCCATTTCGCGCCAATCGGTGGCAATCATATTCGTGGCCGTCGGCAGGCCGGTCTTCCGACGGAACTCCGCCATGATCTCACGCCCGGAATAACCTTTCTCCGCGCCGCAAGGATCCTCGGCATAGGCGAGAATATTGCGCAGATCACGGCATAGCCGTATGGCCTCCTCCAGCGACCACGCACCGTTCGGATCAATCGTAACGCGTGCATCCGGAAATCGCCGCGCCAGCGCCGTCGCGGCCGCGATCTCCTTTTCGCCTTCGAGGACGCCACCCTTGAGCTTGAAATCCTCGAATCCGTATCGTTCATGTGCGGCCTCGGCGAGCCGGACAATCGCCGCTGATGTCAGGGCCTCCTCATCACGCAACCGAAACCAATCGTTATTCGCAAGGGGCGCACTTCGATACGGCAAGTTCGTTCGCTTTCGATCGCCGACATAAAACAGATAGCCGAGCATTTTGACGGCCGGCCGCTGCTGGCCCTCACCGAGAAGCGCAGCCACGGGAACAGCGAGATGTTGCCCGAGCAGATCGAGCAACGCAGCCTCGACCGCTGTGACCGCGTGGACCATGGTGCGAAGATCGAAGGTCTGTTGACCGCGGCCTTCCGCATCCCGAGCGGCAAATTTTTGCCGCATGCCGTTGAGGATATCGTTAAAGGTGGCAATCGATCGCCCGATGACCAACGGCCGCGCTTCGTCGAGCGTCTGGCGGATGCGATCACCACCCGGCACTTCGCCCACGCCCGTTCGCCCGGCATTGTCACGCAGGATGACAATGTTGCGGGTGAACAATGGACCGTGCGCACCACTCAAGTTGAGCAGCATGCTGTCTTCCCCGGCAACAGGGATAATCAGCATGTCCGAAACGACGGGTGTGCCCTTGCCGAAATCGATCATGGCCGAGTTTTATTCTGCAACAATATTTCCCGCCTCAATCACTTTTTTCCAGCGCTGCGTTTCATCGGCCAGAAAATTGACGAATTGTGTGCCATTGCCGGCGACCGCATCGAAAGCCAATGTCATTCGAATCAAACCGGATGGCCTAATCCCAGGGAAACTCTATCCAGAGCAGCGGACCGCCTCGCGTTCGACATTGGCGTTGGCAATAGCGATCACATTTGTCGGTATATTTCAGACAGCGGCCCTGAGCGTCTTCCCTCAGGCAACCGGCCAACCCCCAGGCACAATAGGCACCGCAGTCTGACCAGCAGGCGTCGGACGCCCATACGGCTTCGGCACGTTTGCTCCGAGGGAATGGCAGGTCCGCACTGTGCGCATTGTAACGCCAGACCGGTGCCTTTCCATCAAGGGCTTTGGCTGGGACAGCGGCCATCACAATGGCGAGAAACAAAAACCCCGAGATGATACGCGAGCTTTTCATGCCACCAAGATAGCGCCGCCGATAGGGTTTCGCCAACGACCTTAATGGATGGCCTGTGGAACCTCAGCTGACCAGCCCCGTTTTTGCGTCTGTGGATTCGGGAGAAGCTGTTTGCGTAGCATTGCAGAGTCGCAAGGTCGCAAATCTAATCCCAAGCAGAAATCGGCCACCGATGGCATCAGGCCGATGGAGCGTCCGACGCTCGTCACCCGCTTTTTTATGCGAATCGTCGAATGGGTGGAGCACTTCAATCTTGCGTTGAGCGCTGTGGAAAATCCGCCGATTTACGACAAAACCATCTTCCCATGGACCCAATCAATCGAGTCCGAGTGGCGGACAATCCATACCGAACTCCAGCGCGTGCTCGCACGACAAGAGGATTTACCCGCCTTCCACGAGCTTGCGCCGATGCGTCGATGGTCAGCGACGATCGCAGATGGAAGAGCTTCGTACTGACCGGCTATGGCTTCCGCTCTTTTAACAACATCCGCCTGTGTCCAGAAACATGGCGCGTATGCCAAAGTATCCCGGGGTTGATTACTGTACTGTTTTCGATCTTTGAACCGGGCAAGCATTTGCCCGCGCATCGCGGTCCATACAATGGTGTGCTGCGGCTGCACCTTGGGCTGATCGTCCCCGAACCGCGCGAACGGCTCGGTATTCGTGTCGAAAACCAGATCAACCGCTGGCGGGAGGGTGAGGTTGTCATTTTCGATGACGCGTATGAGCACGAGGCCTGGAACGATACTTCCGATACGCGCGTGGTTCGTCGATTTGTCCGGAAACCGCTGCATTTTCCCGCCAATTTGATCAACTGGCTCCTCCTTCATCTGGCGGTGTTCACGCCGTTCATCCGCGAGGGTATAGAGAAGGAGAAGGCACGGGAACGAAAGTTCTACGCAGAAGCGGAGGCACTGCGGAATCGATAAGACTTCGGCTCCTTGATCTTGCCTTCAATCGCGGCTAGCCCCTCCTCCATGCAAGATTCCGACACGAAAGTGGATGGCGCCGCGCCAAAGATCAGTTTCGTCTCGCTCGGCTGCCCGAAGGCGCTGGTGGACAGCGAACGCATCGTCACGCGCCTGCGGGCGGAAGGCTACGAGCTTTCTCGCCAGCACCAGGGCTCTGACCTTGTTATTGTCAATACGTGCGGGTTCCTCGACAGCGCCAAAGCGGAATCGCTTGCGGCCATTGGCAATGCGCTGAAAGAGAACGGCAAGGTCATCGTTACCGGCTGCATGGGTGCAGAGCCGGAAAGCATTTCCGCCACCTATCCCGATGTTCTGGCGATCACCGGCCCCCAACAATATGAAACAGTGGTCGAAGCCGTACACAATGCGCTTCCGCCCAAGCACGATCCCTTTCTCGATCTTGTGCCGCCCGAGGGCATCAAGCTCACCCCGCGCCACTATGCCTATCTGAAGATTTCCGAAGGCTGCAACAACCGCTGCTCTTTTTGCATCATTCCCCGCCTGCGTGGTGACCTCGTGTCACGCGCAGCGGCCGATGTGCTGCGTGAAGCCGAAAAGCTTGTTGCCGCCGGCGTAAAAGAACTACTCGTCATTTCTCAGGATACGTCAGCTTACGGCGTGGACCTTAAATATGCGGCCAGCAAGTGGCGCGACCGCGAGGTGCGAGCAAAGTTCATCGATCTTGCGACTGCATTGGGTGAACTAGGCGTCTGGGTCCGACTGCACTACGTCTATCCCTATCCGCACGTGGACGATGTCATCTCGCTGATGGCCGAACGAAAAGTGTTGCCCTACCTGGACATACCATTCCAGCACGCCTCCCCTGACGTCCTCAAACGCATGCGACGCCCGGCAGCGCAGGAAAAGACACTCGAGAGGATTGCGTGTTGGCGCAAGCAATGCCCGGATCTCACCTTGCGGTCGACATTCATTGTCGGATTTCCCGGTGAGACAGACTCCAATTTCGAAATGTTGCTCGACTGGCTTGATGAGGCGTCGCTCGATCGCGTCGGCTGTTTCAAGTATGAACCGGTCAGAGGCGCCGCCGCGAACGAAATTGCAGCGCCAGTGCCGGACGAGGTGAAGGAACAGCGCTGGCACAGGTTCATGCAGACACAGCAGAAGATCTCGGCCCGGCGACTGAAACGCAAGGTCGGCTCGCGGCAGAAAGTTATTATCGACGATGTTGGTCCGACCGTAGCAAAAGGCCGCTCCATGGCCGATGCGCCCGAAATCGACGGTGCCGTCTACGTAGCTACCCGCCGTCCTTTACGGGTCGGCGAAATCACGACGGTGAAGATCGAACGCGCCGACGAATATGACCTGCACGGGACAGCAGTCGGCTTCTGATTTTCCTTCATCGATCCAATTGACCTACGGTTTTTACGATCGCATCGGTCAAGGTTTTCAGTTCGTCGGATGAAATAGTGAAAGCCGGCGTGAGATAGATAACGTTGCCGATTGGCCGGATGAATACGCCTTGTTCGATGAAGTGAGTGCGCAGGCCATCCAGATCGTCGACGCGGTTGAGTTCAACCACTCCGGTGGCACCGCGCACGCGGACATCTTTCACAATCGGCATATCCCTGCATGCCGCAAGATTCTGTTCCATGGCCGCCGATATGTCGGCGACCTGTCGAAGCCGCGGTTCCTTCTCGAAAAGGTCGAGCGAAGCGTTCGCGGCCGCGCACGCCAGCGCATTTCCGGTATATGTGGGTCCATGCATCAACGCCTTTTTGGGATCGTCCGACCAGAATGAATCGAAAACCTGACGCGTAGCGATTGTTGCGGCAAGAGGAAGTGTGCCACCCGTAAGCGCCTTCGAGAGCGTGATGATGTCCGGCGCGACCTCGGCCTGATCACATGCAAACATGCTGCCCGTGCGCCCAAACCCCGTGAAGATCTCATCAAAAATGAGCAGCACCGCATGTTTGTCGGCAAGTGCGCGCAAGCCCTGAAGCACACTCGCATGGTGAAACTTCATGCCGCCAGCCGCCTGGATCAGCGGCTCGACAATGATCCCGGCGATATTTTCGCTGTATTCCGTCAGCAATTCTTCAAGTGCTGAGGTCGTTGCGACATCTTCGGGTAAATCTAGGACCCAATACTTTTTCAGTAAGTCAGCGAACACCGTGTGCATGCTCGCCTCCGGATCGCTAACCGCCATGGCACCCGTCGTATCGCCATGGTAGCCGGCCTTGAACGCAACGAACTGCGACTTGCCGAGGGCGCCGCGATTGATCCAGTGCTGGACCGCCATTTTCATGGCGACCTCGACCGCAACAGAACCTGATTCCGAGAAGAACACGCGAGTCAAGTCACTAGGCAACAATCCGGCGAGGCGGCCTGCAAGACGTAAAGCCTGTTCGTGCACAAGACCGCCCAGCATCACATGTGGCATCGATTCGAGCTGCGTCTCGACCGCATGTCGTATTTGCGGATGGTTATAGCCGTGACAGGCCGTCCACCAGCTGGCAATGCCGTCAATCAGTTCGCGCCCGTCGGAGAGCATAATCCGCGAACCCCGCGTACTGGCGACCAGGAGCGGCGCGGATACTGTTTTCATCTGGGCGTAAGGCAGCCAAATGTGTTTCAAGCCGTCGCGATACCAATCCGGCGTGATGCTGTTTTTGCTGGTTCGGCCGGCCATTTGACGTTTCCCTGCTGGGTTCGTGCTAAGCATCTAGGCAGAACATGGCAAGGCCACTGATGCGCTCACTCGACACCTTTGCGCACGACAAGCTCGACGAACTCAAGCGCCGGCGCCTATACCGGGCGCTCAACGAAACCGTTCGCGAGGATGGCATCTGGATCGAGCGAAATGGCCGTCAGTTGCTTTCATTTTCGTGCAATGACTATCTCAACCTCACCCAGCATCCGCTCATCAAACAGGCAGCGATCGCGGCGATCGAGGAATATGGGGCGGGCTCCGGCGCGTCGCGTCTGGTAACCGGAAATCACCCTCTCTACCCGAAGCTCGAATCCCGCCTTGCCCAATTCAAACACACGGAAGCTGCCTGTGTTTTTGGGTCTGGCTACCTCGCGAATACCGGGATCATTCCGGTCCTGATCGGGCGCGATGGGCTGGTTCTGGTCGATGAACTGTCGCATGCATGTATCTATGCGGGCGCACAATTGTCCCGTGGCGTGGTTGTAACGTTCCGCCACAACGATGTGACGCACGCGCGCGAACTCCTTTCAGCCCACCGTGGCGATCACGACCACGCAATCATTGTCACGGACGGCGTCTTCTCCATGGATGGAGATCTCGCTCCGCTAGGTGAACTGCTCGCGCTCGCCGAAAACTACGGCGCGTGGCTCATGTCAGACGATGCGCATGGTCTGGGCGTGGTCGGCGGTGGCCGCGGATCGAGCTTCGTCGGAAACTCAAATATTCCCGTCCCCCTGCAGATGGGCACTTTGTCCAAAGCTGTCGGCTCTTACGGAGGCTACCTTTGTGCATCCGCGTCTGTCATCGAACTAATGCGCAATCGGGCACGAACGCTCATTTATTCGACCGGCTTGCCTCCAGCTTGCGTGGGAGCAGCGATTGCCGCGCTCGATCTGATAGAGCGTGATCCAATCTACGCTGCGCAACCGGTCCGAAAGGCAATAGCATTTACCAAACGAGCAGGCCTTGCGGACGCGCAAAGCCCAATCGTGCCAATCGTGGTCGGTGACGAAGAAACCGCACTTGCACACTCGCGGTTGCTGGAGAAGGAAGGATTTCTTGCAGTGGCCATCCGTCCACCGACGGTCAAGCCAGGCACGGCGCGCCTGCGCCTCACGTTTACAGCGCAGCATCCGGACGATCAGATCGAACGGCTTGCGGACATCGTGCGCGACAAGATCCTGGCATAAATCGTGGCCGCATATTTCGTCACCTCGACCGGCACCGATATCGGCAAGACTTTCGTGACTGCCGCGCTAATTCGTTATATGCGCGAGTCCAACCAGCCCGTGTCCGCACTGAAACCGATCGTAAGCGGATACGATTCCTCGGTTGTGGAGACCAGCGATCCGGCAGTTCTGCTGGCGGCGCTCGGTCGGCCGGCATCCGCAGAAGAGGTCGAACGCATTGCCCCGTGGCGTTTTCGTGCCCCGCTCGCCCCTGACCTTGCCGCTGCACGCGAGGGGCGCAGCGTCGACTTCGAGCGCGTGGTTGAGTTCAGTCGTGCGGCTGTCATGAGCGCAAAGGGACCTCTTTTCATTGAAGGTGTCGGGGGAATCATGGTGCCACTCGACGGGCGACGCACCGTGCTCGATTGGATGGCCGCGCTCGATATCCCGCTATTACTAATCGTCGGCGGATATCTCGGCACCATCAGCCATACACTGACTGCGCTCGACGTATTGACGCAGCGTAAATTGACGATCGCAGCCATCGTCGTAAGTGAAAGCGAGCGCGATCCCGTGGCACTCGACGACACGGTGACTAGCATCGAGCGATTTTCCAATGGCGTCGAGGTCATCGGACTCCCCCGACTGCCTGCCGGCATTACGCATCATCCGGCAATTGCCCGGATCGCCAATTTGCTTTGAGGTACGCTCAGCCGTTGTAGGTCAGCATGGTTTCGATCATGCCTTCCAGGTTGACCAACCCGTGCATCACCATGGTCAGGATGGTCGATCCGCTCGCCCATCGGACCCAGCCAAAAAGCAGTCCGAAGGAAAAGACCTGGGCGATGAGAAACCAGTCGTACTGGACGTGTATGATCGCAAACAGTCCGGCGGTGAAAACGATAACCCGCCACGCATAGTCTGGCTTTCGCAACCATCCTCGGAAGAAGAATCCACGAAACAGCGTTTCCTCGCCGATCGGAATGAGGACCGTTACAGCGACCAGCAGCAAAGGCAGCAGGTCAGCATTTTTCGCCGCCCGGTACATGTCGCTCTGGAAGCGGTCGACTATGTTGCGACCGGCAAGCCAGCTCGCCGCGTCGCCCACGGCGATCAGAGCAACCACCGCCACAATGGCAACGATGACTTCTCCGCGCCGCGGCAGCTTGTAGCCGAGATATTCCACGACGCTCCCTCTGGATCTGGCAGCTAAAGCCAGCAAGGCGACCTGCACGGGCGCCGATACAAAAATGAACAAAATCAACGCGCCGCCATCCTGCGTCAGAGTGGCCACCTCACCTAACTGGAGGCCGTACCATCCGCTCAGCGCAACGATTCCAGAAAGTTGACTAGCAAGGAGCGCAAACGCTCCGATCAAAAACGTTGCAAAGAGACCCAAGGGTTTCCCAACGTCGCTCAAGGCAGATCCTTCAGCCATTGGCCGAGCTCTGCCCGTTCGGTTTCGCTCATGTCGGTCTGATTGCCGAGCGGCATCGCCCTACCCTCCACCGTCTGTGAATAGACAACTGCAGCATGTTTTTTGAGGTCGGCGACAGATTCCAGAACAATATTTTTCGGCGCTTCGCGGAAGCTTTCGTGCGTCGGATTGACCGCATGACAGGTCGTGCAATGTTTGTGCACGATCAGCAGGACGTCTGCATCGGAGATATTGCCGCCCTGCGCGGCTGGCGCAATGGCGGCGAAGACTATCCCCGCCACTGTGCGCAAAATCATGCAGGCGACCTTCTACGGAACCAGAATGGACGAACCCGTTGTGTCGCGGCCTTCCATTTCCTTGTGAGCCTTGGCCGCATCCTTGAGCGAATATTTTTGGTTGATCGGAATCTTCACCGCGCCCGAACCGACGACTTTGAAAAGATCGGCAGCCGTGGCGATCAGATCATCGCGCTTGGCTACATAGTTATTGAGGGTTGGCCGCGTCGCGAACAGCGAGCCTTTGGTCTGCAGGATGTTAATGTTGAAGGCGTCGATCTGGCCGGACGCACTGCCGAAACTGACGAAATAGCCAAGCGGACGCAAGCAATCGAGCGAGGCAGGGAATGTGCTCTTTCCGATGCCGTCGTACACCACGTCGCAGAGCTTCCCGCTGGTGATGTCTTTCACGCGGGCGACAAAGTCTTCATCGCGATACAGGATCGTGTGGTGACAGCCGTTCTTCTTGGCGATGTCGGCCTTTTCCTTCGAACCGACGGTGCCGATGACGGTTGCGCCGAGATGGTTTGCCCATTGGCAGGCAATCAAGCCGACGCCGCCCGCGGCGGCATGGATCAAACATACGGTGCCTTTTTCGACTTTGTAGGTTCGGTTCAGCAGGTATTGCACGGTCATGCCTTTGAGCATCATGCCCGCAGCCTGGTCATAGGAAATATTGTCCGGCAATTTCACCGCGCGGTCCGCCGGGACCAGCCGTTCGGCGGCATAGCCGCCCAGCGGTCCGACAAACGCCACGCGGTCGCCCACCTTAAGGTCAGTGACGCCCGGACCGATCGCCATCACTGCGCCGGCGCTTTCATTGCCCGCGATGAACGGCATCCCGACAGGCGATGGATACATGCCCATACGGAAATAGGCATCGATGAAATTTACGCCGGCGGCGTGCTGTTTGATCTTGATCTGGCCCTGGCCTGGCGCGGCGATCTGAACATCTTCGTAGGTCAGGACTTCGGGACCGCCGGGTTTGTGAACGCGCACTGCCGCGACCATTTTTGTCTCCTTGGATACAATTGTTAGGCGGGAAGGAATTCGGGCCGCGATAATAGGCGGCCGCGCGGCGAGCGCAAGACGGGTCAGCGCGCCCCGGAGACGCGCAGGTTCGCGCCATTGATGTAGGAGGCAGCGTCAGACAGCAGGAACAGTATCGCTTCGGCAACTTCGTTGGCCTGCCCCGGCCGGCCCATCGGCAGCATTGGCAAGACGCGGTCGATGCGTCCAGGCGGCTGAATGTCGGTATCAATGACGCCCGGCGTAATTGCGTTAACGCGAATACCTTCCTTGGCGACCTCGCGGGACACGCCGACGACCATGGAGTCCACACCCGCCTTCGCCGCGGCATACCAGACACATTCGTTCGCGCCGCCAAGAGGCGCGGCCATCGACGAAAGCATCACAACGGCACCGCCTTTGCCACCGTGTTTAGTCGACATGCGGCGTACACAGGCGCGCAGACACAGCAGCGCTCCGAAGGTATCGATGTCGAGCACTTCACGGATCGTCTTCGCGCTGACCTCGTCCAGGCGTGAGCCCTCGCCGATAATTCCGGAACTATGCACGAAATGGGTCAGCAACCCGAATGTACCGCTGGCGGTGTCGAAGACACGTTCTATGTCGTATTCCAGTGCCATATCTCCCTGTATAGCAACGGCCTTGCCGCCGGCTTTCTTGACGGCATCGACCACTGCGGCCGCAGCGTTTGAATTGCTCTTGTAGTTCACCGCCACATCGTAACCATGCTCCGCCGCAAGCTTGGCCGTCGCCGCACCAATGCCGCGGCTGCCGCCGGCGATCAGCAAGACTGGTCGAGACATGGAATGCTCCTTGGGCTAAACGCGATCAAGCGGCGGCTCGAACACGGTCGGGCAATAATCCAACCGTGAAGAAATACACGGCGATCAGAGACAACGGCACCGTGACGTAGGGGCCGGGCGACAGATCCTGAACAACCGCGGCCAAGGCCAACACCGCCCACATCGTCAGAATTGCAATGTTAAGCAACCGCCAATGTTGGACCCGCAACGGATGGAGAAACTTCACAGGTGCAAAGCTCAGACCCGCAAGTACCACAATCCCAACGGCTACCAGCCATCCAGGTGGTTCAAGCAGGTAGAGATAAAACGCCGCGAGATTCCAGACGGCCGGAAAGCCGCGGAAGTAATTGTCCGCAGTCTTCATTTCTCGATCTGCGAAATATAGAGCGCCGCTGATGACGACGACGATCCCTGCCGGTATGGCAAGCGGTTGCGGCAACAGCCCGCTCGCCGCAATCGCGTAAGCCGGAACGAAGACGTATGTCGTGAAATCGACCACCAGATCAAGCGTCTCACCCGACCAGCGCGGTACGAGCTTCTGCACTTCAAAAGCACGCGCCAACGGTCCGTCCGCACCGTCGACAACGAGCGCGAGACCAAGGCACAGAAACATTCCAGCCCAATGGCCCCCCGTACCAAGGATAAGCGCAAGCAATGCCAACGCCGCGCCGGTCGCGGTGAAGACATGAATCGTAAATGCGCGGACGTACTCGAATCCCGCCACTTAACCGTTGCCCCAGTCGAGCTTTACGATCTCAGCCGACCGTCCCGCCAGATTCCAGTTGCGGCCGAAGCCACGGAAACGCGACCTGTCGGCACGGGCGACGATGATATCAGAGCCGATCCAGTAATCACTATTCCGGATCGTTACATTCTTGCCCGCTTCCTTTCCCCGGACCGGGCTGATTGCCCCGTCGACATACTTCTCAATGCGGACGACACGCGTTTCCCCTTCAGTCTCATAAGTGATGGGGACCTGATGCACGCCGAGGAATTGCCCAACGAGGATCGATAACAGATGGGTGGTACCACCGACGCGGCCGGTGAATATGCGGGTCAGCCCCTTCACCGCCTGAACCGATGCATTCTCGTCGACGAATAGCGCAGCCGTCCAGTTGCCGCGTGACATGATACCGGGCAGGTCCATCATGACACCGGCCTTGATGCCCGAAAGATCAACGGTGTCGAAATGACCATCGTCGATGCGGATGCCGGCCCAGGTTTGGCAGCGGCTTTCCGTCGGTGGATGCTCGCCGCGCGACAATACGCAGGGACAAAACACTGTACAGCTACATGACAGCGCCAATTCGCCTTTCAAACTCCAACTTTCCGTCAACGCGCGACTCCCGCCCTATTTCAAGCCTGTTCGCGGTGACCAGCCGCCCGTCAAGGTCGTCAGAACGATAACGGCGCCGACCGCAATAAGCACTACACCGATGGCATGAGTGAAGCGTCGACCCGTAAGCATCTTCTCGAGCGTCATGGCGATCCCGATCCCGGCCATCCATACGATATTCATCAGACCGACGGCGAACATCAGAAGCATCATCGCCCAGCAGCAACCGACACAATATAGACCTTGCTTGAGCCCGAGCTTGAATACCCCCGTAGGCGTCGTAGCCCAATTCGTGAAGAAAACCGGAAATGGATGCCGGCACTGCGTAAGGCATGCATGCTTGAGCGCCGAGAATTGATAAATGCCGGCAAAGACGAAGATTGCGCCCGACAGGAGCGGGCTCGCCGAAGCCATGCTTCGGTCGATTAGCGTGGCCCGTGTCAATCCGACCTGCTCCAACGCGGCGAAGACCGAAAATCCGAACCACACGACCGCGTAACCGGCGGAGAGCGCAAATGGCGACACGATCCGTTCACTCTTGCGAGCGGCGGTATCCGCAATTTCCGTGTAGGTCAGGATCATTGGCGCGGCGCTTGGCAGCATCATCGCCAAGGTCATCGCGCACCACATAGAAAAGATAACGGCCGCCGCATAGGGACCTGCGAAACCATCCTGCAGCGTACTGCAGAGGACCTGGACAAATCCGAACCAGCCAAGCGAGCCCGTCGTTCCGGCAGCGGAAAGGAGCGCAAGATAGACCCAGCCCAAACCGGCAAGGACGATCACGCAGAGCCCTGCCAGTACCCTTGGGCGCGCAAAAACACGACCAAGGCTCGCCGTGGCGGGCGAAAGATGTCTGAATTCGTGGCCGGCTGTATCGCTCATGGCACCTTGTCCATAGCCCATATGTAGCCCCCCGGGCGTTGCAAGTCTTCGGCTTGGTTTCCGACCCGGCCGTCCCATGCTAGTGCGGTTAACGCGAGCGGAGCCCAATTGATGCCGGGAACCCACAACGATCAATACGCTGCTGTCGTGGTCGGTCGAGGGCCTGCCGGCCTGACGGCTGCGATCGCTCTCGCTGAAGGAGGAATCTCAACGCTTCTCGTCGGCTCGCGTCCGGCCAAACCTGACAACCGGACCACAGCGCTGCTCGCGGATTCCGTTACCGCTCTCGACACGCTCGGCGTCTGGTCCCTGTGTCACGCCAAAGCTGCGCCACTGAAGGTCATGCGCCTCGTCGATGACACCGGCCGCCTGTGGCGTGCACCGGAAGTCAGATTTGAGGCGAGCGAGATCGGCCTGGATGCATTCGGATACAACATAGAGAACCGCCATCTGATCGACGCAATGGAGGAACGCGCACGCAATCTTTCCGGCTTGCAGATCGTGGAAGGTGATGTTCTGGAGATCACACCTGAACGAAACGAGGTTACAGTCAGTGTTAAAGATGGCTCAATGTATCGCGCCCCTCTTGTGGTCGGCGCGGATGGGCGCAACTCCATTTGCCGCTCAGCTGCCCGCATCGACATGGACGGGCGCGATTATCATCAGGTCGCACTGACGCTGTGTCTGCGACACACACGCCCCCACCACGCGACGTCAACCGAATTTCATACCCCCACAGGCCCGTTCACGCTCGTGCCATTGCCGGGTGATCGATCCAGCCTGGTCTGGGTGCTCGCCCCCGCAGCCGCCGATGAACTTACGGCACTCGATGACGCGGAGCTGAGCGACGAAATTGAGCGTGCGTCCTATTCGATTTTAGGAAAGATCGAAGCAGAGCCTGCGCGTGGCTACTTTCCACTTTGCGTTGGGACAGCACGGCGGTTCGCAGACCGGCGCATTACACTTGTCGGCGAAGCCGCGCATATCATTCCACCGATTGGAGCCCAAGGTCTCAATCTGGGCCTGCGCGACGCGGCAACAATCAGCGAGCTCGCGATCCTGGCGGATCGGCGCCAGCACGATATCGGAGCTGACGATGTGCTCGCTCACTACGATCGCTTACGCCGCGCCGACGTGGGCACCCGGACATTGGCGGTCGACCTCCTCAATCGCACATTGCTCACCGATTTCCTGCCAGCACAGAGCATGCGGGGATTAGGACTTTACCTGATCGATCGCATCGGACCGCTGCGGCGTGCGATCATGCGCGAAGGGGTGGCGCCCTCGGCGGCTCGACCGCGACTGATGCGTGGCGAGACCGTTTAACCGAGCTTGGGCGCTTTTTTGACGCCGGGCGGCTCGCGAAACTCAGGGCTGATTGGCAATGGTAGCGCCGGCAAACTCTTGCCCGACGCAGTTGCAGCCCGATGGGCAAACAGACCACGTTCGACAAAATGCGGATCGCGCATCGCCTCTTCAAGAGGTGTCACAATCGTGGTGCAGCAGTCCGCTGCAGCAAATATCGGCTGCCATTCCTCTGATGTCCTGGCCGCGATGAGTTTTGCAACCACGTCACGCGTCACCTTCGGGTCCCGGGCGTCGTCGACAAAGGGAGTCGGCAAGGCAATTGCCTTGGTGAAGGCCAGCCAGAACTTCTGTTCGATCGCTCCGCACGCGATTAATTTTCCATCTTTTGCCGGGTAGATTTGATAGCGCGGCGACCCACCGACAAGCCACATTTCACCGGGCGCGGGAAAATGTTTGGTCGCAACGCCGAGCGCGAGCGCAGCCCAGGTGAAGGTGAACATGGCGTCGGTCATCGCGATGTCGATGTGGCAGCCCTGCCCGCTTTGATCTCGGGCGCGCAAGGCAAGCAGAATATTGATGATTGCCGGAAAACTACCGCCGGCTATATCGGCCGCAAGCATCGGTGGAATTACAGGATGCTCGCGTGGCCCGGGCTGCAGATCCAGCAGGCCGGTGTTGCCGATATAGTTGATATCGTGACCGGCTTCATGCACGCGCGGGCCGCTCTGGCCGTAGCCTGATATCGAGCAATAGATGAGATGGGGATTGAGTGCGCGCACATCTTCGTAACCAAGGCCGAGCCTTGTCATCACGCCTGGACGGAATTGCTCGACGAGGATATCGGCGCGCTTAATGAGTTGGGTCAGTTTCGCGCGGTCCATCTCGTTCTTGAGATCGAGGTTCATACTGATCTTGCCGCGATTGAGCATGACGAAAGCCGCGCTTTCGCCGTCGATCATCGGCGGAAAACGCCGCGCATTCTCGCCTCCGGGCTGTTCGATCTTGATTACCTCCGCGCCGGCTTCAGCGAGCATCAAGGTGGCCAGCGGCCCCGGAAGCAAGGTCGTGAAGTCAACGACAAGAAGACCGGACAGCGGCTGCATAAATGTACCTTGGCGAAATCGCGAGAATTACGGCTACTTGCGGGACATGTCCCGCGACCTGCCCCACTTGGCGCGGCCTTTGCATTGCTCTAAACGGCAGAGCCATATTTTGGAAGGTCTCATGAAGCCGCCACGACAATTCTTCGCCCCGCTTGCCGTCGGCGCCCCGGCGCCCCTGCGCGAATTGCCGGTCCGACTGGAACGGATGATTCATTTCATCCCACCCCACAACGAAAAAGTCCGAGCAAAGGTGCCGGAACTTGTGCGGCAAGTCGACGTAGTGCTCGGCAACCTGGAAGACGCAATCCCGGTCGAGGCAAAGCAGGCCGCGCGCAAAGGATTTATCGAGATGGCAGGCAAGGTCGACTTCGGGTCGACCGGGCTATGGACGCGTATCAACGCCCTGAATTCTCCCTGGGCACTCGACGACATCGCGGAGCTTGTCGGCGCGGTCGGCAACAAGCTCGATGTTATCATGCTGCCGAAAGTCGATGGGCCTTGGGACATACACTATCTCGACCAGCTGCTGGCGCAGCTCGAAGGACGGCACGGTCTGAAAAAACCAATCCTGATCCACGCGATTCTGGAAACCGCACAGGGCGTCAACAACGTGGAAGCAATCGCGACGGCCTCCCCTCGGATGCATGGTATGAGCCTTGGGCCAGCCGATCTTGCCGCGTCGCGCGCCATGAAGACCACGCGTGTCGGTGGCGGCCACCCCGAATACAAAGTGCTGGCGGATGCCGATAGTGAGAAGCCACGGGCAACGACACAGCAAGATCTTTGGCATTACACCATTGCGAAAATGGTCGATGCGTGCGCTGCTGCGGGGATCAAGCCGTTCTATGGACCGTTCGGAGACTTTTCCGACGCGGCGGCGTGCGAGGTACAATTCCGTAACGCATTCCTTATGGGTTGCCTGGGCGCCTGGTCGCTGCACCCTTCGCAAATCGAGATCGCAAAGAAGGTCTTCTCACCCGATCCGACGGAAGTCGCATTTGCCAAGAAAATCGTGGAAGCTATGCCCGACGGCGCGGGTGCCGTGATGATCGATGGGAAAATGCAGGACGACGCCACCTGGAAACAGGCTAAAGTTCTTCTTGATCTGGCGAAGCTCGTCGCGACAAAGGATCCCGCAATGGCGGCGCGTTACGGGGTGTGAGTGAAGTAAGGGACAGCTCTGTCATGGAAAAAATGCGTAACGCCAAATTCAAGATCGGTCAGGTGGTCAAGCACCGTGTGTACCCGTTCCGTGGCGTCATCTTCGACATCGACCCCGTCTTCAACAATACCGAGGAGTGGTGGCAAGCGATCCCTGCCGAAATCCGCCCGCGCAAAGACCAGCCCTTCTATCATCTCTTCGCGGAGAACTCGGAGACTGAGTACATCGCTTATGTGTCGGAGCAGAATTTGCTTCCCGATACGTCGGGTACGCCGCTTCGTCACCCGGACGTCGCTGACGTTTTCGAGCCTGATGACAACGGTGGCTACAAACCGCGCCGAAGCGGACTGCACTAGTCGCAACCAAAAGGCGCGGCCCCTGGCCGCGCCTTGATGCTTTAGCGAGACTGGAAGCGCCTATTTCTTCTGCGCAGGCGCCGGAGCTGCCGGCACGGCGCCTGCAGGTGCCTGGCTCTGCTGGCCCTCGAGCTTCTTGCGGGCCTCATCGGCTTTCTTCTGCAACTCTTCCTGCAATTTGCGTTGCTGTTCCTCAAAGGCTTTTGGATCGGTCGGTGGACCGTCGTACGCCTTGGCAAAATCGTTCAACGGCAGCGGCAGGCTGATCGGCGTGCCTTGCATGTTGATCGCCTGGACAATGATGTTCTGTCCCTTTTTCATTCTGCCGATCAGGTCGTCGGTCACCTGATAATCGGCCATGCAGCCAACCGGGAAACAGATGCTGTAAGGCGATTGCGCGGGCTGACCCTGATCGATCAGCATGCGGGTACCATGCGACAGTTGCATGCCGAGCGGAACGGTCACGCGCAGCACCTTCTGTCCACCTTCCGGCTCGAACAACTGGACAATTGCGACCGGCATGCCGTTTTCCAGTCGACCATCCTTGGTAATGACGCAGACCTGCTTGTTTTGGGTGTCCGGCCCCTTGCCGCAGACTTTCATCCACGGCGAATACATGAGTTGTGGCTGGTCGCCGCCCGCCTGCTGCTGTCCGGGCTGGCCGGACTGACCCTGCTGCGCCGGTTGAGCCGGTTGAGCGGGCTGGGCCGGAGGTGCCTGCTTCTGAGCCGGCGCCGCTTTCTGTGCTGGCGGCACGGGGGCTTTCTGCTGTGGCTGCTGGGCGAGCACCGGTGCGGCCGAGAATAGCACTGCCAACGTTCCGGCCACGGTCAGTGCCCGACCCAAAAGCGGCCGGGTCGAAGCAATCCGATGATCCATTGCGATTATCCCTTTTTCTTCCCGTTCGCGACCAATGGCTGTCGAACAGGGCTTTCAGGCGGCTCTCTCCGTGCGAAATACGGCGGGAGCGTGACACTCTGGTGCCTGATAGCCGAATTTGAGCCTGCAATAAAGCCACGAATGCCCTGAAAATGCCGCCGCGCCGGACCCCGTAGACCTATGATAAATTCAAAAAAAATCGGACCGAATCGCATTCGACCGTCTTCCGCGCTGACTTTTGTTCCCTCCGCGCTCACGCAGCTGCGGGCGTCGCGGCGCGCGGTGATGCTCGGCACACTGCTGGCGGCGACGGGTGGCCTGCGTCTCGCGCGCACCGAAATCGCTACCCGCGCCGTAGACACGCACGCCCTGGCGATGCATGGCGAACCGGAATGGGACGCCAATTTCTCCAATCCGACCTACGCGAACCCTGCAGCGCCCAAAGGTGGCCAACTCGTGCAAGGCGTCCTCGGGACGTTCGACTGCCTCAATCCGTTCATCGTCAAAGGCATATCCGCAGCCAATATGCGCGGCTACGTCATCGAAAGCCTGCTTGCACGCGGCTATGACGAACCGTTCACGCTCTATGGCCTCCTTGCCGAAAGCGTCGTGACTGACGCCGCTCGCAGCTTTGTCACTTTCACTCTCAATCCCGCAGCAAGGTTTTCAGACGGCAAGCCCGTGACGCCCGAAGACATTATTTTTTCGTGGGAGCTGCTGCGCGACAGGGGCCGACCGAATTTCCGCACCTACTACATCAAGGTCGCGAAAGCCGAGCAAACCGACGAACGGTCGGTCCGGTTTGATCTCACTGGCGCCGAAGACCGCGAGCTTCCACTCATCATCGGGCTGATGCCAGTCTTGGCAAAGCACGCCATCAATCCCGCAACCTTCGAAGATACGAGCTTCGAGCCATTGCTTGGCAGCGGTCCCTACGGCGTCACTGCAGTGAAGCCCGGCGACACGGTCACGTTCAAACGCAACAATAATTATTGGGGACGCGATTTGCCGATCAATCGCGGCCTTTGGAATTTCGACACCATCCGCTTCGACTACTACCGCGATGGCAACACCCATTTCGAAGCGTTCAAGAAGGGGCTCTACGATTTGCGCGTCGAGACCGATCCAGGACGTTGGCAAATGGCCTACGAGTTCCCGGCACTGCGTGCAGGCCAGGTCGTCAAGGAAGACATGCCCTACGGACTCCCGAAAGGCATGAATGGTCTTGTCTTCAACACGCGACGGGCGATTTTTTCGGATGTGCGCGTGCGTGAGGCCATCCTGCAACTGTTCGATTTCGAATGGATCAACCACAATTATTTCTTCGATCTGTACAAGCGCACTGCCAGCTATTTCGATGGATGTGACCTGTCGGCGCACGGTGTTCCCGCCAATGAGCGAGAGCGCGAACTCTTGAAGCCGTTTCCGGATGTCGTGCGAGCCGACATGATGGATGGCACATGGTCCCCGCCGGTCACTGACGGCTCGGGGCGTGACCGCCACAACCTCGGCCGCGCCTTCGCGCTGTTCAGGGCCGCCGGCTATGACCTCAAAGGCACGCAACTGACCAATGTCAGCACCGGCAAGCCATTCACGTTCGAGATTCTCACCACGACCCGCGACCAGGAGCGACTCGCGCTCGCATTCGTACGCAGTCTGAAACGGGTCGGCATCGAGGCACGCGTGCGGACTGTCGACGCGACCCAGTTCGAACGCCGTCGGATTGCCTTTGATTTCGATATGATGGAGTACCGCTGGGAACAGTCGCTTTCACCCGGCAACGAGCAACTGTTCTACTGGGGGGCAGCAGCCGCGGATCAGCAGGGCAGCCGCAACTACATGGGCGTCAAGTCGCCGGCGGTCGACGCAATGATCGCCGCCATGCTTGCCGCCACAAGCCGGACCGATTTCGTTGCCGCGGCGCGAGCTTTGGACCGCGTGTTGCTTACGGGCTTCTACGTCGTCCCGCTCTATTTCCCGCCGGTGCAATGGGTAGCGCGCTGGACGCGAATCGAGCATCCCTCACATACCTCCCTGTTCGGCTATTTGCCGGAAACGTGGTGGCAGAAGGATCTAAAGCCTTGAGGCTTTGCCAATGATCCTCGGCGAAACGCCCCGGCGGCGGGCACGGCGACGACACTCGGCGACCTTTTTCGGCGCGCGGGGGTGCGTCACCTGATGCGCTCGCGCTCGCCGACCCGCCAAACCGACAGAGCTTTACCCGTGGAAGCCCGCGCGCACTGAGTTTCGCGCAGGCCGAGGCAACGCCTCGTCAGCACCGCAGCCTACCGCGAAGCCTTACGGAACGGATTGCAGGCACGCGGCGCCAATCCGCTTCTATTTGGCTTTCGGTTTTAGAAAAACCGCACAGAAATCAGTGCACTAGCTTCCGAACACACCCGCACTCATGTTGCACATGTTGCAACTTGTTCTCCTTTAATTCCAACGGTTCCCAATCACTCCCGGCAACTCCATGCAACATGGATGCGACATGCCGGGACAAGTTTGCCGCCTGCCCTCGGCGGACTTCTAAGGCGCATTCCAGCCTTCGGGGGTTCCCACGGTAGCTCGTCAACTGCGTGTGCTGGGTGGTTGGAGGTAGCAAGGTCCGGAGGCTTTAAACGGTTGTTGCGCTAGGATGAGAATGTTGCCGCCGTATTGCCTGAAGAATTAGGCGCAAAGCGGCGAGTATCTGAGTGCGTGAGGAGCCCCCATGAAATCGACCGAGACCTACACAATCGTCGCGGCACAGCCGGAATGGTTTCTTGCAATTTTCGACACCAACGTTGTTCGCTACGAACAGATCATCGCTTGGGAAATTCGAAGAACGACATCACGCAATGGCCTTGTAGTCAGATCATTCACCGTTCCAATCACGGTGGAGGGTAATAACGTCGACCTAGTTGCGTTGTCGCTCTGCACGGATTGGGCCATCAAACGTCCCGATGGCGAGTTTGTGCTTCACAGCAAAAATCTAAGCAAGGAGCTGTTGTCGCAGCTTGGGCGTCACAGTGCGGTTGAATCATCGGAGCTTCGTGTGGGTTCGCCCAGCATAGCTAATGGCGATCCACCTAAGCCCGCGCCGCAAAGTTCGCTTAGCTCGCCAGAAAATTCTACGGCGGCTAACCTCAAAGCACCGTGGCTGTTAGGGCCAGGCTAGCCGCTTCCCGTGGGGCCTCTGCATACACCGGCGGCTTCACGCGCAGGTACCAAATGCCTTCACAATATTTGCGATGATGGCTGGCCTCCGTTACCAATAAAGTCGGAGCGATAAATCGAAGGGTCAACATGACCTCCGCGCCAAGTAGGAACCAGCAGAATTGGACGACGCCTCCTAATTCCGATAACCAGCGGGATGATCTCGTTCGTGACTTGGAGTCGTTTTTGTCCCGGAGCGCGCCTCGCCCGCCCAACCAGCAGGATTGGATGACGCGTCCTGAGTCCGACAATCAGAACAGTGGGAGGCGATCAATAGGTAGACGAGTATCGCGCGCCTTTGCCCGCTATTTCATTGTCTTTTTGTTCGGTATCGGCCTCACCTTGGCATGGCAGTCCCATGGCGACGAAGCAATAGAGATGATCAGGACGGAGGTTCCGTCCTTGGCCTGGCTGTTGCCTGTCTCGACA
>Ga0182039_10000391_pt1 | contig 22445 bp, 18 predicted proteins | sample sta12Can44000111_FD_125975 | JGI IMG/M metagenome (GOLD analysis project Ga0182039, IMG submission 125975) | Lab enrichment of tropical soil microbial communities from Luquillo Experimental Forest, Puerto Rico - statanox.12C.anox.44.000.111 | ecosystem: Environmental > Terrestrial > Soil >...
ACAGTATCCGTTCGGTCATTGGGGAGTGAAAGACGACGTCGGGCGCCAAAAGCTCGGCGACCGCATTTGCGTCGCCCCTTTCCCCGGCGGCGCGCAGTGCCGTCATTGCCGTTGAGACCGGAGACGTGGCCGGGGCGGCAGGACCGGATACAGACATTGGAACCCCCTCGTGCGAGACAATTTCCGATGTTGCTTGATAGAATCAAGTCCCATGGGAGAAGTCAAGCAATTGCCCGCTCGCTCCTACGGGCAGTTCTGCGGTCTGGCGCGCGCGCTTGACGTGGTGGGTGATCGCTGGAGCTTGCTGATCGTCCGTGAGCTGCTTCTCGGGCCGATGCGCTATGGCGAACTCGTGGCGTCGCTGGGCGGGATAGCCACTAATCTGCTGGCCGACCGCCTGCGGAGCTTGGAGTCCTCCGCAGTGATCGAGCGGCGGCTGGGTCAGACGAGTGGCGTCGTCTACGCTCTGACGCCCTGGGGCAGTGAGCTCCGTGAAGCGATCGAGGCGCTCATCCGGTGGAGTTCCCCGCTGATGGCAAGTGGCCAAGCCGGCGACACCATGCAGCCTGGCTGGCTGGCTGTCGCGCTCCCAGCGCTGCTCCGCGGGAAGACGGCGAAGCTTCCCGTTGAGCTCGGCATCGAGGTTGCCGGTTCATTCATGACCCTGCGGGTCGGCAAAGACGGCCCCCACGTGACCGTCCAACCCGACCGGCGCCCCAACACGATCCTCAAAGCGGAGCCAGAAGTGGTCCTCGGGCTCGCCGCCGGTCTGATCACCATGGACGAAGCACTATCCCGCGCCAGCGTCGACGGCGACCCGCGCGTCCTCGCCACGGTGCTAGGCGGCTTGCAGGCATGAGCGGACTGCTCGACGAGGTCCTCATCGCCCATGGCGGCCTTGAACGGTGGCGCGCCGTGACCGCCCTCACCGCCCACGGCAGATTCGGTGGTCTCCTGAGCTCGCGCTTCCCCGGAAACCGAATGGCCAACGTGACCGTGCGGGTGCTGCTGGCGGAACAGCACGTCGTCTTTTTCGGCTTCCCGCATGAGGATCAGCAGGCGGTGTTCGATCGAGGCGACGTACGGATCGAAAGCCGCGATGGCGAACTGATCAACGCCCGGCGTAACGCCCGCGCCGCCTTTGCCGGGCTCGGCGCACTCCGTCGCAACTTCCGCTGGGACGCCCTCGATGCCGCGTACTTCGCGGGATACGCATGGTGGAACTACCTCTCGACGCCCATGCTGCTGACGCGGGCAGGAGTCGCCACCAGCGAAGGCGATACCTGGCGGGAAGCGGGTGAGCAGTGGCGACGCCTCGAGGTCAGCTTCCCTCCGGACATCCACACCCACTCCCGACGACAGACCCTATACGTGGACGATGCCGGGCTCATCCGCCGCCACGACTACGTTGCCCAGCCAATCGGTCGGTGGGCGCGCGCCGCCCACTACTGCGACGACCACCGACACTTCGCTGGGCTCCTTTTTCCGACACGCCGACGAGTGCGCCCAATAGGAACCAGGGGCCGATCTCTCCCCAATCCGATCCTCGTCGCACTCGACATCGACCAAATCGAGATCGAGACATGACCGCATTTAGGGCGGGCGGAGCACGGTGCCCGAGCTCGATGGACACCTCGCCGTCGCAATCGGCAGACTGAACGCGTGCCGGAACTCCCCGAGATCGAGGCGCTGGCCGACCATTTGCGGCGGCATGCGGTCGGTTTGACGATCGGTCGCGTCGACGTGGCCGCCCTGTCGGTGCTGAAAACCTTCGACCCGCCGATCGACGCCCTGCGCGGGCAGGTCGTAACGGGGGCCCGCCGGTGGGGAAAGTACCTGGGCCTGCAAGCCGGAGGGCTTTTCCTGATCGCCCATCTGTCGCGCGCGGGCTGGTTGCGGTGGTCGGACAAACTCGCGCCGGCGCCGCTGCGCCCCGGCAAGGGGCCGATAGCGTTGCGTGTGCACCTGGGCAGACCCGGTGACGCGCCCGGCTTCGACCTCACCGAGGCGGGCACCCAGAAGCGATTGGCGGTGTGGCTCGTCGACGACCCGCGGCTGGTGCCGGGCATCGCCGCCCTCGGCCCCGATGCGCTGGACCTCACCGTCGACGATCTAGCCGGCTTGTTGGCGGGTAACACCGGCCGGATCAAGACCGTCATCACCGACCAGAAGGTGATCGCCGGGATCGGCAACGCCTACAGCGACGAAATCCTGCATGTCGCGAAGATCTCGCCGTTCGCCACGGCCGGCAAGCTGTCCGGCGAACAGCTCACCGCCCTGCACGACGCGATGATTTCGGTGCTGACCGATGCTGTCAGCCGGTCCGTCGGGCAGGGCGCCGCCCTGCTCAAAGGGGAAAAGCGTTCGGGGCTTCGGGTGCATGCGCGCACCGGGTTGCCCTGTCCGGTATGCGGGGACACCGTGCGTGAAGTGTCGTTCGCGGACAAGTCTTTTCAATACTGCCCGACGTGCCAGACCGGCGGCAAGGTGCTGGCCGACCGGCGCATGTCACGGCTGCTCAAGTAGGGGCTCCAGCGTCGACTTGTTGTGCCGAAACCCTGGTGTCGAGCCCAACAAGTCGACGTTGGGCGGACGCTAGCTATGCTGCCCGGGTGACTCGTCAGAAGATCCTCATCACAGGTGCCAGTGCCGGCCTGGGCGCCGGGATGGCGCGTTCCTTCGCCGCCAAGGGCCGCGATCTGGCCCTGTGCGCCCGCCGCACCGACCGGCTGGACGAGCTGAAAGCCGAGCTGTCGCAACTGTATCCAAGTATCAAGATCGCGGTCGCCGCGCTGGACGTCAATGACCACGAGCAGGTCCCCAAGGTATTCGCCGAACTCGCCGATCAGCTGGGGGGCATCGACCGCATCATCGTCAACGCCGGCATCGGCAAGGGCGCGAAGCTGGGCACCGGCAAGCTCTGGGCCAACAAGGCGACCCTCGAGACCAACCTGGTGGCCGCGCTCGTGCAGATCGAAACCGCGCTGGAGATGTTCAACAACACCGGCTCCGGCCACCTTGTCCTCATCTCGTCGGTACTCGGCGCCAAGGGCGTGCCGGGGGTCAAAGCGGCGTACGCCGCAAGCAAAGCCGGAATGCGCTCGCTGGGCGAATCGCTGCGGGCCGAATATCCCCGCGGTCCGATCAAGATCTCGGTGATCGAGCCCGGTTACATCGAGTCGGAGATGACGGCCATGTCGGCAAGCACAATGTTCATGGTGGACAACGAAACTGGTGTCAAGGCACTGGTCGACGCTATCGAGCGCGAGCCCGGACGGGCCGTGGTGCCGCGGTGGCCGTGGGCGCCGCTGGTGCAGCTGATGCGGGTCCTGCCACCCCCGCTGACGAAACGGTTCGCGTAAGAACCACGCCGCCAACGATTCTCAGCTCGCGCGTCCCCGTTCGGTCCGGTAGCGACGGACCAGCGCATCGGTCGAGCTGTCCGACTGTTGCGGGGGCGAGGTGCCGGCCGTGATCACCGGCAGCAGCGCCTTGGCCTGCGTTTTGCCCAGTTCCACACCCCATTGATCGAAGGAGTCGATGCCCCAGATCACTCCCTCGGTGAAGACCTGATGTTCGTAGAGCGCGATCAGTTGGCCCAGCAGCGACGGGGTCAGCCGGTTGGCCAGGATCGAGGTGGACGGCCTGTTGCCGGGCATCACCTTGTGCGGCACCACGTCGGCGGGGGTGCCTTCGGCGGCGATCTCCTCGGCGGTCTTGCCGAACGCCAGCACCTGGGTCTGGGCGAAGAAGTTGCTCATCAGCAGGTCGTGCATGCTGCCGGTGCCCTCGACGGTGGGCAGGTCGTCGAGGGGTTGGCTGAAACCGATGAAATCGGCCGGCACCAACCGGGTGCCCTGATGCAGCAACTGGTAGAAGGCGTGCTGTCCGTTGGTTCCCGGTTCGCCCCAAAAGATTTCGCCGGTTTCGGTGGTCACCGGTGTGCCGTCGGCGCGCGTCGACTTGCCGTTGGACTCCATGGTCAGCTGTTGCAGGTAAGCCGCGAAACGCGCCAGGTCGTTGGAATACGGCAGCACCGCGCGTGACTGGGCGTCGAAGAAGTTGGAGTACCAAAGGCCGATAAGGCCAAGCAGCGCAGGCGCATTCGACTCCAGCGGGGCGGTCTTGAAATGTTCGTCGACGATGTGGAATCCGGACAGAAAATCGGCGAAGGCTTCCCGGCCGATGGCAGCCATCAACGAGAGCCCGATCGCCGAATCGACGGAATAGCGCCCGCCGACCCAGTCCCAGAACCCGAACATGTTGTCGGTGTTGATACCGAAGTCGTCCACCAGTCGTTTGTTGGTGGAAACCGCCACGAAATGCTTGGACACCGCGGCGTCGCCCAGCGCTTCGGTCAGCCAGCGGCGCGCGGCCGTCGCGTTGGTCAGCGTCTCCAGGGTGGAAAAGGTCTTCGATGCGACGATGAAAAGGGTTGTGGCGGGGTCTAAGTCAGCCAGCTTCGCGATCAGGTCGGCTGGGTCGACGTTGGAGACGAAGCGCGCCGAGATCCCCGCGTCGGCGTAGTGGCGCAGCGCCTGGTAGACCATCACCGGACCCAGGTCGGACCCACCGATCCCGATGTTGACGACGGTGCTGATCCGTTTCCCGGTGGCCCCGGTCCATTCACCGCTGCGCAACCGGTCGGTGAAGTCGCCCATGGCGTCCAGCACGGCGTGCACGTCCTCGACGACGTTTTGGCCGTCGACGACCAGCTCGGTGTCCCGGGGCAGCCGCAGCGCGGTGTGTAACACCGCGCGATCCTCCGATGTGTTGATGTGCGCGCCGGAGAACATGCGGTCGCGGCGCTCTTCGAGGCTGGCCGTGCGTGCCAGATCGATGAGCAGCTGCAACGTCTCTCGGGTGATGCGGTGTTTGCTGTAGTCGATGTAGAGGTCGCCGACCGTGACGGTAAGGTCGCGGCCGCGATCGGGATCTTCGTTGAAGAACTGGCGCAGATGGGTTTCGCCGATTAGTTCATGATGCCTGCGCAGGGCTTCCCACGCCGGGGTAGCGGTGATGTCGGGGATCGTGTGCACGGAGGTCATAGTGCGACCCTAGTATCTGGCGCCCAACCTGGACTTGTTGGGCGAAATCACCGCCGTTTAGCCCAATAACTCCACGTTCGGCGCGCGAGTCAGTGGCCGAGCCGGCCTCTGCCCAACCGCAATAGCAGCATCGCCAGATCCTTACCCTCGGGACCGAGCTCGCTGTAGCGTTCGATGACCTTCATCTCGCGGCTGTGGACCAGCCTGGTGCCGCCGGAGGCCATGCGGGCCTTGCCGATCGCCTGGGACACTTCGGCGCGCCGTTTTACCGCGGCGAGGATCTCGGCGTCTAGCCGGTCGATCTCTTCGCGCAACTCCTCGATGCTGGCCAGGGGCTGGCTCTCGACCATCTCGATGTTCATCTCTGCAAACTCCGCATTCTCGTGATGTGGGGGTTTGGTCTCATCCGTCATCGGGTCTCACAAACGAGACGAGCCCCGAATCCGGAAGCGGACCACGGGGCTCTGCGAAAGCGACTAGACCACGGGCACCGCTGGCCGGTATCCGTAGAAAAATCGGCCGATCCACTCTCGGGTCGAGAGCTGCCGATTGCCGTGCGCGTTGAGCATTCACCGAGTGTGCCACTAAGGACCGCGCGCGCGCAAAGCTATTCGTAAAATGGCCATTTACGCTGCTCGGAGCGTGTGGGCATGGCCGCCTCATAAAGCCCAGGTCCCGGTTGCTCATTATTATTCTTATGCCCAGCAATTCATTATTCTTCGGTCGAGCAATTTATTATTTTGCTGTCCAGCAATCGGACTCGAACGGCCTGGAACCCTACCAGGCTTTCGCGTGCCTGCCGCGTCGGGCGTCGTGACGGCCCGGCGCACCGGGCAGCCTGGCCATCCCGTCGGTCGCCGACGGTAAATTTGAACCGACATGAGTGTGCACGTGACCGAAGCCAAGCCCACCCCGGAAGCAGAACAGCTGCTCGACGACCTCAACCCGCAACAGCGCCTGGCGGTGGTTCATGAGGGTTCGCCGCTGCTGATCGTGGCGGGCGCGGGCTCGGGTAAGACAGCGGTGTTGACCCGGCGCATCGCGTACCTGATCGCGGCGCGCGGTGTCGGGGTGGGTCAGATCCTGGCCATCACCTTCACCAACAAGGCCGCCGCGGAGATGCGCGAACGTGTGGTGCGGCTGGTGGGCAACAGGGCCCGCGCGATGTGGGTGTCCACGTTTCACTCGACCTGCGTCCGGATTCTGCGCAATCAGGCGTCCCTGATCGAAGGCCTCAACTCCAACTTCTCGATCTACGACGCCGACGATTCGCGGAGGCTGCTGCAGATGATCGGCCGCGACATGGGGCTCGACATCAAGCGCTACTCGCCCCGCCTGCTGGCCAACGCCATCTCCAACCTGAAGAACGAGTTGATCGACCCCGACCGGGCCGTGGCCGACCTGTCGGACGCGTCGGATGAGTTGTGCCGCACCGTCGCATCCGTCTATGGCGAATACCAGCGGCGGCTGCGGACGGCCAACGCGTTGGACTTCGACGACCTGATCGGCGAAACCGTCGCGGTCCTGCAAGCCTTCCCGCAGATCGCCCAGTACTACCGGCGCCGCTTCCGGCACGTGCTGGTCGATGAGTACCAGGACACCAACCACGCCCAGTACGTGCTGGTGCGGGAATTGGTGGGGCGCGACGCCCCAGAAGACCAGGCTTCGCCAGATGACGTGCCGCCGGCGGAATTGTGCGTGGTCGGCGACGCCGATCAGTCGATCTACGCGTTCCGCGGCGCCACGATCCGCAACATCGAGGACTTCGAACGCGACTATCCCGACGCGACAACCATTCTGCTGGAACAGAATTACCGCTCGACGCAAAACATTCTGTCAGCGGCCAACTCCGTGATCGCCCGCAACGCCGGACGCCGTGAGAAACGCCTGTGGACCGACGCCGGCGCCGGCGAGCTGATCGTCGGCTACGTCGCCGACAACGAGCACGACGAGGCCAGGTTCGTGGCCGAGGAGATCGATGCCCTCGCCGAGGGGGGCGAGATCACCTACAACGACGTGGCCGTGTTCTATCGCACCAACAACTCGTCGCGGTCCTTGGAAGAGGTTTTCATCCGCGCCGGGATTCCCTACAAAGTCGTTGGGGGAGTGCGCTTTTACGAGCGCAAGGAGATCCGCGACATCGTCGCCTATCTGCGGGTGCTGGACAACCCCGGTGACGCCGTCAGCTTGCGGCGCATCCTGAACACGCCGCGCCGCGGCATCGGCGACCGGGCAGAGGCCTGCGTGGCGGTCTACGCCGAGAACACCGGCGCCAGTTTTGCCGACGCCCTTGTTGCCGCGGCCGAAGGCAAAGTGTCGATGCTGAATACCCGTGCGGAGAAGGCGATCACGGGTTTCGTCGAGCTGCTCGACGGCCTGAGGGGGCGCCTCGACGACGATCTCGGTGACCTGGTCGAGTTGGTGCTCGAACGCACCGGCTACCGCAGTGAGCTGGAGTCCTCCACCGATCCGCAGGAGCTGGCCCGGCTTGACAACCTCAACGAATTGGTCAGCGTCGCACACGAATTCAGCACCGATCAGGCCAATGCGGCCGCGCTGGATGACTCGCAAGTCCCGGAAGACGAAGACGTCCCCGACACCGGTGCGCTGGCGGCGTTCCTGGAACGGGTGTCGCTGGTCGCCGACGCCGACGAAATCCCCGAGCACAGTGCCGGTGTGGTCACGCTGATGACGCTGCACACCGCGAAGGGTCTGGAGTTTCCGGTGGTATTTGTCACCGGCTGGGAGGACGGGATGTTCCCGCACATGCGGGCGCTGGACGATCCCACCGAACTCTGCGAGGAGCGGCGGTTGGCCTACGTCGGGATCACTCGGGCCCGCCAGCGGCTGTATGTGAGCAGGGCCATCGTCCGGTCTTCGTGGGGACAGCCCATGCTCAACCCGGAATCGCGTTTCCTGCAGGAAATCCCGCAGGAGCTCATCGCCTGGCGGCGCAGTGCACCGGCCCCGTCGTTCAGTGCGCCGGTGAGCGGTGCCGGCCGATTCGGCACGCCGCGTCCGGCGCCGACCCGCTCGGGGGCCGGCAAACGCCCCTTGCTGGTGCTGCAGCCCGGCGATCGGGTTAGTCACGACAAGTACGGGCTGGGCCGGGTCGAGGAAGTCTCGGGTGTCGGCGAATCGGCGATGTCGCTCATCGACTTCGGCAGCTCGGGACGGGTGAAGCTGATGCACAACCACGCCCCGCTCAGCAAGCTGTAGCCCCGGCGAGAGCGCTGACTACCGCTGCAGCCGGTTCCTGATCTGTGGGAGAAACGCCAGCACCACGCTGGCGACCGGCAACAGCCAAAGGGTGTACACGATCCACGCGACGCGTGCGCCCGCGAGAAACACGCCGCCATAGGTCAGCACTGCCACCACCGCGCCGGCCGCGATGAGGTAGCGCCCAACAGGCCGATGCTGCAGCAGCAAGATGACGCCGGAGATGGTGGTTATCGCAAACACCAGGGCGAGAAAGGCGACCGCGATGCAGAACAGGCGGTCGGTTCTCCACCACCCGGCGATCAGGTCCGTGGCAACCACGGACGTGGCCCACCCGCTGACGATGCTGACCGCGCAGGCGGCAACCGCCGTTCGGTCGACCGGCTCAACGCCCGGCAGACCGGCAAAATCGCCTCGCCGCACCCCACCCTGATAGGGCGGCGGCTGCCGGGGAATGTGCGTGGTCGCGGACTCCGTCACCACCGGCATCGGTCCGGTCGGCGCCCGTCGGATGATTCGCGTGCGCGATTCGGAGGGCGGCTCAGCGGTTTCGGGCGGTGCGGGCGCGGGAGCAGCGGGTTCTTCGGGCGCGGTCACCTCAGCCAGCGTAGTTGCCGAGGCTGAGTCCCCGCTTTGCCAACCATGGGACTGGGTCAATTCTTTCGGTGCCACCCAGCAGCACCTCGAAATGCAGGTGGGGCCCCGTGGAATTGCCCCGGTTGCCCATTGTGGCTATCTGGTCACCGGCCATCACGCGCTGGCCGACGCTGACCAGTGTGGTGTTGACGTGGCCGTAGAGCGTGACCGTGCCGTCAGCGTGACGCAGCTTGACCAACGCCCCGTAGCCGGCAGCCGGCCCCGAGTCGATAACCACGCCGTCGGAGACCGCAAAGATCGGTGTCCCGATCGAGTTGGCCAGGTCGATGCCGGCGTGCAGCACACCCCAGCGGTACCCGAAGTTGGAGGTGAAGATGCCCTTCGTCGGCATGATGTAGAGCGGCTGCTGCATTCGCGCCTCGCGCTGCGCGCGATCGTTGGCGAAGGCCACGCCCCTGGCGAGCTCCTGGTTGTGCACCGCGGCATTGGCCGCCGGCTGGACCGCGATCACCTGGGCACCGCGAATGGGGTTGCTACCCGCGCCGCCGGTGAGGGCCGACGCGTTCGCGGCCGCCACGGCCTCGGTCTTGGGCGGCTCGGCGTGGCTGGTTGCCGAGTGGGCGGCCGCGGCCGCCGCGCCGGCCGCCATCGCCGAGATAAGCAAGCGTCCCCTGGCCGCGCTGGTCGGCTGCTTACGGTGCTGGCCGGCGCGCCGTACCGCCGGGATGACGTCGGTGACCTGGGAGCGATCGAGCAGATGAGCGTCGGTGCGGAATCTCGCCGGGATCGGCACCGTGGCGGGTGCGGCCAGCGATAGCGGACCCAAGTCGTCTACATCGTGAAGATCGTCGAGCTCGGGAGCCACCAGCACTTGCGCTTCGTTATCGAAGGTGGAGTCGTTGCTGAAGTCCAGGTCACCGAGGTCGCGAGAGTCATCGACGAGGTCAAAGTCGTCGAAGTCGAAGCCGTCCAGCGGCAGGATCTCGGTGACGTCGTTCTCGCGGGGCTCCGTCCGCCAGCCGCCCGCCGCGCGGCCCACTCTTACGACGCCTACTGTCACGGCAGAAGCGCGCGACCGACGGTGCTGAGACAAGCTGGAATGTCCTCGAATCGTGACCCAACCGTTATCTGGACCCCTAGGAAGGTATCGGTTGACGGACCGGGCTGGCAACTTGGGGGCAGAATCGAGACCAACATTGTGATTTGGATCACGTTTGCGGCCAGCGGGTATGTCGTGACCTCCGCCACTCGGTGGGACGCGACGGTGGCAGCGATTTCGGGGGTGGATACAGTGCCACCGGGCGCGTTGCCGATTCCGGCGCCGCCTACCTAACAGGCCTAGCAGCAAGTCGAGCAAAGACGGTGAGCCCATGGACCTTTTCGAGTATCAAGCCAAAGAACTGTTCGGAAAGCACAATGTGCCGAGCACACCCGGTCGGGTGACCGACACCGCCGAGGGCGCACGGGCCATCGCCGAAGAGATCGGCCGCCCCGTGATGGTCAAGGCTCAGGTCAAGACCGGTGGTCGCGGTAAGGCCGGCGGCGTCAAATTCGCCGCGACCCCGGAAGACGCCTACGAGCACGCCAAGAACATCCTCGGCCTGGATATCAAGGGCCACATCGTGAAGAAACTGCTGGTCGCCGAGGCCAGCGACATCGCCGAGGAGTACTACATCTCCTTCCTGCTCGACCGCGCCAACCGCACCTACCTGGCGATGTGCTCGGTCGAGGGCGGCATGGAGATCGAAGAGGTTGCCGCGACCAAGCCCGAACGGCTGGCCAAGGTCCCGGTGGACGCGGTGAAGGGCGTCGATTTGGCGACCGCGCGTTCCATCGCCGAACGGGGCCACCTGCCGGCCGAGGTGCTCGATGCCGCCGCCGTCACCATCTCCAAGCTGTGGGAGCTTTTCGTCGCCGAAGACGCGACCCTGGTCGAGGTCAACCCGCTGGTGCGCACCCCCGACGATCGCATTCTGGCGCTGGACGGCAAGGTCACCCTGGACGCCAACGCCGACTTCCGCCACCCCGACCACGCCGAGTTCGAGGATCGCGATGCCACCGATCCGCTGGAGCTGAAGGCCAAGGAGCACGACCTCAACTACGTCAAGCTCGACGGCCAGGTCGGCATCATCGGCAACGGCGCGGGCCTGGTCATGTCGACCCTCGACGTCGTCGCCTACGCCGGAGAGAAGCACGGGGGAGTCAAGCCGGCCAACTTCCTCGACATCGGCGGTGGCGCCTCCGCGGAGGTGATGGCCGCCGGCTTGGACGTGGTCTTGGGTGACGAGCAGGTCAAAGCCGTGTTCGTCAACGTTTTCGGCGGCATCACCGCGTGTGACGCGGTGGCCACCGGGATCGTGAAGGCGCTGGAAATCCTTGGCAAAGAGGCGAACAAGCCACTGGTGGTGCGCCTGGACGGCAACAACGTCGAGGAAGGCCGTCGCATCCTGGCCGAGGCCAACCACCCGCTGGTGACATTGGTGCCCACGATGGACGAGGCCGCAGACAAGGCCGCCGAGCTGGCGAGCGCCTGAGAAAGGAATATGACCCATGTCCATCTTCCTGACCAAAGAGAGCAAGGTCATCGTCCAGGGCATCACCGGCAGTGAGGCCACCGTCCACACCGCCCGAATGCTCAAGGCGGGCACGCAGATCGTGGGCGGCGTCAACGCCCGCAAGGCGGGCACCACCGTCACGCATGAGGACAAGGGCGGCCGGATAATCAAGCTGCCGGTGTTCGGTGGCGTCACGGAGGCGATGGAAAAGACCGGCGCCGACGTGTCGATCATCTTTGTGCCGCCGAAGTTCGCCAAGGACGCCATCATCGAGGCCATCGACGCCGAGATCCCGCTGCTGGTGGTCATCACCGAGGGAATTCCGGTGCAGGACAGCGCATATGCCTGGGCCTACAACTTGAATAAGGGTGGCAATGGGTCGCCTAAAACCCGCATCATCGGGCCGAACTGTCCCGGCATCATCACCCCCGGCCAGGCGCTGGTGGGCATCACCCCGGCCAACATCACCGGCCCGGGACCCGTCGGGCTGGTGTCCAAGTCCGGCACGCTGACCTACCAAATGATGTACGAGCTGCGCGATTTCGGGTTCACCACCTCGATCGGCATTGGTGGCGACCCGGTGATGGGCACCACCCACATCGACGCCATCGAGGCCTTCGAGAAGGATCCCGACACCAAGCTGATTGTGATGATCGGTGAGATCGGCGGCGACGCCGAGGAGCGCGCGGCGGACTTCATCAAGTCCAATGTGTCCAAGCCGGTCGTCGGCTACGTCGCGGGATTCACCGCCCCGGAGGGCAAGACCATGGGCCACGCGGGCGCGATCGTGTCCGGCTCGTCGGGAACGGCGGCCGCCAAGAAGGACGCCCTGGAGGCGGCCGGGGTAAGGGTCGGCAAGACCCCGTCGGAAACGGCCGCACTGGCCCGGGAAATCCTCGGCAGCCTGTAGATCTGGTTGGCGCGGGCCCCGAGCTCGCGCTAGACCAGAGCGGCCAGCTTGCCCGCCAGCCGCTCGACGTACGCGGCGACCTCGTCTTCGGAACGGTCCGGCAGGCCGAACAGCACCTCGGTGACCCCGAGCTCGGCCCAGCGGGCCAACTTCTCGGGCACCGGCTTGAAGTCCAGCGCCACGATCTGCGGAGCACCGTCGCGACCGGCTGCGGCCCAGGTGTCCTGCAGCAACGTGACCGGCTCGTCGATGTCGAAGTCGCGCGGTGTGGTGATCCAGCCGTCGCCACTGCGGGCGATCCACTTGAAGTTCTTCTCGTTTCCGGCCGCGCCCACCAGCACCGGGATGTGTGGTTGCACCGGTTTCGGCCAGGCCCAGCTGGGCCCGAACTTGACGAACTCGCCGTCGTAGGCCGCTTCCTCCTGCGTCCACAATGCCCGCATCGCCTCGATGTACTCGCGCAACATGGTGCGACGCCGCCCAGGCGGCACGCCGTGGTCGGCAAGCTCGTCGGTGTTCCATCCGAACCCGACGCCGAGGCTGACCCGGCCGCCAGACAGATGGTCCAGGGTGGCAATGCTTTTCGCCAACGTGATCGGGTCATGCTCGACGGGCAGCGCCACCGCGGTCGAGAGCCGCACCCGCGACGTCACGGCGCACGCCGCGCCCAGACTTACCCACGGGTCCAGCGTGCGCATGTAGCGGTCGTCCGGCAGCGACGCGTCACCGGTCGTCGGATGGGCCGCCTCACGCTTGACCGGGATGTGGGTGTGTTCCGGCACGTAGAACGTGTGGAAGCCGTGGTCGTCGGCGAGCTTCGCGGCTGTCGCCGGGGAGATGCCGCGGTCGCTGGTGAAAAGCACTAGCCCGTAATCCATGCACAGAATTAGAACGTGTTCTACCTACAGTGGGCAAGCCGCGCGGTCGGACGACAGGCCAGTGGCTCCGGCACCGGCACAAGAACGTGCGCTAGCGTGGTTGTTCGATCGCGTCGCAACGCCAGCCCCGGAAGGTGATTTCGAAGGCGGCGCACCTGGAAGCACAGCGTCGCACTGCAAGGTGGCGCCGCGAGGCCTTCAAGGCAAGGAAGCAACAGGAGGAGTAATGACGTACTCGGCCGGTAGTCCCGGATATCAACCCGCGCAGCCCGGCGGCTCCCAGGCAGGCGCCACACCGTCGTTCGCCAAGGATGACGACGGCGAAACCAAGCTCCCGCGGATCTTCAACATCGTCGTGGCCGTACTCGGCTTCCTGGCCTACTTGGCGAGTTTCGGCCCACTGGCGACGATCAGCGTCGACATCGGTCCGGCAGGTGCTGCTGCTCTCTCCGGTGCCGGCACCCTCCTCGGTGTCGTCGCGGCCCTGCTGGCCGCGTTGCTTGCCGCCGCCGGCCTGCTGCCCAAGGCGAAGGGCTACCCGGCAGTTGTTGCGGCGATCTCGGTGCTGGGTGCGCTGCTGGTGGTCTCGGAGATGATCAATTTGGGCAGCGGTGTCACGATCGGCTGGGGGCTTTGGTTGATTCTGTTTTTCAGCGGAATCCAGGCGTTGGCCGCGGTCGGCGCGCTGCTGCTGGAAGCCGGCGTCAATCTGGTCCCGTCGCGGCCCAAGTACGACCCTTACGCGCAGTACGGCCAATATGGCCAGTACGGCCAGTACGGGCAGCAGTACGGGCAGCAATACGGGCAGCAGCAGTACTACGGTCAGCCGGCCCAACAGCACGCGGGGCTCCAGCCGCACAGCGCGCCGCAGTCGCCGCAGCCTTCCGGGTACGGGTCGCAGTACGGTGGTTATCCGTCGAGCCAGGGTCCGACCCAGGTTGCCATCCCCACGACGTCGACCGGCGGATTCGGCGCTCAGCCCGCGGCGCAGTCCGGGCCTCAGCCCGTAGCGCAGCAGCAGGGAACGTCAACGCCGCCCACCGGCTTTCCCAGCTTCGGTCCGCCGCCATCGCCCGGCGCGAGCGGCGCGGAGTCTCAGGCGGCGTCGGGTCCGGTCGACTACTCAGGCCAGGCCACCGGTCAGCAGCCCCAGGCCACCGGCCCGCAGCCCCAAAGCCAGGAACAGCAGGAGTCGTCGCCATCACCGTCTGGGCCGGCGGCGCCGGCCTAACCGTGCGCTCTGCGGCGTAGCCGGGCACGTGCGCCAAGAGTGACACGGGTGGAGGACAACCGGGCGACGGGCGCCCGCCAGGCGCGCGACCTTCTCCGGGTCGCGTTCGGCCCGGCCGTGGTGGCATTGGGTGTCATCGCAGCAGTCACGCTGCTTCAGCTGCTGATCGCCAACAGCGACATGACTGGGGCGCTGGGAGCCATCGCCAGCATGTGGCTCGCGGTGCACCAGGTGCCGATCTCGATCGGTGGCCGCGAACTGGGCGTACTGCCGCTGCTGCCAGTCCTGTTGATGGTGTGGGGGACGGCGCGCAGCAGCGCACGTGCCACCTCGCCGTACTCCTCGTGGCTGGTGGTCCGCTGGGTTGTCGCGTCGGCCTTAGGCGGGCCCCTGCTGATGGCGGCGATCGCGCTGGCGGTCATCCACGACGCGTCGTCGGTGATCACCGAGTTGGAGACGCCCAGCGCCCTGCGCGCGTTCACCAGCGTGCTCGTGGTGCACGCCATCGGTGCCGCGATCGGCGTGTGGTCCCGGATCGGACGACGGGCGTTGGCGGCATCGCGGCTGCCCGATTGGCTCGGTGATTCCCTACGCGCCGCGGCGGCCGGTGTGTTGGCGCTAGTCGGGCTGTCCGGTTTGGTGACGGCGGGGTCGCTGGTCGTGCACTGGGCGACGATGCAAGAGCTCTACGGGATCACCGGTTCGATATTCGGGCAGCTCAGCCTCACCGTGCTGTCCGTGCTGTACGCGCCCAACGTCATCGTCGGCACATCGGCGATCGCGGTCGGGTCCAGTGCCCACCTCGGCTTCGCGACGTTCAGTTCGTTCACCGTTTTCGGCGGCGACATCCCGGCACTGCCGATCCTGGCCGCGGCCCCCACCCCGCCGCTGGGGCCGGCCTGGGTCGCACTGCTCATCGTCGGCGCGGCGTCCGGTGTGGCGGTCGGGCAACAGTGCGCCCGGCATGCGCTGCCGTTGCTTCCCGCGATGGCCAAACTGCTGGTCGCGTCCGTCGCCGGGGCGCTCGTGATGTCGTTGCTCGCATACGGCGGCAGCGGTCAACTGGGCAATTTCGGCCATGTCGGCGTCGACCAGGGAACATTCTTAGTCGGCGTGTTCTTCTGGTTCGCGGTCGTCGGCTGGATCACGGTTGTGATGGCCGGCGGAATCACGCCCATACGGCTCAGAAAGCTCAGGCGGCCCAAACCCGCCCCCGCCCCAGCGGCTGAGGAACCGGCGGACTTCGCGGGGCTTTTCGACGAGCCGCACGACGCGCCGGAAGGCGACTCCACCGAGGAGGATTTACCGGTCGACGACGACGACGCCCCGCCGCCCGACGAACCGGAGAGGCAGTCCCACTAGCCAGCCGGCCGGCCCGCGCGATCGAGTCTGCGATGACGGCACCGGGACTGCGGCCAGCGGGGCGACACGCCGGGCGATATAGCGCTGGGCGCAGAGTCGACGCGGCGGCTCGCGCCAGTAGGCTCGCCGTTGTGGCCGAACCGCTCCACGTGCCCCCGAGTGCGCCGGCGCGGGTGGTGGTGCTGGCATCGGGCACCGGTTCGTTGCTGGCCTCACTGATCGCCGCCGCCGTCGATGACTACCCGGCCCGCGTGGTCGCTGTCGGTGCCGATCGCGACTGCCCGGCCATCGAGATCGCCGCGGCCGCGTTGGTGCCTACCTTTGTCGTCCGGCTGGCCGATCACCCCGGCCGCGACGCCTGGGACGCCGCCATCACCGACGCCGCCGCGGCGCACTCGCCGGATCTGGTCGTGTCCGCTGGCTTTATGAAAATCTTTGGACCACAGTTTCTTTCACGTTTCTCTGGGCGTATCGTCAATACTCATCCCACGCTGTTGCCCGCGTTCCCGGGTGCGCACGGAGTGGCCGACGCGTTGGCCTACGGTGTGAAGGTCACAGGCGCTACGGTGCACCTGGTAGATGCCGGTACGGACACCGGGCCGATATTGGCGCAGCAATCCGTTCCGGTGCTCGACGGTGACGACGAAGAGACCCTGCACGAACGCATCAAAGTCACCGAAAGGCAGCTGCTGGTGCAGATAGTGGCCGCGATCGTGACCCGCGGCGTGACCGTGAACGGACGAAAGGCGACCCTGGGATGAGCACAGTATGAGCACCGACGACGGGCAGGGCGCGACAAAAAGGCAGATCCGCCGCGCGTTGATCAGCGTGTACGACAAGACCGGCCTCATAGAACTTGCCCGGGGACTGACCGCGGCGGGCGTCGAGATCGTCTCGACCGGCTCAACGGCGAAGACCATTGCCGACAAAGGGATTCCGGTGACACGGGTGGAGGAACTGACCGGCTTCCCGGAGGTGCTTGACGGCCGGGTCAAGACGCTGCACCCGAAAGTGCATGCGGGGCTGCTGGCCGATCTACGCAAACCCGAGCACGCCGCGGCGCTCGAGCGGCTCGGGATCGCGGCGTTCGAACTGGTCGTCGTCAACCTCTATCCGTTCAGTGAGACCGTCGACTCCGGCGCGGGCATCGACGAGTGCGTCGAGCAGATCGACATCGGCGGGCCGTCGATGGTCCGGGCGGCCGCGAAGAACCACCCGAGCGTGGCGGTGGTCACCGACCCGCTCGGCTACGACGGGGTGCTCGCCGCGGTGGGCAGCGGCGGATTTACCCTCGGCGAGCGCAAAAGGCTGGCGGCCCTGGCATTTCAGCACACCGCGGAGTACGACATCGCGGTCGCCGGCTGGATGGAGTCGACGCTGGCGCCCGAGCACCCCCCCACGGCGTTTCCGCAGTGGCTCGCGGGCAGCTGGCGCCGCACGGCCATGCTGCGCTACGGCGAGAACCCGCACCAGCAGGCGGCGCTGTACAGCGACCTCGGCGCTTGGCCCGGCCTGGCGCAGGCTGAGCAGCTGCACGGAAAAGACATGTCCTACAACAACTTCACCGATGCGGACGCGGCTTGGCGGGCCGCCTTCGACCACGAACAGATATGCGTGGCAATCATCAAGCACGCCAACCCCTGTGGGATCGCGATCTCTTCGGTATCGGTCGCCGACGCGCACCGCAAGGCCCACGAATGCGATCCGCTGAGTGCCTACGGGGGAGTGATCGCGGCGAACACCGAAGTCAGCCTCGAGATGGCGGAGTACGTGAGCACCATCTTCACGGAAGTGATCGTCGCACCCGCCTACGCGCCGGGCGCCGTCGACGCACTGACACGCAAGAAGAACATCCGGGTCTTGCTGGCCTCCGAGCCGCTGACCGGTGGTTCCGAGCTGCGACCGATCAGCGGGGGGCTCCTCGTGCAACAACGCGACCAGCTCGACGCGCATGGTGACAACCCGGTGAACTGGACCCTGGCGACCGGATCTCCCGCCGACCCGGTCACGTTGACCGACCTGGTCTTTGCGTGGCGCGCCTGCCGTGCCGTCAAGTCCAATGCGATCGTGATCGCCGCCGGCGGCGCCACCATCGGCGTCGGCATGGGTCAGGTCAACCGCGTCGATGCCGCTCGGCTCGCCGTCGAACGCGGCGGTGACCGGGTACGGGGCGCGGTCGCGGCCTCGGATGCGTTCTTCCCGTTCCCCGACGGGCTGGAGACGCTGACCGCCGCCGGAGTGAAGGCGGTGGTGCATCCCGGAGGATCGGTGCGCGACGACGAGGTGACCGCGGCCGCGGCAAAAGCCGGCGTCGCTTTGTACCTCACCGGGGCACGCCACTTCGCTCACTGAACGTTCAGACAGTGACGCCGACGCTCAACGCGTAGCGTGGAGTGGTGCCTTCACCGAGCAACGTGCCCCGCACCGTCGGCGAACTGCGTGCCGCCGGTCATCGTGAACGGGGAGTCAAGCAGGAAATCCGCGAAAATCTCTTGACGGGGCTGGCGGCGGAAGACGAAATCTGGCCGGGCATCCTGGGCTTTGACGACACGGTCTTGCCTCAGCTGGAACGGGCGCTGATCGCGGGCCACGACTTCGTGCTGCTTGGCGAACGCGGTCAGGGCAAGACCCGGCTGCTGCGGGCGCTCGTCGGGCTGCTTGACGAGTGGACCCCCGTGATCGGTGGGTCCGAACTCGGTGAGCATCCGTACCGGCCGATCACGCCGGAGTCGATCCGCCGGGCCTACGAGCTCGGCGACGACCTGCCGGTGGAGTGGAAGCACCGCAGCGAGCGGTACACCGAGAAGCTGGCCACCCCGGACACCAGCGTTGCCGACCTAGTCGGCGACATCGACCCGATCAAAGTCGCGGAGGGCCGCAGCCTCGGTGACCCGGAGACGATCGCCTACGGACTGATTCCGCGCGCGCATCGCGGCATCGTCGCGGTCAACGAACTGCCCGACCTCGCCGAGCGCATTCAGGTGTCGATGCTCAACGTCATGGAGGAGCGCGACATTCAGGTCCGCGGGTACACGCTGCGCCTGCCGCTCGACGTGTTGGTGGTTGCCAGCGCCAACCCCGAGGACTACACCAACCGCGGTCGCATCATCACTCCGCTCAAAGACCGGTTCGGCGCCGAGATCCGCACCCACTACCCGCTCGAGCTGGAGGCGGAGGTGGGTGTCATCGCACAGGAGGCGCACCTGAGCGCGCAGGTGCCCGACTACCTGATGCAGGTGCTGGCGCGGTTTGCCCGGTACCTGCGCGAGTCCAGTTCGGTCGACCAACGCTCGGGGGTTTCGGCGCGGTTCGCGATCGCGGCGGCCGAGACCGTCGCGGCGGCCGCCCGGCACCGGGGGGCGGTGCTGGGCGAGACCGATCCGGTGGCCCGCGTGGTCGACCTGGGCACGGTGATCGACGTTCTGCGCGGCAAGCTGGAATTCGAGTCCGGGGAGGAGGGCCGCGAACAGGCGGTGCTCGAGCACCTCTTGCGTCGCGCGACCGCCGACACCGCGGCCAGAGCGCTGGGCGGCATCGACGTCGGTTCCCTCGTGGCCGCGGTGGAGGGCGGTTCGGCGGTCACGACGGGCGAGCGGATCTCGGCCAAGGACGTGCTGGCCGCGGTACCGGGGTTGCCGGTCGTGGACAAGATCGCGAAAAAGCTCAACGCCGAATCCGAGGGCGAGCGCGCCGCGGCACTCGAGTTGGCACTGGAGGCCCTCTACCTCGCCAAGCGAATCGACAAGGTGTCCGGGGAGGGCCAAACCGTTTATGGCTAAAGGACATTCCTCACGCTACTCGGCGTACACCGGCGGGCCGGACCCGCTGGCGCCGCCGGTGGATCTGCGTGAGGCGCTCGAGCAGATCGGTCAGGATGTCATGGCCGGCACCTCGCCACGGCGTGCGCTGTCCGAGCTCCTGCGCCGCGGCACCAAGAACATGCCCGGCGCCGACCGGCTGGCGGCCGAGGCGAACCGACGCCGACGGGAGTTGTTGCGCAACAACAACTTAGACGGCACTCTGCAAGAGATCAAGCGACTGCTCGACGAGGCCGTGCTGGCCGAGCGCAAGGAGCTGGCGCGTGCGCTGGACGACGACGCCCGCTTCGGCGAGCTGCAGCTGGACGCGCTGCCGGCGTCGCCGGCCAAGGCCGTCCAAGAGCTTTCCGACTACGACTGGCGCAGCCCGGAGGCCCGCCAAAAGTACGAACAGATCAAGGATTTGCTTGGCCGCGAGATGCTGGACCAACGCTTCGCGGGCATGAAGCAGGCGCTGGAGGGTGCCACCGACGAGGATCGCCAGCGGGTCAACGACATGTTGGATGACCTCAACGACCTACTGGACAAGCACGCCCGCGGTGAGGACACCCAACAGGACTTCGAAGACTTCATGGACAAGCATGGCGAGTTCTTTCCGGAGAACCCGCGCAACGTCGATGAGCTGCTGGACTCACTGGCCAAGCGCGCCGCCGCCGCACAGCGCTTCCGCAACAGCCTGAGCCCGGACCAGCGGGCCGAGCTGGATGCCCTGGCGCAGCAGGCGTTTGGCTCTCCGGCATTGATGCAGGCGTTGAATCGGCTCGACGCGCATCTGCAGGCCGCGCGGCCGGGCGAGGACTGGACCGGGTCCGAGCAGTTCTCCGGCGACAACCCGTTCGGCATGGGCGAGGGCACCCAGGCGATCTCCGACATCGCCGAGCTGGAGCAACTGGCCGAGCAACTGTCGCAGAGCTATCCGGGCGCCACCATGGACGACGTCGATATCGACGCGCTGGCACGCCAGCTCGGCGATCAGGCCGCCATCGATGCCCGAACACTCGCCGAACTGGAACGCGCACTAGTCAATCAGGGTTTCCTCGATCGTGGCTCCGACGGCCAGTGGCGACTGTCCCCGAAAGCCATGCGCAGGCTGGGCGAGACGGCGTTACGCGATGTGGCGGAACAGCTTTCGGGCCGCCGCGGCGACCGTGACCATCGGCGCGCGGGTGCCGCGGGCGAGCTGACCGGTGCGACCCGACCGTGGCAGTTCGGTGACACCGAGCCGTGGAACATCTCCCGCACCCTGACCAACGCGGTGCTGCGGCAGGCGGGAACCGCGACCTTGGAGGGTCCCGGCGGCGCGGTGGCCCCCCTCCGGATCGCCGTCGATGACGTCGAGGTCTCCGAGACCGAGACCCGCACGCAGGCCGCGGTGGCGCTGTTGGTCGACACCTCGTTTTCCATGGTGATGGAGAATCGGTGGCTGCCGATGAAGCGCACGGCGCTCGCGCTCAACCACCTGGTGTGCACGCGGTTTCGCTCGGATGCCTTGCAGATCATCGCCTTTGGCCGCTATGCCCGGACGGTGACAGCCGCCGAGCTCACGGGTCTCGAGGGCGTCTACGAGCAGGGCACCAACCTGCATCACGCGCTGGCGCTGGCGGGTCGTCACCTGCGCCGGCACCCCAACGCACAGCCCGTCGTGCTGGTCGTGACCGACGGTGAGCCGACCGCTCACCTGGAGGACTTCGACGGCGAGGGGACGGGTTCTTCGGTGTTCTTTGATTACCCGCCGCATCCGAGGACCATCGCCCACACCGTGCGGGCGTTCGACGACATGGCCCGGCTCGGTGCGCAGGTGACCATCTTCCGGCTGGGCAACGATCCCGGCCTGGCGCGGTTTATCGACCAGGTCGCCCGGCGCGTCGAAGGACGCGTCGTGGTGCCCGATGTCGACGGCCTCGGAGCGGCCGTGGTGGGCGACTACCTGCGGTCCCGACGCCGCCGCTAGCAGCAGAGCGAAACCACTGAACTGCTGGCAAAATTCGGGTGTCAGTGGCAGCTTCTCAATTCTTCGTCAGCGAGAGGAAAGCGCCGTGAAGAAGGTCCTCATCACAGGGTCAGGTACCGGATTCGGACACGAAGTGGCAATGCGGCTGGCCCAGAAAGGATTCGATGTGATCGCCGCGGTCGAGATCTGGGCCCAGGTCCAAACCCTGAAGCGCCAGGCGGCCGAGCGGGGGGTCGGCCTCCAGGTGGAGAAGTTGGATGTCACCGACGCGGGCGACCGCAAGAAAGCACTGGCGTGGGACGTCGAAATCCTGGTGAACAACGCCGGTGTTGGCGAGGGTGGCTCGACGCTGGACATCCCCGCGGCCAACATGCGCCGACAATTCGAGGTGAACGTCATCGGGCCGCTCCTGTTGACTCAGGGGATCGCCAAGCAGATGATCAAGCGCGGCGAGGGGCGGATCGTGTGGGTGTCGTCCCGCGAGGGACTCAACGTCAATCCCTTTACCGGCATGTACGCCGCCTCCAAGCACGCCGTCGAGGCAATCGCGGAGACCATGGCCAACGAGCTGCAGGAATTCAACATCGAGGTGGCGACCGTCAACCCGGGGCCCTTCCTGACCGGATTCAACGACCGGATGTTTCAGACCTGGCAGAGCTGGGAGGACGATGGTTCGGAGCGGCTATTCGACTACTCGAAGCTGGCGTTTCCCAGGGCGCAGTTCGATCCCGAGCCGGTGTACGCCACGATGACGGCGGTCGCCGCGGGCGAGATCGACACCTATCGCAACCTGGAGCCAAAATCGATGCTCGACGAAACCAAGCGTCTCATCGAGGCTCCTTGGAATCGGAAGACGAAAGCCGGCTTGGGTAAGCG
>Ga0182039_10000392_pt1 | contig 22413 bp, 23 predicted proteins | sample sta12Can44000111_FD_125975 | JGI IMG/M metagenome (GOLD analysis project Ga0182039, IMG submission 125975) | Lab enrichment of tropical soil microbial communities from Luquillo Experimental Forest, Puerto Rico - statanox.12C.anox.44.000.111 | ecosystem: Environmental > Terrestrial > Soil >...
GACCCGGTGCGAACGGACATTGCGCGGCAGGTAATAAAGCTCGTCGGCCTTGTAATCCACCGCCGGCAGACCTTTCAGGATCTGCTGATAGGCGGGATAGGGCGGCTCGGGCGTGCGGCCCCGATCGTCCAAGACCCGCTTGATGGTGGCGCCGTCGATGGGCTCCAGCGCCAGCAGCCGGCCGGCGAGGTCGCGGCGGGGATAGACGGTGGCGGCGTCGATCACCAGCATATCCTCGACCAGCATGCGCAGCCAGGAATCCCAGCCATGCTCGCGGTCGGGGCGGGCGAAGAACTCGCTGGCCTGGGCAATGCGCGGATCGTCATGGCCGGTGCGGGGATGACCGTCGGTGCCGATGCGCGGACGGATGATCCAGCCCAGCTTGGCGATCTGGTCCTTGCGGGTTTCGATGGCCAGACGCATCAGGTCATAGGCGTCGGCCAGACCCCGCAGCTGCTCGAAGGTGATGGGCTCGGACTGCCGGGGCTGGGTGACCAGATTATAGCCGGATGGATAGTCGAACTGCCGGCCGATCACCTGCTGCGCCGAGGGCGGCAGGGGGTCCATGGGGCCGAACCAGTCGTCGGGAGCCTTGCCGCCGACGACCCAGCGCAGCCCTTGGGCCACGCGGGTCAGAATCCCGGGTTCGATGTCGATGCCGCCGTCACGCGCCATGGGATGGTCTCCTTTACGTCTGCATGAGGGCGCGGCCATAAAAATCGATCAGGCCGCCGCCCGTCTGTTGAAACAGGTTGAACGCCCCGCTGGCTGCGTCGGCGTCGTCGTCGTGAAGGGCTTCGGGGAAGCCCTCCAGGGATGAAAGAAAGTCTTCGGTCCAAGGCGCTTTCAGGATGCTGACATTGCCCGCCCGCGCCTGGGCCGAGAACGGGCCGAAGCGGGTGACCTTGTCGCCGCTTTCCGGGCTGGCGGTGGCGGTAAAGCCCTCCAACTGGCGCACCAGATAGGCTGCCTGCGCCTTGCCGGCCTGACCGGGGTCCTGGGGCAGGCCGATGCTGACCGACCGTCCATCCAGGGCGGCGGTGGTTTTCAGCAGTTGTTCAACCTCGCCGGGATTGCCGCGGAACCGCTGAACATCGGCAATCCAATAGCGGCCCTGATCGTCGCGCCCCATCTTCACCCCCACCGTCCAGTCGGGATCGTTGGAGGCGGTCTTGGGCGTGGCCGCCAAGTCCCAATAGCGCACCAGCTTGAGACTGGCCGGCAGCGCCTCGACCAGCGGGCACCAGGCCCGGTGGAAATAGAGCCCTGCCGCCGGTCTGATCTTCCAATTGCCCGACAAAAGCCGTTCGCGCTCCACCGTCGGCAGGGCCAGCAGATTGGCGCGATAGCCGGGATCGGCCATGGTCAGGGCCGGATTGTCCTCCAGCCGGGCCGGAACGAAGGTCACGGACTTGGGCGGCAGGCCGGGATGACGCGCCTCCAGCTCGGCGGGATCGTCGGCCCAATCCAAACGGTCGCCCGCCCGCACGAACCAGCGAAGCTTGCCGGCCCGATCCGGGATCGGCAGGCCAGTCTCGGGCGCGATCCACCAGCCGATGAACTCGGCCACCCAGCTGTCGGCATCCGGGTTGGTGGTGGCCCGCACATAGGGACGCACGCCGCTCAAGGAGCGATTGCGCGACAGCATGTAGAAGAATTGCGTGCGGCTGAAATGGGTCAGCTCGTCGAAGCAAAGCAGCGGGATCTGCGCGCCCTGCCAGTCGAACACCGTGCGCTCATGCTCCAGATGACCGAAGCGGACGCGGGCCCCCGAGGGGAACTGCCATTCCAGGCTTTGGGTCTTGGCCTTGCCGCCCAGCGGGGCATAGAGCTTGGCGCTTTCGTCCCACAGGCCGCCGGGGTTTTTCACCTGGGTCAGAGTGCGGCGGAAGATCACTGTGGCGAAGTCTTCCCGCCCGGAATGGCGCAAGGGCTCCAGCAGCAGCGCCCAGCTTTTGCCGCCGCCCGCCCCGCCGCCATAAATGGCGATGTCTGCCGGGCTTTTCAGGAACATCTCCTGCGGCCCGGCTTGCGGTTCAAGAACAGCCATAGTTACCGCCCATTGTCAGGCAGGCGATAGACCACCAGTTCGGCCTGGGGCGTCTCGTCTGATGTGCCAGCAGCCGCCTTGCCCTCTTCGCCGGCTTTGGACAGGGCCAAGCGCAGCCGGGCGATGGTGGCGGCCAGTCGGACATTGCGGGCGAAGGCGGCGTCTTTCTTGTCTTCGGGCACGGCTTCCTCTTCGGCAAGGTGGACCGCCAGCGCGCGCCGCAGGGCGGCGTCCTGCAGCAGCTCAAGATGCTGCAGCGGATCGACGGGCGGCGGGATGGAGGGGAGCGAAGACATCGCGCCGCCCGGCTCCGCCCCGGTCGCATCGCCGGCGGCCCGCCTTGCCGAAGAGGAGGATGGATCACCATGCAGCCGGCAGAAGCCCCCTTCGGGCGAGGCGGGATTGCGGCAGGCATGGCCGCGACGCGTCGCCGCGCCGCAGAAGGCTTTCCGCTTCTGGGTCGTCATGATCAGTCCGTTTCAGGTGGTGTTGAGCCAATGAAAAAGCCCCGGCCTGAGCAGGCGCGGGGCTGATGGGATGGGCAGAAGGGGTGTATTACTGCTTAGGATTCTCAGAAAAGAACTGAATCAAATACTCCTTGGGAATGCGAATCGTATTGGACGTCTCGTGATAATACGGCCCCATCCTGACATAAAAACAAAGATCGCGAGGTTCCGCCCGAAGATCATAGCTAAAAATATTGTTCCCAGAACCATTACCCTCATGCCGACTTTGATGAGAAATATATATTCCCGCATGATATCTGTAGGGTGGAGGAGACAGATTATCGAAAATATCGCCACCGGCCCTCACCCATTTCCCGGAAAATCGATAAACATCTGAACCCGAAAGACCCTCAACCTCTTTACTTTTCATGTCACAGAAATAAGCACCCACAACAACTATCGACGCCCCAATGTTTTCATCAAGATAATTGTGATTAGTCTGGAATTCCAGATCAACCAGCTCCCCCCATTGGCTCGAATGATACGGACCATAGTTCGCATGCAGGGCCACAAATTTCATGTCATCCGGCACATCAATCGGCGATGTGCAGGCGGATAGGAAAAGAATAGAGGCAACACAAAGCCATCGCATAAGCTTAACCTCTTATGAGAGTGAACATCGACAGGTCTAGGCGACCTCTTGGTGGGGCATCTTTCCATCCTATATGCCTTGGCGCGTCACAGGGCTCCTCAAGGAGAGGTCTGTTTGAGTTTCTTTTCACAGGCCTCGGCGATGTAAGCGCGGGCGGCAGAGTTTTCGCCCTCTCTTGCCTGTTTGCCCTCTTTGTTTCGGTGACAAGGGTCTGCCCCATTCATCACCAGCATATGGGCGATACCCAGCGCATAGCCTCCCCAGCCACTGCTGCTATAGACGTAGAACAAGGCGGTATTGCCCCGAGCGTCTTCCTGATTGGGGTTCGCCCCATGGCGCAGCAAATAATCGACACGCTGAATTCCAGCGCCTGATACTTCCATCAGGGCGGTCACGCCATCTTCGCCGGCAAGATTGATATGGGCTCCGTGGTCCAAAAGAACGTCGGCAGAAATTTCTCCTCCCGGCCCCTCCATAGCGATTCGGATCAATGGATGCCCTTCGTTCAAAGCATCCGATGACACGCCTTTTGAGATAGCCTTTTCCAATTGTTGGGCATCACCTTTCCAAGCGGCTTTGGCGGCATCCAATATCGGGTTGTCAGACTGGCAGGCCAGTAGCGGCAGCAAGAGGAGTGGAGCACATAGTCGCGAGATATTCATATCGAAGCTCCAGGGCCCACATAACGACGAAAAACGGGATGTTCCTCAGAACGAAAACCAAAATTCGTTCGCGCCACACGCTCTGGGTGCACCCCGCTGTAAACACTCATGGTTTCCACCCCACTACCATCCTCTTTTTCAACGACAATGCCAACGTGCCCCGATGCATCGGAGTAGTTGATTTTTTTCTGCGACAACATCACCCGGCTGAGGCGGGGTGCCGGGAGGGAGCACCACCCATCCTGGTATTTCAACACTGGGGTCTGCCCATTGTCTAGCCAGAGGAGGATAGCGAGGTATACCCAAAATGCTTCCGCTTTCGTTAGGTACAGGAATTCCTGCCTAAGCAAGCATTTCTGCAACAAACAGATTACATTTGTTCACCCCTGCCGGATACGGTCCACGCTTTTTATTGATATCCCATGCAGCGTTGCCTTCCTGATTTTCAGCTGCTTGAACAACTCGCTGTCTGGCAATTTTTGGTGCTGGAGGAGGCATTTTGCTTTCGATTATATCAGCCACATTCCGAATCCTCACACTTCGCTGCGCTTGCCCGCCACCACCCCTGCCGCCCTTCGGCGCAAATTGCCCGCCTTGAGGTGAACCCGCCGGAACGTGAAGGGAATTGCTTTTGCAAAACCCGCTCCGCCCCAATCCGCAAGCCTTCCTGATCTCGTTGCCCGAGAGACCCGCCTCCAAGAATCCCTCGGCCAGGAACAGCAGCCGCAGCCGTTCGGAATCGCGCTCCAGCGGCGGCAGTCCGGCGAAGGCCAGATGGATATAGGCCTGCACCATTTCGCCCTTGGCCAGCGCCCGACTGGCGCCGTGGAAATGCCGCAGGATGCCGTCGGGCATCGGCCGATCCCAGGCCACCGACAGCAGGGCCAGGATGGCTTCCTCCTGCCCTTCGATATCCAGGGTCTGCCGATCCCACGCGTCGCGGATATATTTAACCAGCAAGGTGCCGTTGCCGAGTTCCAGCCCCTGATCCGTGAAGGTCAGGCTTTGGATCGTGATGCAGGTAATCTGCATCACTTAAGCCCCTCGCCGGGCGGGCACATCCGTGCCCTTGGCCGCTCGCTCAATGCTCGCCGGTCGCCTCATGCGCCATATTTGTCGCATGAGGCTTTATCCAGCCAGTCATTCAGCAACATCACCATCATCTCCAGAAACGCAAAGCGCCCCGGCTGGTGTCAGCTCGGGGCGCTCGTTGGGCTCATGTGCAGTGTCAAATTTTTTCCGAGCGGAGTCAATGGAAAAAGTTCTTGCTTTGTTCGCAATTGAGTCGGGCGCGATTTACCATTTATCCGCCGCCGCATTCAGCATCTGGCGCAAGGACACCATCTGCTTGCGCAGGCTCTGCAATTCCTCCAGCCCCATGCCGCAGGCATTGAAGATGCCAGCAGGCACCGCCCCCGCCTTTTGCTTCAGCGCCCGCCCGGCCTCGGTCAGTTCGATGCGCACCTGCCGCTCGTCAGAGGCGGAACGGGTGCGGGTCAGCATCCCCGCCGCCTCCAGCCGCTTCAGCAGCGGCGTCAACGTGCCGGAATCCAGATGCAGCCGCAGGCCGATTTCCTTGATCGCCAGATCGTCCTGCTCCCACAACACCATCATCACCAGATATTGCGGATAGGTCAGGCCCAGCTTGTCCAGCAGCGGCTTATACAGCCGGTTGAAGGCATGGGCCGTGGAATAGACCGCGAAACATAACTGGCTGTCCAGCAACAGGGCCTTTTCGACGTCGAAACCGCTCATCGCTCATCTCCGAATTCGTTAGCGCGCAACATAATCGCTCGCAGGAAGATCGTGCGCTAAAAAATATATTGTGCACAATTTAATTTTGCACTATCTATCAATTCACCGCAGCCGACCGGCGCTTCCCCCTCCGCCGTCGCCGACCGAAAGGAAGTCATCATCATGTCCACCGCCTCCTCCGTGAATGTGCTCTACACCACCAGCGCCACCTCTTACGGCGGTCGCGACGGCCGTTCGGTCGTCGAGGACGGCAGCCTGGAAATCACCCTGTCGACGCCCAAGGAACTGGGCGGCGCCGGCGGGGCCGGCAATAACCCCGAGCAGTTGTTCGCCGCCGGCTATTCTGCCTGCTTCATCGGCGCCATGAAGTTCGTCGCCTCGCAGGGTGGGCCGAAGGTTCCGGCCGACACCCGCGTGACCGCCATCGTCGGCATCGGCCCGCGTTCGGCCGGCGGCTTCGGCATCACCGCCGAGCTGGAAGTCTCGCTGCCCGGCCTTGACCGCGCCCAGGCCGAAGAGCTGGTGGCCAAGGCTCATCAGATCTGCCCCTATTCGAATGCCACGCGCGGCAATGTGGATGTGAAGCTGACGGTGCTGTAAGCCCCAAGCTCTTTGCGCCCCAGACATGAAAACGCCCCGGCAGGGAAACCCGCCGGGGCGCTTCATTTTGGAGGATGCAACATGCTGAGCGTCGAGACCCATCTTGGGCTCATGTGCAGTGTCAAATTTTTCCCGAGCGGAGTCAAGAAAAAAGTTCATGTTTTGTTCCTATGCCTTTGCATTCCAGGGAGTCGCCTCGGCACCCACATCCTCCAACCGCCAGCGGGACAGACGCGCATCCTGCAAGCCCTCCATCAGGCGCAGCAAGGCGGCATGCCAGGCGCGGTATTCGCCACGGGTCAGCTCGATCCAATCATCCGAGGGATAGGCCTCGACCGGGCAATAGCGCACCGGCACCAGCAGCTTGCGGCCCACCGCATCCACCACTTCGACGACTTCGTCGTAACGGTCCTGCACGATCTTGTCGCGGTCATCGAACAGCGGCCCCAGTTCCTGATCGCCATCGCCCCAGTCAGGCACCGAGCCGTCGGCGCCGTAGCGGCGCAGCAGCAGAGCCCCCATCCAATCCTCCTGACTCATCGCCACCAGGGCGTCATGCACCGTCTCGGCATCGGGATGCAGCACTGGCCGCTGCTCCCATCCAGTAGAACGGATACTGGCTCCCAGAAGACCGATCGCCTCGACCTGAGCGCAGCCGCAGCCGGACCAGCGCCGCACCACCTGAACATTGGCCGGAGCATCCGCCTCGGCTTCCGGAGCCCAAAGGCCGCGCCCGGTCATGACGTCGGCCCGCTGGTCGCGATAGACCCAGACCAGCAATTGCGCCAAGCCCGTGGGGACTCGCCGGGGACGACTCTGCGGCGCTGTAACCAAACGAGGGAGCTGCGACATCCAAACCTCCAAATTCCCGGCCAAGTTGCGAGTTGCATTTCTACGGATTTCGCAATTGCGCGTCAACGCAATTTTTGCCATTCTTACGAAATGCAATTGCGCAATATGATTGGGAACCATCATGTCGAATGAATGGATCAGCGCCCGGCTGAAAAGCCTGCGCGTCACCAAGGGCAGCTTGGCCCGCTCGCTGGGGATTGATCCTGCGCGCGTCTCCGAGATCGTCGCCGGACGGCGCAATGTACAGGTCGCGGAAATCCCGGTGATGGCCGAAATCCTGCAAATGAGCACCGAGGAACTGGTGGCCCGTCTCACCCCGCGCAAGCTGGCCCTGCAGCAGGAAGCCCAGCGTCAGGCCAACCCCGCCTCGACCTTGCCGCCGCTGCCGCAAGGCGCCGTCACCGACCTGCCCGCCCCCGCGCAGATGCCCAGAAATCTGCCGGTTTACGGCTCGGCCCGAGGCGGCATCGACGGCTCGTTCGAGATGAACGGACAGAGCATGGACTATGTCGAGCGCCCGCCATCTCTGGCTGCGGCCCGCAATGCCTATGCCGTCTATGTGCAAGGCGATTCCATGTCGCCGCGCTTCGAGGCCGGTTGGCTGCTGCATATCAACCCCACCCGCCCGGTGCGTCGGGGAGACAATGTGGTGGTGCAGATCAAGGCTGCCGACGAGCATGCCCCGCCGCTGGCCTATATCAAGACCTTCGAGGCGACCACCCCCACCAAACTGATGCTGAGCCAGTTCAATCCCAAGATCGAGCTGGAATGGCCGTTGGAAAATGTCGTCTCGATCCATCGGGTGGTCGGCATCGCCGAGATGTAATCCGATAAATTTGCGAACAACGTAATCACTGTTGACGCACTCCCGCAATAGGCGTATGCCCAAAGCAGAACAAAACAAGTACGGAGTGTGTGGCCGTGACTTTCGACCTGGATCACTGGTCGGCGCTGGAGCGCTGCTATGATGGCCCGATCCCGCCCGAGCATGTCTCGGAAGCCGCCTTTTCCCTGCATCATGCCGACCGGCTGGAGCGGGCGACAGGGCTGCGGCTGATGTGGAGCACGGCAGTGCATCGCCAGATCAGGCGCATCCGCAAGGCCCGCCAGATCGCCGGAGCCGAAAACCATCGTCAGGCTTTGGAACGGGAACTGACCGCCCTGCGGCTTTATGCCCGGGGCGCCAACCGCGAATGCTGGCGGCTGCGTCGGCTGATGGTGGAGGGCGGGAAATGACCAAGGTCAGTTGGCTGCAACGCCAGACCGAAGCCATGTGGCAAGCCACCGCCCAGGCCCGCGCCGGACGCACCGAGGCCTTTCTGCGGCTGGACGGCATGGCCCGCTGGAACCCGCCCAGCGATCGGCTGAAACGCGCCGCCTTGCGCAATGCCCTCTCGGCCATGGCCGGCGACAAGGTCACCCGCCGGGCCGAAGCGGCTCAACGCAAGCGATAGGCCGCCACATCCATCTCGAAGGCTTCGTCGCCCGAGATTTCACCCAAAGGGGCCAGCGGCCAGACCCATTGCGACAATGGCTCGGGCAAAGGCAGACCGGCCAGCACTTCGTCCCGCTCGGTCTCCTGCCCCCGACCATCATAGGTGCGGTGGCGAAATTCGCTGATCAGAAGGGAATGGCCGGGGCCGGTCCGCAAATCTTCCAGATGCGCCTGCATCACCCGGTTCATCCAGCCTTCGCCCAGCCGTTCGCCCCACCGGGCCAGCGGACGCAGGGGAAGCTGGGTCAGCAGGTTCAGCGACACTACGAAATCGGCTTCCGGCAGCTTATGCCGCCAGTTGCGCAAGCGTTCGGGTGCCGGGACCGGATCGCCATCCAGGTCGATGCCCAGCAGGTCATGCTCGACCAGATGCACATTCTGCATCGGATAAGCCTTCAGCCGCGCCGACCAGGGATGGAACAGATCCACCAGATAGACGGCCATGAAGCGTTCCGCCAGTTCGTCCAAGGGAACATCCAGCAACGCCCCCGATCCCAGCACCACCGCTACACCTCGGCGGCGGCAGCGTTCGGCCTGGGACAGGATGATGGAACGGCTGGCCTCCAGATGCGGCTTCCAGGCCTTGCGCCAGCGGCGATGGCGGGCCTCGATGGCCACCCCTTCCGCCACATAGCCCAACCGCCGGGCATGACGTCCCGCCGGAGTGAACCAGGAAGCCAGCAATTCGCGCAGCATCCCGGAGGTCTCCTGGCTTAATCAGACAGCGCGTGATTGGGCTGCAACCGAGCCTTCAGCGCCCGACGGATGATCTTGCCGCTGGAGGTGCGGGGCAGATCCGGCTCGAAGATCAGTTCTTGCGGGGCCAAGGCATCGCCCAGATGTTCGCGGGCATAATCCATCAGCTCGTCTCTCAGCCCATCGCCGGCATCGAAGCCGGGATTAACGGCAATGAAGGCCACCAGATGCTCATGCGCCCGCCAGTCGGGAGCGCCCACCACCCCCACCTCGGCCACCGCCGGATGGGACATCAGCACCGCCTCGATCTCGAACGGGCCGATCATGCGGCCAGCCGCCAGGATCACCTCGTCCTCGCGGCCCAGGAACCAGTAATAGCCGTCGGCATCACGGCGCACCATGTCGCCCGACAGATGCCAGCCTTCCAGCTCTTCCGGCAGAGCCCCGCCTTCGCCGCCCAGGCTGCGCCAAGGAGGCAGGCCGTCGCTGGCCAGGGCCAGTTCGCCGGCAGCTTCGCCTTCGAGCAGAATCTCGATGCCATCCTCGCGCCGACGCACCAACACCGGAGCCTTGCCCGGCAAGGGCCGCCCCATGCTGCCCGGCACCGGCAGACGCGAAGGATCGTGCGCCAGGATGATGGCGCCCGTCTCGGTCTGCCACCAGGTATCGCGGAACGGCGTGCCCAGCGCCTTGCGCCCCCAATCGACGGCATCCGCCGACAAGGGCTCGCCGACGCTGGCGGCCAGACGCAGAGCCATCGGCTTGGTGAAGCGGGCCGGTGCCGCGCCGCCGCCGATCAGGCCGCGGATCACGGTGGGCGTGGTGTACCAGACGGCCACCGGCTCATCCTCCAGTACCGACAGGCAGCGGGTCGGAGCCGAGGGGACCTCGTCCAACAGGATCGCCGCCCCCACGGCCAACGGCCCGACCAGCCCATAGGCGGTATGGGTCACCCAGCCGGGATCGGCGGTACACCAGATCAATTCGCCGGGCTTCAGATCAAAGGCGGATTGGGCACTGTCCTTCATCGCCTCCAACACGCCGACGTCATGCAACACTGCCTTGGGTGGAGCCCCGCCGCTGGCCACCGGAGCGGTGGTGCCGCTGGTGAAATGCATGCAGACCGCCTGACCTTGGGGCAGCGCCGCCGGCTCGGCCAAAGGCGTTTGCTGGGAAACCGCGCTCAGGAAATCGACGCAGCCTTCGGGAATATCCTCGCCCACCAGCAAAACCTTGGTCAGATCAGGCAGCAGCGGCAGCAGAGGCTCGATCAATTCGTTGTAAAGTGCTGCATCGGCGATCAGCAGACGCACGCCGCCCAGCTCCAGACGGATCAGCAAGGGATCAGGCCCCAGATCGGCATAGAGCGGGCAATAGACGCCGCCGGCCTTCCAGATGCCCAGCGCCGAGGTCACCGTCTCGACCCGCCGTCCCGTCATCACGCCGACGGTATCGCCTGGGCGCAACCCCTGCTCCAACAGCAGCGATGCCACCCGACCGGCCTGATCCGCCAGCTGGGCATAGCTCAGGTCTACCCTTTCGCCATTCCAGCCCAGCCATCGCAAGGCCAGGGAATCGGCGCGGCCCGCCGCGCATTGAGTGTCGGCAAGGGTCGGGGAAACGGCCACGGGCACTCCTTATAATTGGTCTGGTCCGAGCAGATATTGATCTGCAAGCCCCCCTTCTGGCAAGCAGCCCGAAAGGGGGTGAATCGCAAGGCTCCTATGCGCTGGCTTTGCTGCGCTGCATGGTCGCCAGCCAGATGCCGGCGAAGATCATTCCCATGCCTAAGCCATGGAACCAGCGGAAGCTTTCGCCCAGCAACGGAATGGCGATCAGGGCGGTGAAGACGGGGATCAGATTGATGAACAGGCCGGCCACCCCGGCTCCCAGCCGGGTCACCCCGAAGTTCCACAGCCCATAGGCCACCAGCGAGGGGAACACCGCCACGTAAGAAATCAGTCCAACGGCTTTCCAGCTCAGCTCGAAGCTTTTGCCCATCGCCAACTCGCCCAGATAAAGCGGCAGTACGAACAGGGTGCCGATGCCCACCTGCACCGTCAGCAGCGCCAGGGAATCGAGCCCGGTGGGATAGCGTTTCAGCACCACCGAGAACAGCGCCCAGCTGGCAACCGCCGCCAGCGCCCACAGATCGCCCTCATGCAGCGACAAGGACAGCAGCACCTGCAGATCACCCCGGGCAATCACCATCACCACGCCCAAGAACGACAGTATGATCCCCGCCGCCTGCTTCGGCCCCACGCCTTCGCGGAACCAGGCCCAGGACAAAGCGACGATGGAAACCGGAATGGCGGCGCTGACCAGGGTGGCATTGACTGCCGTCGTCGTCGTCAGGGCGACATAGAGAAAGCTGTTATAGGCGGTGACGCTGGAGGCCGCCAAAAGGCAGAGCAGCTTCCAATGCCGCATCACCTTTTCCTTCTGCGCCAGCACGCGGGGCAGACCGAAAGGCAGCAGGATCAGCAGCGCGAAGAACCAGCGCCAGAAGGCTAAACCCAACGGCGGCACCGTCCCGGCGGCCATGCGTCCGGCGACGGCATTGCCGCCCCAGAACAATGGCGGCAGCAGCATCAGCAGATAAGGGGAACGCAACGAGCGGAAGACAGACAAGAGAACACACCTCGCGGGACGAAGGGGTGATGGCGAAAATATCCGCAGCGCCGCCCTGCAAGCAAGGCCTCTGGCCTTAATAGCGCTTGACCTCCAAGCCGGCGCGGCTACCCTGGCGCCTCATCCAGCCGTTCCGGGGACATGATGGCCAGTGGGCAGCCCTTTTCGATTCTCGTCTATGTCGGTCTCGACCTTGTCGGCGACGGGGTGATGAAGCTGCCGTTCCTGCGCGCTCTTCGCGCCGCCTGGCCCGAGGCCCGCATCACCTGGCTGGCCGGCAAGGGCAAGACCGTCTATGCCGGCCTGCTGGCCCCCCTGGTGGTCGGGCTGGTGGACGAAGTGATCGAGGATGCCGGCATCGGCAACAAATGGTGGGAACTGCTGCGCCGCCCGCTGGCGGGCCGCCGGTTCGACCTGATCATCGACACCCAGCGCCGCACCCTGACCAGCCTGATCGTCAAGCGCATCAAGCACGGCACCTTCGTCTCGTCGGTGGCCGACTGGCATCTGTCGGACCTGAAGCCGGCCCCCGGCTGGAAGAAGCCGCCGGCGATGATCCGCCAGATGCTGGAACTGCTGGAACTGGCCTCGGGCAAGCCCGCCGACTGTTCCCGCCCGCTGACCCTGGATGCCGAAACCGAGGCCGAGGCCGAGCGCCGTCTGCCTTATGGTCCGCTCTATGTCGGCCTGGCCCCCGGTGCCGGCGGCAAGCATAAATGCTGGCCGCTGGACAATTACATCGCCCTGGCCATGCGTCTGGCCAAGCAGGGCCGGGTTCCCGTCATGCTGCTGGGCCCTGCCGAGCATCAGTGGGAAGGCGAGATTCGCGACGCCGTGCCGGGCGCCATGCTACCGCTGGACGAGCGCTCCACCCCGCCTTTGACCATCGCTCTGGCCCGTCGCATGGCGGTTGCCGTCGCCAATGACAGCGGCACCGGCCATATGCTGGCGGCCTCGGGTGTGCCGCTGATCTCGCTGTTCGGCCCCACCACACCCGAGAAATTCGCCCCCACCACGCCGAACCTGACGGTCATCCGCGCCCAGGACTTCGCTTTGTCGGAAGCCATGGAGGGCATCCCCCTGGGGTCGGTCGCCTCGGCCATCGACGCCATCATCGGGCCGCCCGCGGAATAACCAGATGAGCAAGCCCCCCGTCATCGTCTGGTTCCGCCGCGATCTTCGTCTGGCCGACAACCCGGCGCTGACCGAGGCTGTGCGCTCAGGTTCACCGATCCTGCCGGTCTTCATTCTGGAAACCGACCTGCCGCGCCCTTATGGCGCCGCCAGCCGGTGGTGGCTGCATCATTCCCTGGCCTCGCTGGGGCAGTCTTTATGGGCCAAGGGTGCACCGCTGCTACTGCTGAAGGGCCAGGCCAGCCGCATCCTGCCGCAACTGGCCGCCCGCGTCGGAGCCGAGCGGGTGCTGGCGAATCGCCGCAACGAACCCGCCGAAGCCGCCCTCGACGCCCGCATCGCCGAGACGCTGGAAGGCAAACTGTCCATTCTGCCCGATGGCCTGCTGTTCGAGCCCGGCACGGTCCGTACCAAGGACGGCAAGCCGGTCCAGGTCTTCACCCCCTTCTGGCGCAACGCCCTGGCCCTGCCGCCGCCCGCCAAGCCGCTGCCGGCTCCGGACATCCTAACCGGCCATCACGGCTTCGGCGGCGAGCCACTGGATAGCTGGGGCCTGCTGCCCACTGCGCCCAACTGGGCCGAAGGGTTCACCGAAGCCTGGGTGCCAGGAGAAGAGGCCGCCCGCCAGCGCCTTTCCGATTTCCTGGATGAGGACATCGAGGCCTATGCCCGCCTGCGCGATGTGCCCAGCCGTCCGGCCACCTCGCGCCTGTCGCCCGCTTTGGCCTTCGGGGAAATCTCGCCCCGGCAAATCTGGCATGCGGCAGTCGCCCACGGAGCCCACCCCGCCGAAGGTTTCCTGCGGGAACTGGGCTGGCGGGAATTCTGCCATCACACCCTGATCCGCCATCCCGACATGGCCAGCCGTCCGCATCGACGCGAGTTCGAGCGCTTCCCCTGGAGCGGCAGCGTCGCCCAATGGAAAGCCTTCACCAAGGGCCGCACCGGCTATCCCATCGTCGATGCCGGCCTGCGCGAGCTGTGGACCACCGGCTGGATGCACAACCGCGTGCGCATGATCGTCGCCTCGTTCCTGGTCAAAGACCTTTTGATCCCCTGGCAGAAAGGCGAGGCCTGGTTCTGGGACACTCTGGTCGATGCCGACGCCGGCAACAATGCGGGGGGCTGGCAATGGGTGGCCGGCTGCGGCATGGACGCCGCCCCCTATTTCCGCATCTTCAACCCCATTTTGCAGGGCGCAAAATTCGACCCCGACGGCGCCTATGTGCGCCGCTGGTGCCCGGAACTGGCGGGCCTGCCCAACCAGTTCATCCACGCCCCCTGGACCGCCTCGCCCCTGGAACTGGCGGCGGCGCGTCTCCGGCTGGGCGTCGATTATCCCCAGCCGATGGTCGATCACGAAGTCGCCCGGAAGAAGGCGCTGGCGGCGCTGGAGCGGGTGAAGGCCTAAGAGAAAAGGGCCGATCATCGACCGGCCCCCTCTTGCTCATCCTGCTAAACAATCATCCAGAAAACTGCCGCAACGGACCGCCTGCTGATGCTCGTTCAGCAACAGCGACAGATTGCCATCCCCGATCGGAGCCCCCCACTGGTCGGCATGCACCAGGTCCGCCAGCGGCAGGCGCGGACGCCAGCCGGCGGCCTCCAACTCCGGCTTGGGGTGATAGCCCTTGACCTTGCCGATGCAGAGATAGGCCACCGGCACCACCCCCTTGGGAATGTTCAGCGCCTGCATGACGGCGGCATTGTCGAAGATGCTGACCCAGCCGACGCCCAATCCTTCCGAGCGGGCGGCCAACCACAGATTCTGCACGGCGCAAACCGAGCTGTAGAGGTCCATGCTGCGGATATGGGTCCGGCCGATGACCGTCGGCCCGGCGCGGTCGCGATCGCAGGTGATGCAGATATTCACCGGCGCCTCGAGTATCCCCTCAAGCTTCAGCGAACGATAGACCGCCTGCTTGTCCTCGGGGAACATCAGCGCCGCCTCGTCGTTGGCCTTGAGGAAGGCGTCATGCACCCGGCCCTTCACCTCCGGGTCGCGCACCAGAACAAAGCTCCAGGGCTGCATGAAGCCGACCGAGGGGGCATGATGGGCGGCGATCAAAATCCGGCTCAACACATCGTCGGGCACGGGATCGGGCAGAAACTCGCCACGGGTATCGCGGCGGGTCAGAATGGCCTTGTAGACCCCTTCGCGTTCCGAGGGCCGCAAAGGCGTGGCGTCAAGCAAATGGGAACTGTTCACATGAGAAGTGCTGGCGTCCATCGACATTCCCCTGTCATTAGGACATTCCCGTCAGCCGTCCGCGCTGAAGGAACCATCTCCTGCTGGCCGGTCTTCTGACTTGGGATCAGCCCCTCCAGACGTCTTCCCGGCCTTCAGCCAGTGACATATGCCTGGACGGTCCCCCTCACAGCGATGGGCTCGTCGCGGAATCACACCGCATTCCCGATTCTCCCGCAGGGTCAGACCCGCAGGCACCAGTAGGATGGTTTCGTTTTATCCGAAGGCGCTGCGATCGCCAAGAGCTCAGTCCAGCGGCGGGGAATGAGGAAGGGGGTAAGATTACGTTATGCCGTGGGCGCTGCCCACACCCGCCAAGGGCCGGAAGGCCCTTGGAACCCAGGACTACAACTTATTATCTGGATAACCATGCCCCAACAAACGACCATAATCAGACTTGCACTGAGGACAAATCGCAGCATTGCCCACCTGCGAGTTTTTAATAATCAACGCCAAGTGTATTAAAACACCATCTACAGTTTCACATCGTTCGCAATACGGCATCCCCATCGGAAGACCTTCAGACGTCCTATCATAACGGTGCCCTCGATAAACTATGGTGCTATCCTCTCTATAATGGAATGTTTTCTTAAGCCGCTCCGCTTCAGATTTTAACTGGGAAACCTCCTCTCTAGCATCAGTCAAATCCTGTTGAGCACTAGCAAGAGCACTCATTAATTCAGCAATTTTTGCTTTGTACGTTGCCGCATCAAAATCCTTATCGATGCCTTGAAGGGTGCGAACCAGGTCAATTGCATTTTTGACGGATGATAATGCTACCGTAAAATCCATAACACCCTCCCCCCGCCTCAGTCCGCCGCCACCCGCGCCCCAAAGCGATAGGGATGCGCCGGATACACGCCCAGAATGCGGACCTCGCGGGAGAAGAACTCCAGCTCCTCCAGGGCATGGCGCAGGCCGGTGTCGTCGGGATGGCCTTCGACGTCGGCATAGAACTGGGTGGCGGCGAAGGTGCCGCCGACCTGATAGCTTTCCAGCTTGGTCATGTTGACGCCATTGGTGGCGAAGCCGCCCATGGCCTTATACAGCGCCGCCGGCACGTTGCGGACGCGGAAGATGAAGGTGGTCACCGACGGCACCGTCTTCGGCGGCGGCGGGGCCGGGTCGCGCGACATCACCAGGAAGCGGGTGGTGTTGTGCTCGGCATCCTCGATATTGGCGGCCAGGGACTCCAGGCCATAGATCTCGCCGGCCAGTTCGGAAGCGATGGCGGCCAGGGTCTTGTCGCCCTTGGCGGCGACTTCGGCGGCGGAACCGGCGGTATCGGCGGCGACCACCGGCTTCAGGCCATGCTGCCCCAGGAACTTGCGGCATTGGCCCAGGGCATGGACATGGCTTTTCACGATCTTGATGTCGGAAATCCGGGTGCCCGGCAGCGCCAGCAGGTGATGGTTCACCGGCTGGAAATGCTCGCCGATGATATGCAGCCTTGAGCCCGGCATCAGGTGATGGATGTCGGCCACGCGCCCGGCGATGGAGTTCTCGATGGGGATCAGGGCCAGCCGCGCCCGCCCTTCGTTCACCGCTTCGAAGACGTCTTCAAAGGCGGCGCAGGGCAAGGGCTCCATCTCGGGGAAGGCGGCTTTGCAGGCCAGATGGCCATAGGCGCCGGGTTCACCTTGGAAAGCGATGCGGTTTTCAGGGCTGGACATGATCTTCTATCGTCAATGCAGGCGGGAAAGGATTTGCCGGGCCTTTTCCAGGTCGGCCTGGGTATCGACGCCCAGCGGCACGGTCTCGACCAGAGCGGCGTCGATGCGCATGCCGTTTTCCAGGGCGCGCAGCTGCTCCAGCTTTTCGCGACGCTCCAGCACACCCTGGGGCAGGGCGACGAAGCGTTCCAGCGAACTGCGGCGGTAACCATACAGGCCGATATGGTGGTACAGCGGCCCGTCGCCGGTGGGTACGGCGGCACGGCTGAAATAGAGGGCGCGGCCCACCCGCTGGCCTTCCTCCAACCCCACCACCGCCTTGACCACGTTGGGGTTATGGCGTTCGGCATCGTCGGTGATCTCGACGATCAGGGTCGAGATGTCCACATCCGGATTTTCCAGCGGCGCGAAGACGCTGCGGATGACGTTCGGCGCGATCGAGGGCAGATCGCCCTGCACATTGATCACGGCGTTGAAATTGCCTTCGGGGTCGAACTGCTTCAGCGCCTCATGCACCCGGTCCGAGCCCGAGGGCAGATCGGGGGGCGTCAGCACGGCATTGCCGCCTGCCGAAGTGACAGCATCAGCGATGATCTGTTCCCCGCAGGCCACCACCACCGGACCGATGGAAGCAGCGACGGCGCGGCGCCAGACATGAACGATCATGGGTTCGCCATGGATGTCGGCCAGCGGCTTGTTGGGCAAGCGGGTAGCGGCCAGACGGGCGGGGATGACGATGACGGGATTGAGAACAGACGACATGACGGCAATTCAGCCCGAAAATTGAAGCGCCAGTACCATATAACGCCAAGGCCCCGGTTGGAACCCGCAAGCCAGAGAAAAAATTCGCGCCCCCTGCAATAAACCGTCGGCGGCTTACGTCTTAGGGGGCAGAGAGTGTTTCCCAACGGAGTTTCCCCCGATATGCGTATGTTCCGACACTGCTGCTCGTCTGAGCGCGACTGCCGCCCTAAGACCACCGGCGGGCGCATCCTGCATTATGGCGGCCATGCCATCCTGGCCTTGCTGGTGATCGGCGCGGTGGCCGTGGCCTTCGGCTATGTTGTCATGCTGACCTGGAATGCGGTGATCCCCGCCGTCTTCAATCTGCCGGTCATCAGCTTCTGGCAGGCGGTCGGCCTGTTGGTGCTGATCCGCATCCTGACCCATCGCCATGGTCACCGGGGCAAGCATGGCCGCTGGCACAAGCGTTGGCATGGCCGCGACGAAGCTCCACCCGAAGGCGGCGCTTATGCCCAGTGGTGGTGGGAAGAAGGCGATGCCGCCTTCAAGGCCTATCAGTCCCGCAAGGCCGCGCAGCAGGGCGAATAATGACGGACCCGGCTGCCAGTCAGCGGTTGACCGAAGCCCTGGCAAAGGATCAGGAGCGGCTGGTGGGCTATGCCCGCCGCCGTCTCCCGGCCTCGGCTGGGGACGAGGCCGAGGATGTTCTGTCCGACGTGGTGCTGCGCCTTCTGGAACGCACCGATCTGCTGACCGAGGTCGAGAACGTCACCGCCTATCTGTTCACAGCACTTGGCAACCGCATCGCCGATCTGTTCCGTAAGAAGCGCGAACTGCCGATGCCGGAAAACCTGCCCGAGCCCGCCGCCCCCGAGGATACCGAGGAGCAGCTGGGTCTGGCCCAGGCACTGTCGCTGCTGTCCACCGCCGAGCGGGCGGTCTGGCTGGCGGTGGAACTGGATGGCCGCAGCTTCAAGGAACTGGCCGAGCTGTGGGGCGAGCCGATCGGCACCCTGCTGTCGCGCAAAAGCCGGGCGCAGAAAAACCTGCAACGCATTTTGTCGGAATTCGCCGGCTGAGGTGCCTGATGTCCATGAAGACCGTCACCCTTTATACCGTCCGCATTGCCGGTCTTCTGGCTCTGTTGGTCGGAGCCTCCATCAAGTTGGGATTGGCGGTTCCGCTGCATGCCCATCTGGGCTTGGGCGGAGTCACCCTGGCCGGCTTTGCCCTGCTGGCCTTCCGCTCCCGCCGCTGCCCGCCAATCCTGGCCGCCTTGGCCGCTTTGTTGCTGGTGCCGCTTTATGGCTTGGCGCAAATCCTGCCGGGGCTGGCCGACCTCGCCCTGCTGGCCCCGTGGCTTCACCCCGCCCTGGCGGTGCTGAGCATCGCCGCCGCCGAATGGACGGCGCGCAGGACATGACGCGACTTTAACCTGGGCTCTGGAAATCCGGCCTGATGCGGTGCAAACTCTGCGCGGATCAACAGGATGGCGGTGCCGCGACCATGACTTCCGTGCCTCAGAGCTTTATCGACCTGGCCCATGAACTGGCGGATGCCGCCGGCGAGGTCATCCGGGGCTATTACCGCACCCCCGTCACCGTCTTCGACAAAGCCGACGAAAGCCCGGTCACCGTGGCGGACCGCGAATCCGAAGCCGCCATGCGCAAAATCATCAACGCCAAGGCCCCCGGCCATGGCATCTATGGCGAGGAATGGGGCGTCGAGAACCCGGACGCCGAATGGGTCTGGGTGCTGGACCCGGTGGACGGCACCAAGGCCTTCATCTCGGGCCTGCCCACCTTCGGCACGCTGATCGCCCTGCTGCATCATGGCAAGCCGGTGCTGGGTGTGATCAATCAATGCATCTCGCATGAACGCTGGCTGGGCGTCGCCGGTCAGCCCAGCACTCTGAACGGCAAGCAGATCAAGGTCCGCTCCTGCCCCGAGCTGAAGCTGGCCTCGGCCTTCGCCACTGCGCCCGAGATGTTCAAGGGCAATGACCTGGCGAAGTGGGAAGCCGTTCGCTCCTCGGTCAAGCTGCCGCGCTATGGCGCCGACTGCTATGCCTACGGCCTGCTGGCCCATGGCTTCGTCGATCTGGTGGTCGAGGCCTCGTTGCAGCCTTACGATTATTGCTCGCTGGTGCCGATTGTCGAGGGCGCGGGCGGCATCATGACCGACTGGCAAGGCCAGCCGCTGGGGCTGAAGTCCGATGGCCGCGTAGTCGCCGCCGGCGACGCCACCCTTCACGCCGCCGCCTTGGCGGTGCTGGCATGATGCGTCTGCTGACCGCCGCCGTTGCCGCCGGCCTGCTGTTTGCCTCCGCCGCCTCTGCCGAAGCCGTCAACGGCATCGCCATGCATGGCAGCCCGAAATACGGTCCGAATTTCGAGCATTTCGACTATGTGAACCCTAACGCCCCCAAGGGCGGCGAGGTGCATCTGGCCGGAGCCGGCAGCTTCGATAGCTTCAATCCCTTCATCGTCAAGGGCGAGGCGGGGGATGTCGGACAGCTGTTCGAAACCCTGATGGTGTCTTCCGCTGACGAGCCCTTCAGCGAATATGGCCTGATCGCCGAAAGCATCGAGACTCCGCCCGAGCGCAATTGGGTGGTGTTCAACCTGCGCCCGCAGGCGAAGTTCCATGACGGCAGCCCGATCACCGCCGACGATGTGCTGTTCTCGTTCGACATTCTGCGCACCAAGGGGGCGCCGAACTTCCGCGCCTATTACCAGAATGTCGCCAAGGCCGAGAAGCTGGCCGACCGCAAGGTGCGCTTCACCTTCGCGCCCGGCGACAACCGCGAGCTGCCGCTGATTCTGGGCCAGCTGCCGATCCTGTCGAAGAAATATTGGAGCAGCCGCAAGTTCGAAGACACCACTCTGGAACCGCCGCTGGGCAGTGGCCCCTATAAGATCGAAAGCTTCGAGGCCGGCAAGCGCATCACCCTGGCCCGTGTGAAGGATTATTGGGGCAAGGATCTGCCGGTCAATAAGGGGCTCTATAACTTCGACAAGATCCGCGTCGATTACTACCGCGATTCCACGGTGGCGCTGGAAGCCTTCAAGGCTGGCGAATATGACTTTCGTCCCGAGAACGAGTCGAAGAAATGGGCCACCGCCTACGACTTCCCCGCCATCACCGAGGGCAAGGTGATCAAGCGCACCTTCGAAAACCAGCGCCCCACCGGCATGCAGGGTTTCGTCTTCAATCTGCGCAAGCCCTTGTTCCAGGACGACCGGGTGCGTCAGGCCCTGACCTATGCCTTCGATTTCGAATGGAGCAACAAGAACCTGTTCTATGGGCAGTATGAGCGCACCACTAGCTTCTTCTCGAACTCGGATTTGGCCTCAAACGATCTGCCCTCGACCGACGAGCTGAAACTGCTCAATCCGCTGAAGGGGCAGATTCCCGATAGCGTCTTCACCAACGACTATGCGCCGCCCACCACCGACGGCAGCGAAACCGGCATCCGCCCCAATCTGCGCACCGCCGCACAACTGCTGAAAGATGCCGGCTGGGAGGTCAAGGATGGCAAGCTGGTCAAGAACGGCCAGCCCTTTGTTTTTGAAATCCTGCTGGACCAGCCGGTCTGGGAACGCATCGCCCTGCCCTTCGTGCAGAACCTGCAGCGGCTGGGCATCACCGCCAACATCCGCACCGTGGATTCGGCGCAATATGTTCAGCGGTTGAGGGCCTTCGATTACGACATGATCGTCAAAGTCTGGGGCGAGTCGGAATCGCCCGGCAACGAGCAGCGGGAATTCTGGGGTTCGGCATCGGCCGATCAGCAGGGCAGCCAGAACCTGTCCGGCATCAAGAACCCGGCCATCGACAGCCTGATCGAGCAATTGGTCGCTTCACCTGATCGAGAGTCCCTGGTGACCCGCACCCATGCCCTTGACCGGGTGCTGCTGCAAAGCCATATCGTGATCCCGCACTGGCATATCGGCGTCGACCGCGTCGCCTATTGGGACAAGTTCGGCATGCCGACCGTGATCCCGCGCCAGGGCATGGTTTTCGACGCCTGGTGGATCGACCCCGCCAAGGCTGGAAAGAAATAATGGGGATGACGCGTTTTTTCCCTCACCCCAACCCCTCTCCCGATTTCGGGAGAGGGGCTTTGGATAGCATGAGGTTTTTCCCTCACCCCAACCCCTCTCCCGATTTCGGGAGAGGGGCTAAAGCCGCCTTGCTCCCCTCTTCCGCAGGCGGGAGAAGGGCTGGGGGTAAGGGACATCCATGCTAGCCTATGTCGTTCGCCGTCTGGCGCTGATTCCGCTGACTTTGTTCGGCATCATGCTGACCAATTTCGCCATCATCCAGATGGCCCCCGGCGGCCCGGTGGAACAGATCATCGCCAGGGTGCAAAATCAGGCCGTCTCGGCCACCGCCCGCATTTCCGGACAGGGCGGCAACGAGACGGCGCAGAGCGCGCCCAGCGATTCCTCGGGCGTCTATCGCGGCGCCCGCGGCCTTGACCCCAGCTTCATTGCCGATCTGAACAAGCAATTCGGCTTCGACAAGCCGCCCCATGAACGCTTCATCAAGATGATGAAGGACTATCTGACCTTCGATTTCGGACGCAGCTTCTTTCGCGACCAAAGCGTGGTGTCGCTGGTGGCCCAGAAGATGACCGTCTCGATCTCGCTGGGGCTGTGGAGCACGCTGATCATCTATCTGGTCTCGATCCCCTTGGGCATCGCCAAGGCGGTGCGCGACGGCCAGCGCTTCGATGTCGCCACCAGCTGGATCATCATTGCCGGCAACGC
>Ga0182039_10000393_pt1 | contig 22394 bp, 20 predicted proteins | sample sta12Can44000111_FD_125975 | JGI IMG/M metagenome (GOLD analysis project Ga0182039, IMG submission 125975) | Lab enrichment of tropical soil microbial communities from Luquillo Experimental Forest, Puerto Rico - statanox.12C.anox.44.000.111 | ecosystem: Environmental > Terrestrial > Soil >...
CAAATAAACTAAACGCCCGTCGAGCGTTTAGTGCAGAGTTTGGCAACACGGCGGCAGCCTTCGGGAGGGGCTGGTAACATCTCGCCTCAGGAGGAGTGAATCATCATGATTTATTTGGCTTACGCTGTCCGAGCGCCTACCTTTGCGGTACTTGAGTACGCCTTCGACGGACAGGATATTGGGCTGGGGCGCAACGGCGCTGAAAGGAATCGTCGTGAGCGGCGACTTAGTGAATTGGTCTACAGTCTTGGCGTTCCTTACAATTCCCAGCCAGGTGATTTGGTCGTACTCGGTCGGTGGAGTGGTTTTTGCAATCGGGCTGGCTACCTTCTTTCTTCGAGGCGATTGGCAAAAGGCGCGAGGACTCGACAAGCTGATTCTGTTCGGGCCGCCTTTCTACGCGGCACCAATCGCAGCCTTCGGCACCGAACATTTCACGCTGACGGCGGCCATCGCGTCGATCATACCGGCCTGGATTCCATGGCATCAGTTTTGGGCGTACTTCGTAGGCGCTTGCTTTATCGCCGCCGCGCTGAGCCTGGTGACGAAGATTCAGGCGCGTCTCTCGGCGAGTTTGCTCGCCTTGACGTTTTTCCTTTTCGTAGTGCTGATGGACGCTCCGGCCTGGGCACACAATCCGCGAAATTGGATTCTGCTGACGTTGACGCTGCGGGAATTATCCTTCAGCGGCGGCCCTCTGGCGCTGGCAGCCAGCCTCACTGAGCAGTCGCGCGGGCGCGGCACGCAAGTCCTTGCGACGATTGCGCGATACTTCGTTGCAATTCCCGTGCTGTTTTTCAGCTTCGAGCAATTCATGCATGGCAATCACGTTCCCGGCATTCCGCTGGCACGGCTAACCCCGCAATGGATCTACGGACACGCCATTTGGACGTACCTGGCGGCCGTGGTTTACGCGGTGGCCGGTATCCTGTTGCTGGTTGGCAAGAAAACCCGAGTAGCAGCGACGTGGCTGGGCTTGACCGTGCTCTTCGTGGAGTTGGTCGTCTACGTGCCGATCGGAGTAGTGGAACGCGCCAGCCTCAACAATGGCCTTAATTACCTGGCGGATACACTGATGTTTTGCGGCGCCGTTCTTCTGCTGGCGGGCGCCATGCCGCGCGAAACGTAGAGCGGCGCGAAGCATCGGCTGACGAAAACGATCACCGTCCACGGAAATGAGATTTGAGTGCTGTATTTTTGCGCAACCAGAGGCGTGTGCGCCGTTGGCTACAAGCGAGCAGGGCAAGTGTACGCTCGGCCCAACGCCAACGAACTTTTTGGTAACCCGCCTGGCGAAACCGCGATTAACTTCCGGTCCGACGGCCATCTTCTATTCTTCTCAGCCGCTCCTTTTCTTCAGGCGAGAAATTACTGTAGCGACCATGGTCAATCTCTCGTTGGCGAACGAACGGTGGCATCTCGCGCAGAGCTCGAATCGCATTCTGGACCTCTCTGCGGGGCGGCTGAAGTTCTTCCACAGCGGAATGTGCGACTCGGGAGTAACTCGCCACGGCGCTAGAGGCCGTCCGCGTAGTGGTCAGGAAGTTGCTGCTTGCAGAGTTCCTCGCGGGGACTCCCGAATTGTTGTGCTGAGAATCGTTGTTGGATTTCGGACCGGAATTTGGTGGGCGAGGATCATTGCTTCCATTGTTAGGGTACGGATAAGCAGGAGCATAGTAAGGGTAATAGTAGGGTGCTCCCCACCAGGGCCCATATCCGTAAGGATAGCCATAGCCCAGCGAATAGGGCCACCCAAACCCAATCCCGATACTAAATCCCCATCCGTAGCCATAATACGGGTAGCCCCAATGAGGGCCATACCAGCCATGGTATCCACCGTGCCAGCCATAGTATCCGCCCCCATGATAACTTCCGTAGAAATGCGAGCCACCGTAAGCGTAGTGCCCCCCGCTTCCATGAAACCCACCTCCACTGTGGAACCCCCCGCCACCGTGGAATCCACCTCCACCGCCATGGCCACCCCGTTGGGCAAAAACCGGCTTGGGCCAGCAGATCGCAAAAGCCGACACGACTACGCAAAGCACCCCAACAAGTGCGAATTTCTTCATTGTCAGTCCCCCTCTCAGCCTTCGGCTAACTGGTGACACCAACAAGGCCTCCCATAGCGGTACCTCCTACCCATTGCAGGATCCGCCCACGACAACTGTTAAGCCACTGATAGTTTTGCCAGTGTCCGAGGCACTTTCAGCCGCAAATGCCCGGCAAACGACGAGCGGTACGCCAAACGCAACGGTATGCGCGTTTACAGCAACCTCCGTGCTCGGATTTGTCAAACTTATTTGCGGGACGCGACAAGAGCGCCTCACTGGTCCGTTCCGACCGTTTTCAATAATGGAGCGAAGACGCGATCCAACTCTTCGTCCGTCAGCGCATTCGGCATCACGCCGCGAGCTAGCGCCCAATGCTCGGCGTGCTCCACGGTTTGCCCAGGCTGCAGGTCCGTCATCGGTCCGAGGGTTTCGATTTCCAGAAACTCATTATTCGTAAAGGTCTCAAACGAACACCCGAAATCAGGATACGTCTTTGCGAGTTCGGCCTTCGTGCGCTTCAGAAAGGCTTCACCGTTTAGGAGATAAGCTGCCCACGTGTCCGCGTTGAACATGCCGAGTTTTTGTGCATCAGCGTTAGTTGGATCTTGTCGAAGAGTCAAATATTTTTTGGTGAATTTCCAGCGAGGATCGGCCAAGTTAGTGTAAGCCCACATGACCAGGGGATTTGTAGCTTCAAGATTTATGGGGTGCTTGCCGCGCGGCGGGAATCCGCTGACAGCCACACCTCCAGGCGCCATCATCGTCAGCGCCCAGGCGGAAAATCTCAAAGGAAACAGCCCGCGATTCGTGATGCGGTTGATCACCGTCATCCGCGCACCCGATTCCGCCATGCGAAGTTCAATCTCTTTCTGCAGCTTGGTCAGGGGCTCGACCGGTTCGCGAGCGATTATGCCGGTGAGTGTAATCTGTATCTCGACCGGCACATTATCGGGTGCCCACGTGGCCAGAGGATCTTCGGGTGCCTTCCAAACCCGGTGGCCACCGCGCAATTGAAATTTTTCTTCTCCGCTCTTTCCAAGTTGGTCGGAAAATTCCTTGAACAAATTCTGGCCGCCGAGGAATGCGAATCGAATGATCCTTGGTCCAACATCGCCGGTCACAATGGCCTCGATTTCTCCATTGGTGATGCGATAGCAGTTCTTCCAACCTTTGTACTCTGACTTCTCCACGCGAACGGCGGCATTGCTAGGCGTGGCACAGGACGCAGCCAAGGCCAAAGTCACAATGTTTCGCAACAAGTGAGCTACCGGTGGCCTCTTCAAAAACAATAAAGCCGCTTTCATAAGGTCCCGCGCCTCCGCGTGTTCGGCTAATCCCAGGCTCAAAACGGTAATGAACCGCATCCTAGCCAGGATTTTCACGTAAGGATTCTACATGTTTGGCTACAACGACGAACACGCTAAATGCCTGGAAATCGAGTCAGAGAGATGTCTAGCAAACTGATTCCAGTTTCCATGTTCGCAGATGCCTGATTTACGGGATGGGAAAAGCCCGGTTAGAGGTGAGTACTCGGAGCAAGATGTCCGGTGACTAACCAGGAATTAGTTTTCAGCCACACTCTTCAGATTCTTGAGACCCGACTCCATGTGCTTTCCAAATGCAGATTCCATGTTAACGAATATCCCGATCACTTTCATCGCGTATAGGTTTGAAGCCCGTATGCTCCACGTGACTTTTGCCTCGCTTCCCTGGGCATAAATTGTGAACTCGTTGAGGTTGTGCGCTTCAAATGGCTTGAGCCAATCCACTTTGACGGAAACTTTGCTTGGCACCACGGATTCAGTGATCCTCATCTTCGCGGCCCCGGCGCGGCCGCTGCCGTGCCATTCTGCCATCGCACCAGTGCCACTCGCAGGACCGCTGTAGATTTTCTGCACTGTTCCCCCTCCTGCGGTGTCACCGGACCATGCTTCCCAGGAGTGAAGATCATTAATGAAAGAGAACACCCTTTCTGGCGAAGCGTGGATGGTCATCGACCGTTCCACCCGGAAAGAGTTCGGTCGTGTAGCTGCGATGGCGAGAAGAGCCACAACTACGACCGAGACAGAAAGCGCTATTTTGAAAAACATTTGCTTGTTTTTAGAGTCCTAGATAACGTTGCTGTCCCAGGGCAACTTGCAACAGCGCAATTAGGCTGCGAACCCTGGCAATTCTACTTGGTTGCCGAGCCAATGGGTACTTGACTCTTCGTCGCAAACCCGTCGCTCTTCGTGCGAATCTCAATGCCTTTGCTTGGAGGCCAGGCGATACACGAATGGCGTCGGCCGCTCGTTGTGCCTGCCTTCATCGAATATCCTTCTTACAATTTGAGGGTTTTGCGTCCAGCTACTGCTAAGGTGGAATGAGGGTGATCGCGAATGCCGGTCCGGGCGTTCCGATCGTTCCCTCCGACACCAAGCTCCCGTCATCATTGATCCGATAGATGGAGACTGTGCTGCTGTTCTCGTTCCCCGACGTAGGCGAATTTCGACGGTCACGCGCCAAGGTTGCGCTCCAGCAGTTTGGCTCCCGACAGACTTAAACTGCCGCCGGTACGATCAAATAGCATAGGCCGCAACGGTGTTGTCTTGCCGGTTGACGCAAACTCGCTGGGGGGGCCACAACTTATCGAGAGATGTAAATTTCCGGCAAGGAAATATAGACAAATCTGTCGATTTCGGTTGTCTTACTCTCTAGAGAGCCAAAGTGCAGCCAGCTGACTCCAGGTTGACTGAAGTCGAGGATTTATATCGCCAGCTCGGTGGCTCCCTACTCCTGTTTGGAGTGAGTATTTGCGGCGAGCCGAGCCGCGCTCAAGACGCACTCCATCAGGTTTTTCTGAGGCTCATGGAGACAGGAAGCTTAAGCAATGCAACGGACAAAAGAGCCTATCTCTTTGCCAGTGTTCGCAACACACTTCTCAATGACTGGAAATCTCGACAGCGAAGCGTACCCATCGAAACGGAACGAATCTGGTTCGAGCCCCCAAACCGCGACTATGCCGCCGAATCAAATCTGCGTCGCGCCCTCCATGCCCTGCCGGATGACCAGCGACAGGTGGTCATCCTTCACATTTGGGGCGAGCTGACATTTTCGCAAGTTGCTGAGGTTATGAGTATCAGCGCAAACACAGCCGCCTCGCGGTACCGCTACGCCATGGCGAAGCTCCGAGAGGAAATGTTGGTGAAGGAGAACTCAGATGGTTTATCGGGATGACGAACGGCTAAAGAGCTATTTGAAGGAGTTTCGTCCACTCGCCCCGCCGCCGCTTCCCACCAAAAAGCGTTTGTTTGTCCGACCTCGATTGGTTGTGGCATCGGCGGCCGGAGCCTTGGCGGCGACCTTGGTGCTGGCAATTCTCTTTTTTTACATTCATGAGCTCGGAGTGCCAACCCACAACGGCTCGCCCGCGACGCAGCAGACAACGACATCACAGCCCTGTTGCCCAATCGTCAGTTTGAAGCAATCCACGTTAGGTACACCAGCCCTTACGAAGCTGGCGCTGGAGGACTCGGAGGCGTTCGGCCGAGTGATGACGGAAAGACTGAAGACTCAACTGCCCGCAATGGAAGACGAGCGAAGCACGTTACGAATTTTGGCCAAGGAGTAGCAAGTCAGGGGGGATCAACAAATGAGAATCCGATTATTGGTCGCAACTTTCGCGATGCTCGCGAGTGCCGTCGGAAATCATGCACAGATTCAGTATCCACCAGACACCAAGAATGCTGCTCTCCGCTATTGGATAGCATTCGCGGAGATGCAAGATATACCCGCGGACAAAGCCACGCAGGAACTCTTGGAGAAAATGGTGGCAGGTGAGATGGCGTGGGATGACAAGAAAGTGACGCCCATTCTTGATGCGAACAGAACCGCGATTCAGATTATGCAGCGGGCAATGGAGCTGCCTGAATGCGACTGGGGTCTGGAATATAGTCAAGGAGCAAGAGCTTCCATAGCGTATGTCCCACGAGCCCGAGCACTAGCTCGGCTAAACACGCTGGAGGGGATGCGTCAGTTAGCCGCAGGAGATTCCGCGGCGGCGGTGAATACGTGGCTCGCGGGGGTGCGTTTCTCTCAAGACCTTGCTCGCGGGGGCTCCCTCATTTTTGCTTTGATGGGCAAGGTAACATTGGTCCCCAATCTGCGAGAACTGAAGGAGGCAGCGGCAGGAGGAAAACTTACTGAAGCTCAAAAGAACCAGGCGTCCGAGGTGGTTCGAGCCCTTCCCGAAGACGGCTTCGACTGGGGAGCAGCATGGGGAATCGAAGCCGCCACGCTGGAGCAGTTCCTCCGTGAGCTTCAGACAGCGAGAGACCCCGCTGCAACGTACGAAGCCCTAATGGGAAGTCCTTTACCGAAGCGTGGTTTACCTCCGACGGCGCGGGGCATTCATACGTACCACGAATATATGCTGGCCGTGCAGTCCGCACTCCGTGAGCCACCGGGGAAGACAAAGACTCTGCTGGACGCATTGGAACCAAAGCGAGTGGAGCTGAGCGAGGTCGAGCAGAACATAACTCCAAACCCGCAAAAGTCAAATCTTAAGCGGATTGAGCTCATGACAGCCCGAAACGAACTCCTGCTCGCACTCTCCAAGAAGTAGATTCGAGAGGCATTGCACGCATCGCGTGTTCGCGGGAACATCCTGTTTATCTTCAAATTGGACGACACCGACTATGTTCACTACTCCGTAGAAGAGATCTTCACGGGTCCTTAGCGTGGACAAAGTGACTGGAGCGCGATCAAGCACGTGTTCTCCTTGACAGCCTAGGAGAGTCCGGTTATACTCCTAGCTTGTCTAGGAGAGGGTGTTCATGGACAAACAAATGGAGCTGTTGCAGGGCACACTGGACATGCTGATTCTCAAGGCGGTTTCGCTGGGCCCGCTGCACGGTTACGGGGTTTTGCTGCGCATCCAGCAGATTTCGAAAGATCGGCTGGAGATTCAGCAAGGCTCGCTGTATCCGGCACTATATCGCCTGGAGCACCAGGGCTGGATCTCGAGCGAGTGGGGCGAGTCGGAAAACAAGCGCAAAGCAAAGTACTACCGGCTGACCGCGGCGGGCCGGCGCAAATTGCAAATGGAAGCGGAGAAGTGGAACCGCATGGCGGATGTCATCGCGGGAATCCTGCAAAGCACGCCGGAGGAAGTATGACGATGTGGAGCCGGTTTCGGTCCTGGTCGCGCACCGTGGTGCGACGCTCGCAGGTGGAAAGCGAGATGGACGCGGAGCTGCGCTTTCATATTGAGGCATTTGCCGAGGATTTGGCCGGCAGCGGCGTGCCGCGCGAGGAAGCGACACGTCGAGCGCGCATCGAATTTGGGGGCATCGAGCGCGCCAAGGAAGAATGCCGCGAAGCACGCGGTGTGAACTTCATCGAGAGCCTCTTCCAAGACTTCCGCTACGGCCTGCGCATGCTGCGCAAGAATCCGGGGTTCACGGCTGTTGCCGTTCTCACTCTTGCTCTCGGCATCGGCGCCAACACCGCTATCTTCAGCATCTCCGACGCGTTTATCCGCAAGCCGCTGCCTTTTCCCCGCCTGGAGCGCCTTGTTGACTTGAGCGAGACGCAGCCCGCCCTCAGCAGCGAGCCGCGGGGAATTTCGCCTGCGAACTTCCTCGACTGGTCATCGCAGGCGCGTTCCTATGACAGCGTCTCGGCCTGGACGCTCGATAGCGAGAGCCTCACGGGGCACGACGCTCCGCTGAAGGTCGAGACAGCCCGTGTAACCCCTAATTTCTTCATGACCCTTGGCGCCAAACCTCTATGGGGCCGCAGTTTCTCCGTAGCCGGCGAAGGGCATGGCCGGGATCAGGAACTGATCCTCGCGCGTGGGTTCTGGGAAAGGCAATTGGGTTCCGACCCAAACATTTGGTCCGAGACGCTGCGCCTGAACGGCCGCAGCTACGTCGTGGTCGGCATCATGGATCAGAGCGTGAATTTTCCGCCGAGCGTAGATGTTTGGATTCCCATGACGTTGCAGGACAAGGAAGGGTTCAACCGCAAGGATCGCTATCTCCGGGGCATCGCGCGTTTGCGGTCCGGCGTTTCCGTGCGGCAAGCGGACAGCGAATCGAAGACCATGGCGCGGCGGCTCTCGGAAAGCTATCCGGACACAAACCGCGGCTGGAGCGCCCAGGTGAGCACGCTCACAGATTGGCTCAATGCGCACATTACCGGACCCTTCGTGGTGTTGATGAGCACCGTGGTGGCGTTTGTTCTGCTGATTGCCTGTGCCAACGTTGCCAACCTGCAGGTGGTCCGCGCGTCTGCGCGGCAAAGAGAGATTGCCGTCCGCACTGCTCTGGGCGCCGGCCGCCAGCGTCTCATTCGCCAGATGCTCACGGAAAGCCTGATGTTGGGCTTTGCCGGGGCCGCCGTAGGCATGCTCATTGCGCGCTGGTCTCTGAGGCTTTTCCTAGGTTACATGCCCGCAGATATTGAGCGCTTCGTGCCGGGCTGGGATCAGATCCGCCTCGACACGCGCGCCCTTCTTTTTGCCATCGCCGCCGCTGGCGTGGCCGGCCTTCTTGCTGGCCTGGTTCCGGCGCTGCGCAGTTCCCGACTGGACTTGAACGCATCCCTAAAGGAAGGCGCGCGGGAAGGTTTGGCGGGGCCTTCGACTCACAAATCTCGCGATGTGCTAGCCGCCGCGCAAGTCGCTCTGGCACTGGTGCTGCTCGTGGGCGCCGGACTCATGGTGAAAGGCTTCCGTGCTCTGCTGGATATGAATCGAAAGTATGAGCCGGAAACTCTGCTGACCATGCGGGTGACGCTGCCCTACGTATCCCTGTACGACGATCCACAACGCCGCGCGGCATTCCACGATCGCGCCCTCGAAAACCTAGCAGTCATTCCCGGCGTTCGCTTTGCCATTACCGCCAAGGGCTTTCCTTTTTCCGGTTTGCGGGACGACGGCCCGTATTGGACCGAAGGCCACCTCGACGCAAGGGCCAGTGCGCAGCGTGTCGCCGTTCTGCAATCCATAAGCCCTGACTATTTTCGCGCTTTGGGTGTACCCCTGACAGAAGGGCGCGGGTTCCGCGATTCTGACGGTCCGGACGCGGCCCCAGTGGCGATTGTCGCTCGTCGCTTGGCTCGCGCGGAATGGCCGAATTCGAGAGCCATTGGGCAGCGCCTCAAGGTGAACTCTGCGGATGCTTCCTCTCCGTGGCTCACCGTCGTCGGCGTCGTCGACGATGTGCGCTATGTGTGGATGGATCGGGTCGAAGGACCGGCGATTTACCGGCCATATCGCCAATCACCGCAATATTACACAGCTTTCGCGGTGCGCGCCGCTGGAGACCCTGCCGCTCTTGTACCCGCCGCGCGCGCTGCGATTGCTAAGGTTGATCCGGAGCGACCCATCTTCGAAGTGAAAACCATGGCGCAGGTCATTAGCGAGTCCACGCTTCCGATTGCGTATTTGGCCGTCATGTTGGGTGTCGCGGGTGCGCTGGCGGTGCTGCTCGCTTCTATGGGGGTTTACGGGGTCATGGCTTTCGGGGTTATCGAACGGACTCACGAAATCGGCGTTCGCATGGCCTTAGGCGCGAACCCCTTAGATACTCTGCGGCTATTCCTTCGGCGCGGCATGGTGCTTGCCACGACTGGAATCTCCATTGGGTTGCCATGCGCCCTGAGCCTCGCGCGGCTTGCCGCAAATGTTCTCTACGGGGTGCGCCCCAATGACCCGTTTGTTTACATAGCTGCGTCGGTTACGCTCGCTGGGATCGCGTTGTTGGCCTGCTACGTTCCGGCGAGGCGGGCGATGCGCGTCGATCCCATGGTCGCGTTACGCTATGAATAAAGGCTCAAATGAGAGCCTACCTACTGCAAGGTTCCACTTCGAGTTGAGGCCGCATGCTTTACAATAAACTTACAAGATGCTTGCGGTAGCGCATCGACATTGATGCAGAGTGCCTGCAACGTTAGGGAAAAGGCCGCCGGACTCCCCGTACGGCGACACCAGGAGCAGGCATGAATACTCTGTTTCAGGCGGAAGCATCTTCCCTCAGTACAAGCAAGAAAGTCGCCATCGCGATTGTCGCTTTGGCGCTCTTAGGTCTCGCCGTCTGGGGAGGCGTCGAGATGGCCTGGCGTCTCGCCTCTGGCCGGTAGGGCAAATCCACCTCTCACGCCCGACGTTGTGCCATTGGCGCCGTTCTCGCTCGCAAATTCGCCTTGTGGCGCCGGGTTTACCCAAGAGTTCTCATCTGGTGATTCACTCGGCTTGCGCCGAGCTGGCCAGCGCAATCGTGCTTAGTTTCTGCGATGCCGTAGGGCTTGCAGCTCCAAAGCCCGAAGGCGAAGGGGACGGACGCTCTCCACGTCGCACCAAATAGACGGCACCATTAGGGCTGCGCGTGACAAAAAACCAGGCGCAGATGATTTCGCTCCGACTCGTCGTTGAAGTGAGGTCGTAGTGTTGCGTCGCTTAACCCTCGAACGGTGAAGCTAAGGCTTCAGCTCTAGAAAAGTTACCGCGCACCCGCTCAGCGTCACCGATTTCTTCTGTGCGGGAGTGATACTTACAGCGGCAGGCGCGCTCGTCGCTTTTGTATTCTTGTCGATGCTAATCGACGTTCCACTTGAGAACGTTCCCAAAAGCCGGTACATCCACAACCACCGTTCGCGGATCTCCTGCACCATTATTGTCCGGCGTATTATTGGGTTTACCCGGCCGATACGCAGTCCGGCGAAGTGGCATAATGATCGCAGCCAAGCCGCCGGCGCTGCAATTCTGGAGAGCCTGCGTCTTACGGGCCCCGTTCTCAAGAACGGAGCCTTACCACTCATTTGGTAAACTCCTTGTGGTCAGATTGAGTGATTCAAAATTTCGGGGAGACAACACCTATGCGCAAAATCACCCCACATTTGTGGTTCGACAAAGATGCAAAAGACGCAGCCGAACTTTACACTTCTCTGGTTCCAAACTCAAAGATCGCGAACGTAAGAACCCTTCATAACACGCCGTCAGGGGATTGCGACATCGTGTCGTTCGAGCTTTCGGGACAGCCGTTTATGGCAATAAGTGCCGGACCACTTTACAAGTTTAATCCGTCCGTTTCCTTTCACGTGAAATGTAAAGCAAAAGATGAAGTCGACGCCATCTTCAAGAGACTCTCTGACGGTGGAAAAGTTCTGATGCCCCTCGCCAGCTATCCTTTCAGCGACCGGTACGGCTGGCTGGAAGACAGGTATGGACTGTCCTGGCAGGTGATTTTGGCAGGCGAGCGCGAGATGAAGCAAAGGATCATGCCTGCGCTCATGTTTGTGGGCAAGGTCTGCGGCAAGACGGAAGAGGCGGTCAGTTTTTATGCAGAGGTTTTCAAGGATTCACCTGCCGGCGCTGCTGGGAGGACCAACGCGAAGATACTTGCACGTTACGGAAGGGGCGAGGAACCGGACAGAGAAGGGACAGTAAGGTACGCTTCGTTCACGCTTCTCGGCCAGGAGTTTGGGGCCATGGACTCTGCGCGAGAGCACAAATTCGCTTTCAGCGAGGCGATATCGTTCATGGTTCCCTGCGATACGCAAGGAGAAATCGACTATTTTTGGGAAAGGCTTTCCGCCGATCCGAAGGCCGAACAGTGCGGCTGGCTGAAGGACAGGTATGGCCTCTCCTGGCAGATCATTCCCACGATCATGAACGAGATACTCGGCGGCAACGATAAGGAAAGGACGGCACGCGTAACCAAGGCCTTCCTCAAAATGAAAAAGTTCGATATCGATGCGCTGAAGCAAGCATATGAAGGGGAATAGGCAAGATTTGTTGCGATGCCCGGGAGCGTATCCCTCCCATGGTTGGTCCCGGCGTGGGCGCAAGTGTGATTTGCACCTGATTTGATCGAGCGAGGATTTTCAAGGTCGTGCGAGATTTGCCAAGCAATTTTTTTCTTGCCGAAGGAAAGTGCGCAGCCTTTGCCTAGCCAAACGATTGTTTTCGTCGCAATAAGATGGCACCTGGAGCCAGCCCCGTTCCGTGTACCAACGGACGATTACACCTCCACGGCATGATCATGGCTCTAGGGTGCGCAGGCCGAAAGCTTAGTAAATTCGGAAGTTCCCGCTGCAGTGCATCAGGCTCATTAAGTAGAGCATGCCGTCGTAATAGCGCTGTTCCCCTGACGGCACCGCCGTGTTCCACAGTTCTTCCAGAAACGCCTCCGCTATCGGCCCCGGGGCGGCTGCCAAGCTGCCTACCGCAGCCGTGGCGACCATTCCGACCGAATGCCGCGTCGACAGCGGCATGCCGTCCAGGGTGTAGCGGTCGGCAAAGCTGTGAATGTCCTGCCCATAGAGGAACTTCTGAATGCGGTCGCTGAGCACGGTCTCTCGCGCACTTTTCTTCCACCAGGAATAGTCGACTGACCAATTGCTCACGCTTCGCCACGAGTCGTATCCGAACGGGGTCGTTGTTCCATCGCGATGCACTACTTGTGTACCGTCGAAGTTGCTGCGATCGGGAGCAAGTCCGGTCTCGTGGCCGGTGACCTTGCTGAACATATCTCGGCTCACATCGGCGGCTTTGGCCCAGAACTGGCTGTCTTCCGACGGTCCCCAGCGCGCCCACAGTTCATAGAACGCCGGTAGATGATAGGAAGCGTCCGTAAAGTTCGCGTCCACGTTCGGCACAAAGCGGATCATGTAATGGTCTTCATCCACCATCGGGCCGATGGTTTGCGGCTGCGCCGCCATGTCCCGAGGAGCACGAAAAGCCGGCAGTGGATTCCCACTTTTCGCGGCTTCCTCCGCCTGGCGCTTGTTATTAGGACTGGGCCAGGGATGGTCGGGCGCAACAAAGGGCGGGTCGTCAGGATGTATGCGGAACGGTCCCGTCGCGGTTAGTACCGGATGATGCCTCATTCCGCGCAGGATCTTGTCGGCTTCGGCCTGGTAGTTGTAAATGCCCCGACCATTTCCCCAGCGGTGCGCCGCGAAGTAGAGCGCCATCACAAAATACTCTTCCCCATCGGGTGCGGCGCCAGTCGCGCGCGGCGTGCCGTCGGTGTTCATCGACCACGCGAAGTAACCCACTGACGGATTCTTCTCGTCCGTGATCAACATATGAGTATTCGCCCAATTCCATATGGCGTCGAATTCCCGTTTCTTGTTAAGCTGCACCGCAATCATCATGCCGTAGCTCATGCCCTCGGAACGCGCGTCGTTGTTCGCCCAATCCGTGATGTAAGCGAGCGGCCCGTTGACATTCGCGCCAGTCTCGAAGTAAACCCGTTCTTCCTGGCCGTCGCCATGGAAAAGTTGCTCAAATGCTTTCTCGATCTTTGCGCGGCTCTCGGCGGGGGAGTGACCCAGTTCGGCAAACAGATCGTGATACTCATGCGTCTTATAGGCGCCGTTCCCGTCACCCGGCATCCGCGGAATGTCTCCAAGTGGGGTGTTGACATGTGGCAGCGGTGGGCTGAAGGGCAGCGCCTGCGCCGCCACAGGCGCCGGTGGGGTTTGGGCAACAGCGACGCCGGGGAATACCAGTGAAATACCAAGAGCGAAAAGTGCGATAAAACGGCCCATCAGCAAGGCGCAACCCCGCAGCACAAAGAGAATCAATGGCGGAGCATATTGCGGTACTCAGCATGCATTATACAAGCGTTGTTTTACCTGGCTATCCCTGCTCTCCAGCAGAGCCTTACGGGTCTTTACCCGACCCGCTTTTGCAGGCTCTGCCTGATTGTTTCTTGTGGTTCTACGAACTTATGCAGTAGGTTGCTAAAGCTTGGTCATGGCCGGTGTCCGATGCCAGCCATGGCTGTGTCGAGCACCAGAAAGCACGCAAACTGTGTCCTGTTTCCGCAGGCATACCTCGCAGGTTAAGACAGGGTCGGCAGCGAAGCTAGGTGTGCACGGCGGATGAAAGGCCTCTTGTACTGATTCGGCGCAGATCTGCTGTGGCAAGCGCGCACACGATATCGGATCTGCAATAGTACTGCCTTCGAACTCAAAAAGGGGACTCCGACTACCATGCAACGGATCATCTACGCCGTTCTTCTCAGCATGCTCTCTGCTGGCGCGGATGCCCAGGCTCCCTCGGTCCGAACCGGCACGACAGAGGTCCTGGTCGATGTGGTCGTGCGCGACAAGAAGTCGAGGATTGTGCGTGATCTGAAGCCGGAAGAAATCCAGGTTCTCGAAGACGGCGTTCCGCAGACGATCCGCCACTTCGAGCTCTTCGAGGGCCACGCGCCCGGAGACAATACCGGACCGGCTTCAGCGGGGCTCTCCGCGGCAACCCTGGCCCCCGCAACTCCCGCAGCACAGGCCCCATTGATGAGAACCCTCCGCGAAGCGACGATCGTCTCGGTTGTTGTAGGTAGCCTCAACCCGGAAGGGCGTAAGTCCGCGCGGGATGCCGTGCGGGACTTCATCAAAAACGAGCTGGGCCCCAACATCTTCGTGGGCGTTTTCGCCTGGACGTACACGGGGATGCAGACGCTCCAGGGTTACACCAACGATGGAGCGCGCATTTCTGAAGCCATGGAACGGGCTGTGAAATGGACAGGTTTGCGGACAATCGATGAACTCGACCTCCTGCCTGATACGGTGGAAAGCGCGACGGCCCCGGCGACCACCGCCCCTGGGCCTGCGGCGGAAATCGAGTCGATAATGGCCACCCATTGGATGACGGAGTACCTGGACGCCTACGATGTGAGCATGCGGGAACTCCTGGCGATCCGCGGCCTCGCGCAGGCGCAGGCCCGGCTCCCAGGCAGAAAGTTGGTGTTCCTGTTTGCCGGTGGAATGATCGTGCATCCGGATGCCGTCGAAGTGCTGAACAGCACGATCAGCGCGGCCAATCGCTCCAACGTCACGATTTACTCGGTGGACACGATCCGCGATACAGGTCAGAATCTGGCGGCTGGCAGGCGTTTGCTCACGGCCGCCGCCAACTCGAGCAGGGCGACGCAAACGGCGGCCGTAAATGGCGGCAGCAGGGCAGTCACTCCCGACCAGGTTGTGATGTTCGAAAACGCGGAAAGATCGATCCGAGCGGACGAGCGCGGCAACTTGCGTGTTCTGGCGGAATCCACGGGCGGAGCTTCGCTGCCCGTGCAAGACCTGCGCGAACCACTTCGCCGCGCCATGGAAGAAGCGCACACACATTACGAATTGACCTACTCTCCGGCAAGATCCGAAGACGACGGTCGCTTCCGGAAGATCGAAGTCAAGGTGGCACGGCCGGGAGTGAGGGTATTCGCCCGCAGCGGTTACTATGCGCTGCCCTTCCTGCACGGCGAGGAAATATATCCCTTCGAAATGGCGACGTTGCAGGCGATCAATGCGACCCCAGCACCGCAGCAGCTTGCTTTTCACTCGGAGGTGTTCCGGTTTCGGCCCGGTTCGCAGCGCAGCCAGCTCACCTTCGCTTGCCAGGTTCCGGTACGCAGCCTTTCGGTCGCCGAAGACAAGGATTGGGCCAAGGTGCACGTTTCGATCACCGCCTTGATCAAAGATGCTCAAGGCCAAGTGGTGGACAAGCTCAGCAAGGATCTTCCTTATACCGTGCCGCGCGCTAAAGCCGAAGAACTTCGGCGCGGGGTGGTCAGCTTCACCACGCCATTTCGCCTGCCTCCGGGACGCTATTCGCTTGAAGCCGCGGCGGTGGACCGCGGCAGCGCGCGTGCGGGCGTCCGGCGTTCCGTGCTCCTGGTGCCACCCGCGCCCAATGGCTTGGCGGTGAGCGACCTCGTACTCGTGCGGCGCGTGGATGCGGTCGAAGAGCCACGCCGCGCGGCTGACCCGCTGCTGGCGCGGGGTGGCCAGGTAACGCCCGAAGTGTCCGGCGTGGTTGATCAGAGCCTCCCTGGCGACCTGATTTTCTACGGTGTGGCCTACCCGCCCCTGCCAGTTCAGAAGCCGGTGCGCGTAACCTTACAGATTCTTCGCGACGGCCAGCCGATAGTGCGTTCACCAGAGAGCGACGTGCCGGTGGAGGCGAACTCCGCGGCCCCCTTCCTGGCAAGCTTACCTCGGGCAAAGCTCCAGCCAGGACACTATGAAGCCGTCCTAACACTCCGCTATGGAGACCAGTCGGCGCAAAGCGAAACCGCCTTTGTGGTGGAAGCTGGCGAGAGTACGGCGACGCAGCCTCAATGAAAGGAAAGGCGTTTGGATGCAGCTTCAGATCTCTCTGCGTCCGGATGGTCGCTTATGCCACCATTCGGCAAGCAGCCGTGCGATTGACGAATTTGAGGCGGCATCCCCCTCGAAGATTCTTGATTGTTAAAGGCTTTGGCCCAGCGAAGCGCCGAATTCTGCAGATTATGATCTCAGGGTATGCTGGCAACAGTGCTCATCTAATGCCGGGGGCAGAACTTCGATGGAGTCCTTTGAGCAGTTCACAGACAATGTGAGGTGGACAGGCGCCGAGAAGAAAGTGGCCCGAAGAGCGTTTGACCAGGCACTGGGACGTCACCTTTTAGCAATCATGGCGGAGGCGAGGCGCAGGATGGCTAACGTGGTCGATCCTGCCGACCTTTGGGAACTCGAAGCGTACCTAACGGAAAGCCGCAAGAGTGTGGATCGCATTTACCAATTCCGATATTCGAGTTTGCTCCAAGTCTTCGCGATCCTCATGCGCGATGACTGGTTAAAAGAGGCAGACCTCGTTGGCTTGCAGCCAGACAAGATTGCCGACATTAAACGCAGCTCAGCGGCCCTGCGTCGGATGTTGCGCGACTAGATTGATCTGTCAGCACGGTTCGATTCTCATTCGGTCATTTGACGGCTTCGCGGAGTTGTTGCTTGCACTCTCCAGGTATTTGTCGGCTATCTACAAGATTAGCATCACGCCGCGGTAGTGTTCCTCTTATGGGCCACCGCCTCCGGCGGCTAGCTTCGTGTTGCTCGAATTCCGTCTATTTTTCTGGTTGAATCAGACAATCGAGGTGTGGATATGTTCAAGGTTTCGCCACTTTTTGTTTCACTTTTCTTTCTGGTTTTTTCTGGAATCCTGTCGGCGAGCGGCTCTCAAGCACTGGATGCACAAGACGCCGCACGTCCATCTAACGCTGGCGCCTCCGGCCGATGGATCGTCAATGCGGACTTTTTCGGGACACCCCTTTTCTACCAGATGAATTTGAAGGAAGAGGCGGGAAAACTTGTGGGAGATTTTGGGGGCGACAAGCTCGAGGGAACAGTCACGGGTAATGCGATCCACTTTGTTGCCAAAGATGAGCAGGGCGGGACGGAGGAGTGTACCGCGACTGTGAAAGACGGAACCATGTCCGGGACAATCGTGTTCACCGATCCCGGCGACCCGGCGCGCCCGGACACACATGCGTTCACGGCGACTATCGCTCCTCAGCGGCGGGCGGGTGTGCCGCAGCGGCACGAATTCACGCCAACAACGTTTTACCGGCAATTCGCAGCGGCGAACAAGCCGGTGCTGACTGTTTCGCCGGGGGACACGGTGCATACGACGACGGTGGATGCAGGCGGAACGGATGAGAAAGGGGTGACGCGTGTGCTGGGAGGAAATCCAGAGACGGGTCCTTTCTACGTCGAGACGGCGATGCCGGGAGACACCTTGGTGGTGCAACTGACGCGGGTGCGCTTGAACCGCGATTGGGCGATGAGCGACGACGCGATCGTTCCCCGCGGGCTGGACACGGATCTTGCCGTGAAGATGAAGGACGGCGGAAAATCCGTCCGCTGGCACCTGGATACGGCGCGCGGCGTGGCGACACTGGAGAAACCATCTGAACATTTAGCGCATTATTCGGTGCCGCTGCGACCGATGCTGGGATGTGTGGCGACCGCCCCGCCTCCTGCAGCGGCGGCTCCGGGAACGGGCGACTCAGGTGGGTTTGGCGGGAACATGGATTTTAATGAAGTGGTGGAGGGCGCGACGATATATTTGCCAGTGAGGACGCCTGGTGCCCTGCTTTACGTAGGCGACGGCCACGCGGCGCAAGGCGACGGCGAGTTGAACGGCAACGCGCTCGAGACGTCTATGGATGTAGAGTTCACCGTGGACGTGATCCCTGGGAAACGAGTGCCGGGACCGAGAGTGGAGTCCGCAACGCACATCATGGCCGTGGGATTGGATGGGTCGATTGATGACGCGTTCCGTACCGCAACGGCAAATATGGCGGCATGGCTTGAGGAGAAATATGCATTGACACCGACGGAAGCGGCGGAAGTGCTGGGCACATCGGCGGAGTATAAAGTGAGCGAGGTCGCTGACCGCAACGCAGGCGTCGTGCTGAAAATTAACAAGGAACGCCTTCGGACGCTGCCAGGCAAATCGGCGATCTGACAACAAGGTCGGGAAAACATGGCACCGAAAGGTTAAAAAAGCGAAAAAGCGGACGAATCGCGACTTATCGCAATGCCTATGATAAAACGTCAAACAGCCTGAGATGGATTTCGGCGCTGATCGAATTGAGTGGTGCTGGTTTTCGTTCACAAGGCCGGCAATCCGTCCTGTCAATGCACATGCAGGGCCACAGACTCCAGCAAATCCTTGATGCCGTTCCAACCAATTTGCACGCCAATGCAAACGAGAAGAAACGACGACAATTTCGTGATTACCGTCATCGCAGTTCGCCCCAGCGTTCGTGCTAGGCCATCGGCAAATCCATAGCACAGGAAGATGCTGAACGCGATCAGCACGAAGGCAACCAATGCTGTCAAAATGGTCAAGGGATGAAGAGTGTGACGGCGTGCCGCATTTGCGCCGAGCGTGATGGCAACGGATATTGATCCTGGGCCCACGGTCAGCGGCAACGTTAAGGGGTAGAACGCCCGATGATATACGTCCTGCGGTTCAATGCTCTTACGGGCAGTCTTATCGCATCCTTCATCGTTTTCCATCAATGTCGCCCACCCCATCGCAACGAGCACCATTCCTCCGCCGACCTGCACTACCGGCAGCGAGATCCCAAAGAAAGCCAGGATGTGGGTTCCGACAAAATAGGAGCCAACCAGCAGCACAAAACTGTCAATCGCAATTCGCCATGACAAGGCTCTTCGCGCGTCCGAACTGTACTCACCGGTTAGAGCGAGAAAAAAGGGGCTGCCTCCGATTGGATCAACAATGGGGAAGATCGCACTGAGAATCAGAAGTAGATTTTTCGCCGCTTCCAGCATGCGTTAGACTTCTCTCCTCTGCCAATAGTTTACCGGTCTGGCCGGATCATTTTTGCAAATTCGGGTTTGTAACGGAGCCGCCAAAGTGTGGGCGTGAAACATCAGGCACCTCCAGGAGTGAAGACGAAGTCAGTTTGGCGTCAGGATCTTTGTGGAAACACGAAAGCGTCGGTAGTCTCCATAGTGGTGCGCGTTGTGGAATACCTGGATAGGGGCAGCAGAGGTGAATTTGATGTACACGCTCACGTCACGTGGAAGCCATAGCGGGATAGGCACATCCGCAAAGCGCACTTCTCCAAAAGTGATTTCGGTCGTTTGCTCAGCAAGCCCGATCTCGGGTCGCGGCGCCAGCAAGTCGGTCCTCATTTGCACGATCTGAAAATTTGCCTTGTCTATCCAAGCGATCCCCTGCGTAAACATGTGCACCTTGACGCCGCCTTGCCCTTCCATCGTGACCGTGTTACGCGCTTCGCTGGGCAATTGGGCAAACGCGATTACGTAGGTGTCCCGTTCGCCGATTTTTTGATCGCCAAGATGAAGAAACCTGGAGTCCCATTGTAGCGCCGAGGAAAAATGCACGCTGCTCAATGCGAAGCCGGAAGTCATGAAAAAACCCTTGTCGAGTCCCGGTCGGTCCATCCGATTGCCCTTCTCATCCATACGAAATTCTTCGATCTGTGCGCGGGTACCGTCGGCGCGGCGCAGAATCAAATAGCTGTCTCGTACCCGCTCTTTGGACTGGATCGTTCCGCCCGGCATGCCCCCGTTCACATTCGTCGAAACCAGCCGCTCCTGAGTAATCTCTTCGCGACCAATCACGTCGACCATACCGGCGAAAAACTCATCCACTCTCGTACCGGTCCGCTGCAGGATCATCGCGAGTTCACGCTGGTCTGCTGCAGGACTAATCCCCCTCAACTCCGGAATACGTTTTACAAGCCGGTCCAGGGGTTCTTCCAAATAAGGATGCAACTGCATATCCATGTTCTGGTCACTCGCACTCAGTTGCGCATGCGGCCTATAGGAAACCGCCGTGGTGAGCACAACTTTATCGGAGCACACGTGCGTGGGAACAAGTTGGGTGACCAGTATGAAGCTTCGTAGAAAAGTGATGATCACTCGTGCGGGCTCGTCCACAATCGCAAGTCCCTTCTTGGAGGTGCGCTCGAAATCTGTGTTGCTGTGATACGACATCACAAGCATGCCGCGAGGTTGCTCTTGAAACAATGGCCACTTTTGATGGCCAAACCTCGTGCCATGCATCGCGGGGGGAGAATCAAGCTCACAAGTGAATTCCATCGACGCGACTTAAGAGTCGGCTAGGTCGGGCGGAAGCGCAATGAGGGCCATTTCTGCTGCCGGGGAAAGCATTGCGCCTGTCTTCGAGCGTTCAGATTTTCGCCGATTTCAAGGACCCGGTGATTAAACGAGCTTACCGGAGAAGTAAAATCGCCAAAGGCACTCTTCCGGGTTAGTGCCAAACACCATGTTCATTGTGGTTCATCGCCCGGCACGTTCGTCGTCAGGCGCTTCGAGAATTCGCGGAGTAAATTCGTACCCACGCGTCCGGCGAGGCCAACGGCGGCATTGGTGAAGACCAAGTTCACTCCCCGATTCGCTTGGGGATAGTACAGATTGGACAGTGCTCCTGAGCACATGTTGCCAAGCAAATAAGAATAGTTGGGCACAGTACGCCCAATATCGTTGCGTGTGACAAATGCGGAACCGACCGCATGAACAAGGCGGGACTTAACGGAGCCCGAGCCCTGGTAGTAATAGCGCGGATCCTGGTGAAAGAGGGCGGGGAAGACCGCATGAGTCAGGAAGTCACTGCTGCGTCCGTCGACAAACTTTGCAGCATAACGTTTGCTGTATCCCGCGGCACCTTGCCCATACCCCGCATAGGCGTTCGTCGCCTGCTCCATGCCGGCAGCGAAGCCAACTCCAATCAAGGCCACCGGATCGAATGTGCCTCGTGTAGCGAGGGAGAATTTCTGCTTCGCGGTGAGCGGGGCGGCGTCATGAATGTAGCTCGTATAGAAGTTCGGGATGATGCCGATCAGACGCTGCTTCTCCTCCGCTTTGATCTGCTCGGTGGCGATCAGATCTGTGGGACGGACGGTCACCTCTGTGTTTGCCGTCGCAACCGATAACGAGACGTTAGGAACCTCATAGGTTTGCTGCGCCGTGAGGTCGAACTGCGGAGATGTAAAGGGGGCAAAGCCCTTAGCGTTGACGATCACGAGGTAGGAACCGGGAGGAATCTTTGCAAAATTGAACTCGCCGTTCGCCTCGGACACCATCGTGTGCAATTGTGTTCCGTCCCCGTGCACTAAGCTAACTTCTGCGCCTGGAACGGCGGCTCCGCTTACGTCCAGCACGGTGCCTGCGACGCTAGCTGACCCTTCTGCAGAGCGAAACTGCTCAGCCGAACTCCGCGGCCCTGACTTGGGTGGGGGTTCATCTGGGAGCGAATGACTGCTAATCTCGTGGCCGGCAGTTTGTTTCGCGAGTACGCCCGCAGGAACCAGACACAGCAGAAGTGATACGCTCGTCAGGACAGCATGGAGACGGGGACACCGGACCCATAGGAAATGGATTTGTGCTGTTTTAGCCACCTCGGGATGATGCTGGTGTCTTTCATTCCGCAATACTGGTCCAAGGTACAGGTGTTTCCGGGACGCCAACGGTGGTCTCAGGTCCTGATTACGAACCCCAATCACGTAGACTCTCGATTAACGAGCCTCCCGATAACTTGAGCAGGGACGAACTTCTGCGCGGCACGGATTCGGGCCGTCCCAGATTGCAAGTGACGGAACTGCTTCTGGGGCGGCGTAGATGATGCACCGGGCGGGTATTCACGGTCGGCGAAGGTATTCCCGCTCCAATGGGCGGCCGTTACGATGGCGACGACAGTAGGTTCAGGATATTTGTCGTGCACAGGGAAATAAAAATGACGCGATTTCAACCGAGTCCGCGTAGGCCTGCGGCTACAACCCCATCGGGTTTTGCATTCGCGCCTGGTAAACGAGCAAATCTTCCCAATGAGGTGCTGGGAGAAACCTCTTCGATTTCGCAGCCAATCAAGCAAGTTCCACGAGTTTTGTCTTTTTTGCTAGTTCGGCACTCAAGTTAATGAGCCGAGAATCCGGACGAAAGCAATGTGCTAAACTTCGCTCATGAGGCGGGAATCAACCTTCAGTTCGCCCGCTCGCTTTGCCGCACTTG
>Ga0182039_10000396_pt1 | contig 22343 bp, 20 predicted proteins | sample sta12Can44000111_FD_125975 | JGI IMG/M metagenome (GOLD analysis project Ga0182039, IMG submission 125975) | Lab enrichment of tropical soil microbial communities from Luquillo Experimental Forest, Puerto Rico - statanox.12C.anox.44.000.111 | ecosystem: Environmental > Terrestrial > Soil >...
GAAGGTGGCATCGAAGGTCTGCAGGCTTACATGAACATCAAGTTCATTTCGCAGGCGTGATCGTGGATTGCACTGCGACGCGTGATGGCCGGGCTCGTCCCGGCCATTTCGTTTTCAGGCAAGCACCCCGAAGCGATGCCAACTATTTGGCGGCCATCCCCTTCTGGCATGCGGCCCAGACCTTTGCGGATGTTGCCGGCATGTCCATGTGATCGGCCGCGCCATTCGGGATGGCGTTCGAAATCGCGTTCATCACCGCGGCGATGGCGGCCGTCGTACCGGCCTCGCCCGTGCCCTTGACGCCGAGCGGGTTGCTCGTTGCCGGCACAGAGTGCACCGCTTCGCGCAATTCGGCCGGCATCGTGTGCGCGTGCGGCATGCCGTAGTCCATGAATGAGCCCGCAACCAGTTGGCCGCTGCTGGCATCGTAGACTGCGATTTCCGCCAAGGCCTGGCCCAGGCCTTGTGCGATGCTTCCGTGCACCTGTCCTTCAACGATCATCGAATTGAGCATCACTCCCGGATCATCGACTGCCGTATAGGTGAGCAGATCGACGACGCCGGTTTCAGGGTCAATCTCGACTTCGGCGATGTGGCAGCCATTGGGAAATGTGAGGGGAGCCTCGGCCTTTTCTTTGGTGTCCAGATTTTCGCCGAGTTCGTGCGCGCGCCTTGCGGTTTCGAATAGCGAGATCTTGCGGTCGGTTCCGACGACCTCAAAGCTTCCGCCGCGGTACTGGATATCCGCTTCGGCAGCCTCCAGCAGGGCCGACGCGACCTTTTTGCCTTTTGCCAGCATGACGTCGGTGGTGTGCACGATCGCGCTTCCCGCGCACATGGCAGAGCGGGAGCCGACCGACGCAAAGCCGGTCAGTCCCTGCGCCGTGTCGCCGTGCCGGTGCTGAATTTTTGCGACGTCGATGCCGAGCTTGCCGGCGAGTAGGCGCGGAAAAACGGTCGCATGCCCCTGGCCGGTGGATTGCACATTGCAGCCGAGAATGAGCTGCTCGCCGCCGGGAAACGAAACAGAGGCCTGTTCCAACGGCATTGCACCGGCGTGCTCGAGCATGCAGGAAACCCCAATGCCGCGAAGTTTTTTGCGCCTTGCCGATTCACGTCGCCGTTTGTTGAAATTCTCGAAATCCGCAAGTTTCAACGCCTTGTCCACGATCGCCGGAAAGTCGCCGCTGTCATACGTGTTGATCGGGGTCTTGAACGGCATGGCCGATGCGGGGATGAGATTCTTTTTACGCAACCGTACCGGATCGATGCCGGTAATGCGCGCAGCTTCCTCAACGACGCGTTCAAGGGCGTAATTCGCCTCAGGCCGGCCCGCCCCTCGATAGGGGCCAATCGGTACCGTGTTGCTGAAATAGCAGGCGACCGAAACATCGATCTTTGGAATGCGATACATGCCGGGCAGGCAACGCGCGAAATTGTTGGTGTTGATGCCGACGCCCGCGGTGCTCACATAGGCGCCCTGGTTGCACAGGTGTCGCACGCGGACTGCCAGAAATTTCCCCTTTTCGTCGAGTGCCAGTTCGGCCTCGGTCACCGTGTCGCGCGCCTGCGTATCGGTAAGGAAAGCTTCTGAACGGGTGGACTGCCAATGCACGGGACGGCCGAGTTGGCGCGACGCCACCAGCAAGGCCGGATATTCGGGATAGGGCGGCGTCTTCATGCCGAATGCACCACCGACATCCTCGGTAATCACACGCAGCTTTTCAGGTGGAAGGCCCATCACGGCCGCGACCAGATTGCGCAGGGAGTCGGCGCTCTGCGAACAGACGTAAAGCGTATAGCTGTCATTTGCCTTGTCATAGACGGCGGTTGAGCCGCGCGTCTCCATCGATGCGACGACCATGCGCTGATTGACAACGCTGACCTTGGCGACATGCGGCGCCTTGGCGATAGCTTCTGCGACATCACGCTCATTATTTTCGTTGGGCACCGGGCCGGGCCAGTCGACGCAGAGGTTGCCGGGCGCTTCGGCATAAAGCTGAGTGCCGTCTTTTCTCATGGCGTCATGCAGATCAATGACTGCCGGCAATTCTTCGTATTCGACCTGCACGAGGTCCGCTGCGTCATGCGCAGCGCCAATCGTCTCGGCGACCACCATTGCGACCGGGTCTCCGACATGCATGACCTTTTCGCCCGCGAGCGCCGGCCGAAACGGCATAATCATTTTCGCGCCGTCGCGGCCCGGGACGGGCGGATGTCGTGACACGCTGCCGACATTCGCCGCCTTCATGTCAGCGGCGGTCAGGACGGCCAGAACTTTCTTCGCCCTGCGCGCTTCATCCGCTTTGACCGAAACCACACGTGCGTGCGCATGTGGCGAGCGTACGAAAGCGGCGAAAGCGGTATTGGGCAGCCGGGGATCATCCATGAAGCGGCCCGCTCCGCGCACCAGGGCATCGTCTTCAACGCGCGGTGTGTGGCTCAGATCGAAGGGGCTTGCGGTCATGTGTGGTCCGGTATTGCTTGCGGGGTCTCGTTTATAGCCGAAAGCGCAGGGCGCAACAGGGGCTTGCGTCCATCAGCGGGCTGCGGCACTGAGGCCTTTGTTGCCGCACCACGTGCGGCGCATTTCGGGTGGTGAAATGAGCAAAGTGCGAACTATCGATACTCACACGCATGTCTTGACCCAAGCGACCGCCGCGCTTTTGCGCAAGGAGGCTCCGAGGGTTCCGGTGACGATCACGCCGATCGATGAGGCGTCGGCAACGCTCGATGTTGGCGGAATTGCCTACCGACCTTATCCGCGCGGCGGCTTCGATCTTGAGCATCGATTGCGCGACATGGACGCAGTTGGTGTCGATGTGCAGGTTCTCTCCGCCACTCCGCAAACTTATCTCTACAATCAGGAAGCAGGGTTAGGCGCCGCTATCGCGGCGATCCAGAACGATCAGATCGCTAAACTGGTCAAGGAGAATCCCCAACGATTCATGGGAATTGCGACATTGCCGATGCAGGCGCCGGAAAAAGCCGCCGGCGAACTCAGACGCGCGGTCACGAAGCTTGGCCTGCGCGGAACAATGATCGCATCGAATATCATGGGGAAGAATCTCGACGATCCGAGCTTCGAGCCTCTATGGGCGACCGCCGAGGATCTTGGCGCCTTCGTCTTCGTGCATCCAAATAATGTGGCCGGCGCCGATCGCATGAAGTCCTATTACCTGAACAATTTGATCGGCAACCCACTCGACACCACCATTGGTGCGGCCTGTCTTTATTTTGGTGGAGTTCTCGACCGGCATCCGCGACTCAACGTCGTGTTGGCTCATGGCGGTGGCTTTACGCCCTACCAGGCCGCGCGATGGGAACATGGATGGGACGTGCGACCCGAGCCCAAGAAAAACATCGCTCGCCGACCGAGCGATATCGCGAAACGCTTCTATTACGACACGATTCTGCACTCTGCGCCGGTGCTGGAGTTCATGATCGGGCATGTCGGCGCCAATCGCGTGATGCTCGGCAGCGACTATCCTTACGACATGGGCATGATGGACTGCGTGAGTCACGTGCGGTCGTTAAAGATTTCGGACGCGGACAAGGCGATCATTCTCGGTTCGCGCGCGGAAGCATTGCTATCGGGGAAATCATGAACGTCCAGTCCACCAAAGCGGTGCGAATTCCAACAGCCGCCGTTACGGGTCTGATCGTTGATGCCATGGGCAAATCCGGCGTGGCTAAAGATGACGCCGGCAAGATCGCCGAGCTTATGCTGGAAGCGGATCTGATCGGCGCCGACGCGCACGGGGTGTTTCGCCTCCCGCAATATGTCCAGCGGCTGAAGCTCAAGGCGACAAATCCGCGACCGAACATCACTGTGAAGCGGACCGCCCGGGCAACGGCGCTTGTCGATGGTGACAACGGCATGGGTCATCTGGTTGTCGCGCGCGCCGCGGAGACCGCGATCGAACTCGCGCGCGAATGCGGCGTCGCCTGGGTCGGCTGCCGCATGTCGGGTCACGCCGGCGCTGCCGGTGTCTATGCAGCTTTGCCGCTCAAGGCCGACATGGTTGGCCTGTATTCCGCGGTCGCCAATGCCAATCACATGCCGCTTGCCGGCGGCGCCGAGCCGTTGCTCGGTACAAATCCGCTGGCGATTGCAATCCCTGCAGGCAAAGAATCGCCGATTGTACTCGACATTGCCACCTCGATCGTTTCGTACGGCACGATCAAGAACCATCGCCTGCAGAACAAACCGCTGCATGACGGCTGGATGATCGATCCAAAAACAGGAGAACCGATCACTGATCCGCACAAGAGCGCCGAAGCGCTGCTCCTGCCGATGGCGGGCTACAAGGGCGCGGGGCTCGCGCTGACGTTCGGCCTTCTCGCCGGCACGCTCAACGGTGCGCTGTTTGGTCGCGACTGCGTCGATTTCAACGCTGAACCTGACAAGGTCACCAATACCGGTCAGTTCGTGCTCGCGCTCGATCCGAGCCGATTTCAGCCGCTCGATCAATTCAAGTCAGAAGTCGACCGGCATATTCGGGAGATGCGCAATACAAAAGCCCTGCCGGGTCAAAGTGTTCGTCTGCCCGGCGAGCAGCGGGCGCAGCGTCGCGTTGATCGCCACCGTAACGGACTGGCGCTTGCGCCTGAGCTATTGACGCAGCTCGACAAATTGGCGACCGAGCTGGCGATAAAAACGCTGCGCGAGCGTTCCTAGCCTGCATAGCAGAATCACAGAACGGCCTCATTTGTAGCGCTCTAGAAACAAATCGGAGCGCCTCGCTCTCGGTCAGCGCGAGGTCACCTGATGCGCTGCTTGCGCAAATTGTTTGTCAAATCAGAGTGATGAAGCTGATCGAATCCGAAAAAATTGTGCGATGGGTTGCCCGGAAGCTGGCGCACGCGAGTTTTCTTCTCGCGCTCGGCGGCCTGTTTTCTGTGCTGCCCATGCCGAGCGTCTCGAGCGAGAATTCTTTGGATCGAATCCAGGCGGGATCGTGGGTTGTCGCGTCGATGTACTGGGAAGACAAACTTGTTTCGACCGGTAAAGCGTTCAACCCCATCGGATGGCACGCGGCTCACAAGACATTGCCGATCGGTACACTCATTCGCGTGTCGAATCCGAAGAATCACCGTTCAATCAACGTGACAATCAATGACAGAGGTCCGTTCGTCGCGAATCGCGATCTTGATTTGAGTCTTGGTGCCGGCACGCTGCTGGGACTGCGGGGGCTGGGCACTGTCTATATGGAAGTCCTGTCGATTCCGCCGATAAAGGATCGCCGGCCGGTCGTGGAAAGTCTGTTCGCGATCAACGACACCAATGCCGCTTGCTCGGGCGTTCAGCCCTGCTAGCCATTGGCGCGAGCACGGGTTCCATTCGCTTTGAAGGTGCGGCGCTTGACCGCTGCGCGGCTAAATGGCCGCCAAAAAAAGGGAATCTCAAATTGCTGCCAAAAAAGGGGAATCTGAAGAAGTTCCCTGGACCATTAACCTAAAAAGGTAAACGAGATTTAACGAATACCTCCAATTTGTTAACCTTTATCGCTAACGGGGCGGGATGTCCGATTGCGCTTAAGCGGCCATTTCGGGCGCCGCCACCGCCTGCCGTTCGGCTCGCGGCGCAACCGAGGGGAACCGCCGTAACGCATCCGGTCCTGTTTCGACTCGCCGCCTCCGAGGATCGAGAGTGGGCGTGAGACGCTGTTTCAACGAGGGAGTGGCGCAGTGACGGCAGGGATTTTGCTCAGTAGCCAAACGCGAGGCGATTCAGTCGAACTCAGCGCTGCCGGGTCTTGGACGGCCGAGTACGCTGGTGCGATCGAGCCTCAGGTCGATGCCGCGACGCGCGGGGTCACGGCGCGCAGCGTTGCGATCAACATCGCGCGTGTCGACTATCTCGACACATATGGCGCATGGCTCATCGAACGGACTTTGCGCAATTGGACGAGCCAGGGGCGCGACGCACGTCTCGTCGGCCTGCGTGAGGACTACCGAGGTCTCTTCGACAAGGTCCACTCCGGAACGCAGACGCTCTCACCACCGCCTCCCAGACGGAACAGCATCATCGCAACGCTGGAAAGCGTCGGCATGACCATGGCGTCGGCCGGCGCCGATCTTGTGATGCTGGCGCAAATGCTTGGGTCGCTGCTGGTCGCGGTCAAGCGCGTGATGCTGCGGCCGACGAGTTTTCGCTTCACCTCGATGGTGCATCAGCTCGAGCGCGTCGGCTGGCGCGCGGTGCCGATCATTCTCCTGATCACCGTGCTGATCGGCGCGATCCTCGCGCAGCAAGGCATTTTCCATTTCCGCAAATTCGGAGCGGACATCTACGTCATTGACATGGTGGGCGTTCTGGTCCTGCGCGAAGTCGGCGTGCTGATTGTTTGCATCATGGTTGCCGGGCGATCAGGCAGTTCATATACGGCGGAGCTAGGCGCGATGCGCATGCGCGAGGAAGTCGACGCGTTGCGCACGATGGGCTTTGATCCGGTCGAAGTTCTTATTTTGCCGCGCATCATAGCTCTCGTCATCGCCGTTCCGATCCTGACATTTCTCGGATCGATGGCGGCCCTTTACGGCGGCGGACTCGTTTCGTGGCTCTATGGCGGCATTCAGCCGGAGGTCTTTCTCGCGCGGCTGCGCGAGGCTGTCACCAGCACCACATTTGAAGTGGGAATGATCAAGGCGCCTTTCATGGCACTCGTCATCGGCATCGTCGCCTGCGTCGAGGGATTGCAAGTGCAAGGCAGCGCTGAATCGCTCGGCGAGAAGACGACGAACTCCGTGGTAAAGTCCATTTTCCTTGTCATCGTGCTGGACGGTATCTTCGCCATGTTCTTCGCCTCTATCGGGATGTGAAATGGCAAAAGATCCCGTCATCGAGGTGCGCGATCTGGTCGTCGAGCTCAAAGGCAACCGGATTCTCAATGGCGTAACACTCGATGTCTATCGCGGCGAGATCCTCGGCTTCGTCGGAGCTTCTGGAGCCGGCAAATCCGTGCTGACGCGCACGATCCTCGGCCTGTTGCCCAAACAGCTGGGACGGATCAGCGTCTTCGGAGTCAATCTGGACGAGGCTGGCGAACTGCAGCGCCAGGAGATCGAGCGACGTTGGGGCATCCTGTTCCAACAGGGCGCTTTGTTCTCGTCATTGACTGTCGGAGAGAATGTCGAATTTCCGATCCGGGAATATCTCGATTTGTCCGATCGCCTGATGACCGAAATCGCTATCACCAAGCTGGAAATGGTCGGCCTCAAGCCGGACGTCTACCGGAAATACCCTTCCGAACTCTCCGGAGGCATGATCAAGCGCGTCGCACTGGCCCGGGCACTGGCGCTCGATCCGGAAATTCTCTTTCTGGACGAGCCGACATCGGGCCTTGATCCGATTAGCGCCGGCGATTTCGACCAGTTGATATTGACCCTTCAGCGGGTTTCGCCGATGGCCGTTTTTATGGTAACCCATGACCTCGACAGCTTGCATACGATCTGCGATCGGATCGCTGTTCTCGGCGACGGCAAGATCATTGAAGCCGGCAGTATGGATACGATGCTGGCCTCGCAGCACCCGTGGCTTAAGGCCTATTTCCATGGTGTGCGTGCCCGAACAGGGGTCAAAGCTGCGGCCAGGAACTAACGGAGCAGGGTAATGGAGAGAAAAGCGCACTACGCACTGATCGGGTTGTTCACGTTCGCCGTGGTTGCGGGCGCGTTTGCCTTCGTCTTCTGGCTGCACCACTCTTCGGGAAAGAAACAGGCCGTCGCTTATCGCGTGATCTTCGACAGTTCCGTGTCCGGATTGCAGGTCGGCGGAAACGTTCTGTTCAATGGCATTCGTGTCGGCGAGGTCACCAATCTCCGACTCGATCGCGAAAAGCCGAACGAGGTCGTGGCGATGCTGGCGGTCAACAAATCGACGCCAATTCGCTCTGACACTCGTGTTGGTCTTGAGTTTGCCGGCCTGACCGGCGTCGCCGCGGTATCGCTGAAGGGCGTTTCGGCGAAGACGCCTCTGATCGAGCGGGAAGAAGGCGAGCCGCCGACCTTGCGGGCCGATCCGAGCGCGAGCCAGGACATGATGCAGGCCGCTCGCGAGGTCCTGAACAAGGCTGAAGAGGTCATCACCGCCAATCAGGAAGCGCTGCACCAGGCAATTGCAGATATCGCGACGTTCAGTGCTTCACTTGCGCGAAATTCCGACAGCGTCGATTCGATCGTGAGGGACGCCAAGGACACGATGAGCAACGCCAAGGAAGCGACTGCGTCGGCACGTACACTGATGGAAAACCTCGATAAGCGTACGAATGACATCACGATCGGGGTCAACAAGATGACCGCAACTGCAACGCGACAGATCGACACTGCCGGCAAGGCGATCACCGACCTGGCGCACAATCCGCAGCGGTTCCTGTTCGGCGGTGGTGGCAGCAGCAGCGAGGCGCAAGCCGCGCCCGCGCCGGCACCGCGTAAACGAACGCAATAGTAATATCGTCAGGCGGCGGCGCGAACTTCGTCGGGATCGAGCGGGAGCTTGACCGGCTGCTTACGCTTGGCCGACAGGTCGAGCGCTTTCGTCAACATCAGGTTGCGATGAGCTTCCTCGACCGTGGCGGCGGCCGTAGGCAGGCCGAGAGCTACGCGGTTGAGCCATGAATCGGTTTCTTCCGCCATCGGCCCACGCAACTCGCCGAGTGCCATATCGCCGGGCGGATAGCTGCCCAAGAAATCGACAAGCCGCGACGCATCAGGGTTGTAACCCTCCGACTGGGGCTTGGAGACCGCCAGCACTATGTCGCGGTGCGTGTCGTCGATCGTGAGCACACCAGTCGTCCCGACGATGCCGACTTCGAGCGAATAGACCGCGGCCGGCCAGGTTACGGGCAAGGCCCAGGACATGTTGAGATGATAGATGGTGCCGTCGGAAAAATTGATCATGCCGGCGGTGCCGTCGATGCCCTTGTACGAGGGCCCAAGAACCTTGTCGACCGAACGTGCGTAGCACTCGACCGCGGTTTTGCCCTCCAGACACCACATACAGATATCGAGCGCGTGTGTGCCCGAAATCACCATCGGGGAAATCGTCGACGGGTCGTCGGTGCGCTTGTAATTATCGATTGCGACGAGCCGGTTCATGAAGGCCCGCGACGTCACCATCGTGACGTCGCCGAGTGCTCCTGTACGGCATTTCTCCTTGGCTGCCAGCCACCGGCGACGGAAACGCTGAGTGTAGCCGACGACTGCATCCAGCTTTGCCGCCTTGATCGCCTTCAGGACGCGCTCGGATTCCGCAAGATTAGTGGCAAGCGGCTTCTCGATCAGCATGGGAACGGCGCGCTCGATAGCGGCCATGATGGGATCAACGTGCAGATGTTCGTCGGTGCAGATGATCGCCGCGGTGACCTCTGGCCGCTCGAGCAATTCGACATGGTTTTGCGTCACGAAATCCGCGTCAATCTTCGGACCGACTTCACCGGCGCGGTTCGGGTTTTTCTCGGCAAGCCCGATCCATTGCACAGCCGGGTGACGCGCTGCCACCTCGCCACGAAACAGTCCGACGCGGCCGCCTCCGATGATCGCGAGGCCTACGCCTTTGGCCGATTTCTTCATCTGGCTTCGCGTCCTCTCATTGGTTTACTCCCGCGCGGATCTTCTGCTTGAACTCGGCAATGGCTGAAATGCTCTCATTGGTAAGAGGCAGATCCACCGGCTCATTGCGATCGGCGGAAAGGTCTGCGGCGCTGTACGTTTCCATCACGCGGCGTGCGCTTTGCGGAGTCACCATCACCGGCGTATTGCGGATGCAGGCTTCCAGAAAATGGATGGTTTCAGGGCCCATGCCGCCGGCGAATACGTTGTCGACCCATTCGCCAGGCATGGTGGACATTGGAAACTGCTGGCCGTCCTTTTGCGTGTTGAGCCAGTTGTCGCGCTGCGTGTCGTCGAGAAACAAGGAACCTTCAGTGCCGGTGATCTCGATCCACGTTGCGCAGTAGTTCGGATAGCTCGGCGGCAAATTCCAGCCCCCGCCGATCATCACTGCGACGCCATTATCCATGGTCACCGTCGTGAACATCACGTCGTGGGAGCCATTGATAGGTTCCATGTAACCGTAAGCGCCTTGCGAATAAACGCGAATGGGCTTGGCCGGCTCCAGCAGCCAGAGCACGAAATCGAGGTCGTGGGTCGATTCCATGACGACCGGCGAGAGCCTCACGCGGCTTGCGATTTTCTTGCCGAGGCTTCGTGAAAGATGCCTGCTTACAAGCACCGAAACGACCTTGCCCAGCGTGCCGTCGACGATCTTTTTCTTGGCATAGGCGATTTTCGGATTGAAGCGCTGTGAATAGCCGATGGTGAACTTCAGGTTGTTCCGCATGGCAAGCTGGATGAGCTCGTCCGCCTCCCACAATTCGAGAGCGATCGGCTTTTCAAGCATCACATTCTTTCCGGACTTCAGGCAGTCGCGGCAAATTGGATAGTGGTTCGACTCCGGCGTGGTCGAGATATAGACAACGGAGATGTCCGGGTTGCGGATGATGTCGTTGTAGTCGAGCGTCGCGGTAGCGGGCTTATAAAGCTTCTTTACTTCGGCCAGACGATTGGGCCGGATTTCACAGAGATGCAGTTTGTCCACCAATGCAGTGCGAGAGAGCGTGTCCGCGCGCGTGCCCCCGACCCAACCGACACCAATCACCGCGGCTTCAACCGTTTTCACCAGACGTCTTCCTTCTTCCGTTTCCTGTGAGGCTTACGGCCGGCCGGCCGCGCGGGCGGCAGACTAGCTCACGCGTGTCGTGCCCGAAAGAGTGTGGTTTTTCAACGTGCGAAAGCACCTTGAGCGCCGGCGCTGCCGAAAACCTGTTCAGCGAACTGCGGATAAACCTCGGCCAGTTGTGGTGCGACGACCTCGCGAAGCACCTTCAGGGTTTCGGTCGATGGCGGCCGCGTTTCCGGGACGTCTTTTGGTGTATCGAAATCGAATCCTGTGTTTTCGCTGACCTCGTTGACCGTGTGGCCCGGGTGCACGCTCGCTAGCTTGAAGCGGCCATTGGAAAACCCGAACTGGCAGCGGTTGGTCACCAGTGCAATCGGGCCTCCCGGGCGGTAGACATTGCCCGCGCTTGCGCCTGGCGCACTGATGAAATCGACCTTGGGGACGAGCGTACGGCGCGAGTGTTCGGTGCGGAAAAGAATGACCTTCGGAACCACATAGTAGAGATAGGCCGATCCGAAGGAGCCGGGGAAGCGCACCTTCGGGTGCTCATAGTCGCCGGTACTCACGAGGTTCACGTTGCCCTGTCCGTCGATCTGTCCGCCTGACAGGAAAAAAACGTCGATGCGACCTTGCCCGGCACAGTCGAAAAGCTCGCGCGCGCCGTCGGTGAAGAAATTGTGTTTGCGACTTTGCAGCAATGAAACGTAAGGCCGGCCTCGACCGCGTTCGCGCGCGAGCAGGGCCGCGGTCGCCGGAATCGGTGATGCGTTGCCGACTGCCACGTGACGTACATTCCCGATCAGACGGGCGATGACGTCGGCCAGCAACTCCTCATCTCGGAACTTCGATGGTCGCCTCACGTGAGGCTCCCGGGCGAGTTGTCACGCCGCTCGCTTCTCATACACATATTTGTCCAGGTACTCCACAAAACCTTCAGCCGTCCCCGCCATTCGCGCGTACTCCGCGAGATGGTCAGCGTCTGCGCCGTAAAAATCAGGCAGCCCGAGAGGCCAGGAGCCGCGCTCGGCAACAGCCACACTCTCTACGTAAAAGCCGGGGAGCGTTCCGGCGGCGAGCGTCGGGTCATCGAGCAAATTTCCGTCGTGAATTCTCTCGACAGTTGCGATCGTCTTATCTGCGGCGTGTGCCATGGTGGCCAGCTCTCGCTGACGTCCGATCCAAACGTTGCCGAAACGGTCGGCCATTGGCGCGTGGATCAGCGCGACGTCCGGTTTGATCGCCGGCAAAAGCACGATCTGGTCGTTGTCGCCGAACGGACTGGTGATCACTTTCCAGTCGTCGCGGTATTTCAAAATGTCCGAACCGAGAAGTCCGCGCAGCGGCATGAACGGCACGCCTTTTTCCGAGGCTTGCAAGGCTGCGTGCAAGGCCGGACACGTTGCATCTTTCAGTTTGACGGTCCCCGAGATGACAGCGGCCGTGAAGCGCGGAGCGGGACCAAATTCGCCGAGGCTCACCGCGCTTGTCTCCAATGTTTCGATGCACCCGGCGCCGATCAAGAGGTCTGCCTGCAGGCTGGATGTCGGTAGGGCGAGGAGATAGAGCTGCTTCACGCCGCGCCTGATCAGTGCGCGTGTCGCTGCCATTGGAACGCCTGAGACCTCGCGCGGCACGACCAGCATGCAACCGTTTGTGATCGGCGCGATTGCTTCGTCAATTGATTTCGCCAGTTGAAACATGGCGGTCCGCGAGGTTACGCGGCATCAAAGCCGCCGCCATTTTTCCCATTGTTTCACTTGCAACGTCCACTGGATTTTGCGACTTGGGTTGGATGCCTGTCACTCTGCAAGACAAGCTGCGCGCCAAGCGATTTGTAATCACCGCGGAAGTCACCCCGCCGGTGTCAGCCGACCGTGCCGAACTTTTGGCAAAAGCGGTGCCGCTGAAGGGTCTCGCCGATGCCGTAAACGTTACCGACGGCGCCGGTGCGCGACCTCACCTCGGCGCCGTTACGGCGGCCGCGATGCTCGTGGACCAGGCTATTGAACCGATCCTGCAGTTCACCTGCCGCGACCGCAACCGCATCGCGGTACAAAGCGATCTGCTCGGCGCCGCGGCAGCGGGCATACGCAACCTGCTCATGCTGCGCGGCGACGATCCGAGTGCCGGCGATCAACCGGATGCCAAGCCGGTATTTGATCTCGATCCGCGTGGGCTGCTTACTACCGCGCGACGCCTTCGCGACGTTGGCGAACTGCCGACAGGCCGCAAGATCGGAGGCCGCGCCGATTTTTTTCTCGGAAGTGCGGACAATCCGATCGACCCGCCGCCAGGATGGCAGCCGACCAGTTTGCAGGCAAAGGTCGAAGCCGGAGCGGAATTTGCGCAGACGCAATTCTGTATGGATGCCGGTGTCGTGCGCCGTTATATGGCGCGGCTCGCGGAGTGCGGAATAGCAGAGCGACTGTCGGTCATAATCGGCGTCGTGCCGTTGCGTTCGGCCAAATCGGCGCGTTGGATCAAGGAGAAGCTTTTCGGCGCGGTGATCCCCGACGCCATTATCGATCGCATAGAGCGCGCTGCTGATCCGGTCGCTGAAGGCCGTCGTATTTGCGTCGACTTGGTGCAGGAATTGGCCGACGTTCCGTACGTCGCTGGCGTCCATATCATGGCGCCGGGCAACGATGCCGTGGTACCCGAGGTCATCAAGGCGGTGCGAGCCAGTATCAGCCGACTCGCGCCCGCCTGATTGTTCAGCTCAGCGCTGACTTCACCCGCTCAGGAGAAAACGGCACACGGCGAATTCGAACGCCGGTGGCGTCGAATATCGCGTTGGCAATGGCCGCTGCTACTGGCCTGATCGACGGCTCACCGGCACCGGTGGGCGGGAGGTCCGGATGGTTGATCAGCACCACGTGCACTTCGGCCGGCGTCTCCGTGATATCGAGGATCGGATAAGTCAGCCAGTCGATGCTCGTCACTGATTTGCGGTCAAAGGTGACTTCTTCCCAGAGCGTACGGCTGACGCCCTGTACGATGTTGCCTTCGATGCATTTCACCAATCCGTCCGGATTGATGATCTGCCCGCAATCGTGCGCCACCGTAAGCTTGCGTGCCCAGATCTTGCCGGTCGAGCGATCGATATCGACTTCGGCAACGATGGCGACGCGGGTGCCGTTCCGCTGGCAATAGGCGATACCGCGGCCCGATACCTTGCTGCCGCTTTGGTCGCGGCGAGGCGAAGGTCTTGTCTCCCACTTTGCCTTCTCCGCGGCCGCTTTGATCACGGCGATATCGCGGGGCTCCTTAATATGCCGCAATCGGAACTCGATCGGATCTGCATTCACCGCCGCCGCGACTTCGTCGATGAAAGATTCGCTTGCGAAGTGGATCTGCGGACCGACCGGATCACGCAAATGCGCGCTGCGCAGCGGCGAGGATCGATCGAGCAGGGGCGGGATCGTCTCCCATGCCAAGCGTTTGTTGTCGAACGCATAGGATTCTGCCGGCACGCCGAAGCCGTCACCTGATTTCAACGCAACACCGAGCGTTTGTCCGCACAGTGTATCGTGCGGTTTGCCGCCATTGGTGTTCACATCGACCCGTGAGAAGCCCTTGCTGGTGAACTCGTAGGCGGTGACCTTTCCGGTCGCATCGAGTGCGGCACGTGCCCTGTGGATCGATGCCGGACCTTTCGGATCCCACCCGGTCCCCTGTTCACGCATGTATTGCAGGCGCACCGGTTTGCCGACTGCTTTCGCCAGTACCGCGGCGTCCATGGCGCAATCGTCCGCGTCATTGCGACCATAGGAACCCGGCCCAGTCGTGTGAATGACCCGCACTTTGTCGACCGGGAGGTCGAGCGTGAGTGCAAGGCCCTCCTGGACAAAATGCGACTTCTGCGTACCGCTCCAACATGTCACCTGGCCGTCCTTGATCTGGACGAGTGCACACGCCGGCCCCATGCTGGCATGGGACTGGAATGGCCATTCGTATTCAGCCTCGATGACCTTCGCGGCGCTCTTGAACGCCTCATCGACGTTCCCGTTTTCCTTGTCGACGCTACGCTTGCGCACGCTCGCCTTGCGAATGTGATCGTAAAGCGAAGCCTGTTCGGGGAACGGCGGGTCAACCTGAGACCATTCGACCTTGAGCTTCTGCGCGGCCTGTATCGCGTCCCATTCCTTGTTGGCGACGACGCCAAGGAAACCCTTGTCCCAAACAACTTTTGCGCCAGGAATATCTTTGATCGAGCTTTCATCGACTTTCACCGGCACAGCGCCGGCGACGTCCGGGCGGATCATGCGCCCGTGCACCATGCCAGGCACTTTCACGTCAGTTACGAAATCCTCTTGTGCGAAAACCTTTGGTGCAACGTCTTCGCGCTTAATCGGCTGACCAACGATCTTGTGTTCGCTCGGACTTTTGGGTTGCGCCTTGCCGGGCGCGTAGAGCGTGTTGCCGAACTGCTTGTTCCAGTCGAGCTGAACGTTGAAGTATTTTCCGCCAAGCATCTGCTCGTAAGAAATCCGTTTCGTGCCATCGGCGCGCGAGGTCACGACACCGTCATTGACCGCGAGCTGATCGACTGGCGTAGAGAGCAGCCCGGCTGCCATTTCGACCAGGACGCGACGGGCTTCCGCCGCCGCCATGCGCATTTGCTTGCCGCCGTACTGAATGCCGGTCGAACCGGAAGCGCCGCCCTGATTCACGGAATTGGAGGTGTCACCCATGAAGACTTTGACGCGCTTGAACGGAACGTCCAGTTCTTCCGCGACAATCTGTGCGATCGCGACGGTGAGGCCGTGGCCCATATCCATCTTGCCGAAGAAGGCCGCAACGCTGCCGTCCGCATTGACTGCGATGTAAGACGAAAGCTGGTCCGGCGTCAGCGGCGGTTTCGCGCCTTCGGCGTATGCGGACTGGAGCGACAGGACTGTGTCGAGGGACACGGAGGCCCCTATGGAGACGACAAGCGCACCGCCGCCGAGCAACACTGAGCGACGGGTGAAGGCAGAGCTGTGTTCGAATTTTGTCATGTCACCCTCCCTCAACCCATCATCTCGGCGGCACGTTTGACCGCCTTCAAAATGCTAATGTGAGTGCCGCAACGGCACTTGAGGCCTGAGAGGGCATCCTTGATCTCGGCCTCAGTCGGCTTCTTCTTGTCGCGGAGAAATGCCGCAGCGGTCATGAGCCAGCCGTTTATGCAATATCCGCATTGCGGCACCTGCTCCTCGATATATGCGGTCTGCAAGGGATGTGGTTTTTCAGGGGTACCGAGACCCGCAAGGGTCGTGATCTTGGCGTCGCCCACCGCCGACATCGCTGTGATACAGGATCGGGTCGGTTGTCCATCCAGATGAACGGTACAAGCACCGCATTGCGCGAGCCCGCAGCCGAAATGAGGATTGTTAAGCCCGAGCTCGTCGCGCAGGGCGTAGAGCAACGGCATGTCGGGGTCGGCGTTTATGGTATGGGACTTGCCGTTGACGGTAATGGTGAAGCGTTGGCTCATGGCGTTCAGCTCCCTGAACAAGTTTGCAGGCTCGGTTGCTTACGGCCGACCGTGCCCTCTGCAGACGCGTCTATGCCGACGCTTGCGGGTGAAAGGCTAGTCCCACAGACTAGCTTGGAAAACACCTGCCGATATAAATTTGGTGTTAACGTCACTGAAACAGAGGCCCGATCAGAGGCCTCAAGGAACTTGCGTTGAGGAGGAACTTCGCGATGCGCAACCCGGCCGGGAAGATTGCTGTTGGACCCTTGGTGGTCACCGCGATCGTGGCTTTTTTTTCAACTCAGGCTGATGCGCAGGAAAAGCTTTGGAAGCATGGCCTGATCAATGCCAAGTCCGACGCCGGTATTTTCCTCATGGTGTCGACCCGCGATTTCGCAAAAAAACAGGGTCTCAAGATAGAGATTTCCCAGTTCAAGGACGATCAGCTTGCCCTGAAGGCGCTGATTGCCGGCGAACTCGACAGCTTCGAGGGTGGACCGCAGGGAGTCTTCGCCGCGGACGGCAAGGGCGGCGACGTCAAGCTGCTTGGGTGCCATTGGGTTGTGGTTCCGCATGGAATATTTGCCAGCGACAAGGTGACAAAGGTTGAGGATCTCAAGGGCAGGCAGATCGCGGTATCGGCGCCAAATTCCATGCCCGATATGCTGGCGCGGTCCGCGCTGGCGAAATTCGGCGTTGCCGATACCGAGGTGAAACTCGCCGCAATCGGTGGGGACAACGATCGTTACCAGGCGCTTGTCGGCGGTGTTGTCGACGCTGCGGTCGTGTCAAACGAATATCAGCCGGTTGCACCGAAAAACATCCATCTTTTGGTCGAAGGTCGTGACGCCGTACCGAACTTCTTGCGCGTGTGCATGGTCTCGACCGCAAAGAAGCTCGCTGAGCGTGGCGACGACGCCGTGAAATTTCTTGCTGCCGAGATGAGCGCGTTGCGTTTTGCGCTATCGCACAGGGATGAAACCATCGCATTGACCCGCGAGATTACCCGCGCCAAACCTGACGATCCGCGCCCGGCCTTCGTGTACGATGATGCCGTCCAGCACAATGCCGTGGATCCGACATTGCCTCTCCCTGCAGAGAAGATTCAATGGATCCAGGATCAGATGGTGAAGGCAGGCCGCTTGAAAGCCCCGCTCGACCTGAACACCGTGACCGCGCCAGAGTATCGCGAAAAGGCGCTGCAGGTCGTCGGCCACTGACTCGGCGCGTTTTGGAGAAATGAATGGGTGAGGTGACCTTCCTCGACGTTTCCAAGCGCTTTTCCTTGCGCGTGGACGGCGAGGTTCATCATGTGCAGGCCCTCGACTGCATCAACTTCACGGTCAAGGACGGCGAGATTGTTGCACTCATCGGTCCGTCCGGCTGCGGCAAGACCACGGCGTTGCGGGTCGCGATGGGCCTCGATGCTGCGAGTGCTGGCCGGGTCACGGTAGATGGTCGAGAGGTGCACGGCTGCGGCCATGATCGTGGCATGGTGTTTCAGCACGCCGAACTGCTTCCGTGGCTTTCCGCCATGCAGAACGTGATGTTCGGGCTGGAAATGAAAGGTATGCGTGGCGCGCCGTTGCGCGAGACGGCCGAAAAGTATCTTCAGCTCGTGGGTCTGCAAGACTCGCAAAATCGGCGGCCGCATCAGCTTTCCGGAGGCATGAAACAGCGTGTCGGCATTGCGCGAGCGCTTGCCATCGATCCCAAGGTCCTATTGATGGATGAGCCGTTCGGTGCGCTTGACGCACAAACGCGGGAATCGCTGCAGGCGGAGCTGCTCGATATCCATGCCCGTACCGGCAAGACTGTTCTCTTTGTCACGCACGATCTGGATGAGGCGGTTTTGATCGCCGACCGGATTGTCGTGATGAAACATGGTCGTGTGCAGGAAACTATGGATGTACCGCTCAAGCGACCACGCCCCGATCTCGGCATCGTTCGTGGAACGCCGGAATTTGCCGAAACGCGTTACAGGGTCTGGCGCACAATACACGGTGGCGCTGTGGTGCATTGATGGTCGACGTCGCCGACACCACAAAGACAACCGCAGCGCCGGCGTCTGATCCGCCCGAGCAGCGCCCATTTCCCCGCTGGGTGATCACGCTGGCCTCGATCACCTTCGTGTTGATCCTCTGGGAGATTTTTGGCCGGCGTATCAATCCGGTTTTCGGTTCCTATCCGTCGGCGATAGCTGTGGCATTTTGGGACCTGGCGGCCAACGGCCAGTTGTGGTCGGCGCTCTATGAATCCTTGCGGCCGTTTCTGCTTGGCTATGCCCTGGCAATCGTTGTCGGCGTGCCGCTCGGTCTGTTGATCGGAGGGTTCCGTGCCGCGGAAGCAGCGCTCGGCATCTATGTCACAGCCGGCTACGCAATGCCGCTGGTTGCGCTGGTCCCGCTTTTGATCCTGTGGCTTGGCCTCGGCTTCGCGGTCAAAGTCGCGGTCGTATTCCTGATGGCTTTGTTTCCCATCTGCATCAATACATGGCTAGGCGTCGTAGCGGTGCCGAAAACGTTGATCGAGGTCGGCAAATCCTTCGTCGCTCCCAACATTGTCATTCTTCGCCGCATCGTCCTGCCGGCAACGCTGCCCTACATCATGGCTGGAATACGTCTTGCGGTGGGTCGCGCAGTTGTTGCAATGGTGATTGCGGAATTCTTCACGACCATCTCGGGGCTGGGCGCGGTCATCATCAATTCGGCGAACAATTTTGATACCGCCACGATGTTCGTCCCGATCATCATTCTGATGGTGATGGCGATTGGACTGAACTGGCTGATCGGATTCGTCGAGCGCAAGGTCGCGCCGTGGCAGGCGGAGATCGCCGGGCGAGATAGAGAGTAAGCCTTCAGGCCAGAGCCTTGATTGCTTGAAACAGCGCGCGAACCTGCCGTTCCGGAATATTCCGCGTGATGAAGACGACACGGCTCTGCCGGTTTGCGTCCGGCCATGCCTGTAGCTCGACCGGTGGATGCGCGAGGTGCTGCACGAACTGCACCAGCACAGGCCCTTTACAGCCTTCAACATCGAGAAAGCCTTTGACACGCAACAGGTCCGGCCCGCGCAGTTGCATCAGAGCGTCCATGGAGCGAGCGAAAACGGGCCAAGGCATCGGCGCCTCTTCGGTCAGAACAAAACTGCCGATACCATCGCTGTGAGCGGTCTCCGCAACGAAGGCGTTACGTTGATCGGCGGCCGGTTCGATGAGGCGCTGCGGATCGATTTCACCATTGACCGCCTCCAAGATCTCCGCCCCGGGGTTGAGAGCGCTCAGTCGAGAGGTCAGTATTGTCAGCGCGCTGTCGCCGGCAATATCAGTCTTTGTGATGATGAGACGATCGGCGAGTATCGCCTGCTTGCGCGCCTCGGCTGACCATTCAAGCGTGTCACCGCCGGTAACGGCGTCGATGACAGTGACGACAGCTTCGACGTGAAACGCGCCGCCAAGGGCGCGATCGGTCGCGAATGTCTGGAGAATGGGGCTGGGATCGGCCAGTCCGCTGGTCTCGATCGCGATACGACGAAAGTCCGGCAATTCGCCCCGCTCGCGCTCGACGACCATGCGGCGTAACGCCTGCTGCAAATCGGTGCGCGTGATGCAACACAGGCAGCCATTTCCGAGCAGGACGGTCTCGTCAGCGCTCGACCGCACCAGCGCGTCGTCGATGCCGGTTGCGCCAAATTCATTGACGACGACCGCGGTACCGTTGCCCTCCGGCGTGTCAAGGAAACGCTTCAGAAGCGTTGTCTTCCCCGCGCCGAGAAAACCGGTGAATACGATGACAGGAACGCGCGCCCCGCGTTCGCGCCTGACTCTGCGGCCGAAGCGTCCAGCGGCGGGTGAGGGGAAGACTTCGTTCAGAAATCCATCTCCAGGATGTACAGCCCGCCTGTATGGCGGTCGACAGTGTAGACGATGCCACGTTCGTCCACGAAAACATCGTTGAGCTGAACCGCACCCGCTGGTGTGCCTTTCGGCGGCGGGGGGACAAAGGTCGCGACCTCTTTCGGCTGATACGGATTGGAAATGTCGTAAGCGCGCACACCGCCGTTGAAGAAAGTGCCGATAACGATCTGGTCCGATTGCCAGGCGGTCGGGACCGATGGGTTCTCGTGAATATTGTGCGCGCCGAACCGCCCGCCGCGATTGGCATAGGCGTCGACGGGCGGCAGCGGGCAGGTGGAAATAGAGACAAGATTCTTTTCGTCCCGCGCATCCAGGACCCATACAAGCTTGGGCCAGTCCTCGGCTTTGTTCTCGGTAGACTCGTCGGTGACGATCAGCAGGTTGCGCTCGAACAGCGGAACAGCCGTGTGCATGAAGCCCGTGTAAGGCGGAGAATTGGTCCAGTGCGAAATCGGCTTCGGTTTCGTCTTGTCGGCAATGTCCATCACGAACATGCCGCCATCGATGTAGCAAAGGTAAAGCCTATCGGCTCGTTGTTTGTAGACGTTGGTGTTGTGTGCGCGATAACCCTTGTCGAGCTTGTGCCGGGGTAAGGGCGTCTCGCCCTTTTTGGTTCCCGGCATCCACCAACGCCCGATCTCGACCGGCTTCGACGGGTTGCGCACATCGACGCATCGATAGAACTGGTCGTCGTTCGGGTGGCTCGGCACAAAGTCCGGTGCGCCGGACGCCATGTGCACATATTCACCATCGCAGAACCACAATTGATGCACGCCACGCGAGGTCGCCCCCGAGCAATCGAAGAACGAGATGGATCGAGGTTTTTCCGGCACCGAGACGTCGAACAGCTCGAGCCCAGCCGGCTGCTGGTTCACTTTCTGAGTCTGGTAAGCGACCGCCATGATGTCGTCGGACAGTTCCAGCGAATTGGATCGCATATACGGTTTGGGCAGGTCGGTCTGCACCACAACTTTCGGGTTGCGTGGATCGGAAACATCGACCGCGGTGAAATTCTTCGGCGCGCTTTCATGCGCGAGCCAAACGATGCGTCGTCCGTCTTTTGCGATCTGGACCGACATGCCTTCGCCCATGCCGCCGAAGCCGCCGAGATCGTTTTGCGCGAGCAGTTTGAAATTCCATGCGGTGGGCTCCGCGCTTTTGTTGAGCGGGCTGGTGGCGGTGGACATTCACGTCTCCGTGGCTTGGTTATGCGGAAAGGCCGGCGCAATTTGCGCCGGCCGTGGTTACTACAATGGGCACTAGTCCGTCATCGGGGGTGTTACGCGCTTGCCTGCTTGAGAAATTCAGTGCGAAGCGCCTTGGTCCAGTCGGGCACCGCCTTGATTTTGTTTTCCTTCAAGAGGATTTCGGATTGCTCCTGCATGTAGGGCACGAGATCGGACGGCCATCCCGGCTGTACTTCAACGCGCGCCAATGCCTTGGCAAAGGTGTCTTTCGACATCTTGAATCCTTTTGACTCGAAAAACGAATAAACCGTGTCGGCGACTTTGTCCGGCTGCGATTTGAAGTCCTTGGCGACCTCGAGCCAGGCCTTGAGATAGGCGACGATGGTTTCCGGGCTTTTTTGCACGAATTCCGGGGTCGCAGCCATGAACACCGGCAACTTGTCGAATTGGCTGTATTCGGAAAGGGTGACCGCCAACCCGTCTGCCTCAGCGATTGCGTTGTACGGCTCGACGTTCGCCATTGCATCAACGGTCTTCGCCGCCAATGCGGCCACCATGTCGTCGACGTTCATGCGCACTTCCTGGTAATCGCCTTTCTTGAGGCCGGCCTTCGGCGCAATCTGGTCTACGAAGATATTGCCGGTAGAGGAGCCGGTCTGGTTGGCGACCTTAAGGCCCTTCAACTGCTCGACCTTCGTGATGTTGAGATCCTTGCGTGCCATCACCCGCGCGGTCTTTCCGACATATTCGATCATGGCGATGGCAAGCAGGCCGCCTTTGTCATGGCCGATCGCAAAGGAAGGTCCGGCGTAGGTACCCAAGTCGACTTGGCGGGCCACCATCTGCTGCATTGTGAGATTGCCGGAGGGGACGGCGAATTCCTCGAACTTTATGCCGTGCTTTTCCAGTAAGCCCGAGCGCAGCAGATAATAAGTCGGCATGCCCCACATATTGGTCTGGTAGCCCTGCCGCACAATTTCCAGCGCCGCTGCCGGCCTGACGCCAAGTGTTGCTGCAAGCGCGCCGGCGCCCGTTGCTGCGAGATAGTCACGGCGTGTTAGGCCGCTTCTTTTGGTCATGATGATCCTCCCTCATGCA
>Ga0182039_10000397_pt1 | contig 22338 bp, 12 predicted proteins | sample sta12Can44000111_FD_125975 | JGI IMG/M metagenome (GOLD analysis project Ga0182039, IMG submission 125975) | Lab enrichment of tropical soil microbial communities from Luquillo Experimental Forest, Puerto Rico - statanox.12C.anox.44.000.111 | ecosystem: Environmental > Terrestrial > Soil >...
CAGGCGGGACTCCCGACACAACTTCAGGGTTCAGATTGGTGTCTAGGCGAAACAGTTCCGGACGGGTCCACACATCCGCGCTGTCATAGTTCACAAAAATTGCGATGTCGCCCACCACGCGGACTGAGCACTGCGCGCAATAATTCCGCAAGGCCCGCCACTGCTCGGCAAACGCAAACTGCAGGGCCCGCCGCATCTGAAGTTCTTCGACCATTTCGCCACGGACTTTGGCAATTGCCTCGGGGCGGCGATGCGCGAGTTCGCGTGGCCACTGGTTCCAGTTAGCGAGCTTGAATTGAGCCCGCAGGGCATCGAACAACACGAAATCATCCAGCCAAGCTTTGTTTTGTTCGCAGAACTGTTCGAACCCCTGGCGCGCGGCCCCGGTGAAATTGCGCACAAAGTTGCGTGCTGCCTCGGCGAGAAGCGGCATCTTGCGCGGAAAGATCGATTCGTACTCGACTTCATCAACCTCTTGCGGCAATCCGGCGATTTTTGAGGGATCGATCCAGCCTCGTTCGGCCAGGCGTTCAAGACTGATCAGCAGGGGATTTCCCGCAAAGGCGGAGGTGGCCGAGTAGGGCGAGTTGCCGTAGCCAAGAGGTCCCAGAGGCAGGACCTGCCACAAACCCTGCCGAGCCGAGGCCAGAAAATCTACAAATCGGTATGCTGCCGGGCCGAAGTCTCCGATCCCGCCCGGCGCTGGCAGGGACGTGGGGTGCAGCAGGATGCCAGTGGCGCGCGCGAATGACATGTTTGGGAGCTTGAGTCTTTAATTTATCGAGGCCCGGAGAAAACTGATGCCGCAGGGTCGAGGTCGGCCCTGCGGAGCTTGATACCAGTCGAGTGGTTCGCCCTGACTACAGCCCTGCTTGGCTGCCTTGGTTTCTGGTGAGGTTCTTGAGTTCCTGCTCGTTCAACTTGATCTTGCCCGATTTCTCCATCTGCTGTCGCAGGTTGGAGACGAACATGCCGAACATCTCGCGCTGCTTGCTCTGGCGCAGGGAATCTCGAATCTCATCTTTTTTCGCCGTGAACTCTTGGTCGGTCGGCTGTTGTTTATCCAGCAGAGATATCACTACTCCGTTGGTTCCCGCTGTAATGGGGCCGCTGATTTCGCCCGGCTTCATTGAGAACGCAACCGACGCCTGCCCAGCCATGCTGCCGATGTCAGGGACCTGGCCATCGGGAAGCACGAAATCGCTGGTCTTCATCGTCGCACCCAGTTCTTTGGCTGCCTTCTTGAGATCATGCTCGCTCTTGGCCCGATCCGACAGCTCCTGGGTCTTCTGGGCCTGTAATACGTTGGCCCGCTCATTCTTGAACTCGGTCTCGATCTTCGAGCGGATCTCCTCAAAGGTGGGCGTAGCCGGAGGACGAATCCCGACCACCTGGAATACCACCGCTCCCTGCGCTAGCTGAGCCATGTCCGGTGGCGCCTTTTCCCGCGCCGCGAACACCGCGTCCATCAGTTGTGGAGACGACCCCACTCCTGGAAGCACGTCGGTGCGGCTCACGAAATCCGTGGTGATGACCGAGAGTCCCTTGGCCGCAGCCGCTCTCTCAATGCCCTGGCTTCGGGCCTGATCAAGTAAGGCGCTGCCTGTGTTCTCCAACAGCCTCGTCGCCTTTTGCTGACGGATGAGAGGCTCGATCTCAGCTTTCACCTCGTCCACCGTTTTTACGTGCGCCTCATGCTTGTCTTCCGTCCGAATGATATGGAAACCATAGGTGCTCTTCACGAGGTCGCTGGTCTGGCCCTTCGTCTGGGAAAACGCGGTCTTTTCGAATTCCGGCACGGTTCGTCCGCGGCCGATCCAGCCCAGATCCCCACCCTTCTTGGCGCTGCCGGGATCGTCCGAGTATTTCTTGGCCAGATCTTCAAACTTGGCGCCGCCTTTCAACTGCTTTCGTACGTCTTCGGCTTTCTTACGTGCCTCTTCCACTCCCTTCTCATCCACCTTGCCGTCGGCACCCGCAGGCGGAGTCTTGATCAGGATGTGGCTGACTTTCACTTCCTCGGGCACGCGGTACTGATCCCTACGCTGATCGTAGTAGGCCTGGATGTCTGCCGGCGTCACCTCTATCTTTGCCATGATTCCGTTCTTGTCGGCCATGACGTACTGAATCTTCCGTTTCTCGGGAATTGAATCTTTGTAACGTGCCTGATTGCGTGCGTAGAAAGCCTTCAGTTCCTCGTCCGTTGGATGAAGGCCCTTGCGAAGTTCGTCCTGGGAGACGACGGCGTAGTCAAACTTCACTTTTGTGCTGCGCTTGTCGAATTCCTGCCGGATCTCGGCGTCCGACACCGAGGCACTTCCCGTGATCAGAGCGGCCAGTTTCTGTTCCAGAATTTCGTTCTTCACATCCTGCTCAAAAGCCGCGACCGTCAAATTGTTCTGCGAGAGGAGGCCCTCGTAGGCTTCTTCTCCGATGAACTTGCCCCCTGGGAACAGGGCCTGCGCATAGCGTCCGTGTTGCAATTCGTTGCGAACATCATCCGCCGTCGCCTTCAGCCCCAGTCGCTCGGCCTCGCTCACAATCGCCTGGCCGGTAATCAACTGCTCCACCGACTGGGAAATGGCCTGCGGCATGATCATCGGCAGAAGCTGCTTGCCCATCGGGCCGTACTGTGCCACTTGCTGTTCGGCCAGCGCGCGAGCCCGCGCCTGTACTTCCAGCGTCGTGATGTCTTGTCCTGCGACCTTGGCGACCACCCCCTGGGCAGGCTGCCCGAACAGGTCGGAGCCCAAGCCTCCGGGAATCAGCGTGATGACCATTCCGCCGCAGATGATGAGCAGCAGCGAGCTGAGGATAATTTTCTTGGTGGGACCTGGCGTTTGCAGAAAACGAATCATGTTCTTGTTGTCACTCCAGAGATGCAGTGGGGGGCGAAACCAGAATTATAAACTACCGCTCTCGCAATCCTGATGCCTCGAACGACACTCATCTGTCAAACCCAAAGCTTGCCCCCCAGTGTCGCGACCCCTGTTTCGAAACAAAATTCCTCTATTGAAACGTATCAATAAAACGTGTTATCAAGATTCGCCGCCGACTTCGATACCGTTGCAGGGAGGTCCGTCCCATGGGCCCGGGGGAACTATTCATGAAAACCTGCCTCCTGGGTGCCGCCTTGATTCTCCTTGCTGTCCCCGCTTGTGCGCAGCAAGCACGGATTGGGGTGGCCCACGGCTCGTCCAGAATGACGCTCGCCGGGGGCTGGAGCCTGCAGTCTTCAAGCAAAGTGGAAGCGACGGGAGCCGCGATCTCGACGCCCGGATTTCAGGTGCGCGGCTGGCACTCGGTGACCGTTCCCACGACCGTGGTCGCGGCTTTGGTGAAAGACAAGTTCCTGCCCGATCCCTACGTTGGCATGAATCTCAGGAAGCTGCCAGGGGTGAGCTATCCCATCGGCGCGAAGTTTTCGAACTTGCCCATGCCTCCCGACAGCCCGTACCTCGTCTCGTGGTGGTACCGGACGCAGTTCCGGATACCGGCCCAATATGAAGGGAAGGCCATCTGGCTCCATTTCGGCGGGATCAACTACCGAGCTAACATCTGGCTCAACGGAAAACAGCTCGCGAACTCCGATGAAGTTGCGGGCGCCTGGCGCACTTACGAGTTCAACGTCACGGGCAAAACGAAGGCCGGCGCAGAGAACGTTTTGGCCGTGCAAGTGTTCGCTCCCACCGAAAACGATCTGGCCATCACCTTCGTAGACTGGAATCCCGCACCGCCCGATAAAGACATGGGATTGTGGCGGGAGGTCTATTTGTCCGCATGCGGACCGGTGGCGATCCGCTTCCCCAGCGTCTCGTCCCACGTGGCGGCCGCCAACGACGCACAACTCACCGTTGCTTCCCTCCTGAAAAATGCAACCCAGGAGGCAGTCAAAGGGACCCTGAGCGGATCCATTGAGAATGTGAAGTTCTCCCAGGAAGTCGAACTGGGCCCGGGAGAAAGCAAGGACATCATCTTCACACCCGAGAAATTCCCTCAGTTGAATTTCGCCCGGCCGCGGCTCTGGTGGCCAGCACAGATGGGGAAACCCGTGCTCTATTCCCTGCAAATGGAGTTTGACGTCAACGGCAAAGCCTCTGACCAAACGGAAACGCGCTTCGGGATCCGGGAAGTGACTTCCGAGGTCAATGCCAACCACGGGCGAGTGTTCTCCATCAACGGCAAGAAGATCCTGATTCGCGGTGGCGGCTGGTCCCCCGACATGCTGCTGCGGGAAGATTCGCAACGGATGGCTGACGAATTCCGTTACGTGCGCGATATGGGCCTGAACACGATTCGCCTCGAAGGCAAACTGGAAACCGACGAGTTCTTCGAACGCGCCGACCGCGCAGGCGTGTTGATCATGGCTGGCTGGTGCTGCTGCGATTTCTGGGAACTCTGGGGAAAATGGAAGTCCCAGGATTTCGACATCGCCAGAGCTTCTCTCCGGGACCAGATTTATCGCTTGCGCAGCCATCCCAGTGTGTTGACGTGGCTGAACGGCAGTGACAACCCGCCTCCCCCCGACGTGGAAGAAATGTATCTGGGAGTCGAGAAGGAACTGCAATTTCCGAACCCGGTGGTTTCCTCCGCGAGCGCCGAGCCTGACTCGGTCACCGGCGAGAGTGGCATGAAGATGACCGGTCCCTACGAATACATTGCTCCCGCTTATTGGACCGCGGACAAACCGGACGCCGGGCACTACTGCAAAACTGGCGGCTGCGGCGGCGCATATGGTTTCAATCCCGAGACCAGTCCTGGCCCGGCGGTTCCGCCCATTGAGAGCCTGCGCGCCATGCTGCCGAAAGATCACCTCTGGCCCATCGACGACTGGTGGAACTTCCACGCCGGCGGCGGCCAGTTCACCGACATCCACGTCTATACCCAGGCGTTGACGGCGCGCTACGGGCAGGCTGACTCAGTAGAAGACTACGCGCAAAAGGCGCAGGTGATGAATTACGAAGGCATCCGTGCCATGTTCGAAGCCTACAGCCGCAACAAGTACGCTTCGGCCGGGGTCATTCAATGGATGCTGAACAATGCGTGGCCTTCGATCATATGGCATTTGTACGACTACTACCTGCGGCCGGGCGGCGGATACTTCGGCGCCAAGCGCGCCATGGAACCACTGCATCCGCTGTATTCCTATGACGACCGCTCCGTATGGGTTGTGAACAGTCGCTACGATGACGTCAAGAATCTGAAGCTGACCACCAAGGTGTTCAACCTCGACATGACGGAGAGGCTTTCTCAACAGTCGACGGTTGACGCAAGTGCTGACAGCACCAACAAGGTTCTGACCCTCCCTGCGTTCCCGGATGTCAGTGCTGTCTATTTTCTGCTTCTGCGTTTGCAGGATGCCGCGGGCAAGGTGGTCGGCTCGAACTTCTACTGGCTGTCGGCCAAAGCAGACACGCTGCAGTGGGACGAGTCGAACTGGTTTGTCACGCCCACTGCAACTTTTGCCGACTTCACGGCCCTCAGCCAACTGCCCTCGGTGACTTTGAAGGTTACGAACCTCACCGAGAAACGTGGTGATGAATCAATCACCCATGTGACGGTTGAGAACCCAAGCAAAGCTCTGGCACTCTTCATCCGTCTGAAGGTAAACAAGGGCACCAAGGGTGAGGAAATCCTTCCCGTAATCTGGGAGGACAACTATTTCTCTCTCTTGCCGGGAGAGAAGCGCGAGGTCTCCGCGACCTACCGGAACAGCATGCTGGGAACCGCCAAGCCAACCGTGGAAGTGTCGGGCTGGAATGTACACTGAAGTTGTCTTTCAGGAGCCCTCAGCGGAGGGACGTCCATGCCAGCCTCATCAACTCTTGAGGCGGTTCTGCTGACCTTTAGCGACTAATGACGAGCGACTGACCCAAGGAGGCCATGGCCACCCAACCAAGCACGACCACCGCATCTGCGCCGCGTCTGCGCCGCTCGCTTACGCTGTGGGACCTGATCCTTTACGGCGTGATCGTGATTCAACCAGTGGCGCCCCTGTCAGTGTTCGGTGTGCTGAGCGATCGAGGTCACGGTCACGTGGTCACGACGATTCTGATCGCGATGGTGGCCATGCTTTTCACCGCCATCAGCTATGGACGCATGGCGCGAGCTTATCCGAGCGCCGGGTCGGCGTTCACCTACGTTGGCCAGGAAATCAACCCGGCCTTGGGATTCGTCACCGGCTGGAGCATGGTGATGGACTACATGCTCAATCCCATTATCTGCACCGTATGGTGCAGCCAGCAGGCTCACGTGTTCGCTTCGGGCGTTCCCTATGCCGTGTGGGTGTTCTTCTTTGCCGGCGTGTTCACGTTCATGAACATTCAGGGCATCAAGACCTCAGCGCGCGTCAACACTCTGCTCGCAACCGGAATGGGCGTGGTGATCGTAATCTTCTTCGTCGCGGCGGCGCGGTATGTCTTCGGTAATCCTCACGATGGCGCTGGCTTCTTCACGCGTCCGTTTTACGACCCAGAGACCTGGAACCTGCGAGCCGTGCTGGGCGGCACGTCGATCGCCGTACTTACCTACATCGGCTTTGACGGCATCTCCACTCTTTCGGAAGAAGCCGAGAATCCCCGGCGCAATATTTTGCTCGCGACCGTGCTGGTCTGCCTGGTGATCGGCGTCCTCTCGGCCGTTGAGGTGTATGCCGCGCAACTGGTGTGGCCCGCTTCCCAGCCGTTTCCGGACCTCGACACGGCGTTCACCTTCGTCGCGGGCCGGACGTGGAAACCTCTGTTTGCCGTGCTCGGCTTTACGCTACTGGTGGCCAACTTCGGCTCCGGTCTGGGTTCGCAGATCGGCGCCGCCCGCCTGCTCTACGGCATGGGGCGCAGCAACGCGCTGCCCAAATCCTTCTTCGGAGCGGTTGACGCCAAGCACCATGTCCCGCGAAACAATGTTCTCTTCGTAGGAGTGGTCGCGCTGGTCGGCGCATTTGTGATTAGCTATGCCCTCGGGGCCGAGATGCTGAATTTCGGGGCTCTGATCGCGTTCATGGGTGTAAACGCCGCCGCTTTCATGCGTTACTACGTGCGCGAATCCAAGAAGAAACTTTCCAGCCTGCTGCCGCCGATTGCCGGATTTCTGATCTGCCTTCTGCTCTGGTTGAACCTGAGCCGTCCAGCAAAAATCGCCGGCGTGATCTGGATGTCGGTGGGCATCGCCTTCGGCGCTTGGAAAACGCGCGGCTTCCGGGGCGATCTGGTGAATTTTGATTTGCCCCCGGAAGAAGCCTAATGGGTTTCTGCGCGCGCTTCGCGGTAGTTCTTCGCGAACTTTGCAGTCAAGATCTTTTGAGAAGCTGAGGTCCGACATGTCTCGCTTGAAGCAGTTCCTCCTTTATGCTGCCCTGCTGATCCTTTGCACAAACGCGTTCGCCCAGTCCTCGACAAAGTCCGTACAAGAGCGCCTCGGCTATCCCTCGAACGCGCGCCTTGTCATCCTGCATGCCGACGACTTCGGCATGAATCACTCGGTCAACCGGGCCACGTCAGAAGCACTCGAGAACCACTGGATCACCTCCGCCAGCATCCTCGTTCCTTGCCCCTGGTTTCTGGAGGCGGCCAACTTCGCCAAGGCCCACCCGGACGCCGATCTCGGCATCCACCAGGCGCTCAATAGCGAATGGACCACGTTTCGCTGGGGCCCCGTCATGGCGAAAGACAAAGTACCCAGCTTGCTCGACGCGCAGGGCTACTTGCCGCTCGACACTCCGGAAGTCGCCGAGCGTGCCAAGACGGACGAGGCCGAAGCTGAACTGCACGCACAGATTGACCGTGCCCGGCAATTTGGCGTGAACATCACCCACCTCGACAGCCACATGACAGCCCTCTTCGGCAGCCCGGCTCTGTTCTCCCTGTACCAGAGGATGGGAGCGGAACAGCATCTCCCAATCCTGGCCGCCAAGACTGGACCGGATCACAGCATTCCTTCGCCGGCAAAATCGGATGACGAATTCCTGATCGACCAGGTGATTGAGCTCTCCCCCGGGATCGAAGCGAAGGACTGGGTCTCCTGGTATGAGAATCGCCTGTCCCACGTTGGCCCCGGCGTCTACGAAGTCATCCTGCACCTCGCCTACGATGACGAAGAAATGCGTGGCGCCACCTTCGATCATCCCGATTGGGGCGCGGCCTGGCGACAGCGCGATCTTGACATGGTTAAGAGCCCGGAATTCCAGAAATTCTTGAAGGACCAAAGATTCATTTTGCTGGGATGGAAGGATCTCGCTAAGGCTTTGCCGAAGCAATAAAAACCGATCACCCCGGTCTCAACCCATCATTCTCAACACACAGGTTAGAATGAAACACATTCTTTTGGGGAGATCGTTTTCCTATGCAGCGCGCTTTTGGGCTCGATATTCCGCGAACTCTCGCAGATGTCTGTGATCCTTCGTCGCTGGCACTCATTGTTTATGACATGCAGGTTGGGATCGTAAAGCAGGTCAAGGATAGCCCGCAGATCACAGCCAGTGTCCGAAGGGTTCTTGACGCCGCACGCGGCGCGGGAGTGCGCGTGTTCTTCACGCGTCATATGTCGCTGCCGAAGGAGCTGATGGGCGCCTTTCAGTTTCGTACAGCCATGGCCTGGCAACGGGCGCAATCCCCGGAAGAAGTCCATCCCTGGTTTCTGCGTGAAGCACCCGGCTTTCAACTGGTTCCGGAACTCCAACCGCTTCCCAGTGAAGCTATCTTCGACAAGATCACGATGTCAGCATTCGAAGGCACACCGCTCGACATCGCCTTGCGCGATTGCAACATCCGCGGGTTCGCCATCGCGGGCATCGCGATGGAGATTGGCATCGAACCGACGGCGAGGCACGGCGCTGATCTTGGCTACATCCCTGTAGTGATCACCGATGCCTGTGGATACGGTCACAAGGAAGCCGCTGAGCGGTCGCTTGCGGGCCTCGACTTTGCAGGAGACTCTCTGCTAACTACCGTGGAGGCCTTCTGCGCTCAGTTGAAGACGAAGCAACCGATCTCCGTCAGGGCTTGCTGAACCCGCTTCTTCAAAAATGGGACACCGTGATCCATGTTTTGGCTGTGATTGAGTTCTAGACTTCCAGTCAGCCTTCCCCGCAGGTGTATAGTTCCCTGTTCCACGCTCCCGCCGTGACAAAGGCAGGGGCCGTGTGCAGAGAATGCGTATACGAGGAAGCGCGCCCACACCTCAGCGAGAAGGAATTGTGCGACCTGACACTGGCGGCATGCCACACTAATGTTTTTGTACTATTACTGCCTGCCGGATCGCGATCTATTCTTCTCCCACACCAATTTGCGCTTGCTGGCATGTGGGCCAGCAGCGCGAGTTCTGGTCGCACCGAGCGTCATTCCGCATGCGAATTCTTGGGCAGAAAATCCTGTTCGTGCTGGTCGCTTTTCTGACCGCATCCGCGATCTATCTCTACGCGTTTCCTCAGATGAATGTGTTCTATGCCGGGGTGGTCCTCGCACACCTGGTGTGCGGAGCGATCGCGGCGCTCTTGCTGATGCCCTATCTGGCTCGCCTGCTGCGGGAAGGGACCTGGCTCAGCCTATGCGGGTGGCTGCTCTTCCTGGTCGGCTCAGGTCTCGGATTCTGGCTGGCGCACACAGGAACGCTCAGGTCTGAATGGAAGTGGCTTTACGCGCACATGATCGTGTGCGGCGCCGCACTGGCTTTCCTGATCGCCGAATTCGGCGGTCGTCGAGGCTGGCTGGGCAGCACGCCTTTGGCCCGATGCTTGCGGCTCGCGGTTTTCCTTGTTGTGGTCGCGGGATTGGGCACCGGGATGAAGTATCTGCGCGAAACCCGCTGGGCCAATCATGCGCGAATCGAAAACCCCGCCATGTCGCCGGAGACCATGGATCAGGAAGGCGATGGCCCCCAGGGTCCATTTTTCCCCAGTTCCGCCCAGGTCTACGGACACAGGAAGATCCCCAGCAAGTTCTTCATGGAGTCCGATTCCTGCAAGCGCTGCCACGAAGATATCTACAACCAATGGTTCAGTTCCGCCCACCACTTCTCATCATTCAATAACCAGTGGTACCGCAAGTCCATCGAGTACATGCAGGACACGGTCGGCACCCGCCCCTCGAAATGGTGTGGCGGCTGTCATGACCCCGCTGTCCTCTACGCCGGCCTGATGGACACTCCCATCAAGCAGATCGTGCACACTCCGCCCGCGCAGGCGGGCCTCGGATGCATGATGTGCCACTCGATTGCCGCGGTGAAGTCGACCATGGGACAAGGCGATTTCTACCTCGAGTACCCAGAACTGCACGAACTCGCGGCCAGCCAGAATCCCGTCGTTCGCTATCTGCACGACTTCCTCGTGAAGCTCAATCCCGAGCCCCATCGACGCGCCTTCCTGAAGCCGTTCATGAAGACACAGACGGCGGAGTTCTGCTCCTCCTGTCACAAGGTGCATCTCGACGTGCCGGTGAACCACTATCGCTGGCTCCGCGGCTTCAACGAGTATGACAACTGGCAGGCGAGTGGCGTTTCCGGCCAGGGCGCGCGCTCGTTCTACTATCCGAAGAGCCCGCAACAGTGCGCCGACTGCCATATGCCATTCGAGCATTCGAAAGATATGGGCAACATCGAAGGCTCGGTGCACTCGCATCGCTTCCCTGCCGCGAACACGGCCCTGCCGACTGCGAACGAGGATTCTGCGCAATTGGAGGCCACGGAATCTTTTCTCAAGGCCGGTACCGTAAGTGTCGATATCTTTGCCCTCTCACCCGCTCAGGCCATCACGAATGCCGGCCTCGCTGGCGAGAACGAAATGGCCACCACCTTCGCGGTTGGAGAAGAAGCGGAAGCAAAGATCACTCCGGGTAACGCTCGCCAAGCTATTCCCGTGACCGCCCCTCTGAATCGCGTCCAGCCTGCTCTACGCCGCGGCGACACCGTGCGCGTCGACGTGGTCGTCCGCACGAAGAAAGTCGGCCATTTCTTCCCAGGCGGAACCGTGGACGCCTATGACACGTGGCTGGAACTGAAGGGCACCGACGACAGAGGACAAACCGTTTTCTGGAGCGGCATGGCTGAGGACGGCGGCAAAGGGCCCGTGGAAAAAGGCGCCCACTTCTACCGCTCGCTCCAGATCGACGAGCACGGCAATCCCATCAACAAGCGGAATGCGTGGGCCACGCGCTCCGTCGTTTATGTCCGCCTGATCCCGCCCGGGGCTGCCGACACTGTTCACTACCGGCTTCACATCCCGGAAAATGCCGGTACCAGGATCACTCTGCACGCCCGGCTCTGCTATCGGAAATTTGCCTGGTGGGGAACGCAGTTCTCCTTCGCCGGCCAGCCCGATCCCTCGCACCCGGAACTGGTTACGCCAAGTTACGACGACCGCAAATTCACGCTCGATGCGGCCATAGACGGCGTTTCCGCGAAAGAACAGAAAGTTCCTGAGGTTCCCATCGTGGCCATCGCGGAAAGCGAAGTCACCCTGCCTGTCGCCGCGAAAGGCTCCCCCGCACCCGCCGGCAAGGTCGAACTCAAAGCAGAAGACTGGCAGCGATGGAACGATTACGGCATCGGCCTGTTCCTGCAGGGCGACCTGAAGGCCGCCCGTGCCGCCTTCCAGAAGGTTACCGAGATCGATCCAAAGAATCCCGACGGCTGGGTCAATATTGGTCGCGCAGCAGTGCAAGAGGGCGACATTGATACCGCGCGAACGGTTCTCGAAAAAGCACTTACCCTCAGCCCTGATCTGGCGCGTGCCCATTACTTTTATGCCCGAGTTCTGCGCTCGGAAGGCAAGTACGACGACGCTTCCGGCCATTTGCGCAAGGTCCTCGCGCAGTATCCCCGTGACCGCGTCGCCCTGAACGATCTGGGACGCATCCAGTTTCTGCAGCGCAACTACATCGATGCCGTGAAGACACTTGAATCTGTGTTGACGATCGACCCCGAAGACCTCCAGGCGCACTACAACCTGATGCTCTGCTACAACGGCCTGGGGAACGACAAACTGGCGAAGCAGCATCAGGCCCGTTACTTACGCTTTAAAGCCGACGAAGCCTCGCAGACGATCACGGGCAAGTACCGGCAGCGCCATCCCGAAGACAACAACGAACGTCAGTCGATCCACGAGCACGTCTCGGTGCCACTGGCGGCAATCAGTAAACAGCAAGTAGCACGTCATTCCACACGTCCTGCCACAACCATTGCTAGTGGGTCGCACTAGGGCCACCTATCATGAGCAAATTTGGCTTGTTTCTCTTTTCTCTCTTGCTGGCAGCAGGCTCCGCAGCCCAGACCATCCAATTCCGCGACATCACGGCACAGGCCGGCATTCATTTCACCCACAACAACGCGGCTTTCGGAAAGAAGTGGCTGCCCGAAACACTGGGCGCAGGCGCAGCCTTCATCGACTACGACAACGACGGCTATCCCGACATTCTGCTGGTCAACGGTGAAGACTGGCCCGGGCACGCAAAGACACGTTCCACTCTGAAGCTCTATCACAACAATCATGACGGGACCTTTACCGACGTCACCCAGAGAGCCGGACTGGCCGTCTCGATGTTTGGCATGGGAGTCGCGGTCGGCGACTACGACAACGACGGCTACGATGATCTGTTCATCACCGCCCTCGGCCAGAGCCGCCTGTTCCACAACAACGGGAACGGCACCTTCACCGATGTCACCAAGTCCGCCGGGCTGTGGGGACCGAACGAACTCTCGACCAGCGCTGCCTGGGTTGACTACGATCGCGATGGCAAGCTCGATCTCATGGTCGCCAACTATGTGCAGTGGTCACCGCAAACCGACATCTATTGCACGCTCGACGGCGCCCACAAGTCCTACTGCACGCCCGAATCCTACAAGGGCGCCTCGGCCCGGGTCTGGCACAACCTCGGCGGCGGCAAGTTCGAAGATGCCACCGCGAAGTCGGGTCTGTTCGATTCCACCTCCAAGAGCCTGGGAGTCGCCATCCTCGACTACAACAACGACGGGTGGCCCGACATTCTGCTCGCGAATGACACGCAGCCCAACAAGCTCTATCTAAATAAGCAGAACGGCACCTTCGAAGAAAAGGCGGTCGCCGCCGGAGTCGCCTTCAGCGAGGATGGCGTAGCCCGAGCCGGAATGGGCGTCGACGCCGCTGACTACGACCGCTCTGGCCGCCCCAGCCTTATCATCACCAACTTTGCCAACCAAATGCTCTCGCTCTATCACAACGAGGGAAACGGCTTGTTTGTGGACGAAGCACCCCGCTCCGAAGTCGGCCGCAACACGCTCGTCACCCTCGGCTTCGGATGCTTCTTCTTCGACTACGACAACGACGGTTGGCCCGACATCTTCGTCGCCGACGGACACATCGAAAACGAAATCGAGCGCGTGCAGAAGCGCGTCTCCTACGCCGAGCCTCCACACCTGTTCCGTAACCTGGGTTCCGGAAAATTTCAGGAAGTCACCGCGCAGATGGGCGCGGCATTTTCTAGCCCCAAAGTCGCCCGCGGCGCGGCCTACGCCGACATCGACAACGACGGCGCGCTCGACATGCTCATCACCACCAACGGAGGCCGCGCCTGGCTCTTCCACAACGAAGGCAGCACGAACCACAGCCTGCGTTTGAAACTGGTCGGAACGAAATCCAACCGGGACGGCATCGGGGCCGTGGTGCGCTTGACATCGAGCGGTGAGAAGCAGTGGCAAATGCTGCGCAGCGGCTCGAGCTACCTCTCGCAGAGCGAGCTTGTCCTCACGTTTGGCTTGGGCAACGCGACCAAGGCTGACGCCATCGAGATTCAGTGGCCCAGCGGCCAAGTCGACAAGCTCTCCGGCATTTCCGCCGACCAGACCATCATCGTGCAGGAGGGTAAGGGCGTGATGGGAAATCGCGCCTATGGCAAGCCTCGTAAAACGGAGCACGCTGCTCAGTCGGCTAAGAGCTCGACGCTACCCTAATAACCACAGAGGACACAGGGGCACACGGAGGAACAAAAGAGTTCCTCAGTGATCCTCTGTGGCCTCTGTGGTTTATGATTTTGCCCGAAGTTCACGCGGGAATCAGCCGCCATGAAACTCAGGATCTGGATCTGGACCATCGGCCTTGCCTTCGTCGGCTACGCGCTGGCCGATCGCGGTGCCGCACCGAGTCCGGTTCGGGAAACGCTGGGCGCAAGCATCGGTGCCATCGTCGGCTTCGGAGTCGGATGGGGCCTTCAGCGCCTGCTCGAAATGGGGCGCAGGCGCTGAGATGCGGGTTGGCTGGCATTGTTTTCGGGGTTCTCTCCTCATCATGCATCTGCCTCGGGTTGGGCTTCCGGCTGTACTGATTCTGGCCGCCGCGGGCATCTTCGCGGCCGCGCCCCACGCTTCTGAAAATGATAAAGCCACCAAGGCCGCCGAGGCTGCGCGCCTCAACAACATCGGCGTTGCCTACATGAACCAGCAACTGTTCGAGAAGGCACTCAAGAATTTCGAGGCCGCCAGTACCCAGGACCCGTCTCTGTACATTGCAAAGCTCAACCGCGGCGTCGCCCTACTCAACCTGCAGAAAATCGACGATGCCAAATCGTTGCTCGAAGCCGCCGCGAAACAGGACCCCAAAGACGCTAACGCCTGGTACAACCTCGGCCTGCTCTACAAAAACACGAACGAAACCGACAAGGCCGCCGCGGCCTTCCGGAGGGTCACCGAGATCGATCCCAACGATGCCGATAGCTGGTACTTCCTGGCAAGCGTCTATGCCCAGGCGAAGCAGTATCCGCAAGCAATTCAGGCCTTCGAGCACGCGCTCAAGGTAAACCCTCTACATGCCTCGGCCGAGTTCGGAATCTCACGCGCCTACCAGCAATCGGCCGACCCCGACCACGCCCGCGAGCACTTGAAGAAATTCCAGTACATCAAGGACAACAAACTCGGATCACCCATGAGCCTCGCCTACGGCGAGCAGGGCAAGTACTCGCGCGCGGAGGAAACACCGGGCGTGGTGGAGAAAGTGCCGCCGCAGATTCCCGTGAAGTTTGTGGATGAAACGAAGGGTACTCTCAAAACCTGGGCCCTGAACGCCGATTACAACAAGAACCCTTTTTACTTCGGACCGGGTGCCTGCTTCTTTCCGAACAACACTGGCAAATGGAATTACAGCGACCTTTTGCTCGCAGACAATGGCGCGCAAGGCGGAATGGCACTGTACCACTACCCAGGCACCGGAGTCTTCGAGGACGCTACCACCTCATCGGGATTCGATCCCAGAAAGCATGCCACCAGTTGTGCGGCGGGTGACTATGACAACGATGGTGCTACGGACTTGGCTGTCACTATCGACGGGCAGGTTCGCCTGTTTCACAACGAGAAGGATGGAACGTTTAAGGATGTAACAGAAAAGGCGGGGATTCAGAGCGACGGGACGGCCGTTGGGCTTCTCTTTATCGATTATGACCATGATGGCGACCTTGATTTGTACGTGACCAGCACCCTCAAGAACGCGCCAGCACCCACCGCCGGGCAGGACTTCGCTTTGCCAAGTGACCTGTTTTTCCCCGGCAATTCGATATGGCGTAACAACGGAGACGGCACGTTCACGAACGTGACCGGGAATCTAGGGGTCTCTCTCGACCCAAGCATCAGCGCAATCGGGACCGACTACAACAACGACCGGGCTGTTGATCTGATCGTTACGGATGTGAAGGGTCCTTCAATTCTTGAGAACCCGCGGGAAGGAAAGTTTCCAGTTCGTCAGCTTTGGGCTTCCTCTTTGCCCAAGTCAGCGGTGGGCGTCACCGTCCTCGACTTCAACCACGACGGTTGGATGGACATTGCCTTTACCCACATGGGCGAGCCGGGAATCTCCCTCTGGCGCAACCATCAAGCCAAGAGCTTCGAGCGCGTCGACCTGCCAAACACGAACTGGGTCCGCGCCTTCGGAGTCGCCGCCTTCGATTACGATAACGACGGCTGGGTCGACCTCGTCGCCGTTGGCGAAACCAAGGACGGCAAGGGCGAAATCCGCCTGTTTCGCAATCTCGGCCCCGACGGTTTCAAAGACGTCACCGCCGACGTCGGCCTCGACAAGATCCAGCTCAAAGACCCGCGCGCCATCATCACCGGCGACTACGATGGAGACGGCGCTGTCGACCTGCTCATCACCCAATACCGCGGCCCGGTTGTGCTGCTGCGTAACTACGGCGGCAACAAGAACAACTGGCTGCGCTTGAACCTCAAAGGCCTCAACGACAACAAGTCGGCCATCGGCACCAAAGTTGAAGTCTTCGCCGGAGGCGTTCGCCAGAAGTTCGAAATCTACGGCTCAAACGGCTACCTCGGCCAGAACTCGCCCTATCTCACCGTCGGCCTCGGCCAGGCCAAGCAGGCCGACGTAGTGCGGATGCTCTGGCCCAGCGGCGTGCTGCAGGACGAAGTCGAAGTCGCCGCCAACCGCGGGCAGCAATACCTTGAACTCGACCGCCGCGGCAGTTCGTGCCCCACGCTGTTTGTCTGGAACGGCCATCACTATGAACTAGTCGGAGATATGATCGGCGCCGGCGTCGTCGGCCACTGGGTCGGCCCGAACCAGCGCAACGTGCCCCGCCCTGCCGAGTACATCAAGGTCGATCGCAACACGATCCGCCCCAAAGACGGCAAGCTCAGCTTCCGCCTGATGGAACCGATGGAGGAAGCCGTCTACCTCGACGAAGTGAGGCTGCTGGCCGTCGATCATCCAAGCGGATTCGACGTATTTCCGAACGAGTATTTCGCCAGTAACCCGCCGTTCCCGCCGTTCCGCGTGATACAGAGCCGCAAAGCGCAACTGCCAGCCGCCGCCCGCGACGAGCACGGCCACGACCTGCTGCCTGCCCTCCGCGCCCACCAATATTTTGGCGACTTCGAACTCCTGCCCTTCCACGGATTCACCAAAACCCACTCCGTCGAACTCGACCTCGGCGAGCCGTACCGAGGCGGACCGCTCGTGCTGCTGATGCACGGCGAGACGGAATACTTCACGGCCACCAGCGTCTACGCCGCACATCAGGCCAAGATCGAAGCCATTTCCCCCTACGTCGAGGCGCTCGACGCTCACGGAAGGTGGGTCCGCGTCCTCGACGACCTGGGCTTCCCCGCTGGAGAACCCCGCACCATCACGCCTGACCTGACTAGCAAGCTGCCGCTTGGCACGCGGCGTATTCTCATCACCACGAACCTGCAGGTTTATTGGAATGACATCCGCATCGACCGCGCCCCGCAGAATGGACAGGTCCAGCTGACACCGATCCCGCTCTCGAGCGCCAACCTCAGCTTCTATGGCCATCCTCGCCAGATCGAGGGCGAGCCCCGCGGCAACGTCAAATACGTTTACGAAGACGTCAGCCCCACCGGCCCCTTCGCGCGTCAGGCCGGAGACTACACCCGGTACGGCGACGTGCTGCCGCTGCTGACCTCTTTCGATGACCGGTTCGTCGTGTTCGGCACGGGCGACGAAATCGCGCTGGAGTTCGACCCCGCGAAGCTACCCGCGCTGCCCCAAGACTGGACGCGCGACTACTTCTTTCTTGTCAATGGCTACGAAAAAGACATGGACTTCTACGCTGCCGACGGCTTCACCGTCGAACCGCTTCCGTTCAAGGCCATGCCTGGGTATCCCTATAAAGGATCGTATCCGACCGACCGCGAGCACCTCGACTACCTGCTCGAGTACAACACGCGGCATGTGTCGGGGAACGAGGAGGGGGCATACTCGTATCAGTATCCGGATGCCGCGAGCCCGAAACGATAAGGCACGGAGGGCGCAGTCGCGATGATCAGGGAGACCTTTCGGCAGTCAGCACTCAGCCTTACAAGTTGTCATCCTGAGCGCAGAGAGGCATAGCCGAACGGAGTCGAAGGACCCCGCGTCGGCTTGCAGCAGCACGGGAGCTCAATTTTTTTGCCTCGGACCCCTCCGGACGCCTAACGTCCCCCGGCCTCCCCGCGCTCGTGGGCTCGCGGTAAGTCCAGGCCTCATCGAGAAAACGTCGCCGGAGGTCCAAAACTACAGCCGGGGAACACGGGGTCCCTCGACTCGCTTCGGCGCGTGCCCGCGCCTGTATCTTCGCTGGGGGTGACAGATTGTGAAAGAGCCCCGGATCAGGTCACTCTTAGTCGTGAAAATGATCACCCCCTAGATCCGGCACGAGCTCGTGCCCCTCACAAAATCATTTTTGAGGCAAACCGGCTCTGAATGCGCGCTGAGTGCTCACACCCCAACTCGCGCCCTTCCCAACTCGCATGTTATGTTCAATAACTTCGGGACTCGATGTAGAACCCAATCGTACTGAGGCGCGCGTGATTCGTTCCTTCAAGGGAAAGCATCCAACGATTCCGGCATCCTGCTACGTCGACCTGTCGGCACAGATCATCGGCGACGTCAGGCTCGGCGAACACGCCAGCGTGTGGATGAACGCTGTCCTGCGCGGTGACGTACATGAGATCCGGATTGGGGCCCATTCCAACGTGCAGGATTGTTCGGTTCTGCACGGCATGAAGCAGCAGTACGGCGTCTACGTCGGAGAATATGTCACCGTCGGCCACTCGGTTACGCTGCACGGATGCGTTGTCGAAGACCGCTGCCTGATCGGCATGGGCTCCACCATCCTGAACGGGGCACGCATTGGCGCGGGATCGATCGTCGCGGCCGGTACGCTGATCCCGGAGAAAACCATCGTCGAACCCGAATCGCTCTGGATGGGCTCCCCGGGAAAATTTCGCCGCAAGCTCGAGCCGGCGGATCAGGAAACCATCCTGCGCTACGCGCGGAATTATCTTGGGTATAAGGATGAGTATTTGAAGGAGCTTTCCGCCATCAGCCATTAGCCCTCAGCAAAATGATCCACAAACATGTGTTTAGCTGACAGCCGAACACAGATAGCTCGAACGAACTGAGAACTGACTTCATGATCAAGGCCGTCCGCGGAACTCGAGACCTGCTCCCTCCCGATACCGGGCTGTGGAACTTCGTCGAGGCAAAAGTGCGCGAGGTGATGCGCGCGTACAACTTCCAGGAAATCCGCACGCCGATTTTTGAATCTACGGAGCTCTTCGCCCGTGGAGTAGGCGAGGAAACCGACATCGTCTCGAAAGAGATGTACACCTGGGACGACCGTGGTCGGGCGGAATCGGACAAGGGTCAGTCCCTCACGCTCCGCCCCGAAAACACCGCCGGCGTCGTGCGCGCCTACATCGAACACAAGCTCTGGGACCGCGGCCTCAACAAGCTCTACTACATCGGGCCCCAGTTCCGGCGCGAGCGCCCGCAGAAGGGACGCTACCGCCAGTTCTACCAGATCGGCGCCGAAGTCATCGGCTCCTCGACCGCGGGTAGCGAATCCCCCGCCCGCGATGCCGAGATCCTCGAGATGCTGGCCACCCTGCTCGATCGACTTGGCATCCAGAACTGGAAGCTGCAACTCAACTCCGTCGGCTGCCCGGCCGACCGCGAGCGCTTCAATGTTGCGCTCAAAGCCGCCCTCGCGCCGGTCGCCGCCCAGATGTGCGCCGACTGCCAGCGCCGCGCCGTCACGAACCCTCTGCGCGTCTTCGACTGCAAAGTTCCCGAAGACCAGCCCATCATCGAAAAGCTGCCCCGCATCAGCCAGTTCCTCGACGAAGACTGCCGCAAGCACTTCGAGGAAGTGCAGTCCCTCCTCACCGCCGTCGGAGTGCCCTTCACGCTCAACGACCGCCTCGTCCGCGGGCTCGACTATTACACTCGCACCGCCTTCGAGTTCACGCACGGCGCCCTGGGAGCGCAGAACGCCATCCTCGGAGGCGGTCGCTACGACGGACTGTCGGAAGCGCTGGGAGGACCACCCGCACCCGGCATTGGCTTTGCCATCGGCGAAGACCGTCTGGTGATGTCGATTGCCCAATCTGCGACGAGCTCGTCGCAGAAGCCTGACGCCTACATCGCCCCGCTTGGCCAGGGAATGAATCGCGAGGCGGCCCGGATCGCCCGCGAGCTCCGCAGAGAAGATCTGGTCGTCGAGCTTGGCGACGAAAGCTTTCGCCTGAAAAAGTCCTTCGACGCCGCGGCCAAGGTTGGCGCCCGCTATGTCCTGATTGTCGGTGAGGACGAGGCGAAATCGGAAAACTTCACGTTGAAGAATCAGGAAACGGGCGAACAGCAATCCGTTCCCCGTGGGGAGCTAGCGTCGAAAATTCGAGCCTGATCTAACCCGATCGCCCGATCTCTCTACTCGCTCGCGACTGCGGTCACCGCTTGCTTCGGCAGCGGGGTCGGTGCCGCCACCTCGCGCAGCATGTACGCATTGGCTAGGTATTGCTGCACCATGCGCTGCGTGTTGAAGAACGATCCGTTCAGGGCGATCGCCGACCGCATCACTTCCGTGTAACGATGGGGTGTCTTGTAGAACGTCGGTAGAATCTGGTGTTCCAGCTTGTCGTAAAGCGTTGCCACCTCCGACGCCGGATCTTCCACGATATCCGTATTGCCGATCGCCCATCCCGTAATGCCTTCAATCCATCCTTCCGCCCACCAGCCGTCAATCACGCTGAAGCTCGGCACCCCGTTCAGTGCGGCCTTCATTCCGCTGGTGCCCGACGCCTCCTGCGGGCGCATGGGGGTGTTCAGCCAGACGTCCACGCCACTGGTAATCAGCCGCCCCCAGTTCATGTCGTAGTTTTCTACGTACACCGAGCGAATGACGTCAGATAGAGACGCTGCCCCTTCAAATACCTGGCGGATGATTTTTTTTCCGCCGTCATCGCGAGGATGGGCCTTCCCGGCATAAACCAATTGCATCGGCCCCACATCCCGCGCAATCCGGCGCAAGCGGTCGCGATCCTGGAAGAGCAGATCCGCTCTCTTGTAGGTGCTGGCGCGCCGTGCGAACCCGATGGTAAACACCTTGGGATCGAGATTCACCGCCGTGCGGTGCTGGATCTCCGCAAACAAGGCTTCTTTCGCCGTGCCATGCGCCACTCGAATGTCTTCCAGCGGAATACTGATGGCGTAGCGCAGATAGTTGTTGTCGGTGCGCCAGCCGGGAATGTAGTGATCGAACAGTTCGCGGAACCCTGGCGACGTCCAGGTAAGCGCATGCACGCCGTTCGTGATCGCGCTGATCGCGTAATTCGGAAACATGCCGCGCGACACTTCTCCATGGCGCATGGCCACTCCGTTCACATAACCGGAAAAGCGCAGCGCCAGGTATGTCATGTTCAATGCGTCATGGTGCAGTGCCTGCGTGTCTTCCAGCAGTTTCACGCGGTCTTCGCCCAATAACTGCCGCACCAGCGGCTTGGGAAACTGGTCGTGTCCAGCGGGAACCGGTGTATGGGTGGTAAAGATGCACATACGCCGTATGCCGTCGATATCGAGTTGTTTCACACGTCCGGCAAAGCTCTGGTCGAGCCGCCGCTCGAGCAGTCCCAGGGCCAGCAGCGCAGAGTGGCCCTCATTCATGTGGTAGGCCTGAATCTTGTCGTATCCAAGTTTCTGCAGAAGTTTCAGCCCGCCGAGGCCGAGAATGATTTCCTGTGACAGGCGATAACGCTCATCTCCGCCGTAAAGGAACTCCGTCAGCCGCCGATCTCCCTCCGAGTTCTCTGGAAGGTTGGTATCCAGCAGGAAAACGGCAACCGTGTCGCCGTCGACTCCCTGAACGTCATACTGCCAGGCACGGATCCAGACCTGGCGCCCCTCGATCTCCACGCTAACCCGGCCCTCGACCGGCTTGATCAGCCGCTCGGGCTCCCATTGCTGCGGTTGTTCGCTCTGCTGCCCCGAAGCGTCCAGATGCTGCCGGAAATATCCGCTTCGATACACCAGGCTGACTGCAACCAGCGGAGCACCCAGATCGGCTGCCGAGCGAAGAGTGTCGCCGGCCAGCATCCCCAAGCCGCCACTGTAGGTGGGCATGTTGGGATCGAGCGCGACCTCCATGGAGAAATAAGCGATGGCAGGGGTCTTAGGACGTAGCTTCATAAGAACAAAGAACGGCAGCAAGTCCGACCGTTGGGTCGGAAGACTTCTACGAGCCTTGCAGCTGAAACGTGCTCGAAGCGTCATTATAGACGACACGAATCGGACGCCCCGGTCCCTTTTGGTCATCTACCTGTGAGTGAATTCTTTTCAGTGGTTTAGGATCATTCGATGCCGCTACAACCGACCTCACGCCGCGTTGGGTTGGCTCGGGCACTCTCCAAACTCGGCTATTGTTCGCGAACGCAGGGCTTCGCGCTGGTTCGCAGCGGGCGGGTTCGCCTGAACGGCTCGGTCACCCGCAATCCTGAGGCGGCAGTCCATCTGGAACGTGATCGGATTGACGTGGACCAAGTCCCGGTACGCCGCCCCGAGATGATCTACCTGATGATGAACAAGCCGCG
>Ga0182039_10000400_pt1 | contig 22265 bp, 24 predicted proteins | sample sta12Can44000111_FD_125975 | JGI IMG/M metagenome (GOLD analysis project Ga0182039, IMG submission 125975) | Lab enrichment of tropical soil microbial communities from Luquillo Experimental Forest, Puerto Rico - statanox.12C.anox.44.000.111 | ecosystem: Environmental > Terrestrial > Soil >...
ATCGCGCTAGAGACGACCAAGGAGGAAAACCTTGCCTCGATCCGCGACAGCGTGCGGGCGGCGCAGGCGAGGCGTCGCGAAGTGCTGCTCGATTGCGAACATTTCTTCGACGGCTATAAGGCGAACCCCAATTACGCTCTCGCCTGCGCTAAGGCGGCCGATGACGCGGGCGCACGCTGGGTCGTGCTATGCGACACCAATGGCGGCACGCTGCCCAACGAGGTGGAGAAGATCGTTGGCGAGGTTGTGAAAGTTGTTCCCGGCGACCATATCGGCATCCACGCCCACAATGACACGGAACAAGCGGTCGCCAATTCATTTGCCGCGGTGCGTGCAGGTGCGCGACAGATTCAAGGCACGCTCAATGGCCTCGGGGAGCGCTGCGGTAACGCCAATCTCGTTTCGATCATTCCGACATTGAAGCTCAAGCCGGAATTCGCAGGATTTGAGATCGGCGTATCCGATGCGCAACTCAAGAAACTGGTACATGTTTCGCACGCACTTGACGAGCGGCTCAATCGTGCTTCGAACAGGCATGCGCCCTACGTCGGTGAAAGCGCCTTCGCCACCAAAGCTGGCATCCATGCATCCGCCATTATGAAGGATCCGGCGACCTACGAGCACGTGACACCGGAAAGCGTCGGTAACAAACGCAAGGTTTTGGTATCAGAACAGGCCGGGAAGTCCAATATTTTGGCCGAGCTCGAGCGCATCGGCATCAAGGCCGACAAGGATGACCCGCGCATCGCCCGGCTATTGGAGGTCGTGAAGGAACGCGAGGCCATAGGCTATGCATACGAGGCGGCGGATGCCTCCTTCGAGATGTTGGCACGGCGCATGCTTGGCACGGTGCCGAATTATTTCGACGTCACGCAGTTCGACGTCAATGTCGAACAACGCAATAACGCTAAAGGCGAGCGCGTCACCGTTTCCATGGCGGTGGTAAAGGTGAAGGTCGGCGACGAGAACTTGATTTCGGCGGCCGAAGGCAATGGCCCGGTCAACGCACTTGATCAGGCGTTACGCAAGGATCTCGGAAAGTATCAGAAATACATAGAGGGGCTGAAACTCACCGACTACCGCGTGCGTATTCTCAACGCTGGCACCGAGGCGGTAACGCGTGTGCTGATCGAGAGCGAGGACGAGAGTAGCGATCATTGGACTACGATCGGCGTTTCCTCGAATATCATCGACGCGTCGTTCCAGGCTTTAATGGACTCGATCGTCTACAAGTTGGTAAAATCTGGTGCGCCGGCATGATCGATCACGTGTCCGTCGCCGTCCATGATCTTGCCGCTGCGACGCGATTTTACGAAGCCACTCTAGCCGCCATCGACCTCACCAAACTGGAAGTGCGGTCAACGACTATCGGTTTCGGCAAGAAATATTCCGAGTTCTGGATCAATTTGCGTACCGAACGCGCCGAAACGGCGAATGGCGCGCATGTCTGCTTCCGCGCGCGCACCACCGAAATGGTCGATGCTTTTCACGTCGCGGCCCTGGCCGCAGGCGGCACGAGCGACGGCGCGCCGGGGTTGCGACCGCAGTACGGCGAGGGCTATTACGCTGCATTCATTCGCGATCCCGATGGCAATCGGATCGAAGCGGTGACCTTCGTCGCCGCGAAATAGCGCAATTACAATCGCTCGACGTCGGCTGCGGTGATCGTCTCAGCAGCCTCCGGCACAGCTTCTGCCGCCTTGCGCAGCTTCGGCAAGATTTCTTCCACCTGATCGGCCACCAACAAGCTGAAGGAGAGATTGTCACGGATAAATTCAAGTGTGCGCATGTGGTCGAACAAAGCGCAGAGCGGCTCCCAGAATTTCTTGATATTTGCGATCAATACTGGCTTGCGGTGGCGGCCGAGCTGCGCCCAAGTGAGCTGCTCGACCAGCTCCTCGAGCGTGCCGACTCCGCCAGGCAGCGCCACGAAGGCATCAGCCAGTTCGAACATCCTGCGCTTACGCTCATGCAGGTCGTGCGTGACGATCAGATTGGGGTGCCGCAGCGCGTGCTCGCGCGACATCAGAAACTCAGGAATGATCCCGGTGACCTCGCCGCCATGGTCGAGCGTGGCACGCGCCAACGCCCCCATGATACCGTCGCCGCCGCCGCCGTAGATCAGGCCGATTCCCTTCTTGGCTAGGATTTCGCCGAATGCGCGGGCTGCTTTCACATAGGCAGGATCGGTGCCCGGACCGGAGCCGCAATAGACGCAGATTTTTTGGATTTTACCGGGTTTGTTGATTCTATTCATGGTCTGGATGTGCAACTCGTCTGCGGTATCGTCAAGGAGGCTGCCGAAAATACCTGAAATTCCGTGCGACAGCGGAGAGGCGGGGTGATTACGGCGAAGAATCCACATATATGATGAATCCATATGAGCGACTATCACCACCACCAATCATCCGAAATCCAGACGCGCACTTCAGCCAGCGGTGACGGGCTCTTCACCACTGTCATCCATCTCTGGCCCTACATCTGGCCGGCGGATCGCCGTGACCTGAGATTGCGGGTGATAGGCGCGCTGGTGCTGCTGCTCGCCGCGAAGCTTGCAACGATTGCCGTCCCCTTTACCTTTAAATGGGCAACTGATGCGCTCGCCGGCCATGGCAGCGCACCGATCGCCGCGTCTGCATGGCTGACTTGGGCACTCGCTGTCCCCGTCGCTATGACGCTAGCGTATGGCAGCATGCGCATCCTGATGGCGGTCCTCACGCAACTACGTGATGGGCTGTTCGCCAAAGTGGCGATGCACGCCGTGCGCAGGCTGGCCTATTGCACCTTCGTGCACCTGCACGAGCTCTCGATGCGCTTCCACCTTGAACGCAAGACTGGCGGTCTTACGCGCGTGCTGGAGCGCGGGCGCAACGGCATCGAGACTATCGTGCGCATGGTCATCCTGCAGTTGTCGCCGACCATCATCGAGCTCGCGCTGATCATCGCCGTGCTCATGTGGCAGTTTGATTGGCGTTACGTCGCGGTAATCCTGGCCACCGTTGCTACCTACATGGTCTATACCTATCGTGCCACTGAATGGCGCATCGGCATACGCCGCAAGATGAACGAGAGCGACACCGACGCCAACGTGAAGGCGATCGACTCTCTGCTCAATTACGAGACTGTGAAATATTTTAGCGCCGAGCAGCGCGAGGCCGCGCGCTACGACAGGTCGATGGCGCGCTACGAGGGTGCCAGTGTTCATGCCTATACCTCGCTTGCCGTGCTTAACGCCGGGCAGGCCGTCATCTTCACGCTCGGGCTTGCTACCGCGATGGTGTTGTGCGCCTTCGAAATCAAAGCTGGTACCAAGACAGTCGGCGATTTTGTGCTGATCAATTCGATGATGATCCAGCTCTACCAGCCGCTCAATTTCATGGGCATGGTCTATCGCGAGATCAAGCAGGCAGTGATCGACATCGAGACCATGTTTTCGATTCTGGCGCGCGAGCCGGAGATCAAGGACGCACCGAATGCCATGCCATTAAAGGTGACGAACGGCACCATTCGTTTCGAGAACGTGCGCTTTGCCTATGCGCCCGATCGCCGCATCCTCAAGGGCATTACTTTCGATGTTCCGGCCGGCAAGACCGTCGCGGTGGTCGGCCCCTCCGGCGCCGGCAAGTCGACGATCTCTCGTTTGTTGTTTCGCTTTTACGAGTCGTCAAGCGGGCGCATTTTGATCGACGGTCAGGACCTTACTAAGGTCACGCAGACTTCGCTGCGGCAGGCGATCGGCATGGTTCCGCAGGACACTGTGCTGTTCAACGACACGATCCGCTACAACATCCGCTACGGCCGCTGGGAAGCGAGCGACGCGGAGGTGGAGGAGGCCGCGCGTTTGGCGCAGATCGACACGTTTATTCGTCTGGCGCCCACGGGCTACGAAACCGAAGTGGGCGAACGCGGCCTGAAGCTCTCAGGCGGCGAGAAGCAGCGCGTCGCCATTGCGCGGACCATTCTGAAAGGCCCGCCTATTCTGGTGCTCGACGAAGCCACCTCCGCGCTCGACAGCCAGACCGAGAAAGATATTCAGGATGCGCTGGAGCGCGTCTCGCGCAACCGCACCACATTAGTGATTGCGCATCGGCTTTCCACCATCGTCGGCGCCGACGAGATTATCGTTCTGAATCAAGGCGAGATCATCGAGCGCGGCACGCATGTGGCGCTGCTTTCTGCCGGCGGGCTTTACGCAAGCATGTGGAATCGCCAGCGCGAGGCCGAAGAAGCGCGCGAGAAGCTCGCCCGCGTCGCGGAAGACGAGACTGCGCCCAACCGCGATCCACCGCCGATTGCGGATGTGATACTGCCCCCCGCGACGCCGATCGAGGCGCCCGCCGACGCGGCGGAGTAGGATAGGGTATGTCAATCTACGATTCAGTCCGCTCACAATTCCTGCCAATCACACCCGAAGGGTACCCATTCATCGGCGCTTTCGCACTCGTCGGTCTCGTACTGTTCTGGCTGTGGAGTCCGCTCGGGTGGCTCGGCACACTTGCGACCATCTGGTGCGCATATTTCTTCCGAGATCCACCGCGTACGACTCCAGTACGTGAGGGCCTAGTCGTCGCTCCCGCTGACGGCCGCATCAGTCAGATCACCACGGCGCCGCCGCCGTATGAGCTGGCGCTCGGGGATAAGCAGTTGCCGCGCATTTCCATCTTTATGAGCGTGTTCGATTGCCATGTGAACCGCAGCCCGGTGGCGGGCCGTATCGAGAAAATCGTTTACCAGCCGGGCAAGTTCTTCAATGCCGATCTCGACAAGGCGAGCACCGATAATGAACGAAATTCGCTGGTGATCGCCACCACTGGCGCACGGGTAGCGGTAGTGCAGATCGCCGGGCTGATTGCGCGCCGCATCGTTTGCTTCGCGCGCGAAGGCCAACCACTTGGCGCCGGCGAGCGCGTCGGCATGATCCGCTTCGGCTCGCGTGTGGACATTTATTTACCCGATGGCACGCCCCCGATGGTCGCGGTCGGACAGACTGCGATCGCCGGCGAGACCGTGCTTGCCGACCTGTGCACGCCCGACGCTGGCCGCACGTTCCGCAGCGGGTAGCCGATTGCCGTTAGGTGGCTGCGTAAGGTTTTGCGTTACGGCTTGAGGCCGACGGTCAGCCCAAGGGAAATAGGCCGATATCCCTCTGAAATTGCAATGGCATTTTGATCGCAGAGGTGACGTTGCACATTCTTTTGGCGCAATTATACCATAAGCGAGTATCACCAACTCGGCAGCACCCCGAAGCGCTATAATAAACCTATGGTTTTTCCACCATTCGATCCAGCACCGCCGCCGCGCCAGCGTCGCCGCTTCAAGCCGATTCCGGTGCGCACACTGTTGCCCAACCTAATCACGCTGCTCGCTTTGTGCGCGGGGCTTACTGCCATCCGCGTCGCGGTCGAGGGCAAGCTCGAACTGGCGCTGGCGGCCATCGTATTCGCCGCGTTGCTTGACGGCATCGACGGCCGCATCGCACGCATGCTCAAGGGTACGTCGCGCTTCGGCGCCGAGCTCGACAGTCTTGCCGATTTCGTGAACTTCGGCGTGGCTCCGGCCTTGATCCTTTATTTCTGGGGTTTGGTGGAGCTCAAGTCGGCGGGCTGGATAGCCTCGATCATCTTCGCAATCTGCGCCGGTCTGCGCCTGGCGCGCTTCAATGTGATGATCGACGATCCCAACAAACCAGCTTGGGCAGGCAATTTCTTCACCGGCATACCGGCGCCCGCCGGCGCCATCACCGTGCTGCTGCCGATCTATCTCGATCTGCTCGGCGTCTCGAACGGACTGATCACGGTATGGATCACATTCTTCTACACACTGACAATTGCGCTCCTGATGGTCTCGCGGTTGCCGGTGTTTTCAGGCAAGCGCGTAGGCAAGCGTGTGCCGCCCGACATGGTGCTGCCGGTGTTTGTCGTCGTAGTCTTATTCTTCGCATTGCTCATCAGCTATCCGTGGGCCGTGCTCACCGTCGGCTCAATCGCCTACCTTGCCTGCCTTCCGGTCGGCTGGCTTTCCTACCGCGAGTATCAGCGCAAGGATACGCTGGCGGCCGCCGGGACGCCGGCTAGCGAAGCACCGATTACGCCAGGGCCGGTGCCCGGACCGGACGATCATGATCGCCCGGTTCGGCTGAACTAAGCGCGAAAAACATTCACCGAATACGCAGCACGGTGAGCGTTGCCGGATTGGGCGAAGCAATAAAGCTGAAATTCGGCCATGACTGCTCCTATTCCGCACGCGACAGCGTCACCTGCACTCCCGCACTCGCTTGACCTTCGAAAGAGCCATTGGCGAAGTTGAGACGCGCCAAGGTCTGGTTATCCTGATCATTGATGGTAAGTGCCCCCTGTCGGAACGTCCAATGGCGGCTGGTAAAGAATTTGGCCGGGCAGCCACCATCCGGCGAAACGATTCCTTGCTTCGCACCGGGAGCACCTTTGAATTCTATACCGCAAGGTGGTGCGTTAGGCGCGGCCAGCACCCAGCGGCCGGGCATATCCGGATTCTGCGCGCCTCCAGTCGTCTCGCCAAACGGATTGCCGGCGCAGTCTGAGAGCAACAACGCCGTGACAGCGCCGCCGACCGTCCAAATTAAGGCCCCCCGCTGCATTCTCACTTCATGATCGGTATCACGAATTCAGCGCCTTCCTTGGTGCCGGTCGGCCAGCGTGAGGTCACGGTCTTGGTCTTCGTGTAAAAGCGCACTGCATCCGGTCCGTGCTGATTAAGATCGCCGAAGCCGGATCGCTTCCAGCCACCGAAGGTATGATAGGCGAGCGGCACGGGAATCGCGAAGTTGACGCCCACCATGCCGACCTGCACCCGGCTGACGAAATCGCGGGCTGTATCGCCATCACGTGTGAAGACGGCGACGCCGTTGCCATATTCATGGTCGGAGGGCAGTCGCACGGCCTCTTCGTAGTCCTTGGCGCGCACGACGGACAGCACGGGCCCGAATATCTCCTCTCTATAGATACGCATCGACGGCTTCACTTCGTCGAACAGGCAGCCGCCCATAAAGTTGCCGTTCTCGTAACCTTGCAGCTTGAACCCTCGGCCGTCGACCACGAGCTTTGCGCCTTCCTTGACGCCAAGATCGACATACTCCTTCACTTTATTCAGGTGCGCTCGCGTCACCAGCGGGCCGTAGTCTGCCTGCGGGTCGATGGAGGGGCCGATTTTCAAATTCTCCACGCGCGGAATCAGCTTGTTTACCAGCGCGTCAGCGGTCTTCTCGCCGACCGGTACCGCGACCGAGATCGCCATGCAGCGTTCACCCGCCGATCCGTAACCGGCCCCCACCAACGCGTCGACTGCCTGATCCATGTCGGCATCGGGCATCACGATCATGTGGTTTTTGGCTCCACCGAAGCACTGCACGCGCTTTCCATTGGCACAGCCGGTCGCGTAAATGTATTCGGCGATCGCCGAGGAACCGACGAAGCCGATTGCCTTGATGCGGTCGTCGGTAAGCAGCGTATCGACGGCTTCCTTGTCGCCGTTGACGACATTGAGCACGCCTTGCGGCAGGCCGGCTTCGATGAACAACTCCGCGATGCGCATCGGGACCGACGGGTCACGTTCCGAGGGCTTGAGCACGAAGGCGTTGCCGCAGGCGATCGCCGGTGCGGCTTTCCAAAGCGGGATCATCGCTGGAAAATTGAATGGTGTGATGCCCGCAACAACGCCGAGTGGCTGCCGAATTGAATAGAGGTCAATGCCGGGCCCGCCGCCCTCGGTGAACTCGCCTTTCAACAGATGCGGAATGCCGCAGGCAAACTCCACAACTTCCAAGCCCCGCTGAATGTCGCCGCGTGAATCGGGCACGGTCTTGCCGTGCTCGGAGGAAAGCAGCTTGGCAAGGCTGTCGAATTCGCTCTGCATCAGCTCGAGGAATTTGAACAACACGCGCGCGCGGCGCTGCGGGTTGGTCGCCGCCCAAGCCGGTTGTGCAGCTTGCGCATTGGCGATCGCGTGCTCGACCTCGGAGTGCTTGGCCAAAGCAACCCTCGCTTGCACGACGCCGGTATTGGGATCGAAGACGTCACCAAACCGTTCCGAGGTGCCTTTGACGGCCTTGCCGCCGACGAAATGGCCGATCTCACGCATGGGAGCTCTCCTTGGGTTCTCGCGGTTATCTTCGGGCTTTTGCCGCCCATTTTCATAGATTTTTGCAGCCTTTTCCGGCCGTCAGTGCATCAGCGCGGCCATATGGCGGCTCTTCCTTCACGATCGGTTAGCCTTTACCGCCTCTTAACAGGCCCAGTCCAGCGTCATTTGCAGCGGTCGTGCGGCGCCCCTTGTTCGGGCCACTGTCGGGCATCGGGGTCAGTCTCTGGTGATCTTGAAACTCGCCAATCTGTTTTGCCTGCCGATCGTCGACAAATTGCATCTCAAGCTGGTGGAGGAAGAAATCAAGCGCACCACGATCATCGACCGCGCATCCTTGATGATCAGCGAAGCCAATTGTCTGATCGCCCGTAAAAGAGTGGTGCGGCGCCTATCGATTCCGGATAGAAAATAAGACGTTTTTAAACGGAGTAGATCATGGCAGAACCGCAGGGCTACGAAGTGCAGAACTTGACGCCGGAAGAAGTGGCCCGTGGGGTGTCGGAAGGACGCATGTTATTGGTTGACGTGCGCGAACCGAGCGAGACGTCGGTAGAGGCCTACCCCGACGCGGTGATAGTTCCGATCTCGGTCTTCGATCCGGCAGATATTCCGGATCCGAAGGACAGGTTGGTCGTGTTCGCCTGCCGGACAGGCAAGCGCTCGATGACGGCCTCGTTCTTGGCTCAGGAACAGGGTTATCCGTATCGCAGCCATCTTGCCGGCGGTATCGTGGCATGGAAGGCAGCAGGTCTGCCCACGCGTACCGGCGGTTAATCCTTCTCTCGCGACTGGTTGGCCGCAAAAAGCAAAACTTTGGCAGCATTCGACAGGTCGCGCCGAGCAGCTCTTGGCGCCGGTTCCGAAGAGAAGCGCGAGCCCGTGAGCGACATCAACACAGCATTGGTGGATCGTCTGAAGGCGCTTGACCGATTAGAGAAGCGGACATCCCCGTCACACGCCAATGTTCGAGATGCTGCGGTTTCTTAGGCACCGCCCCTAGAAGTATGCGCGGAGCAGATTTACAAAGGCAACTTCGGCAGTTTTATCAGACTTGTGAATCCAAGCTTGCTGGAGAGCTGCTTGATAACCCGTCGCCGCATCATCTACCTCTCTGGCTACGATCCGCAGGGACCACAGGGTTATTATGCTCTTTTTGGGAGTCAGCTAAAAAGGGCCTGTACGCTTTGGCACACCAAGTTCACGCTCGGCCCGCTCGTTATTGAATCGGCCGACATCGCTTCCTGGACCGTCACTATAGGCGGGCCGAATTGGAAAGTGTTTACGCGATACGACTTCGTACGCCAGGAAGATATTATCAGTGCTAATTGTGCCGAACCTATCATCCGGCAAATTTACCGTGGCGTTCGATGGATGCTGGACGATCTCGCAACCGGGACGACGTTTCGCGTGTTTCGGGCGAATTGGCAGTTCGGGATGCATCATGTCGTGCTTCAACTGCTGTTACTCGCTTGGATTGCTACTTCCATGACAGCTGGAACGCTTGGTTGGTATATCGCGCGACACAAGCTCGGTGTGGCTACACCAATCGGGGTTGGCATATCGGTCGCGATTGTTTTTGCAATTTTCATGGCTCTGCGCCCGCTTGCCAATCGGTGGCTGGTGATTCGCGTCAACAATCACTGGCCGTATCTCCGGGAATTTGGCCGTGGCGAGGCAAACTGCTTCGACCGGCCGATCGAAATCGGCGCCGCACATCTCAGGGATTTGGTGACTGCCAATGATGCAGATGAGGTCGTCGTAATCGGTCACAGCGGCGGCGCACCGCTAGCGCAATGCATGGTCACACGTGCGCTTGAGCTCGACCCGGATCTCGGCCTACGAGGCCCGCGCATTGTCATGTTGACCATCGGATCGATCACTCCCGCCGTTGCATTTCATCCGCGAGCGCTAAAAATTCGCGAGATTATTCGGCGATTAGCCATCGAACCCTCGATAAATTGGATCGAATGCCAGTCTCGCAAGGATGCCCTGAATTTCTGGGGGTTCGATCCTGTCGCGGGGGTTGGAATTCAGCTCGGACCGGAGCGATGCAATCCCTTGGTATGGCAGCTACGATTTCGCGACATGCTTTCTCCCAAACTTTACCGCAAACTACGGTGGAAGCTTTTCCGGCTACACTTCCAGTATATTATGGCCAATCAAATGCGGGCATCCTACGATTACTTCATGCTGATAGGCGGTCCGGTGCCGATAATCGAATGGGCGAAGCGACAAAGGGACGTCATCGCCGAATTCTCATCCGAGGGTGAATATCTGGGAGCCGAGTAAACCAACGATATCGATCGTAGGTGCGCCAAATGCACGACCACTGGGACGGAAAATTTCTTGCTCCGCAACGTTGAACCGGAGTTGGCGGATCATATCCCTGGCGATGACCCAAGGGCTCGTCGTTTCAGGCGAGACCTAAATCGTTTAAATGCTTTCGCGATGACCGACCGTGCTATGGCGCGGGCATTGTTGAAGCATACTGGAGAGGTAGTTCCTCGCGAGTTGATCGACCTCGGCGCTGGCGACGGCACACTCATGCTACGTGTTGCTCAAAGGCTCGCACCGAGATGGCGAGGCGTGACAGTAAAGTTAGTCGATCAACAGGATATTGTTAGCGATCCGGTCCGCAACAGCTTTGCCGCACTGCATTGGAATCTTCAAACAATTACGGCGGACGTGTTTGAATTCCTCCAAAGGTTGGAGTCGAGCGTAGATATCATCACGGCAAACAACTTCCTGCATCACTTCACTGCCGAGCATCTGGCCCGCTTGCTCGGTCTGGCGGCAAGACGGACAAAGCTCTTTGTAGCCTGCGAGCCAAGGCGAACGCACTTTGCACGAGAGGCGAGCCGCTTCGTCTGGCTTTTGGGTTGCGGCGACGTGATTCGCCGTGACGTGGTGACGAGTATACGCGCCGGTTTTGTTGGAATGGAGATATCGGCATCTTGGCCCATGCGTGCCAATTGGATGATTGAGGAACGGGAAACGGGACCATTTTTGCATATCTTTGCCGCCAACCATCAAAACCGGCTCTAGTGGGAATGTCCGCTCTTGATGCTGTGGACGGCTCCTCCACCGGCACGTGAGTGCCATGAAGGTCGGTGCTGTTAAGGCCCCACGATTCAGAGGAGCCAATCATGCAGGCAGCAGTCAGGACAATCGGTCTTGATATTGCGAAGTCGGTTTTTTCAAGTTCATGGCGTTGACGCTGATGGCCAGGTGGTCATTCGGCGTAAGTTGAAGCGGCGCTATGTGCTGGCTTTCTTTGAGAAGCCACGGCCCTGCCTCGTCGGTATGGAGGCCTGCGGGACATCACATCACTGGTCACGAGAGCTGCAAGCTCTTGGGCATCGGGTACGCCTGATGCCGCCCGCTGTCTCGGGGGCTAAGGCATCAGGTGAACTTGCTGACGGCCTCATGAATGGCGCGGCAGTGCCGCTCGACGTTGTCGTGGGTGGTTACGAATTGCTTGAGTGGCGTATCGATGTCGTAGAAATAAATGTTCGCGATGAAGCCATCGATGCTCGCATCAATGCTGGTAGGTTCCGCACCATGCAGATAACCGCTCGCCGGGAGAAGATTGGCAAGCGCCCCGAGATCGGCGAGCCCGCGCACCATTGCGGCGTCGGGATCGTAGCGGCCGATTCCCTGGTAGTAATAGCGTTTGGAGTTGAACTCCTGCGCGTTGGCTAATCCTTCCGCCAACGCCGGTGCAGCCAAAGCCACTGCTCGGGATATTCCCGAATCCAGCTTTCGACGACGCCCGTGATGATCTGCATGGTACCGGCGACGTCGATTTTGCCTTCGGCGTCGCGCGTCGGGTCGATTGCCTCCGTAAGTTCGGCGCGAAAGCGGTGGCTCGGTAGGCGCACGAGACGGACCCCATAAATCGGGCAGTCGAAATGCCGCGCGAGCCGCGCCAATAGCGGATTGGCTTTCGTGGGCTGCCCAAAGAAGGTCACGGGCACGCCGCGCACGTAATATTGATCAACCAGCATGCCGACATGGCTACCGCGCTCAAGCGCTTGGGCAAGTTTCAGCGGCGCATCGAGCCCGGTCTGAATCAACGTGCCCATAAGCGCGGCGCGTGTTTCGGTGATCCAGCGGTCGATCGCCGGAATATTCGGCCCGCGATAGAGCACTGTGCTGTCGACACCGTGCGTGGCCGCCGAAATCGCGGACAATTCCCAATTGGCGAGATGAGCGGAAAAAATAAGCGCAGGCTTGCCGTCTTCGATCAGATGGAGAAAGCGCTGCACGGTCGTAGGTGATATATCAAGGCGACCGGGCTTTGCCGGCGATTCGTAGTCCCACAAACGCTCAAGGTGTACGAATTCGGCGCCTACGCGCCCGAGATTATCCCAGACGCCACGCAGGATCTCCTCGATCTCCGCACCGGATTTTTCCGGAAAGGCAGCGGCAAGATTTTCACGCCCGAGACGATTTTCCGGCAGCAGCGCACCGATCATGCGCATCGTCCGACCGGCGAAATCGCCGAGCCAATCGGGGTCGATGCGGCGCAGGGCTTTGATCAGCGCGATGGCTAAAATACCCAGAACGGCGTTCCCGGCGTGCTTCACGCCGCCGCGCAAACGCCGGATCGTCCGCGTCATCGCGTCGGGCATTAGAAGTTCACAATCACCTTGCCGAACACGTGCCGGTTTTCGATACGCGCCAGGCCGCGCTGGAAGTCGGAGAGCGGCACCTCTGTGTCGATAATCGGCGTCAGGCCGGCGGCCATCTTCGACAGGCTGTCACGGATATTGCGCATCGAGCAGCCGAACGATCCGAAAATCTTGTACTGCTGCTGGAATAGCTGCATCAAATTGATGGTCACGCTGGGCCCGGCGGTTGAACCGCAAGTCACCAGCCGTCCGCCGCGCTTGAGGCAGAACAGCGAGGCGTTGAAGCCCTCGCCGCCGACGTGTTCAAACACCACGTCGACGCCCTTCTTGGAGGTTAGCTTGCGAGTGACGCCTTCGAAGCGCTCGGTCTTGTAGTTGATAACGTGGTCGGCACCAAGCGCCTTGGCTTTATCCACCTTGGCGTCATCGCCGACTGTGGTGATCACGGTGCAGCCGATCGCTTTAGCCATCTTGATGGCGACGGAGCCGATGCCGGAGCCGCCGGCATGCACGAGAATGGTCTCGCCGGGCCTGAGCTTGGCATTGTCGAACAGCATGTGCTCGACCGTGCCGAAGGCGACCGGCGCGCAGGCGGCATCGCGCAGCGATACGCCGGCCGGCACAGGAATGATCAGCCGTGCCGGCAGGTTGATCAGATCCCGCGCGAATCCGTCGATGTGAAAGCCCATAATGCCGCCAACGTTCTCGCACAGATTGTCGCGACCCTCGCGGCAGGCGACGCACTGACCGCAGGTGAGGGCACCAAACATCGCAACCTTGTCACCGGGTTTGAAACTGGTGACCCCCGCGCCCGTTGCCGTGATCTCGCCGGAAGCTTCGGCGCCGACCACCAGCGGCAGTTTGCGCTTGACGAAAGCCATCCCCCGAAAGCCCCACAAGTCGAGATGATTGAGCGCGACCGCCTTGATTCGCACCTGCGCCTCGCCGTCGCCTGGCGGCGACGGTACCGGAACATCGGCAAGTTCAACCTGTCGATCGCCGATAAGTCTTAAAGAGCGCATGGCGCGATTGAGCAGCCTTCAAGCCGGCTCAAGTCCCATCACCAGCGAGACGTTCTGTCCGCCAAACCCAAACGAATTCGAAATGGCATGCCGCACACGCGCGTCGCGGGCCTTATTCGGCACGACGTCGAGCGGAATCGTCGGATCTGGCACTTCGTAATTGATCGTCGGCGGAATACGCTGGTGCTGCAATGTGAGCAAAGAGAATACGGCCTCGACTGCACCCGCCGCTGAAATTGTATGCCCAATCATCGATTTGTTCGACGATACTGGCACGCTCTTGACCCGTTCGCCGAAAACTGTGGAGAGGCCGAGATACTCCATCTTGTCGTTTTCCGGCGTCGAGGTGCCGTGAGCATTCACGTAATCGATATCGTCGGGGGTCAGGCCGGCATCCATTATCGCGTTCGTCATGCAGCCGATGATCGGCTTGCCATCCGGACTCGAGCGAGTGCGATGGAAGCCATCAGCGGTCTCGCCGCAGCCTTCGAACACTCCGAGGATCTTGGCACCGCGGGTTTTGGCTGACTCGTAGCTTTCCAACACGACCGCGCCGGCGCCTTCGGCCACGACAAAGCCGTCGCGGTTCTTGGAGAACGGCTTGGACGCGGTCCGCGGCACGTCGTTGGCGGTGGAGAGCGCGGACAACAGCGAGAAGCGGACGACGAATTCGGGATTGATCGAGCCGTCGGTGCCGATGCACAGAGCGGTTTCAGTCTCGCCGCGGCGGATCGCTTCGACTCCCAGCTGGATGGCGCTCGCTCCCGACGCGCAGGCGGTCGAAAGCGAAATAGGGGAGCCCTTGGTGCCGAACTTCTCGGCCACGTGGTCGGCCACCGAGCCGAACAGAAAACGCCGGTGATAGGCGGGGAAAATTCCGCTGCCGCGCAGCAGGTCGGCGTAAGTGAACTTGTCTTTGGCGCCGGACTTCTCGCTGATGGCGATGCGCTCTGGCCAACCGACTTCGATTGGCGGCATGGCGAGGAACAATGGGCCCGGGAAGTCGCCGGGGCTGCCGACACCGGATTCCGCGATCGCCTCTTCCGCGGCGAGGTCGGCGATACATTCGGTCAGCTCGGGCGCGCCGACTTGCGGCGGCAGAAAATCGATGGTGCCGCCGATGCGCGTCCTCAAGCCTTCGGTGGGAAAGCGGGTGATGGCGCGAATTCCGGACTGGCCCGCTGTGAGCTTGGCCCAGTTTTCCGCCTTGCCGGCGCCGAGCGAGGTGACCACGCCGATGCCCGTTACGACGACGGTTGGCCGGCCGAATTTATCTGTGGTCGATGACATATCTCTATCCCCTCAGCCAACCTGCTCGACCAAACCGAGACCTTCGCCCCGCCAATGCCCGACACTGGTCACAACGACTTGGCTCAAATCCCCTCTCATCGGCCGCTCCACGCCTGTCGAGTCGCAAGGTGGAAACAAACTATCATGGCCGAGCGCGACGGTGGCCAGGGCCACATTCATGCAGAACTGCGGTTCGAGGCCATGACCGACATAGGAACCGGTAGCGCGGACGGCAAGGTCGCCGTGGCTATCCAGAAAGGCGCGTTCTTCGCCGGTGGCCGGCTGCACGCCGGTCGCACCTGAAATGATCGCGGCGTGATCGCTTTTCATCTTGTCCTTGATCTGGTCCCACAGCTTGGAAAGGGCGACAGTTACCGTGCCTGGCTTGCGGCTCGCACGCTCGGAAACGACGGCGGTCAGCCGCGCCAGGGGTTTGGCGCCACGTGCTTGAGCGTGGCCACGCGCCTCGATGACCAGAAAGGCACCGAGTGATCCAAGAGCGAAACTGCCCGGCGTGCCGCGCTCCCAGACCGGGACATAGCGATCCTTCATTGCCAGATCGGCGAACGTATAGGTCAGCAGGAGATCTGGTCGCTCGGCATTGGAGGCGCCGCCGACCAGCGCGATATCGCTTGATCCGTCGGCAATGCGTGATAGGGCAATGCGCACGGCATCGACGCCGGCGCTCTCTTCGCCCATGAAGGTACGTAAAGAGCCGATCACGCCGTGCACGATCGATATGTTTCCGGCGAGGAGGTTGGAGAGCTGCGCCAGGAACAATGTCGGCCGCAAGTCGGTCATTAGCCGCTTGTTGAGCAGAACGTCCGGATCCGGCGCCTGCTTCATGTCGCTCAAGATCGCGCTGTCGACAGTGAGATCGCGCTCACCGCCGCTGGCGGCCACGATCATGTCCATGCGCGAGAGAATGTCAGTCTTGCTTTTAACCCCGGCCGAATCGAGCGCCAGGCCGGCCGCATAGGTGCCAATGCGCTGCCAGGTCTCCATCTGACGTTGGTCGCTCTTCTTCGGGATCTGCGTATCCAAATTGATCGGCACGATTCGGTGTACGACGTAAGGCGCAAAGGTGGCGGTGTCAGCGCCGGGATGTGCTTCCATCAGCTTCTGCCAATGCGCTTGCGGGCCTTCACCAAGGCAGGAGACAATACCGATACCGGTGATCCAGACTTCGCGGGCGGCCTTAGCCATCGACAGGGGTCTCGACGCTCAGCCCAATCTGAGCTGCATAGGCGCGCATATGCGAGCGCATCTCGGCGTTCGGAAAGTCGACCACACGCAGCATCACGGTCGCTTCGCAAACCGAATTGCCCTCGACACTGCCTTTTGCCTCCAGAACCGTATAGCCGGATCCTTCATGCTTCAGATGGGCCTTGATCGACAGCTGTTGGCCGGGAGTAACAAAAGTTCGCAGCCTCGCATCTCTCACCGCGCAGAGGATCGCCATGCGTTTAAATTCGTGTCGGGCGAGGACCAGCCAGCCCGCCGTCTGCGCCATTGCCTCAATCAGCAGCACGCCCGGCATCAGCGGGAAGCCGGGAAAATGACCCTCGAAGATCGGATTAGTGGTCGGAACTGTCGCCACGCTGCTGATATTGCGATCGGCAAGGTTGAGGTCGACGATTCGGTCGATAAGTTGGAAATACTCGAGACGCATATGGCTATCGCAGGCTTCAGGCGCCCTTTGCGGCGACGAGCTCGTCTATACGCTCGCTTAGATTCTTGAGGACAAAATACTGGTCCGTCGTGGCCTTTCCCTCGTTCACTTCCTGCGTCCACTTCTCGAGCGGCATCATGATGCCGAACGCCTTGTCGATGGCAAACGCGATGTCAAGGAAATCCAGGCTGTCGATACCAAGGTCGTTAATGGCGTGGCTCTCGGGCTTGATGGAGTCGCGCGGAATGTCGCACGTCTCAGAAATAATGTTGGCGATGGTGTCGAATGTCGAAGACATCGGTAACTCTCTGATCGATTTGGGATTCTGACGATCGGAAGGCTAAATACCAAGTTACGCGGTTCGGCCCCCGGCGCGACCCTTCGCCAGTTCGTGTGCGGTTGCCCGTATAGCGAAGGAGCGGGTTGAGTTCAATGGTGGCGGGCACTTACCGGAAAACGGGCAGGACCGTTAAGGCGGCCTGGCCCCGCAGCTCACGGTTACCAGCGTTCCTTGTTTACCTCGACTGGTGTGCAGCCACGCCGACCCGATAGCACACAGTCCTGGTTATTGCGCATCTTGGCCATGGTGTCGGCCAGCCAGTAACCGGCCCCAATCAGAGTAATCACAAAAATGAATGCCACGAGATTAACGATCATGCGATGCCGATAGTCGTCGACGTCGGGCCCTTCCTCGAATTTTGCCAGATCGTCGTTCGGTGACGGCGTCTTCAGCGGATTGCGCGTGCCGGTACGGCCGCGGCGGAAATTCACTACCCGCTGCTCGTTATCGGACGGAGACGATTTCTCGCTGGCCATTGTTGTAAGTCTAACACGTTGCTCGCGGCTATTCGATGGGTGAGACGATTCATTCGACGGCGAGGGTGATCCTCGCACCGAATGCAGTATGCTTGCGCACGATCCGCTTAGATTGACGCCCGCGTAGTATCGGCAGGGCAAGATAGTGACTCGCACCAAAATTATTTCACAATCGTATTCGCCCTATCGTCGGCTGCGGTGGCGGTGTCGGCAGCGGCTTCATGACAATCACTAATACTGGCAACGAGTCGGACCGTTTGATCGGCGGCTCAACGGACATAGCCCGTTATTTCGAAGTCCACGAAATGAGCATGGAGACTGGTGTCCGGAAGATGCGCTCGATGCTCAACGGTCTCGAGATCAAGCTTGGTGGCTATCACAGCGTGCTCATCGGCAGACAAAACAGCTTGTCTGAGGAGAGCGATTCAAGGTGGCCTTGGAGTTCGCCAAGATCGGTAAAGTCAGTATCGATTTTTACCGTCGGGGGATCGGAGCGCAAACTGGAGGCGATAACGGCATGCTGGGGATGGGCGGCATGCGATGAGATGAATGATCGGCTGGCGCGTCACTTTGGCTCGGAGAAAGGCAGCGCTGCGTCGGGCGGCGGCAGCATGCGAAACACGTTGAGTGTCATCGAAATCAGCGCGTAATAGCCCAGGATGCCGACCAGCTCAACTGTGGCAGTATCTCCGAGCAAGGCATGCACACGCTCGTAAGTTCGATCACGCACGCGTCTGGATTTGTACAACTCCTGTACAAAAGCGTGGATGGCGCGTTCGTCCTTCGGCGCCGACACCGGCGTACGGCCCGCGCGCACGTCCTGAATCGTCTTCGGTTTGACTCCGGACTTCTCGGCTATAGGGGCATGCGCAAACCACTCATAATGTGCGCGCCAAAGCCGTGCCGTGCATAGAATGGCAAATTCCGAAAGCCGCGGCGACAGCGCGGACTTGTAGCGGCAATGGCTGCCAAGAGCCTGGGCGAGTTGACCGAACTCTGGCGCATGCATCCAGACAGCAAACGGCCCGCGCGGCATTATCGTTTGCCCGCGCGGGCCCGAACGGATCGCTTGCATCAGCGCGCGCTGGGCGTCGTTCATCTGCGCTTCGGTGATCATGGCAAGGCGTGGCGCTGGCCGCTTGGCGGGCATGGGGTCTTCCTGTGTGGGAGAGGGCATAATGGGAGGCGTTCAGCAAGGTAATATAGCGAAGGGTTCGAACGGCGAAGCAACTCAGTCGAGCGAAGAAACGCAATGCGTGTGGCGATCGATTTGGGGTCTCGTTTCAGCGTTAGGTTTGAGAGAGACGCGTGCCGATCGGCAGTGTGTGGTGGGCGCAAGTGAATTTTTTTAGGGTCGTCGCGCGTCGGTGCCACTCCGCCCAACCACTCCGACCGGCGGCCAGAATGTGGCCGTTTCCATTCGGTGACGGTAATGATGGTAGTGAGGGTAGCATGATGTCAGCGACGGAGCGCGATCACCTCTTGCGCAGCCGCGACGCCAGTAAACCAAGCGCCGTGTGCCGTTGAAAAATTGCCGCGCGAGCAGGCTTCGCCCGCGAAGAATAGGCGGTCGTTGAGAGAGGCCGCAAGTGTTCTTCGGCAATCTGCCATTCCGGGGGTGGCATAAGAGTATGCCCCCTTCGCGAATGGATCAGCGCCCCAACAATGCATTCGGATCGGCGCTAACCGACTGGCAAAGTCGTTGCCGAAGATGTCCATTAGCTCTGAGACCGCGAAGTCGAAGAACCCGCGCTGCCCTAGGCCTTCCAAACCGGCGGCATTGCTTCCGCCGAAGTAGCACTCGATCATTGGCCGCCCGAAGGGACGCAGTTGGTAAATCGCGGTCGCGATCCGGTCGGTATGGCCAAACACGCGGCTGTTCGGTGCGAATTCCTCCGCCGTCGCGAGTGAGATGAACAGTTTATCGGCAAGGCCCAGCGGGAGGCCGCGCGCTGCCGCGGTTTTTTCCGGAAGGGCGGGCGCGAACAGATCTTCGGTTTCGGCTAGGATCGCACTCGGTAGGGTCACGATAGTCTGATCGGCGGTCAACAGACCCTTTGCGGTGTCGATTCTGAGACGCGCGCCGCTGTGATCGATCCGATACACCGGGCAATCTAGAACGGTGCGAAGTCCGTTGCCGGCAGCGGCTATGGTCGCGCCATAGCCTTCAACGATGCTCCAATTCACGTTGCTGTCTTGATAGTCGATGAAGTCGCGCGCCGAGATACGGCTGAGTTCGGCCCCGCTGATGAACGTGCAGACTGCCGTGATCATGTTATTCCAGCGGCTGCCCGGCTCGAGCGCATCTGCCGCCGGAACATCGTCGCCCTTGGCCAGAAGGGTTTCGAGACGGTCGTAGAATCGGTCCATGGCGCTACGGAATTCGCGTTGCTCAGTCAGTGGAAACCGGATCGGCAGCGCGGGCCGGGTCCAGGCGGGTGGCGTCCTGTCGATCGTACGCCCTTGCATTTGGGCAATCGTGGCCCAGGGATTGCAGTCGGCCGAATGCAACCAGCCGCAACCAAGGTCGATCGGAAACCCGGGCCCATCGTTCACGGTCCAGGCGCGTCCGCCCAGGCGCTGCCGCGCCTCGATCAGCAGGTACTCAATGCCCGCCTCGCGCAAGTGCCGCGCGGCCGCAATACCGGCTGCGCCGCCGCCGATGATTGCGACTTCGGTGTTATCATCGGTCATTTAAAGATTCTAACGCGGCAGAACCACAGGCGGACAGTTATCTATTAGAGACAGAAACGCGAAAGAATCGTCAGCCGCCGCCACGCGCCAAAACCGCCCGCGTTTGCTCGTCGGGACCGAAGTCGTCGGCGCCGAAAACCGATAGTAACTCGGCGAGCCGCGTGCGCGCGCGATTGACGCGCGATTTGATGGTGCCGACCGCGCAGCCGCAGATATGCGCAGCCTCTTCGTAGGAAAATCCCGAGGCGCCGACCAAAATGAGAGCTTCCCGCTGATCCGCGGGCAGTTGCGCCAGCGCTTCGCGGAATTCACGAAACTCAACTTGGCCGTATTGCTCGGGCTGCGATTTCAGTGTCTCGGCGTAGCGTCCTTCGTTGTCCTCGACCTCGCGCCGCCGTTTCCGATACTCGGAACGGAAATGGTTGCGCAGAATGGTGAATAGCCAGGCCGCCATATTGGTGCCCGGTTGGAACGACTCGATATTGGCGAGCGCGCGCAGGAGTGTTTCCTGTACGAGGTCATCGGCGCGATCCACGTTCCCACATAACGAGATCGCGAATGCGCGGAGGCTAGGCACCGCGCCGAGAACGGCTTTGCGAACCGACTCGTCCATGCGTTATTGCCTATCCTTGCTGCCGTCGCCGTTGATGCGGTTGATTAGCTCGGCGAACCGATCCGGTACGCCTTGGTTGACGACATCGTCGTACATGGCGCGAAGCTGCTGTCCGAGACGGGCCTGCACCTCGCGGCTAAGCTTGGCCGGCTTGGAACTGGATTTTCGATTACGGAGATCCGCGGTGTCCATCGGTCTTGGTTGTTCCAAGGGTTTGCGTTCGTTCATCACTTCCCACCCCAAATTCCCGGTCCGCTACAGCCTCCGGGGGTCGCCAATCTTGCACGCAAAACCCCTCAATTGGGGGAAGGTTCCAACATAATGGGAACTTTTTTCTGGGCGCCGCATTAGAGGCCTGATGGGCTTTTTGACTGATTTTGGATCTGCAGGTCCAATTCCGGAGGGGTAGGATATGGGGCTAGAATAGGTTCGGGAGGGTTTCTTGCCGACATCACCAACTGTTGCACAGCAGTTACCCTATCTTCGACGCTATGCGCGCGCCCTTTCCGGCAGCCAGGCCTCGGGCGACGCCTATGTGGCGGCGACCCTGGAGGCCGTTATCCAGGACCCCAAGGTTCTGGACGGCTCATCGTCGATTCGGATCGGGCTTTATCGGCTTTTTACGAAAATCTGGAATTCGATCTCGTTGAACGGTTCGCCGAGCCGCAGTGACGCCAAGCAACCGGTCGAGCGACACCTCGCTCAGATTGCGCCCATGCCCCGCCAGGCCTTCCTACTTGTGGCGCTTGAGGGGCTGTCCGAAGGCGACGCCGCCAAGGTGTTGGACGTTGATGTCTCACACCTGCGTCAGTTGCTCGAGCATTCTGGCCGCGAACTGGCCGCCGAGATCGCCACCGACGTTCTCATTATCGAAGACGAGACGTTCATCGCACTCGACCTGGAAGGTCTCGTGGAAGGTCTGGGCCATCGCGTCCTTGGCGTTGCACGCACGCATGACGAAGCGCTCGCGCTTGCGCGCGCGAAGCGCCCGGGAATTATCCTCGCCGATATCCAGCTAGCGGACGGTAGCTCGGGTCTCGACGCAGTCAACGAGATGTTGCGTTCCTTCGAGGTGCCGGTGATCTTCATCACCGCGTATCCTGAGCGCTTCCTCACCGGCGAGCGGCCGGAGCCCGCCTTCCTGATCGCCAAGCCGTTCCAGCCAGCGACGGTGTCGGCGGTGTTGAGCCAGGCCCTGTTCTTCGAGCGCAATGCCAGGCGACGCGAACGCCGTGCGAGCTAGAAGCCCTCCATATCGCCGGCGTTGGATGTCGGCTTTTCCTTACAAATAGTTTGATGATTGTATTGAAGAAAATGCGGTATCACGGTTGCCGGTCCCGAGCTTGCGCCAAATAATCTGGGCGCGCTCAGTGCAGCCGGAATTCGCCGTTGATCGCCTTGAGCTC
>Ga0182039_10000401_pt1 | contig 22254 bp, 22 predicted proteins | sample sta12Can44000111_FD_125975 | JGI IMG/M metagenome (GOLD analysis project Ga0182039, IMG submission 125975) | Lab enrichment of tropical soil microbial communities from Luquillo Experimental Forest, Puerto Rico - statanox.12C.anox.44.000.111 | ecosystem: Environmental > Terrestrial > Soil >...
CCCGTCGCGGCGGCGGTGATCGCCACCTTCCTGACCAAGGGGGTGGCGACCTATCTGCAGTCCAGCCTGACATCCTGGTACGGCCTGCGGGTCATCGCCGATATGCAGAACCGGCTGTTCGCCCATCTGACCTCGATGGATCTGGCCTTCTTCCATAGCGAATCCACCGGCGTCTTGGTGTCGCGCTTCACGGTCGATATCAACCTGATGCGCTCGGCGGTGTCGAACGCGCTGGTCGGCCTTGGCCGCGATATGCTGACCGCCGCCATTCTGGTGGGCGTGATGTTCTGGCAGGACTGGATGCTGGCCGCCGTCTCGTTCTTCGTCTTCCCCATTGCCATCCTGCCCATCTCGAAGCTGGGCAAGCGCATGCGCAAGGTGACCGCCAACACCCAGGAGCAGATGGGGGCCTTCAACACCCTGCTGGAGCAAAGCTTCCAGGGCGTGCGCATGGTCAAGGCCTATGGCATGGAATCTTACGAGCAATCGAAGATCGAAGCGATTTCCGAGACCATCTGCAATCTGGTCTATAAGGCCAGCCGCGTGCGCGCCGCCTCCAGCCCGGTGATGGAAACCCTGGGCGGTGTCGCGGTGGCGGTGGTGATCCTGTATGGCGGTCATCGGGTGATTTCCGACGCCACCACGCCCGGCGCCTTCTTCGCTTTCATCACCGCGCTGCTGATGGCCTACGAGCCGATGAAGCGGCTGGCGAACCTGAACACCAATCTGCAGGAAGGCTTGGCCGCCACCCAGCGGGTGTTCCATATTCTGGACCTGCATCCCGCCATCACCGACGCCCCCGACGCCAAGCCCCTGGCGATCCACGGCGGCGAGGTGCGGTTCTCGGACGTCAATTTCTCGTATGACGGCGAACGCAAGGCGCTGGATCATCTGTCGCTGCATGTCCCCGCCGGCAAGACCGTGGCGCTGGTGGGATCGTCGGGTGGCGGCAAATCCACCATCCTGAACCTGATCCCCCGCTTCTATGATGTCGGCGACGGCGCTGTGACCATTGATGGGCAGGATCTGCGCGGCGTCACCATGGCCTCGCTGCGTTCGCAGATCGCCCTGGTCAGCCAGGAAGTGGCGCTGTTTGACGACACCATCCGCGCCAACATCGCCTATGGCCGCTTCGGCGCTACCCAGGACGAGATCGTGACCGCCGCCCGCCATGCCGCCGCCCATGACTTCATCATGGGCCTGCCGGAAGGTTACGACACCGTGGTCGGCGAACATGGCGTCAAGCTGTCGGGCGGCCAGCGTCAGCGTCTGTCGATCGCCCGCGCCATGCTGAAGAACGCGCCCATCCTGCTGCTGGACGAAGCCACCTCGGCCCTGGACACCGAGTCCGAACGTCAGGTTCAGGATGCGCTGGAAAAGCTGATGAAGGGCCGCACCACCATCGTCGTCGCCCATCGTCTGTCCACCATCGTCGAGGCCGATCTGATCCATGTGATCGACCGGGGCCGGGTGGCGGAATCGGGTGCTCATGCCGAGCTGCTGGAGAAGAACGGCATCTATGCCCGCCTGCATGCCCTCCAATTCGCCGAAGACACGGCGGCGGCGGAGGCGTAGAGCGGCGATGTTCAAGCGATTCCTTAAAAGCGACGGGCTGCGCGCGTTCCTCTGCTGGCTGGGCGCCCAGTACATCACTTTCGTCCGCTATACCGGCCGTTGGACTTTATTGGGCATCGAGAATGTCGGGCCCTATTGGGACGAGGGCAAACCCTTCGTCGCCGCCTTCTGGCATGGCCGCATCCTGATGATGCCCTATAGCTGGCGGCGCGGCGCGCCCATCAATATGCTGATCTCGCAGCATCGCGACGGGCTGATCATTGCCCGCACGGTCAGCCATTTCGGCATCGAGACTGTGGCCGGCTCCACCTCGAAGGGCGGCTCGGCGGCCTTGCGCACCATGCTGAAGCTGTTGAAGGCCGGCGAATGTGTCGGCATCACCCCTGATGGTCCGCGCGGCCCGCGCCAGCGCGCCACCGACGGCGTGGTGCAGGTGGCCCGCATGGCCGGTGTGCCGGTGATCCCCTGCACTTTCTCAAGCCGCCGCCATAAACTGCTGGGCAGCTGGGACCGCTTCATGGTGGCGCTGCCCTTCAGCCGGGGCGTGTTCATCTGGGGCAAGCCCATCGAGATTCCCGCCAAACTGACGCCCGAGGAAGCCGAGGCCATGCGCCTGCGCATCGAGACCGAGATGAACGAGGTCCTCGCCCAGGCCGACCGCGCCGTCGGAAATCAGCCGGTGGAGCCCGATCCATGCTGCTGAACCTCTATCGCGGCCTGACCAATCTCGGCGCACCCTTGATCGGCGCCTACCTGAGCCGCCGCTTGCGGCGCGGCAAGGAGGACGCCCGGCGTTTCCCCGAACGCATGGGCGAAGCCGGCCAGCCCCGCCCCGCCGGACGGCTGGTCTGGGTACATGGCGCTTCGGTGGGGGAAACCCTGTCGCTGCTGCCCCTGATCGAGCGGCTGGTCCAGCGCCCCGGTCTGACGGTGCTGGTGACCTCGGGCACCGTCACCTCGGCCCAGCTGATGGCCGAGCGGCTGCCGCCGGGGGCCATTCATCATTATGTGCCGGTGGATCGCCTGCCCTGGGTGCGGCGCTTCCTCGATCACTGGAAGCCCGATCTGGCGCTATGGTGTGAATCCGATTTCTGGCCGAACCTGCTGACCGAGACTGCCGCCCGCAAGGTGCCGGTGGTGCTGCTGAACGGCCGCATGTCGGACCGCAGCTATGCCCGCTGGAAGAAGCATCCCCGCTTCATCGGCCGGCTGCTGTCCTGCTTCTCGCTCTGCATCGCCCAGTCGGAAGCCGATGCCCGCCGGCTTTATGTGCTGGGGGCGTCCCGCGCCCTCTATCGCGGCAATCTGAAATTCGCCGCCCCGCCCCTGCCCGCCGACGAAACGGCGCTGGCCGAACTGGCCGGACAGTTGTGCGACCGGCCCCGCTGGCTGCTGGCCAGCAGCCATCCCGGCGAGGAAGCCCTGGCCGGGCGGGTGCATCAGACCCTGGCCCATGGCCGATCCGGCTTGCTGACCGTGGTGGTTCCCCGCCATCCCCTGCGCGGCACCGCCATCGCCGAGGAACTTCGCGCTTCGGGCCTGAAGGTAGCGCAGCGTTCGGCGGGCGAGGCCGTGTCTGCCGACACCGATATCCTGCTGGCCGACACCCTGGGCGAACTGGGCTTGTTCTTCCGTCAGGTTCCGCTGGTGATGATGGGCAAGAGCATCGTCGGCCAGGGCGGACAGAACCCGCTGGAGCCGGCCCGCTTAGGCGCGGCTGTGCTGTTCGGCCCGCATATGGGCAATTTCTCGGACATCTCGCGGCGCATGACCCAATCCAGCGCCGCCGTCGCGATTCATGACGAGGTGGAGCTGACCGCCGCCCTGGCCGATTGCCTGGATCATCCCCGCAAGACCGAAGCCCTGGGCCGCGCCGCCGAAGCCTTCGCCACTGCGCAAGCCGGCGTACTCGACGCCGTCATGACCGAGCTGGAACCCTGGCTCACCCACAGCCCGAGGCCTGCATGAAGACGCCGCCCTTCTGGTACCGGAACAGCCTGTGGGGCATGCTTCTTGCCCCCGCCGGGAAGATCTGGGCCAAAGCGGCGGAGCGTAAATACAAGGATATACCGTCCCATCGCGCCCAGGTGCCGGTGATCTGCATCGGCAATCTGGTCGCGGGGGGCGCCGGCAAGACGCCGGTGGCCTTGTCGCTGGCCGAGCTGCTGCCGGGGTTGAACTATCTGTCGCGCGGCTATGGCGGCAAGCTGGAAGGCCCAGTGCTGGTCGATCCGCACAAGCACACCCATGTGATGGTCGGTGACGAACCGCTATTGCTGGCCGCCGCCGCCCCTTGCTGGGTGTCGCGCGACCGGGTCAAAGGCGCCAAGGCCGCCGCCGATTTCGGGGCCAGCTGCATCGTCATGGATGACGGTTATCAGAACCCTTCGCTGATCAAGGACCTGTCGCTGCTGGTGGTCGATGGCGCGGTCGGCTTCGGTAATGAGCGCTGCATCCCTGCCGGTCCCTTGCGCGAACCCATTGGTCGCGGGATGGAGCGGGCCGACGCCCTGGTGATCATCGGCGAGGATAAAACCGACGCGGCGCGGCATGCCCATATTCGCGGCGTGCCGGTGCTGACCGCCCGGCTGGAAACCGAGGTCGAGGCGGAATCTCTGCGCAATGAGCCGGTGGTGGCCTTCGCCGGCATCGGTCGCCCGGAAAAGTTCTTCGCCACGCTGGAGGAAAAGGGCGCTCGGCTGATCGGCAAATATGCCTTCCCCGACCATCACCCCTATCATCCCGCCGAGCTGGGCGAGTTGGTGGCCGAGGCGGAAACCAATTCCGCCGCCCTGATCACCACCTCGAAGGACTATGTCCGCCTGCCCAAGCATTTCCAGGAACAGGTGGGCGTGCTGACCGTCACCATCGCCTGGGACGACGAAGAGGCCTTGCGCCGGGTGCTGACCCCGGTGTTGGCGAAGTTGGGTTAAACCCCGCAGGGGCCCTTGAAACCATCTGTTACCAAATTACCTATCGTTCAGAAACTTGAACTGGGTAGTTTAGTTTTCAGACGAGTTCAAACCCCCGAGGTTCCAAGATGTTGACCGCCTTCAAGATCCTGCGTGATCACCTGAAACAGAACATGCCTTCGCTGCACAGAGAACCGCCGGTCGGCGCCATGCTGATCAGCACCCTGGTGGTCTATGGTGCTCTTTGCGCCTATGGCATCAGCCAGCTGTGAGTGGGTTTGAGACGGGCGGAAAAAATTTTCGCGAAAGATGCATTTTTTCGCGCCTGGTTTTTCCGCCCCGTCCGTAGAAGAAGTATCGCGATATTTCATATCGCGTAAGCCCCTCGCCGGGCGCCGGCATCCGCCGGCTTGGCCGTTCGCTCAACGCTCCGTAGCACCAGAATCACAACAAGTTTTTGCTCATCACCAGCGCGTCGGTAACGCCGCCGTAATAGCGCGGACGCCGCCCCACCTGGGCGAAGCCGAACGACAGATAGAGCCCCTGGGCCTTGTCGTTATCCGCCGCCACTTCCAGAAACATGCTTTCGGCCCCGCTGGCCTTCGCGGCATCCAGCGCCGCTTGCAGCAGCCGTGATCCCAGGCCAGAGCGACGATAGGGCGGCAGCACCATGATCGTCAGCACCTCGGCCTCGCCCGCCGCCGCCCGGCAGAGCACGAAGCCTTCGGGCGCATCTTCCCCCGCCAGAAAGCCGTAAGCTCCCGGCATCGCCAACAGCTCGGTCATCGCCTTGGCGTCCCAGGGCTCCTTGAAACAGACATGATGCATGCCGGCGATCAGCTCGGCATGAGCCAAGGAAAGCGGCGTCACTTCGGCGCAGCCGGCAAGGTGACATCGGGGGGGCGGATATAAAGCGGCGTCGGCTCCAGCGCCGTGCCCGCCTGCCAGCGATCATAGGCCAGCCTTGCCACCACCCGAGCGTCAGGAATACCCGATGCCGAAGACCGCGCCGCCTCGGGCATAGCCTCGGCCAGACGATCCGCCGCATCGCCGGTCAGCAGGACCGCGCCAATGAACAGGCGGGCGCAGTCCTCGGGCATCAGGGCATCGGGAGCCGCCAGCGGTTCAAGGCTCTCCGAGAAAGGCTGAACGAAAACATCGGCCCGCTTGCCATCAATGGCCGCAAGGATGGTGCGGCCCTGGCGTTCCTCTGCCGGCACTGCATGGGCCACCGCCTCGCAAGTCGTCACTCCGGCCAGCGGAATCTTGCCGGCCAGAGCGATGCCTCGCGCCGCCGCCAGCCCGATACGCAGGCCGGTGAAGGTGCCGGGACCGACGGTGACGCCGACCAGACCGATCTCGGACCAAGCCAGACCAGCCTCGGCCAGACAGTCCTCGATCATCGGCATCAAGGCTTCCGACTGGCCGCGGGCCATGGCGGCGAAGCGATGGGCCAGCACCTCGCCATTCCGAACGACGGCGGCGGAGCAGGCCGATGTGCTGCAATCGAAGGCCAGAACTGCAAGAGACAAGACGCTTTTTCCTTAACCGGGCATCAAGGGCCGTTATACTGCCGTCCTCTGATCCGTTCTGCAAAGGCTCATCATGTCTCTGGTCCGCATCCAGCCTCCCGAATATGACGTGGATTTCTATCTGGCTTACGCCACCAGCGACAATTTCACCGGCCAGCCGGTCTATGGCCGCGCCGATTGCTGGCTGCATGAAGATGCCGCCGCCGCCCTGCGCAAAGCCATCGAGCTGGCCAAGCCGATGGGCTGGCGCTTCAAGATTTTCGACGCCTTCCGCCCGTCGGAAGCGCAGTGGGTGCTGTGGAACCACACTCCCGATCCCGAATTCCTGGCCGATCCCCGCCGTGGCTCGGCCCATTCGCGGGGCGTCGCCATCGACCTGACCCTGGTGGACGCCAAAACCGGCGAAGAGCTGGATATGGGCACCGCCTTCGACGCCTTCACCCCGCTGTCGCACCATGCCAACACCGAGGTGTCGGCGGAAGCCCAGCGCAACCGCTTCCTGCTGCTGGGGCTGATGTCGGCGGCGGGCTGGGACTTCTATAAGAACGAATGGTGGCACTATCAGCTGTTCAACGCCCGGGCCAATTACCCGCTGTTCAGCGACAGCGCCCTGCCGGTGGGGATGATGCCCAAATAAGGTTTTGACCATTTTCCTTGCACCTCGGCCCCTCGCTCCCATATGTATCCGCCATGAGCGACATTCAGAAAAAATCCCTGGTGGGGCTGTCCCGCGAGCAGCTGGCCGCCGAAATGGCGTCGGTGGGCGAAAAGCCGTTCCGCGCCAAGCAGCTGTGGCACTGGATCTATCACCAGGGCGTGACCGACTTCGCCGAGATGAGCACGCTCGCCAAGCCTCTGCGCGAGAAGCTGGCCGAGCATTATGTCGTGCGCCGTCCGGATGTGTCGCGGGTCCAGACCTCGGTCGACCGCACCCGCAAATGGCTGTTGAAGTTCCATGACGGCAACGAGGCCGAGACGGTCTATATCCCCGAGGAAGACCGCGGCGCCGTCTGTATCTCGTCCCAGGTCGGCTGCACGCTGACCTGCAAGTTCTGCCATACCGGCACGCAGATGCTGGTGCGCAACCTGACGCCGGAAGAGATTGTCGGCCAGTTCATGGTCGCCCGCGACTCTTATGAAGAATGGCCCAGCCCGATGGATGGCGGGCGGATGATCTCGAACATCGTCATGATGGGCATGGGCGAGCCGCTGTTCAATTACGAGAACGTCGCCCAGGCGCTGAAGATCATCATGGACGGCGAAGGCATTTCCGTCTCGAAGCGCCGCATCACCCTGTCGACCTCGGGCGTGGTGCCGCAGATGCGCCGCTGCGGCGAGGAACTGGGCGTCAATCTGGCGGTCAGCCTGCATGCGGTCACCGACGAGATTCGCGACCGCATCATGCCGATCAACAAGAAATATCCCCTGAAGGAACTGATGCAGGCCTGCCGCGACTATCCGGCCAACAATGCGCGGCGCATCACCTTCGAATATGTCATGCTGAAGGGCGTGAACGACAGCCTGGCCGACGCCCGCGCGCTGGTGAAGCTGATGGAGGGCATTCCCGCCAAGTTCAACCTGATCCCCTTCAACAAATGGCCGGGGGCCGAGTTCGACTGCTCGTCCATGGAAGATATCCGCAAGTTCTCGGACTTCCTGTTCGAGAAGGGATATTCCGCCCCCATCCGCCAGCCGCGCGGCAGCGATATTCTCGCCGCCTGCGGCCAGCTGAAGAGCGATTCCGAGCGTCAGCGTTGCATCCAGTTGAAGGAACGTCTGGCCGCCGGCATCCCCGACGAGGACCATGGTCACGCCATTACGGCGTGACCTCCTTCGCCACACCCGGTTCCAGCAGCTCCAGCCGATCGGCCAAGCCCAACGCCTGATAGGCCTGCAGCACATCGTCCTGGCTTTCCTTGAAATGCGCCCAACCCTGGTTGTGCACCGCCACCACCCGCGCCTTGGGGAAAGCCGCCGCCGCATCGATGGCGTCGTTGCCGTTCATGGTCAGATGGAACTTGCCCCGCGTCTGCGCCGATCCGGTGAACAGCACGATCAGCTCAGGCTCATAGCGTTTGGCGATCTCGGCGGTGCCCTCGTACCAGACCGTATCGCCGGAAATCCAGGCCAGATCGCCCGGCTGCTCCAGCCCCAGCAGGAAGCCGGTAACCTCGCCGCAAATCGGCTCGATACCGGCGGGACCATGCCGGGCCGGAGTGGCGGTAACAAACAGCTTGCCGCCGTCGGGCCGTTCCAACTCGACCGTCTGCCAGGGGATCAGCCCCTCGGTCTTTACCTCCAGCCGCGCCTCGGCTGTCGGCGTGGTCAGCACCCGCTTGGCCTGCGGCAGCAGGTTCCGTCCGGCATGATCCAGATTGTCGGCATGCTGATCATGGGTCAGCAGCACGGCGTCCAGCGTCCCGATCCGCTCTGCCGCCAGTGCCGGACCGACGGTCTTGACCAAGGTGACGGAACCGGACGGATAGTCACCCGGCGGATCGAAAGTCGGGTCGGTCAGCAGCCGCAGGCCCGCCACCTCGATCAACAGAGTGGGGCCGCCGATCAGCGTCAGGGTCAAAGGCGTGGTCATGATCTTTACTCCCAAGAATATCGCGTTCTGAGAGGGAGCATGCCGCCTCGACGGCTTTGCGAAAATTCTCTATTATTTCGCAATTACTGATCATTTTCGCACAAGGCAGAGCGTGGCATGGACTGGGAGGATGTGCGTTTCTTTCTGGCTTTGGCCCGTCACGGCAGCCTGTCGGCGGCAGCGCGGGCATTGGGGGTCAATCACGCCACGGTGTCGCGCCGGGTGGCTGGGCTGGAGGCATCCCTCGGCCAAACCCTGTTCGAACGCCGCCCGGATGGCTATCGCCTGACCGAGGCGGGCGAGCAAGCCCTGGCCCAGGCCGGCGCCATGGCCGAGGCGGCGGAAGGCCTGCGGCGTGGTCAAGGTCATGGCGAAGCCGGCGGGCTGGTGCGCCTGACCGCCATCCAAAGCCTGGGCGAGGGCTTCCTGCCGCCGCATCTGGCCGAGTTCCTGCGCGCCCATCCCGCCATCGATCTTGAGCTGATCAGCGATAGCCGCTCGCTTTCGCTGGCCCGATTCGAGGCCGACATCGCCCTTCGCCTGGGCCGTCCCAGCGATGGCGAGCTGGTGGCCAAGCGGCTGATTTCGGTCGGCATGGGGCTTTATGGCACCTCTGACTGGCGCGACCGTCTGTTGGCGGGCGAGGCTCCGCGCTTCATCGGCTTCGACGAGGCCAGCGCACATCTGCCGGAAGCCGTCTGGCTGACCCGACAATTCCCCCAAGGCCGCGTGACCTTCCGGGCCGGCGGCTATGTGGCGCAAGGCCAGGCGGTGCAACTAGGGTTGGGCATCGCCGTGCTGCCGCATTTCCTGGCCGGGCCGGATCTTTGCCGGCTCGACTTCCTGCCCCAGCCGCCATCCCGCGAGCTGTGGCTGCTGCGTCGAGGCGACGCCACCCCCACTTCGCCGGCCCGTAAGCTGGCGATTTTCCTCGAAGATCTGTTCCGCCACCACCGTTCGCGCTTTGAGGAGTAATCTTAGGGTTACAGACAATCCGGCCTGAAACTGTTAACGTTCCACCGCTGGGGTTGTCAGGTTTTGCATGTCGAGAAGTTTCCTTAAGATAGGTCAGCGCATTGCCGCCGGTTATCTGGCGCTCTTGCTGCTGATCCTTGCCGTCGGCGGGATAGGGCTGCGGTCCACCGAAGCGGTGGTCGACAGGGCCATTGAGCTTTACGAACATCCCTTCGCCGTCAGCAACAATCTTCTCGATCTGCGGGCCAATCTGCTGCGCATGGATGGGCTGCTCACCACCGCTCTGGCCTTTCCCGACACCGCCCATACCCCTGGCTGGCAACAAGAGCTGGACCGCCAGGAACTGGAGGGCGAAAGCCATTTGGACATCGCCGCCGAGCGCTATCTGGGATCGAAGGGCGATTCCCAGGCTCTGAAGAGCGCCTGGACCGGCTGGCGCGGAGCGATCGATCCCATGGTGGCGATGCTGTCGAGGAAAGAGATCGTTGCTGCCCGGGAACTATACCAGACCCAGGTCCGTCCGCAGTTCGACCGCACCCTGGCCGCCCAGGAAGCCATGCTGGTCTTCGCCCGCAACCGCGCCCGTCAGAACGCCGAGGCCAGCTTCTCGCTGCAAGGCGGCGAGCGACGGAACTCCGTCTTGCTCCTGCTGCTGGCTCTGGGGCTGGCGGGCAGCGTGACCTGGCTGATCGTCCGGTCGATTCTGTTTCCCTTGTCCCGCCTGCGGTCCTCTTTGGCGGGAATCGCCGACGGCGAGAAGAATGTTCCGGAAGAGATGCTGGACCGGGCCGACGAGATCGGCGATATCGCCCGCCAAATAGAGGCCCTGCGCCGCATGGTGACCTTGCGCAAGCGCACCGAGCTGAAATACCAGACCCTGTTCCGCAATTGCCCCGACCTGATCATCGTCAGCCATCGGGTGACCTCGTCGGTGCTTGAGGTCAATGACGCCTTTGAACGGCTGCTGGGTTTTCACCGCGACGAGGTCATCGGCTTCAAGGCGCTGGATCTGGGCATCTGGGTCACTCCGAACGACCGGGCGCAGATGATCAAGACGGTCGGCGAGCAAGGCCGGCTGTCCGGCTACGAGATCCCGCTGCGCCACAAAAGCGGCCATATCCTGACCATGATGCTGTCGCTGGAGCTGATCGCGCTGGACGGACAAGACGCTTTGCTGGTGATGGGGCGCGATGTCTCGGAGCGCAAGCGCGAGGAAGAGACCCTGCGCCGTCTGGTGGACGAACTGGCGAAGTCCAACACCGAACTGGCCCGCTTCGCCCATATCGCCGCCCATGATCTGCAAGAGCCCAGCCGCAGTATTTGCAGCTATGCCCAGCTGTTGGAACGCAAGCATGGCGCCGCCATGGACGACGAGGGGCGTGAATTCCTGGCCTTCATGGTCGCCGGCGCTTATCGCATGCGCGAACTGGTGTCGGGCCTGCTGACCTATTCCCGCGCCGGCAGCCGCGCCAGCAGCTTCCGCAATGTCGATCTGGAAACCTTATGGTCTTTGGTCGAGATCGAACTGAACGACAGCATCGTCGACCGTCAGGCGGTGATCGAACGCCAAGGCTCGCTGCCTATGATTTTCGGCGACTCGGCGCAACTGCAACAGCTGTTCACCCATTTGCTGGGCAATGCCTTGAAATTCCACCAGACCGGCGTGCCGCCGCATATCCGTCTGGCTATATCCGGCGATGGCGATTGGTGGCATCTGACGTTGCAGGACAATGGCATCGGCATCGCCCCCGAATATCAGGAACAGGTGTTCGAGATGTTCCGCCGCCTGCATGGGCAGGGCCGCTATCCCGGTTCCGGTCTGGGTTTGGCGCTGGCCCGGCGCATCGTCGAAGCCCATGGCGGGCGCATCTGGCTGGACTCCATGCCGGGCGTCGGCACTACGGTGCACGCCACCTTGCCGGCGGAACGGGCGGCGACGGCGGATGGGGAATAGCTCCCCGCCGCTCCATTTCCTTGCCTCCGCCAACCGATGGCCTATACTCGCCGGCCAGTTTCGTCCCTTTATGTCGAAGGCGCGTTTTCCATGAGCGATATCAAGAAAGTCGTCCTGGCCTATTCCGGTGGTCTGGATACCTCCATCATTCTGCGCTGGCTGCAGGACCAGTACCGTTGCGAGGTGGTGACCTTCACCGCCGATCTGGGCCAGGGCGAAGAGTTGGAGCCGGCCCGCAAGAAGGCCGAGCTGATGGGCATCAAGCCCGAGAACATCTTCATCGACGATCTGCGTGAAGAGTTCGTGCGCGACTTCGTGTTCCCGATGTTCCGCGCCAACGCTCTGTACGAAGGCGTCTATCTGCTGGGCACCTCGATCGCCCGTCCGCTGATCTCCAAGCGCCAGATCGAAATCGCCAATCAGGTCGGCGCCGACGCCGTCGCCCATGGCGCCACCGGCAAGGGCAATGATCAGGTGCGCTTCGAGCTGGGCTATTACGCCCTGAAGCCCGACATCAAGGTGATCGCGCCCTGGCGCATCTGGGATCTGAACAGCCGCACCGCTCTGCTGGACTTTGCCGAGAAGCACCAGATTCCGATCGCCAAGGACAAGCGCGGCGAGGCTCCTTACTCCACCGACGCCAACCTCTTGCACATCTCGTATGAAGGCAAGGCGCTGGAAGATCCGTGGGTCGAGCCGAACGAAGACATGTTCACCCGCTCGGTCAGCCCCGAGAACGCCCCCAACACCCCGACCTATGTCGAGATCGAGTTCAAGGCCGGCAACGCCGTGGCCATCGACGGCGTTCCGCTGTCGCCGGCTGCTCTGCTGACCAAGCTGAACGAGCTGGGCGGCGCCAACGGCATCGGCCGTCTGGATCTGGTGGAAAACCGCTTCGTCGGCATGAAGTCGCGCGGCGTCTACGAGACCCCCGGCGGTTCGGTGTTGATCGTGGCCCATCGCGCCATCGAAAGCCTGACCCTGGACCGTGGCGAGGCGCATCTGAAGGACGAGCTGATGCCGCGCTATGCCGAGCTGATCTATAACGGCTTCTGGTGGAGCCCGGAACGTCAGGCCATCCAGACCATGATCGACAAGGTGTCCGAGAATGTCGAAGGCACCGTGCGTCTGAAGCTCTATAAGGGCAATGTCACCGTGGTCGGCCGCAAGTCGCCGAAGTCGCTCTATCGTCTGGATTATGTGACCTTCGAGCAGGATTCGGTCTACAACCAGCGCGACGCCGAAGGCTTCATCAAGCTGAACGCCCTGCGCATGCGTCTGGCGAAGATGGCCCGCGGCTAATCCCCGCAGAATTTCTATGCCAAAAGGGGGCGGAGCGGTCGAAAGGCCTCTCCGCCCCTTTGCGTTGCGGGCGATCCGTTCCATAATGCGCCCGCAGATTTTTGGGGGGAACCAAGGTCGTGTCGGAACAGATCATCTCGACTTTAGCTGAGGCCGCAGCAGCGCTGGCGGGCACCGGGCTGTTCGGTTCGCTGGGCGGCGATATCGCCGAAAAAGTGCTGTCCAAGGCGACCCGCCAATCCTTAAAAGCCGGCGAAGTGCTGTTCTCGCAAGGCGAAGAAGGCTCCTGCGCCTATGTGGTGGCCGGCGGCATTCTGGATGTGATGGTCAATACCGGCCTCGGCGATGTCCATATGGCCGAGGTGGGACGCAATCAATTGGTCGGCGAGATCGCCGTCTTCGCCAATCTGCCGCGCACCGCCACCGTGGTCGCCCGCACCAACGCGACCTTGCTGAAGCTGGAAAGCGAAGACGTTCTCTCGATCATCTCGGCCAATCCCGATGCGGGCCGCGCCATCATCGCCGATCTGGGCCGGCGCCTGACCATGGTCAACCAGCCGCTGGCCTTCCTGTCGGTGGCGACACAAGTGCTGCGCCATCCCGATAGCGACGCCGCCATGATCGAGCGATTGGCCGCCCAGGCCGCCGACCTCGGGCCCTTCGCCACCTCGTTCCAAGAGATGCTGCGGGAAATCCAAGCCAAGCAGATGCGTTCGCAGGAAATGGCGATGGCGGCGCGCATCCAGCAGTCGATCCTGCCGCATCCACTGGAAAAGGCCGCTGCCGACGCGCCCTTGGACATCCATGCCTTCATGCGCCCGACCCGCGAGGTGGGCGGCGATCTGTACGATTTCTTCCCCATCGACGAGGGCCGGGTTGCCTTCACCGTCGCCGACGTCTCGGGCAAGGGGGTGCCGGCCTCGCTGTTCATGGCGATGTTCTGCAGCATCGTCCGCGCCGTCGCCATGCCGGGGATCGAGGTGGGCAAGATTCTGACCCGCGCCAACGCCATCCTGTCGCAAGACAACGACGCCTGCATGTTCGTCACCGTCTTCTTCGGCGTGCTGGAGCTGGCGACCGGGCGGGTCGATTACTGCAATGCCGGGCACAACGCCCCTTATGTTCTGCGGGCCGATGGCCGGCGCGAGGAACTGCCTTCCATCGACATCGCCGTGGGTATTCTGGAAGGACGCGCCTTCAAGCCGGCCAGCCTGACCCTGGCGCCGGGAGATCGCATGTTCGTCTTCACTGACGGCATCACCGAGGCCTTCTCGACCAGCCATGAGCAGTTCGGCGAGGAGCGGCTGGAGGCGTTGCTGGATTCCCTGCCCGCCGCCGGGCCGGAAGAGCTGGTGGAAAAGATCGTCGCCGCCGTCGATGCCTTCGCCGAAGGGGCCGAGCAGTCCGACGACATCACTGCCCTGGCGCTGACCTATCGCGGCTGAAATTCATGGTGAAACGATTGCGCCCGGCCTCGCGGACATAACCCAGGCCGCTGGCGTAAGAGCGGATCAGTGTCAGCCCCCGCCCGCCGATGGTGGCCAGTTCCAGCCGGTCATTGACCGCCGCTGAACGGGCGCAGGTGGGGTCGAAGGCCGGGCCTTCGTCTTCCACGACAAGGCTTACGCCTTCATCCTCGACGGTCAGTTCCAGCCCGATGGGACGGGAAACGCCGTCCTGGGGATAGGCATGGGTGACCACATTCGCCAAGGCCTCTTCCAGGCAGAGGCGCAGAGCCATGCGAATCGACTGATCCAACATCGACGAGCCGGCAATCTCGGCCAGCCAGTCGGAAGCGCGGCCGATCTCGGCCAGCCGGCTTTCAATGGACAGATGGAACAAGGGCAAAGCCGTCAGGCCATTCCGCCCAAGACCGTCTCGGCCTCGGCCAGATCGTGGGTCAGGCCCAGAATAGCATCGGCGCCGCAGGTCTTCAGCACCTGCTCGACCGCCGGACTGGGGCGAAACACCACCAGCTTGCCGCCGCGCCGGCCCATCACCTTCGAGGCCGACAGCAAGGCGCGGATGCCGATCGAGGCCAGGAACCCCACCTTGGCCATATCCAGCAACACCTTGTTCTGCTCGCCGGTGACGGCGGCGAACTGCAGTTCGATCTGACCGGTTCCCTTGGCGTCCAGATCACCCTCCAGATGGATCACGGCGACGCCGGTGTCCTGGGTCTCCACGGACATCTTCATGCTGGTCCTCCCCTATTCCTTGCAGAATAGAACCAAAGCCGGGCCCGGCTTTCAAGCGGGCGGAAGGGTATAGTCCTCCCAAGACTCTCCCTGACCTCCTTCCAACGCATCCTGGCATGACGAAGGCGGGAAGGGTATCCTGTTTGGGGGAACCAGTTCAGCATAAAGGCCGCGATGTCCGACAAGAGCCTTTCCGACCATCTGCACCGCATTCTGGAAAAGGGGCATTTCCCGACGCGCCCGGCCATGCTCTATCGCGTGGCCGTCTGCATGCTCGCGATTCTGGGCACGGCGGTGGCGGTGGCCGGCACCCTGGACGAAGTGGATCTGCTGCATGGCACGCCGGGGCGGATCATCGAATGGGCGGCCATTATCGGACTGGCCATCGATATGCTGCTGCAAGCCTTCGACGCCGCCGCCTTCCCCCGCGAAGGCCAAAGCCGGCTGACCGCCTGGCGGGCGCATCAGCTGAGCCTGTTCGGCCTGATCGACATTCTGGCGGTGGTGCCCTTCGTGCTGGGCGAGATGGAGGCCTTGCCGCGCGACTGGCTGACGGTGTTCGGAGTCATGCGCTTCCTCAAGCTGGCCCGTTATTCTCCGGCGCTGGAGACGGTGGGATCGGTGCTGCGGCGCGAGATCAGTCCCTTGCAGTCGGCCACTTTCATCATGGTCATTCTGCTGCTGACCAGCTCGACCGCGCTGTTTCTGGTAGAGCGCCATATCAACCCGCATTTCGTCAGCATCCCCCACGCCATGTGGTGGAGCATCGCCACCCTGACCACCGTCGGCTATGGCGACGCCGTGCCGCTGTCGCCCTTGGGCAAGCTGTTGAGCGGCATCACCGCCTTGTTCGGCGTCGGCATGTTCGCGCTGCCGGCCTCGATCCTGGCCACCGGCTTCGCCGAGGAGGTGAAGCGCCGCGATTTCCTGACCGTCTGGCATATGGTCGCCAAGGTTCCCTTCTTCACCGGCCTGGATGCCGAACAGATCGCCAGCATCACCTCGCTGTTGCGGGTGGTAACCGCCGCCCCCGGCGATGTGATCATCCGCGAGGGCGATATCGGCGATCGCATGTATTTCATCGTCGGCGGCTTGGTGGCGGTGGAGTTCGGTGGCAAGCCGATCCTGTTGAAGGATGGCGAGTTCTTCGGCGAGATCGCTCTGTTGCACAACAGCCCCCGCACCGCCACCGTCACTGCCCGCAGCCGCTGCCAGTTGCTGACCCTGGGGGTGCAGGATTTCCGCAATTTCCTCGAAGGCAGCCCCCGTATCGCCGAGGCCATGGCCCGCACCGCCGATCAGCGCCTGTCCGAGCAAGGCCACCATGACGGCGGCGCTCCGTGACCGAGAGCCTGTCGGTCGAGATCGATGGCCGCATAATCCCCGTCCGCCTGCGCCGCAGCGCCCAGGCTAGGTCCATGTCGATCCGCCTGGATGCCCAGGACGAGGCGGTGCTGCTGGTGCTGCCCGCATTCGTCAGCACCGCCCAGGGCATGGCCTTCGTCTGCTCCAAGGCCGACTGGCTGCGCCAACGCCTGGAAGCCATGCCCGTCGCCCGGCCTTTCGAGGATGGCGCCAGCATTCCCTATCTGGGCGTCGATCATCGCCTGCATCACCGGCCCGAGGCCCGACGCGGCGTCTGGCAAGAGGATGGGGGCATTCATGTCTCGGGCGGAGCGGCCTATTTCAGCCGCCGCCTGACCGACTGGCTGAAGGCCCAGGCCCTGGCCGAGATCAGCCGCCATGCCGTGCCCATGGCCGCCGCCTTGAACGCCCGGCCCCTGGGCCGCATCACCCTGCGCGACAGCCGCAGCCGCTGGGGCAGCTGCTCCAGCCGGGGCGATCTGAATTTCTCGTGGCGGTTGGTGCTCACGCCCCCCGATGTGCTGCGCTATGTGGTGGCGCATGAAGTGGCGCATCTGTCGGAAATGAACCATTCTCCCGCCTTCTGGTCCCTGGTCGAAAGGCTGTCGCCGGGATCACGGGTCTATCGCGCATGGCTGAAGCGGCATGGGGCGGAGTTGCATCGCATCGGCTGATCTGCCAAGGTCCCGGACATGAGTTCCGCAGAGATTTCCCCCGACAAGCCGGCGGTCAAGCGACCGCCTTTGTTCATGCTGATCGCGCTGACCGCCTTCGGCCCGATGTCCATCGACCTTTACCTGCCGTCGATGCCCGATCTGACCCGGCAGTTCCATGCCGATATTTCCCAGGTCGAGCTGACCTTGTCGGTCTTCCTGATCGGCTTCGCCTTCGCCCAATTGGTCTATGGCCCGCTGTCCGACCGCTTCGGCCGCCGCCCGGTGCTGATGGTGGCGCTGGCGATCTATGCCGTCGCCAGCCTGTTCTGTCTGACCGCTCAAAGCGTCGGCATGCTGATCTTCGGACGTTTCCTGCAATCCTTGGGCGCCTGCTGCGGCCCGGTGATGAGCCGCGCCATCCTGCGCGACAGCTTCCCCCGCGATCAGGTGGCCCGGGTCATGGCCTCGCTGGCGACCGTGATGGCGGTGGCCCCGGCCATCGCCCCGATCATCGGCGGCAATCTGCATGCTCTGTTTGGCTGGCAGGCCAATTTCGTGCTGCTGGTGCTGTTCTCGATCATCGTGCTGTTCCTGACCTGGAAGCTGCTGCCCGAGACCAATCCGGCGCTGAACATGCACGCCCTGCATCCCTTGCGGCTGCTGGAAAATTATCTGGCGCTGGTCAAGGACCGCATCTTTCTGGGTTACAGCCTGACCCTGAGCTTCCTGTTCGGAGCCATGTTCAGCTTCATCTCGGCTTCCAGCTTCGTGCTGATCGATATCATGCATGTGCGGGAACAATATTTCGGCTTCTGCTTCGGCGCGGCGGTGGTGGGATTGATGAGCGGCAGCTTCACCACCTCGAAAATCGCCCATAAAGTCGGGCTGGAAAAGATGGTGAAGGTCGGCTGTCTGGTGGCCTGCGGCTTCGCCCTGCTGATGCTGGGGCTATCGCTGGCCGGCATTCAGACGGTGGCGGCGGTGGTGGGGCCGGTGGTCGGGCTTTACTATGCCGCCGGGCTGATCCTGCCCAACAGCACCGCCTTGGCCATCGCCCCCCATGCCCGCATCGCCGGCAGCGCCTCGGCCCTTTTGGGTTTCGCCCAGATGGGCATCGCCTCGCTGTCGGGCTGGGTGGTCGGGTTGCTGCATGGCGGCAGCTCGTTGGCGATGGCCAGCGTCATCGCCGCCTGCACCTTCATCGCTGCCGCCCTGCGCTGGTTGTTGGTTTAGTTCGCGCCCATGGCCTCGACCATGGCCGGGACATTGTGGCGGAACATCTGCTGATAGCTGGCCGCCGGACCATCGGCGGGGGACAGGCTGTCCGAAAACAGCTCGCCGCCGACCTGAGTCCCAGCATCGCGAGCCAGGGTCTGGATCAGGCGGGGGTCGCTCAAGTTCTCGATGAACAGGGCCTTGATATGCTCGGCCTTGGCCTGCTTGGCCAGCTTGGCGATGCCAGCGGGAGTCGGCTCGGCTTCCGTGCTGATGCCGATGGGCGCCAGAAAGCTGACCCCATAGGCGCGGCCGAAATAGCCGAAGGCGTCATGAGTGGTGATCACCCGGCGCTTGGCAGCCGGCACCTTGGCGATCTCGGTCTTCACCCAGCCATCCAGCCCGGCCAGTTCTTTATCCAAAGCCTCGGCACGGCTGGTATAGCCGTCGGCATGGGCCGGATCGGCCTTCACCAAGGCGGCAGCGATCGCCTTCACATAAAGCCGGCCGTTGGACAGATCCTGCCAGGCATGGGGATCGGTGATGGTCTTGCCGTCTTCTTTCATGCTGGAGGCCTTGACGGCGGCGGCGACGGTGACCACCTGGGCCTTGGTGCCCGAGGCCTGGATCAGCCGTTCCATCCAACCCTCCAGCCCCAGGCCGTTGACGAACACCAGCTGCGCCTTGGCCAGCGACTGCGCGTCGGAAGGCACCGGCTGATAGACATGAGTGTCGCCGCCGGGGCCGACCAGAGTGGTCACCGCCACATCATCGCCGCCGACCTGATGCACCAGATCGCCCAGCACGGAAAAGCTGGCGACCACGGGCAAGGGCTCGGCAAGGGCCGGAGTGGCGAACAGAAAGGCTGCGGCCAGCAGCGCACGCGGAAGGGACATGGGGAAACTCTCCGGGTTAGGGGTGAGGAATTGTTATGTTATAACATTTCATAACGCAAGCCCTCTTTTCCCATGGACTCTTAGCCCCGCCGTCCTATGTTATAACATTGCATCTTCCGGAGAGCCGTCTTTGTCGTCCCATCATGCCCATCCGTCCTCGGGCCCCTTTGTCTGGAGCCTTGGCGCCCGGCTGGCTTTGGCTGCCGCTTTGGCCGGGGGAATGTGGCTGGCCGTTTGCTGGGCGGTGGCATGAGCATGACCTCTATCGTCACCTTGCAGGATCTGACGGTCGCTTACGAGCGTCACCCCGCCATCCATCATATCAGCGGCAGCTTCGCCCAAGGCAGCCTGACCGCCATCGTCGGCCCGAACGGTGCTGGCAAAAGCACGCTGATCAAGACCATCATCGGTCTTTTGAGCCCGGCGCAGGGCAAGGTGACGCTGAACGGGATGAAGGCCGCCGACGCCGCCTTCCTGCCGCAAAGCACCACCATCGACGACAGCTTTCCCATCTCGGTGATGGATGTGGTCTTGATGGGTTTGTGGCGGAAGGTCGGGGCTTTCCGCTCCATCGGCCGCAAGGAACGCAAGATCGCCTTGGACGCCCTGGCCCTGGTGGGTCTGGCGGAATTCGAGGGCCGCAATTTCGGCTCGCTCTCGGCCGGCCAGCGGCAACGTGTGCTGTTCGCCCGGCTGGTGGCCGCCGACAGCCCGCTGATCCTGTTGGACGAACCTTTCACCGCCCTGGATGCCCGCACCACTCTGGACCTGCTGCGGCTGGTGCAGAGCTGGCACGAACAGGGCCGCACGGTGATCGCCGTGCTGCATGACTTCGAACAGGTGCGGCGCTTCTTCCCCGACAGCTTGCTGCTGGCCCGCGAACTGATCGCCTGGGGTCCGACCGAGACGGTGCTGACCGCCGACAATCTGAAGAAGGCCCGCGCCATGAGCGAGGCCTGGGACGAAGACGCGGAAATTTGTTTGGGGATCGGCGAGTGAACCAGCTTTACGACTTGCTGATCGGTCCCTTCGCCGACTTCGCTTTCATGAAGCGCGGGCTGGTGGCCTGCCTTGCTCTGGCGCTGGGGGCCGGCCCGGTAGGGGTGTTCCTGGTGCTGCGGCGCATGAGCCTGATCGGCGACACCATGGCCCATTCGGTGCTGCCAGGTGCCGCCATCGGCTTCATGCTGGCGGGATTGTCGCTGCCGGCCATGGGGCTGGGCGGCTTTCTAGCAGGATTGCTGGTGGCCCTGATCTCGGGGCTGGTCAGCCGTTATACCCATCAGAAGGAAGATGCCAGCTTCGCCGCCTTCTTCATGATCTCGCTGGCGCTGGGCGTGCTGCTGGTCTCGACCCATGGCAGCACGGTGGATCTGATGCATGTGCTGTTCGGCACCATCCTGGCGGTGGATGATGCGGCATTGATGCTGATGGCCGGCGTCGCCACCGTCAGTCTGCTGCTGTTCGCCGTCATCTATCGGCCCCTGGTGGCGGAATGTTTCGACTCCGCCTTCCTGCGGTCCGTCGGCGGCAAGGGCGGGCTGGTGCATACCCTGTTCCTGATGCTGGTGGTGCTGAATATGGTCAGCGGCTTCCAGGCCCTGGGCACCTTGATGGCCGTTGGCCTGATGATGCTGCCGGCGGTGGCTGCCCGCTTCTGGGTGCGCCAAGTCTGGAGCCTGGCCGCCGTCGCCTCTCTGGTCGCCTTCATCTCGGGCTATGCCGGGCTGGTGCTGTCTTACCGCTTCGACCTGCCCTCGGGCCCGGCCATCGTGCTGACCGCCGGCATGCTCTATCTGGTGTCATTGCTGATCGGTCCGCGCGGCGGCTTGATCTCGAACCGCACCCGCCAGCGCCATCTGGCGCATTGAACTGGAATCATGTTCTATTGCCCTGGGCGATCATCGAAAGGGGCAGCATGAAGAGGGTTCTGGTTCTCTGTGCCGCTTTGGCGCTCGTCGGCTGTGTCGCCCAGCCCGATACGCCCAAGCCGGTTACCTCCGCCTCTGCTTTGCCCGAGGTGAAAGCCGCCGACTTTTCCGCCGCTGCCGCCGCCAATGACCGCGAGGCCCAGGTGGCGCGTGGCAAGATGCTGCTTGATCAGGGCTCTTACTTCGATCCGCTGCCCGAAGCTGTCGCCTTGCTGGAGAAAGCCGCCCAGGATGGCTCGGTCGAGGCGCAGATGGCCTTGGGCTATCGCTACCGCGCCGCCTATTGCTCGGGCCCGGCCATCCGACTGGATCGCTGCAATCAGGCCCGCCGCTGGTTCCAGGCCGCCGCCGAGACCGGCGATCTCGAAGCCATGGGTGTTCTGGTCGCCATGCTCAGCCATCCGCCCTTGCTGGACCGCAGTCAGGCCTATTACTGGGCTCTGCTGCGCCAGCGGCAAAAGGCCATGCCATCGGCCAATTGGGTCGAGGAATGCACGGCGCTGAAATCGGCACTCAGCAATGATATCGCGGTGGATCAGGAAAAGCGCGTCAGCCAATGGCAGCCCAAGCCGGTGGCGGCGGATTAAGGCCGCTTCACCAAAATCACTGGAATCTTCAGCAAGCGCGCCGCCGTCAGCTTAGCCTCGGTCGCCCTGCCGCCGCTGGCCTTGGTCACCAGCAGATCGACCGCAAAACGACGCATCAGCGCCATCTCGTCTTCCAGACTGAACGGCCCCCGCCCCAGCACGATGGCGGCTTGGGAAAATCCCAGCGGCTTAGCCGGCGGCTCGATCAGCCGCACCACATAGGCCGGCCCGCCGAAACGGGCAAAGGGCGCGATGGAACCCTTGCCGGTGGTCAGCAAGATTCTGCGTCCCATCCTGGCGGCCATCCTGGCTGCCATCGGCAAATCATCGGCCCAATGCCAGCGATCCCCCGGACGCCGTCGCCAGAGAGGCCGCTCCCGCCGCTCCAGCGGAATCTTCGCCGCCAGACAAGCCACCTCGGCATGGGCCGAGATGGCCTTGGCGAAGGGATGGGTGGCGTCGATCACCCGCGTAATCTTTTCCGCCAGCAGGAAGGCCGTCAGCCCCTCGACCCCGCCGAAGCCGCCGACCCGCAGACGCCCCGGCAGATCGGGCAGATCGTTGAC
>Ga0182039_10000408_pt1 | contig 22032 bp, 19 predicted proteins | sample sta12Can44000111_FD_125975 | JGI IMG/M metagenome (GOLD analysis project Ga0182039, IMG submission 125975) | Lab enrichment of tropical soil microbial communities from Luquillo Experimental Forest, Puerto Rico - statanox.12C.anox.44.000.111 | ecosystem: Environmental > Terrestrial > Soil >...
AGCGCATCACCCTGATGATCGTGGTGGCCCTGGGCGGCACCATCCTTGCCACCGCGGCTGCCGCCTGGGTGGTGGTGGCCGGCGTCACCCGCCCGCTGGGCGTCATCACCCGCGCCGTCGACAGGGTGGCCGCCGGCGACATCGATCTGTCGGTGCCGCATCAGCAACGCTCGGACGAGATCGGCGCCCTGGCCCGCGCCCTGGACGCCTTCCGCCGCCAAGGACTGGAAAAGCGCGCCCTCGAAGCATCCCAGGCCGAGGAACGTCGCCGCGCCGAGGAAGAACGCCGATCCATGCTGACCCGTCTGGCCGACAAATTCTCGGAACGGGTCAAGAGCGTGATTGCCCAGACGGGTGGCGCGGCGCAAGCCATGCGCGGCAATGCCGGCAGCCTGACCGGCACCGCCGATCTGACCGCCGCCCAGACCCAGGCCGCTTCGGGCGCGGCCGCCGAAGCGACCGGCAATGTGGAAACCGTCGCCGCCGCCGCCGAAGAACTCTCGGCCTCGATCCAAGAGATCGACCGTCAGGTTGCCGGCTCGCTGAACATCGCCACCGGCGCGGTGGATCAGGCGGCCAAGGCCAGCGGCATGATCACTCATCTGGCCGAAACTGCCGCCCAGATCAGCGGCGTGGTGCAGCTGATCAACGACATCGCCAGCCAGACCAACCTGCTGGCGCTGAACGCCACCATCGAAAGTGCACGCGCCGGCGAGGCTGGCAAGGGCTTTGCCGTAGTCGCCAACGAGGTCAAGCATCTGGCCGACCAGACCGCCCGCTCGACCAACGAGATCCGCAGCCAGATCGAAGCCATTCAGAGTGAAACGGCGGAAGCGGTTTCGGCAGTGCAGGCTATTGCCGAAACCATCGACAATCTGCGCCAGATCAGCATGCAGGTATCGTCGGCAGTGCAGCAGCAGGGCGCCGCCACCCGCGAGATCAGTCAGAGTGCCCATCATGCCAGCATGGCCACCGGTCAGGCTTCGTCGGCCATCGCCACGGTGATGGACAATGCCGAGAGCACCCGCCGCGCCGCCTCGGAACTGCTGGAGGCCTCGTCGGGCATGAGCGACTCCTTAAGCCGCCTGGATCGTCAGGTGGAAGACTTCCTGCGCGAGATGCATGGGGAGTAGCCCCGCGCTCTTTCCCCCTCGCCCGAAATCGGGAGAGGGGGCCAGGGGGTGAGGGAAAACCATCTTCTCAGACACTGAGAAGCTTGATAGATCGCCTCATCCCCTCACCCCAACCCCTCTCCCGCCTGCGGGCGAGGGGCTAATGGTGCCCTAATACAGATGCTGCCCGCCGGTGACGAACACCTCGGTGCCGGTCACATAGGCGAAGTCGTCCGAGCAGAGGCGAAACACCACTCCGGCCACATCCTCGACCGAGCCCATGCGGTCCAGCGGAATGCGGGGGATCAGGGCTTCATATTCCGGCGAGATCATCTCGGTCTTGATCTCGCCCGGCGCCACGGCATTCACCCGCACATCCAACTGAGCGAACTCGACCGCCATCTCGCGGGTCAGGCCCGACAGCGCCGCCTTCGAGGTGGAATAGGCCGAGCCGGCGAAGGGATGCACATAATGACCGGCGATCGAGGTAATGTTCACGATCGAGCCCTTGCCCTTATGCAAGGCCGAGGCAAAACCGCGCGCCAGGCGCAGCGGCGCGAAGAAATTGAGGTCGAACACCTCTTTCCAGCCGTCGATGGAACCGTTCAGCACACCCAGACGTTCCTTATAGGGCGTCTTGGGGCTGAGGCCGGCGTTGTTCACCAGGGCATGCAGCGGTGCACCGTCCAGGGCGGCGTTGGCTTCCTTGATGAAGTTTTCCAGCGAAGCACTGTTCATCAGATCGGTGGGGATATGGTGGCTCCATAACGGATCGCGGCGGCAATGGGCCGGCACGTCCTGGCGGGCGCAGGTGATCACCCGCCAGCCCTCGGCCATGAAGCGCGATACCGTGGCATGGCCGATGCCCTGGCTGGCGCCGGTCAGGATGACGGTCTTCACTTCGCTCATTTCGCCACCTCGATCAAAGACGTCAAAGGCTGGGCACTCACGCCCAGCGGTTCCTGGAATGGATTGCCCTGCACCAGCACGATCGCCGCCGTCGGCGCCGAAGCGGCGGCAAAGATCAGCGCCGACAGAAAGGCGGCGCGGGGATGTTCCACATGCACCATGACGATGGACACCACCGTCAGGAAGCCAAGGAACGCCATCCCCAGCCATTTCAGCGGATTGACATGAGTCTGGCTGAGCGCCACCCGCAGATCATGCATGGCCCGCACCTGGGTGATCTGCTGAAGCATCAAGGCCTGCACCGGCGTCCCCGCCACAGTGGCCAGTACGGGATCGCTCAACTCGCCTTGCAGCTGATCCAGCAATTCCACCGCCTTTGGGTCGGAGACACGCCCTGACAACAGCGGCCATTCCACGGTGGCGGCTTCGTTCAGATAAGACCGGGCCAGCGCCTCGATCCGACCCCGTTCGTCGGCGGGCAGACGGCGGACCTCGACCAGAATGCCGCGCAGGGCTCCGGCTTCGGTAAAGACGGCGTCGCGGGCGCGATCATGGGCCGCCCAGGTATCATTGGCCAGAAAGGCGAGATTAAGGGCGAACAGCACCCCGACCACATTCAGGAACGGCGGCACGATGCCGTGAAAGGTCATCAGCGCATTATGAAAACGCGAGCGTTCGGCCAGCCACAACATGCCCGCCGAAGCGGCGAAAGTTCCCAGCAACGCCAGGAAGGCCATGGCGTAATGGTCATAGGTGCCGAAGCTCATGCCATCATTCCATGCCGGCGCGCTGGCGCGGGTTATAGCCATGCTTGGCCGCCCAGCTTTTCAGGAACTGCTCCAACTCGGCATCGGGTTTTTCCGGCAGCACGATCTTCAGGGTCACCAGCTGATCGCCACGTCCCTTGCCATGCGGGATGCCCTTGCCCTTCAGGCGCATCACCACACCGCCGCTGCTGTTGGCGGGAATGTTCAGCGCCACCTTGCCATCCACCGTCGGCACCGTGACCTTGCCGCCCAGCACCGCTTCATCCAGCGAAATCGGCAGGGTGATCAGTACGTCGTCGCCTTCGCGGGTGAAGAAGGCATGGGGTTCGACCTTGACCTCGATCAGCGCATCGCCCGTCGGACCGCCATTGCGGCCGGGATTGCCCTGACCCTTCAGGCGCAGAGTGGTGCCGTCCTTGCTGCCGGGGGGAACCTTGACATCCAGGCTCTTGCCGGTCGGCAGATTGATGCGCTTGGTGGTGCCCATGGCGGCTTCGGGGAAAGCGACCTTCAGCGAATATTGCGCATTGCCGCCGGCCTGCGGCTGGTCGGCATCTTCTTCCTCGAACCAGAACTTGCCGCCGGGACCGGCCCCGGCGCGATTCTTGCCCTTGCGGCGCAGCAGTTCCGAGAAGATGTCGTCGGCATTGTCGCCGAATTTGAAATTGCCGAAGCCGCCGCCAAAGCCCCCGCCGCCGCCGGCTCCTGCCGAGGAATGGCGACGATAGCTGCGCTTCTCGTTGCCCTGGCCGTCGATCTCGCCGGCATCATAGCGGGCGCGCTTGGCGGCATCGCCCAGCAGATCATAGGCGGCCGTGACCTTCTTGAATTTCTCTTCCGCCGCCTTGTCGCCGGGATTGAGGTCGGGATGCAGCGTGCGGGCCAGCTTGCGATAGCTGCTTTTGATCTGATCGGCGGTGGCGTCCTTAGACACGCCCAGAAGCTTGTACGGATCGTCCACGAAAGAAAACCTTCACCAACAGGTCACAAAGGGAAATTCCTGTAACAGAGATAGAGCTTTATCGTCTTTTTTTCCAGCCTTGCGGCTGGCCGTGGGCGATTGCCCATTTTCAGACGCCGCCGACGGGGCTATTTAAGGGGAAACTCATCCTTATGCAGCTATCGGAGCATCATGAGCGAAAGCGTCAAGGATCCCGTCGCCCATTTCCATGATTGGATGGCGGAAGCCGACAAGTCCGAACCGAACGACCCCAACGCCATGGCATTGGCCACCGCCGATGCGCAAGGCCGTCCGTCGGTGCGCATGGTGCTGCTGAAGGCCGCCGACCAGCAGGGCTTCGTGTTCTATACCAATCTGGAAAGCCGCAAGGGCGGCGAACTGGCCGCCAACCCCCATGCCGCGCTCTGCTTCCATTGGAAGAGCCTGCGCCGTCAGGTGCGGGTCGAAGGCCCGGTGCAGCCCGTCACCCCGGAAGAGGCCGACGCCTATTTCGCTTCCCGCGCTCGCGGCAGCCAGATCGGCGCCTGGGCCTCGAAGCAGTCGCGCGTGCTGGCCAGCCGCTTCGAGCTGGAAAAGCGCATCGGCGAATTCGTCGCCAAGTTCGGCCTGGGAAAGGTGCCGCGCCCCGATCACTGGTCGGGCTTCCGGCTGGTGCCCGAACGCATCGAATTCTGGGCCGACCGGCCTTTCCGCCTGCATGACCGCACCGTTTATGTCCGCACGCCCGAAGGCTGGCGGACCGAGCAGCTGTTCCCTTAAAAAGAGCCGACCCCATGAGCGCCGAAGCCACCGCCATCCACGATCCCGCCCACAATGCCCGCCTGATGAAGACGGCCACCATTCTGGCCATGGGCGTGGCCCTGGTTCTGATCAGCATCAAGCTGGCCGCTTGGCTGGCGACCGGATCGGTCGCGCTGCTGTCCAGCCTGATCGATTCGACCCTGGATGCCTTCGCCTCGCTGGTGAACTTCCTGGCGGTGCGCCATGCGCTGACGCCTGCCGATTCGGACCACCGTTTCGGCCATGGCAAGGCCGAGCCGCTGGCCGGTCTGGCGCAATCGGCCTTCATTATGGGCTCAGGCTTGCTGCTGATCGGCGAGGCGGCTCATCGGCTGGTCACGCCCGAGCCGGTCAGCAACGGTATGGCCGGCATCGTGGTAATGGCGGTGTCCGTCGTCGTGACCCTGGCCTTGGTCACCTTTCAGCGCCGGGTGATCGCCAAGACGGAGTCCGTCGCGGTTTCCGCCGATGCCTTGCATTACGCTTCTGACCTGATGATGAATTTCGGCGTGATGATCTCGCTGGCGCTGACCTCGATGCTGGGCTGGACCTGGGTTGACCCGGTGTTTGCCCTCAGCATCGGTCTTTACATCCTGTGGGGGTCGGGGCAGTTGGCCTGGACCAGCTATAACCTGCTGATGGACAAGGAATTCCCCGACGAAGATCGCCAGCGCATCAAGGAAATTGCCCGATCCAACCCGGATGTCCGCAATGTCCATGACCTGCGCACCCGCTCGTCGGGCCAGCAGCAGTTCATTCAGCTGCATCTGGAGCTGGATGGCGATATGCCCCTGCGCAAGGCTCATGACGTTTCCGACGCCGTCGAGGATCTGATCCGCGCCGCCTTCCCCAAGGCCGATGTGATCATCCACCAGGACCCGGCCGACCTGCCCGAGCCGCGTCCGGTTTTCGAATAGCATGTCCGCCCCGACCGACCAGACCGCCTCATTGGCCTTTCTCGCAAACCCCGAGAACCTTGGCCAACCGGGGCCGGTCGAGCGGTTGGACACTCATATCTCGGCGATCTTCCTGGCCGGTGACCGAGCCTTTAAGCTGAAGCGGGCGGTCACCCTGCCGTTCCTCGACTTCTCGACCCTGACCCAGCGCGAGGCTGCCTGCCGGGCCGAACTGGCCGTGAACAGCCGCACCGCCCCCGATCTCTATCTGGGACTGCGAACCATTACTCGGACGCCCGAGGGGCGGTTGGCCTTCGATGGCGAAGGCGAGCTGCAAGATTGGGTGATCGAGATGCGCCGCTTCGATCAGGCCGGGCTTTATGACCGCCTGGCCCCCAGCCTGAAGCGGGAGGAGGCGGAAGAGCTGGCCGACGCCATCGCCGCCTTCCACAATTCCGCCGAGCCCAAGCCCGACTGGGGCGGAGCTGACGGGCTGCGCCATACCATTGTCACCAATGCCGCCTGTTTCGCCCTCGACACCCCCGGCCTGTTCCCCGAAGGAGAGGCCGAAGCCCTGACCGCCGCCTCGCTGGACTGGCTGGAACGGTTGACCCCGCTGCTGGAGGATCGCCGCAAGGCCGGGCTGGTGCGGCTCTGCCATGGCGATCTGCATTTGCGCAATATCTGCCGCATCGATGGCCGCGCCACTCTGTTCGACGCCATCGAATTCAATCAGGACTTCGCCTGCATCGACGTGCTTTACGATCTGGCCTTCCTGATCATGGATTTGCAGGCCCGCGGCTTGGACCAGACCGCCAGCTGGGTGCTGAACCGCTATCTGGAAAAGCGCGACGAGCTGGAGGGACTGGCCGCCTTGCCGCTGTTCCTGTCCTTGCGCGCCGCCATCCGCGCCCATGTCTCGGCGACCATGGCGCGCGGGGCCGGCGATGATCCCGCCTTGCGAGCCCAGGCCTTGGAGTATCTGCACCGGGCGAGGGCCTATCTGTCCCCACCACCGCCCAGGCTGCTGGCGGTGGGCGGCTTCTCGGGCAGCGGCAAAAGCCGGCTGGGACGCGATCTGGCCCCGCTGTTGGGCGGCATGGCGGGAGCGGTGATCCTGCGCACCGACGTCTTGCGCAAGCGGCTGATGGGCGCCGACCCGGAAACCCGTCTTGGCGAAGAGGGCTATAGCCCGGAGATGGGCCGCCGCACCTATCAGGAACTCTATGACCGCAGCGCCGTCCTGCTGAAAGCCGGGCTGACCGTGATAGCCGACGCTGTCTTCGCCAAGGAGGAGCAGCGCCAGGGAATCGAGGCGGTGGCCGGCGCTCTGGGCATCCCCTTCGAAGGGTTATGGCTTGAGGCTAGCCCGGAAGTCATGAAGGCCCGCATCGCCAAGCGCAAACGCAATGCCTCCGACGCCACGGTGGAGGTGCTGGAACGACAATTAGCCGCAGGACCGGGAAACATCAGCTGGTTGCGTCTAGACTCGTCCGCGTCAAAAGAGGAAACTTACCGAAACGCTTGCAAGCGCATAAGATTGGTGTCCGCAACGCTTTAGGGGAATAAAGCGGCGGAGGGGAGAGCGGGGATGAAGATCTTCAACATGAGCCCATGGCTTGTCCTGGCCCTGTTCTTGGGCTCGGCGGCTATTGTCGGCCTGGGTGTCGGAGCCTTCACCTATCGCAATCTGCCGGGCGGGCTGCATGCCGAATACGCCGTCACCCCCGCCGACTTCCTGACCGTCGACGCCAATCTGGCCCTGGAAGGCAAGAGCTTCGCCCTGCATGGCGTGGTGCGCTGCCGCTTCAATCCCTATCCCGGCCTGTCGGACAAAGGCGACTTCTCGTTCCCCGACGCCATCTCCAAACAGGTGGAGCCGGGCCGCCAGATGATTCTGGTGCTGGGTTCGCTTTGCTCGGAGAACGCCGTCGAGCAGGGCAAGCTGCATTTCACCGTCATCGACCGTCATGGCGACGATGCCACCATCTATGCCACCGACAGCCCGCAACTGGCCGGCTCGGCCATCAAGGTCAGGAAGACCGAAAGCGCCGACTTCGCCCAGGGGCTGGATGATTATCTCGACGAATGCGATGCCGAGGGATTTAGCGATCCGGGCCGCATCGGCGTCTGGCATCTGCCGGGCGAAAGCTTCGTCGGCGACATGGTCTCGGCCCTGGGCCCGCCGCCGCCTTCGAACCAGATCGAGAAGGTCAGCAACTATATCGACAACAGCGTCGGCGATCAGAACATCACCGCCATGCTGCGCGATTGGAAGGTCCGCCCGGTCACCCGCGAGGAAACCCGCGTCTGCGCCTCGAACGAAAGCTTCCTGGGCAAGGGTTGTGCTGCGCGCATGCAGATGCGGGCGCAGGCCTATGCGCTGGAGTCCATCGATGGCGGCGCCATGCCGGCGATCCGCGTCAAGGACGGCACCCTGACCCTGGGTCCGCAAGGGCTGATCCGGGCCAAGCGCACCAACGGCATGGGCTATGCCCACCAGATGCACCAGGCCCTGCGATCCGGCGAACGCTTCTTTTACGTTCAGCGGCTGGAATATTGCCTGGCGCCGGTCTGGCGGCGATAAGACCAAGTTGCGATGAGAGGATCTCATCGCAACGCCGGTTAGGAGCAAGGCGACGCGCGGCTGATGCCGCGTTAGGCAAGGGAGCGGATGCTCCCGCCCGCCGCCTGAGGGGCTTCGTTGATCGGAACCGATCAACGAGATGTGGTGTAAGTTCCTCACGATAAAGGACAAAGCACCTACTTTCAGCGGTGACGAGCCATGCCGTTTTGGTATCTGTCGCCCCTGGCCGTCTGGGTTCATACTGTCATGAAGATGCGGGTCCACCCGTTCAAGCCGGGCCCGCCGGAGGAAGATCATGACCGCCATCAAAACCATCCTCGCCTGTGTCGGCGCCCCCGAAAGTGCTGCTGCCACCCTGGCGCTTGCCCTGAAGACCGCCGCCGTGCTGGAGGCTCATCTGGAAGTCCTGCATGTGCGCATCGACGCCGCCTCGGCGGTGCCGCTGGTGGGCGAAGGCATGTCGGGCGCCATGATCGAAGAGATGATCTCGATCGCCGAAACCCAGGCCTCCGAGCGCGCCAAGAAGGTTCGCGCCAGCTTTGACGATGCCTGTAACACCGCCGAGATTCCCCTGACCGCCCTGCCTGCCCCCGGTGTCACCGCCCATTGGCGCGAGGAAACCGGTCGCGAGGAAGAGGTGCTGGCCACCGCCGGCCGTCTGTCCGATCTGCTGATCATGCCGCGCCCGGTGGCCGACAGCGATAATTCCAGCCTGATGAGCGTGAATGCCGCCCTGATGGAAAGCGGCCGTCCCATGCTGCTGGCTCCGCCGGTGCCGCCCGAAAGCTTGGGCAAGCATGTCGCCATTCTGTGGAACGGCAGTGCAGAAGCCGCCCGCGCCGTCTCCGCCGCTCTGCCTTTCCTGACCAAGGCTGAAACCGTGTCGGTGTTCTCGGCCCGCGAAAGTGCCGGCATGGTGCCGGAAGAGCTGGCCGGCTATCTGGCCTGGCATGGCATCAAGGCGCGGGTGCAGACCTTTGCCCCGGCGGCTCAGGTCGGCAACGGCCTGCTGGCCGAGGTCAAGGCCGCCGGAGCCGACATGGTGGTGATGGGCGCCTATACCCACAGCCGCCTGCGTCAACTGATCCTGGGCGGCGTCACCCGCCATGTGCTGCAGACCGCCAGCATGCCGGTCTTACTCAGCCATTAGAGGATTAGAACCAACGGAGGGGGAACAGCCCAGCCTACGCCTGAAGGATTAAGAGAGCGTGAGGCTGTTCCCTTTTCTGGTTAAATCTTGCTAACATCAATCTTGGATGAAACGCCAAGCAAGCGGCGGGGAATTCCGCCGAAAGGGGGCTCTATGCTGACGCTCCAGGATTGTATCGGCTTCTCGGGCCTGACGGCCGACCAGTTAGAAGCCATCGCCGACCATGAAAATCTGGACATGATCATCGCCGCCGAATGGGCCGAGGCTGTGCTCGACCGCCCGGAAGGCGAAGATATGGTCGAACGCATGCTGGCCGAGGAAGTGGCCTTCTGCGAAAGCCATCATAAGGAAGACCGCCTGATCCGCTTCCAGGCGGGTCTGGACGACTTCCACAAGCATCACCAGAAATAGAGGCGAAAAGGAGGGGGGCTCTAAGCGCCCCCTTCTTCCTCTTGCTCAGACCAGCCGTCGTCATGCAGCTGGGTCCAGATGGGCTCGCCCTGATCGAGGACATCGATCACCGGCAGATCCAGGGCCTTATGCTGCTGCTCGGCAGCCAGGTCCAGCCGGCTGGCGATGCGCGCTATCCAGGGCAGACTGTCGTCGCCCATTTCCCCTTGGCCAAGGCCGAGGTCGAGAAGGCGCGCGACATCGCCCAAGGTCGCCAGACGCAGATCGCGCCCCAGCACATAGCGGCTGCCGGCGGTCAGAATGACATAGCCTTGGTCCACCAGCTTATCGAGCACGAAGCGGAAGGGCCGTTCGCCCTCGCCCACCGCGTCCAGCAGCACGCGCCGACCATGGCCGCGCCCGCCCATGCGGTTTTCCTCCAGCAGCACCGCCAGAATGGTCAGAGCCAGCGACAGCCGACGCCGGGCCGAGATCGGGCCGCCCAGATCGGATCGCGCCAGCCGCCATTCCGGCAAGGCCGCCGTCAGCTCGGCGCCGAACAGCACCACCGCCCAGCTGAGATAGGTCCAGAACAGGAAGATCGGCACCGCCGCCACCGCGCCATAGATGCTCTGATAGGCCCTGGCCTGGGTGACATAAAGCCCGAAGCCGAAGCGCAGGGCTGCAAAGGCCAGACCGGCGGCGATGCCTCCGGCCAGCGCATCCTTCAAGCGCACCCGCCGGTTCGGCACCGCCAGATAAAGCAGCGAGAAAGCCAGCATCAGCAACAGGTTCGGCATGGCTGCCGTCACCGTCTTGACCAAACCCGATAGCCCTTCATGGGCAGCCCAGTCCTGAACAGCAAAAAACCAGGCGGACAAAGAGAAACTGGAACCGATCAGCAGTGGTCCCAGCGTCACCGCCGTCCAATAGACCAGCAGGCGCGACAATGGCGAGCGATGGGTAGTAACGCGGAAGATGGCGTTCAGCGAACTTTCGATGGTCACCAGCAAGGTCACGGCGGTGACCACCAGCCCGACCACGCCGGCGGCGGTCAGCTTGCCGGCATTGCCGACGAAGGTGGCGACATAGCGTTGCACCTGCTCGCCGACTTCCGGCACGAAGTTCTTGAACAGCGCCGCCTGCAACTGCCCGCGCACCGGATCGAACACCGGGAAAGCCGCCAGGATGGCCAAGGCAATCGCCAAAAGCGGCACCAGCGACAGCAGCGAGGTGTAGCTTAAGGACGAGGCCTTGTCCAAAGCGCCATCGGCCCGGAACCGCTTGGCAATGTAAAGCGCCAATCCATACCACTGCCGCAACCCTAACATCCCTTCCTCCGTTGGCCGCGATGCCACGCGTGCTTTGACCATACAGACCTTTCGTGTAGGATGCCCGCGCTTTGCCATGACAGTGGCAACCAAATTTCACGGAGAGAGAGGACCGTATGACCGTTTCTTCGGCTTTGATGGCGGGAAAGAAGGGCCTCGTAATGGGCGTGGCCAACGATCGTTCCATCGCTTGGGCGATCGCCAAGCTGGCCGCCGACCATGGCGCCGAACTCGCCTTCACCTTCCAGGGTGAGGCTTTGGAAAAGCGTGTGCGCCCGCTGGCGGAAAGCGTCGGCAGCGACATCGTCCTGCCCTGCGACGTGTCCGACGAGGCCAGCATCGACAGCGTCTTCGACGTCTTGCAGCAGAAGTGGGGCAAGCTGGATTTCGTGGTCCATGCCATCGGCTTCTCGGACAAGGAAGAGCTGAAGGGTCGCTATGTCGATTCGACCACGCTCGATAACTTCCTCAAGACCATGCATATCTCGGTGTTCTCCTTCACCTCGGTGGCGCGTCGCGCCCAGGCGATGATGCCCGATGGCGGCAGCCTGCTGACCCTGACCTATCTGGGCGCCGAGCGTGTGATGCCGCATTATAATGTCATGGGTGTGGCGAAGGCGGCGCTGGAAGCCAGCGTGCGGTATCTGGCCGTCGATCTGGGCGGGCAGAACATCCGCGTCAACGCTCTGTCGGCCGGTCCGATCAAGACCCTGGCCGCTTCGGGCATCGGCGATTTCCGCTATATCCTGAAGTGGAACCAGTACAACGCTCCGCAGAAGCGCAACGTCACCTTGGAAGACGTCGCCGGCTCGGGCGTCTATCTGCTGTCCGATCTCGCCTCGGGCGTGACCGGCGAGAACCATCATGTGGACTGCGGCTATCACGTCGTCGGCATGAAGGCGGTGGATGCTCCCGACATTTCGGTGGCGAAAGACTGATGTCAGGCAACGGTTTCGGCACGCTGTTCCGCTTCACCACCTTTGGCGAAAGCCACGGGCCGGCGATTGGCTGCGTGATCGACGGGGTGCCGCCGCGCATCCCGTTGACCGAGGCCGATATCCAGCCCTATCTGGACGCCCGCAAGCCGGGCACCTCGCGCTTCACTACTCAGCGGCGCGAGGCGGACGAGGTCAAGATTCTGTCCGGCGTGTTCGAAGGTGTCACCACCGGCACCTCGATCGGCCTGTTGATCGAAAACACCGACCAGCGGTCCAAGGATTATTCCGAGATTGCCGAGCGGTTCCGGCCCGGTCATGCCGATTACTGCTATCAGGCCAAATACGGCATCCGCGACTATCGCGGCGGCGGGCGCTCCTCGGCCCGTGAAACCGCCATGCGCGTCGCCGCCGGAGCGGTGGCCCGCAAGGTTCTCGACCATCTGATCCCCGGCGGGGTCAAGATCACCGCCGCCATGGTGCAGATGGGCCCTTACGGCATCGACCGATCCCGCTGGGATTGGAACGAAGTCGGCAACAACCCCTTCTTCTGCCCCGATGCCGAAGCGGCCAAGCAATGGGAAGCCTATCTGGATTCCATCCGCAAGGCCGGTTCCTCCATCGGCGGCGTGGTCGAAGTGGTGGCCGAAGGCGTGCCGGTGGGCTTGGGTGCTCCGGTCTATGACAAGCTGGATGCCGATATCGCCAAGGCTTTGATGAGCATCAACGCCGTCAAGGGTGTCGAGATCGGAGACGGCTTCGCCGCCGCCGAACTGACCGGCGAGCAGAACGCCGACGAAATCCGTATCGGCAACGATGGTAAGCCGCTGTTCCTGTCCAACCATTCGGGGGGCATTCTGGGCGGCATTTCCACCGGCCAGACCATCTCGGCCCGCATGGCGGTGAAGCCCACCAGCTCGATCCTGACGCCCAAACTGTCGATCGACAAGAACGGCAATGAAGTGGAAGTCTCGACCAAAGGCCGCCACGATCCTTGCGTCGCCATCCGCGCCGTGCCGGTGGCCGAGGCCATGCTGGCCGTCACTCTGGCCGAGCATCTGCTGCGCCATCGCGCCCAGTGCGGGCTGTAAGAGCTCTTTCCCAGACATTTTAGAAACGTCACCCCCGGACTTGATCCGGGGGTCAACGTCTTTGGCTGCGAAACTTACGCCCCGGTGCGGGCCATGAACTTGCTCATCCAAGTGGGCAGCAGATAGAAGCACAGCGCCACGAACACCCCCAGCGAGCCCAGCACGGCGATGTCGCCGGTCGAGAAATTGGTGGCGGTTCCCTTGACCACGAAATTGGTGATCAGAACCCACAGAACGATCGGGGCAGCCATGAAAGCCACCAGCACATAGGGGAGATAACGCATGTCGAACCCTCGGTTAGTAAGCACAGAGGGTTACATGGATATGTAGAACGATTCCGTCAACTAATTTAAGGCCTTGAAAAACAAAGGCCTTATTTACTGAGGTGACTTACTCTCCGGCTTCCAACCGACTGAAGGTGTCGTCCAGCAGGCGATGCAGCGCGGCGGTATCCTGATCGCCCAGACGCAGCCGAATTTCATCCTGCGCCGCCCGCCACAACGGCTTGGCCTGAGACCATAGCTCCTTGCCGTCCGGGGTCACGCAGATACGGCGGCAGCGGCGGTCCTGGCAGGTATGATGTTCCAGCAGCCCCTTCGCCAGAAGCGGCTTGAGATTGCGGGTCAGGGTGGTGCGGTCCATGCCCATGATATCGGCCAAACCATGCACGGTCGGCGGATCGATGCGCACCAGATGGGCCAGCAGTGAATATTGCGTCAAGGTCAGCCCCACCGCGGCCAGATGCGCATCATAAATCTGCGTCATCCTCCGCGAGGTGCGCCGCAGCCGAAAGCAAGTACAGCCCTTCAGCCAATCCTGGGTCTCATTTTTGGGGTCGGGCATGTACCAACATCCGGGCCGTCATCACCTGCACCACCTCATCGCGCTGGTTCAGCGTTTCGGTGCGCACGCGGATCATACCGCGATCCGGCTTCGAGCGCGATGGAATGACCTCCAGCACCTCGCTGACGGTGCGCAAACTGTCGCCGGCATAGGTCGGGCGCGGCCAAGTCAGCTCGACATCGCGGCCGATCAAGCCTCCGGCGATGTTCAGGCCACAATCCACCAGCATGCGCATGGTCAGCGCTCCGGTCATCCAGCCCGACGAGGCCAGCCCCTTGAAGAAGCTCTGCTCGGCCGCAGCATGATCGGTATGGAATGGCTGCGGGTCATAGCGGCTGGCGAAGGCCACCACCTCTTCCGCCGTTACTTCGACGGGGCCGGCGGTAAAAGACTGGCCGGCGGCAAAATCCTCCATGTAACGCATGATCGCTCCCTGTTGGTGATGAGCGCCTTGATTTCACAGACGCCGCTTGTTATGTGCATATGCACTTAAATGCCCGCCGCTTCAAGAGGGCTTGTCCGAATCCGCCGGTTGTTTGTCATCGACACATCCCGGCGGACTTGGCAAAGATCGACGGAACAAGGAGTTTTCTGCCATGCCCGCCCTCGTCGCCCGCCTGTTCAAGGACCGCATCCACTACGCCTGGATCGTCGCCGCCGCCATCTTCGTAGTGCTGCTGTCATCCGCCGGTGTGCGCAGCATGCCCGGCGTGCTGATGGTGCCGTTGGAAAAGGACATGGGCTGGGATCGCGCCACCATTTCCCTGGCGGCGTCGGTGGGTATTGCCCTGTATGGCCTGACCGGCCCCTTCGCCGGGGCGGTGATGCTGAGCTTCGGCATCCGCCGCACGATCCTCTGTGCCCTGGCGCTGCTGTCGCTGGCGGTGGCCTCGACCACCCTGGTGCAGACCACCTGGCAACTGGTGCTGACCTGGGGCGTACTGACCGGACTGGGCACCGGCGTGCTGGCCAATGTGCTGGGGGCGACCATCGTCAATCGCTGGTTCAAGAAGAGCCGCGGCCTCGCCATGGGCATTCTGACCGCCAGTGTCGCCACAGGTCAGCTGGCCTTCCTGCCGGCCCTGGCCGCTCTGATCGAGATCGAGGGCTGGCGGCTGGCGACCCTGGGCGCGGCGGTGATCACCGCCCTGATCATCCCGATCGTCTGGCTGCTGGTGCCCGAGCATCCCTCGTCCGTCGACCTGACCGCCTATGGCGCCGAGGATGACGATCCCAAGCATCACCACCATGTCGGCAACCCGTTCGTGAACGCCTTCCTAGCGCTGGGGCGTGGCGCGGGTTCACCCACCTTCTGGCTGCTGTTCGCCAGCTTCTTCGTCTGCGGCCTGTCCACCAACGGGCTGATCGGCACCCATATGATCGCGCTTTGTATCGATCACGGCCTGCCGGAAGTGCGCGCTGCCGGGCTGCTGGCGGCCATGGGCATTTTGGATTTGTTCGGCACCACCTTTTCCGGCTGGCTGTCGGACCGCTTCGACAACCGCCTGCTGCTGGCCTGGTATTACGGCCTGCGGGGCTTAAGCCTGCTGTTCCTGCCCTTCTCGGACTTCAGCGTGTTCGAGCTGTCGATCTTCGCCGTGTTCTACGGCCTGGACTGGATCGCCACCGTGCCCCCCACCGTGCGTCTGGCCACCGATGCCTTTGGCGAGCGCGACGCCCCCATCCTGTTCGGCTGGATCGCCGCCGGCCACCAGCTGGGCGCCGCCACCGCCGCCTTCGGCGCCGGCGTGATGCGCAGCGAGTTCGATACCTATCTGCAAGCCTTTATCATCGCCGGAGCCGCCTGCGTGCTGATCGGCTTCACCATGATCGGATCGAGCATCAACAAGCGGAGAAGTCTGGCGGTCGAGGCGGCGGAGTGAATATCGCCATTGACAAGCGAAGCTCCCTACACCACTTGGCGTTTATGGCTAATGTCATGGAGTGAGATCGACCATGCTGGCTGCTCCGATCCCAGAGAATGATCACGACCGCCTAGCCTCGCTTTCCCGAATGCAACTTCTCTCGACCCCAAGAGAGGCTGATTTGGATCGTATCGTCCGCGTCGCCCAGAAACATTTCCACACGAAAATGGCTTTGATCTCCTTGCTTGACCGAGATCGCCAATGGTTCAAGGCGAAATGCGGCCTCGACGCCAGCGAAACCGATCGGAGCATCTCTCTGTGCGGCCATGCAATTCTTGGCGACAAACCGTTCATCGTCGACAATGCACTCGAAGACCCAAGGTTTTCCGACAATCCCCTCGTTACGGGCCCACCCCATATCCGCTTCTATGCGGGCCAGCCTTTGACAAATCAGGAAGGCTTTAAGATTGGCACGCTCTGCGTCATCTCCACACAACCCCGTCAGATGACTAGCGAAGAGCAGGAAACCTTACAAGATATGGGCCGGCTGGCCGAGATCGTCCTTGAGAACCGCCGCCTTTCGGAAACGCAGCTGTCCATGCTGACCGCCCTTGAAGAGGCCGAGCGCGAAGCTCTGATCGACCCTTTGACGGGGGTCTGGAATAGACGAGGTTTCAGCGATCTTATCGACAGAGAAATCAGCCGCGCAAAGCGGAGCAAGAGCCCGCTGGCCGTTTGCTTGGCCGACATCGATCACTTCAAAAAGATCAATGACACATATGGCCACCCGACCGGCGATACAGTTATTAAAACCATTGCCGAACTCCTGGTGGAAAACGTCCGCGGCATTGATACCGTCGCACGGTTCGGCGGCGAAGAATTTGTCATCATCCTCCCCGGCGTTCATGCGGTGTCTTTGCCGCAAGTAGCCGAGAAGATTCTGCGCGCCGTCCGAACCAGAGGAAAGCTGGATTGCCCCGATGGCGCCCATGCCGTCACGATCAGCTTGGGCCTCACCATAACTGGAGAGGGAGGGGAAACTCCCGCCACGGCGGATATACTGATCGAGCATGCCGACAAGGCGCTCTATCAGGCGAAACATGAGGGACGCAACCGCTATAAGATCATTGGTGTGCCCGACGCATTTTATACCCACGCCGCGCTGTCATAACTGCCTGCTTATGGCTTAGTCAGTCCGCCCCAGTCTTCCGCCCGACGATCAGACATTCGATTGCTGAAACTGCCTTCGCGTTGATCGGCTTCACCATGATCGGATCGAGCATCAACAAGCGCCGGGCGCTGGCGGTCGAGGCGGCGGAGTGAGGGCAGCACAGATTCCCCACGGGCTCCGCTCATGCCCGCCTCAAAAAGAGACGGGAAGGTTGCTCAGGCATCGCATGTCGATTACGCAGATCGCTCCTTATGGAGACAGACAGCCCCTACCTGCAATCGATAGCCCTAATATTGGCGAGCTCAGGAGATGCCGAAACATAATCAACATCATCAATTAAAAAAACACCCGCCCCATTTGCCAGCAGCCTAAAATAATAAATCTTCTCATGGTCAACATTGAAACTTCTTGCACCACCCCCTGATGCCTCCCATAACGCCGCCGAAATAACAACGACGCCAGGATCAATATCCTTTACAACTGCATCACCGAGATTAAGACCACATACATTCATATCATTAATTTTTACCATTACGGTGCGACCAGCATACGGCGAGCTGATATAGGGGCGGTAGACGATGATATGCACCTTCCTTAACTGTTCCGGCGGAAACATTTCTGTATTCACAGATAAAGGTTTGCTACTTTCAGCACATCCAGAAAGCGCTACGCCCAGTAAAAATAATAATGATATTTTCTTCATGAATAAATAATTCACAACAACCCCTCCATCGCATTTGTTGAACGTCGCACTCTTTAAGAAAATATCACAAATAATGACCAATAATTATCAAGATGTCAAATCAGGAACATCAATTGGCGACCCCCACCAAAATTCCAGACATCCTCCTTTGCAGTCCAGGGCCGCTGGCCCTGGCGGGTTTAGGCAGCGCCCAAAGAAAACCATTACCCCTCACCCCAGCCCTCTGCCGCAAGGGGAGAGGCAGTGATCAGCCCTTCCGGCCGACGATGCAGCTCAACTCACCGATAGATCCAGGGACGCCCGCCGCCGGGCTCCCTGCCAGCTCTGCGCCCAATCGGGAATTTGCCCGGCAGGCATCGGTCGGGCGATGCCGTATCCCTGGGCCAGATCGCATCCCAGAGACAGAAGCAGTTCCACATGCGCCTCGGTCTCCACACCTTCGGCGATAACCTCGCGATGGAACGCCTGGGCCAGGCCGATGATGCCTTCGACGATCGCCATATCGTCACGGTCGCCCAACATATCGCGCACGAAGGTCTGGTCGATCTTCAACTGTTCGGCCGGCAGTCGCTTGAGATAGGTCAGCGACGAATAGCCGGTGCCGAAATCATCCAGGGCGAAACGGATGCCAAGGTCCTGGCAGGCCCGCATCAGCTCGGTGACGACGCCGATATCGGCGATGGCGCTGGTTTCCAGAATCTCCAGCTCCAGCCATGACGGAGGAATCTCCGGATAGGCCGCAAGCTGCTCTCGCAGACGCGAGACGAAATTCTCCTGCTGCAATTGCCGCGCCCCGACATTGACGCTGACCGGCAGATCGAGCCCGGCACGATGCCAGTCCGCCATCTGCCGCAAGGCCGCATCGATCACCCAATCGCCCAAGGCGATGCTCAGCAGATGTCCTTCCAGGATCGGCAGGAACGCAGCCGGCGCCAGCAATCCCCGCTCAGGATGCTGCCAACGGATCAGCGCTTCGGCGCCGATGACGCGGCCGGTGCGCATATTGACCTTGGGCTGGAAGAACAAGACGAACTCGTCCTGATCGAGGGCCAGGCGAATGCGCTCCAGGCTTTCGCGCTGGGTTTTGACGACGATGTCTTCATCCACGTCGAACAGATGGTAGCGGTTCTTGCCGGCCTGCTTGGCCTGATACATGGCCTGATCGGCGTGCCGCAACAGGATGTCGGCATCGACGCCGTCCTGGGGATAAAGGGTTGCGCCGATGCTGGCCGAGACCTGCAGCACGATATCATCCAGCACCACCGGACTGGCCACGGCTTGCAGCAAGCGTTCCAGCAGCGGCTTGCAGTCTTCCGACTGATCGAGATCGGTCAGGATGATGACGAATTCGTCGCCGCCGATCCGGGCCAGAGTATCGCTTTCCCGCAAGACGCCTTTCATGCGCTGGGTCACCGCGATCAGCAACTGGTCGCCGATGGCATGGGAATGGCCATCATTGATTTCCTTGAATCCATCCAGATCCAGATAGACCAGCGCCAAAGAAGTGCCGAACCGCTGGCACCGCGCGATGCCTTGCTGCAAGCGGTCGGCCAGCAAGACCCGGTTGGGCAGATTGGTCAGAACATCGTAATGGGCGATGCGCTCCAGCTGCTGCTGATGCTCCTTGATATAGGTGATGTCGGTGCAAACCCCCAGCATGCCCGAGATTTCACCGTCTCCCGCCTGTTCGAAGATCGGAGCCTTCATTTCCAGCAGGATGCGGCTTTCCTGATTGCGGTTCAGGATATTGATTTCCCGGCGGGTCTGTTCGCCGCCCAGGGCGCGAAGATCGGTCTCGCGCGCCGCCGCCAAGGCCTCTTCGGGAAACACCGCGCTATCGTCGCATCCCACCAATTCGGCGGCAGTGCAGCCGAACAGCTCCAACGTCGGGCGATTGGCATAGACGTAGCGGCGGTCGCGATCCTTCATGAAGATATAGGACGAGACATGGTCCAGCGCTTCGCGGAAACGATCGGCCTCGGCCAAAGCCTTCCTTAAGGCAGCCGAGACGATCTCGCGCGCCGTGATGTCGCGACCGATGCCCAGCACGCCGGTCAGGCTGCCGTCATCCGCATGCATGGGGATTTTCGAGACTTCCAACAATACCCGAGAACCGTCCCTGGCCAGGGTGACCCATTGTTCATAGATATGCTTGGCCCCGGCATCGATGACGTTGCGGTCACGCTGGCGGAAAATATCGCCCAAGTCTTTGCCGACGAATTCCTGGTCAGGCTTGCCGATCAGATCCGCCTCGCGCACGTCATACAGCTTTTCAAATTCGTGATTGCAGTTCAGATAGAGGCCGTCCGGGTCTTTCAGCCACACCATATCCGGCAAGGTGTCGAGCAAGGTACGCAGATGCCGCCGTTCGTTTTTCGCCGCCTTCTCGGCGCTCTTGCGAAAAACGACCTCGCGCTCCAATTCGGCGTTCATCTCGATATAGCGTTTGCGCGATCGCCCCATCTCGCCGATCAGGCTGACCAGCCGGCTGAAAAAGCGCATCAGCGCCCTGACCTGTTCGTGACTGAAGACCGGAACCTTACGCAGCGCCTCGAGATACGTCGTCTGATCGAAGCCGACCTCTTCCGACTGGCGGACGAAATACGACTCGTCGGGGGATTCGAAAAAAAATTGGCCGGTAAAGAAATTTGCCAGATGCTCGCCATCGATGATGATGGGAACGGCGACATCGACCATGCCATTGCGGCATTTATAGACGTTGTAAGTCTCGCCCTGCTCCAACTGCCCGGCCAGGATGGTGTCGCTCTCGCGGCAGCGCGCCGAGGTGGTCGAATTGACGCGATGGAAGCGAGTACAGATATCCTGCCATCCAGTAGCAATCAGAACATTTCCCTGAAGATCAAGGATGGCCGTCACTGCACCGGTCAGGGTCGTGAAATCCTCGCAGATACCACGAAGCTCCTTAATGTCCACGATATCAACGAACTTCATGGCACCTCCGGCCTGCTTTCTTTTATTTTAATTTATATTTACAAAAGCACCCTCGAAATCATCTTTCAGGAAGCCAAAACCCAAAGAATTGCGTGGGTTTTCCGGCAAATCTCCAGATAGGCCGTTCCATCTCAAAAGATGACAATGTGAATAATTGCCTACACCCACCCCCCATATCAACGGAGAGCAACGAATGCATCGCCGCCCATCATACTTTTGGGAGCGAATCGGGATGAGATGAACTGTGGTCGATCGGCCTTGCCATGATTGGATCATGAACTGGCGAGCAGGTCTGGGCAGAGCCCAAGGGAAAAACCATTTCACCACAGAGGCACAGAGACACAGAGACACAGAGACACAGAGACACAGAGGATAGCCTCTTCTTTCTCGGTGTCTCTGTGCCTCTGTGGCTCTAATTTTCTCACTCCAGCAGGAGTGATCAGCCCTTCCGCCCCACGATCAGGAATTCCACATTGCCTTCCGGGCCCTTGATGGGGCTTTCGGTGATGCCCAGCACGGTCCAGCCGGGTTGTGCGGCCAGCCAATTCTGGATGCGCTCGCAGACCTCGGCATGCAGTTCGGGTTCGCGCACCACGCCGCCTTTGCCGACGCGGCCTTTGCCGACCTCGAACTGCGGCTTGATCAGGGCGGCCAGCCAGGCTTGCGGGCCGGTCAGGGCAATGGCGGCTGGGAGTACGGTTTCCAGACCGATGAAGCTGGCGTCGCAGACCACCATGTCCAACGGATCGGGAATAATCTCGGCGGTCAGATGGCGGGCGTTGGTTTTTTCCAGCACCACCACGCGGGGGTCGTTGCGCAGCTTCCAGGCCAACTGGCCATGGCCGACATCGACCGAATAGACCTTGGCGGCGCCATGGGCCAGCAGCACGTCGGTGAAGCCGCCGGTCGAGGAACCGACATCGCAGCAGATCATGCCTTCGGGTTGCAGGCCGAAATGCTCGATGGCCTTGGCCAACTTCAGCCCGCCGCGTGACACCCAAGGGTGATCCTGGCCGCGCAATTCGATCTGGGCATCCTCGGCCAGGGTCAGGCCGGCTTTGTCCAGCTTGCGTTCGCCGGCATAGACCAACCCGGCCATGATGAGTGCCTGAGCCTTGGACCGGCTTTCCGCAAGGCCGCGGTCCACCAGCATTTGATCCAATCTGATTTTCGCCATGATGACGGCATCATGCCCAAGCCATGCGCCGGAAGCCAGCCTCATAAGCTTTTTGGAAATTGCTCACTTGAGCCGTTTTGGGTAAATTTGTTACGAAAATTAGAAAAGCCTCTCTAACCCCCAGGTTCAAGCTCGAGGACGTTCATGGCAACCGCATTGTTCACCCATCCCGCCTGCATGGGGCATGACACCGGGGATTATCATCCGGAATGCGCCGAGCGGCTGCGGTTGCTGCTGTCCACCTTGAGTGGAGAAGACTTTCAGTTTCTGGAACGGATGGAGGCTCCGCGCGCCAGCAGCGAACAGATTTTGCGCGCCCATGATTCCGATCATCTGGATTTCGTGCGCGACAATCTGCCGACCGGCGACGACTACGCCCATCTCGATCCCGACACCGTGGTCTCGGAAGGAT
>Ga0182039_10000409_pt1 | contig 22030 bp, 20 predicted proteins | sample sta12Can44000111_FD_125975 | JGI IMG/M metagenome (GOLD analysis project Ga0182039, IMG submission 125975) | Lab enrichment of tropical soil microbial communities from Luquillo Experimental Forest, Puerto Rico - statanox.12C.anox.44.000.111 | ecosystem: Environmental > Terrestrial > Soil >...
ATGCAGGTCACGGAGCCCTGGCGCAGCAGCGCGTGCGACACCCGTCCGTTTTCGGTTGCCGGCGTGATCGCGTTCGCGTCGTGGCAACTGCGGCACGTCACACTGTTTTGGGCACGCATCTTTGCCACGACCTCCGGGGCCATTTCGGCCCGGCGAGCCTCCCAAAGCTTGGGGTCGCTGTAGTTGTGCGTTAATTCAGCGATGATGTCGTGAATACCGGAGGAGACGTGCGTGTAAGTCTCGATAAACCAGTTGGTCTTCGGAATATGGCAATCGCCGCAGCTCGGCCTTACTCCCCTACTGTTGGCAAAATGCGCCGACTTCTGGAAATGGGGATCGGCGATTACGAATTTCATCGAATGGCAGGAGGTGCAGAACGCGATGGTCGATGTGTAGCTGTTGAATGAAATGCTGGCGATGATCGCGCCCGCACCGACAACCGCGCTGATTGTCAGCGTAGTAAACAGCCAACGACGATTGATCCGCATTTCCGCGTCCCTGCCCGGCGGCCAGTTTTTACTTGGGCTCGTTCTGGTTGCCGTAACGCTGGCGATAGAACTCCTGGATTTGCTGAAGTTGATCCTTGCTCATCCCCTCCTTGAGCCATTTATGGCCGGGCTGGCTGTAGACATATTTGTCCAGCAGTTCCTTCGCGAGCTGCTCCCCGGCCACTTCCTTCACTTCGGGAATGAAGTGCAGATAGAAATTCTTGGCGACATCGTAGACGCCGTGCCACCAGGCGTAGTCGGGACCGGACATCGCCGCGCCATGCCGCGCACGCCGCCCTTCGTGGTGCCAGAGCTCGTAATAGGTCCACTCCAACTTCTCATCCATCTGCGCCGCCGTCAGTTTGTTGGCCTTGTAGAGCTCCGCCATGATCGCGGCAGCCGGCTTTGCAAATTTGTCGTTATACAGCTCAACAAGGTTATCGAACTGCTGGTAGAAACCCTCGACCTGGCCGCTGGCATGACAGTTCGTGCAGACGTCACGCATGCGTTCTCGCCGGTCCTGCCAGGTCAATACTTGCGTAACTTTCTTTGTCTTGCCGTCGCTGCCCTTGCGCTCGTCGCCGACCTTCGGCAACGGTTGGCCCTCAGGCACGTCCATTTTCGAAAGATCGTCGAAGACCACCATGTTGAGCTTGGTGGAGATCGCCGGCCGCAGTGTCCAGCTGATGCGCTCGCCGACGTCATGCGTTGCGTCTTGGCTGCGCGTGGCGCCCATGTGGCAACTCGTGCAGGACGGCGCGGCGGTATAGTCGATGCCCGGCTTCCATGACTTGCGATCGAGGTTGAGCTGATCCTTGTTGGCCTCGAACAGGATGCCGTGCTTGGATTCCTTGTAGACCTCCATCTGCGGATGGTCGGGGCCGAGGTGGCATTTGCCGCAGGCCTCGGGCTGGCGGGCCTGCGCGACCGAGAACCGGTGCCGCGTATGGCAGGCGCTGCAGCTGCCCGCGCTCCCGTCAGGGTTGATCCGGCCGATACCGGTATTTGGCCAAGTCGCGGGATCGAACTTGCCGTTCGGCAGCATCTTCACGGTCGAGCCGTGGCACTGCAGGCAACCGACGGCAACGGCCGGAGGACCACCGACGACTTCGCCGAGGAAATTGTCGAGCGAGGCAAGAATCTCGCCGGCCTTGGCGTGATGGCTGCCTTTCTGCTGGTCCACTTCGTTCTGGTGGCAGCCTCCGCAGTCTTTCGGCGACACGATGACGGCGATCGTCGCGCCGTTATGCTCAAAGGCATCACTGTCGGTTTTTTCCGCCTTGTGGCAGTCGTAGCAGCCGACGCCTTTTTGCCCGTGGGCGCTGGCCAGCCATTCCTGGGCAAGCCCTGGATTGAGCGCGCTATGGCATTGGAAACAGGTATCGTTTTGCTTTGCGTTTTCGCTGCGCGCCGCGGCTCGGCCCCGCTGGGCCATAGCCTGATCGATGCCACAGATCAAAGAAAATCCGGTAAGCAGTGCTGACGCGAATACTATGGACGCCAGGCGCATGCCTGCCTCCTCGCTTACCGTTGGTCTTGCTTTAGCTCCCAAACCTTCGCGCGTACACGCAGCGTCATCGTTACCATCACTGTCGGTTTTGGGTCGGCATTGACAAATATCAACTCATGTCCGCTTTGGGTCAGAAGCAGACATGTGCCACATCCCTGCTCGCGGAATTTATTGAGCGCCAATTCCCGTGGTTGACTGGATGCGTGTGACTGGCGGTGGGTTCCACGTTCCAGGGAGCGCCTCCGATTCCGGCGCATACATTCGCAGGAGCAAGTTGAATGCTGTCTTCGGCGCGGGAAGCCACTTGGCTTCGTTGCCCGCGCCGGGAGCGCAACAGCCCATGTCCGCTAAGGGCCAATGGCGGCCCATCGGAATGCTCCATTCAGAGTAAGCGACCGTCCGGCCTGAAGAACGGAAATGGTCCCGGGAAGTCACCGATCGACACGTGATGCGTGATCAGGTTGCCGAAATTTCCACCGGCGAACCAAGTATGCAGTTGAAGGGCCGGCGGCTCGACCTTGAGCGAGGGCGGTAAGCCTTCTTCGAGGTCGAGGACGACCGCATGGTTCGGTGCCGGGCAGATCGTCGCAAGGCATCCGGCAAATTGCGTCACCGTCGCACGGTGGACGTGGCCGGCAGCTACCAGACGCGCGCGTGGATGCCGCTGCAGAATGTTGCCGAGCGCCTCGGCGTTTCGCAAGTTCTGCACGTCCATGTGCCGGATGCCGGTGACGAAGGGCGGATGGTGCAGAAAGATCAGCGCCGGCCGCGTTGACGATAGAGCGAGCGTCGCATCGAGCCAGGCGAGCGTTGCGCCGTCGAGCTCGCCGTGCGGCTTGCCGGGTACACTCGAGTCGAGCAGCACGAGATCGAGCGGACCGATCGCGTGCAGCGAATTAAGCGCTCCGTTTGGTTGCGCGTAGCCGCCCTTGGGCAACGCCGCGCGCATCAGCGCTCGGCTGTCGTGATTGCCGGGAACGGCCGCAAAGCCGATCTCTAGCGGCGCTAGCAGGCGCTTGAGATGCTCGTATTCCTCGGCCACCGGCGTATCGGCAAGGTCGCCGGAGATCACTACCAGCTGCGGCCGCGGCCTGATGCGGTTAAGTTCGGCGACGCACCGCGTGAGCGCCGCCGCGGTGTCGACCTGGCCGTAGGCCAGCGCGCCGGGGGCCTTGATGTGCAGGTCGGAGATCTGAGCGATTAGGAGGGGTGCGTTCATGCTTCACCCTTCGGCAAAAGCCGGATCGCGGAGGGATCGACCGAAAGCCCAACCCGGTCTCCAGCTTTCACCATCAGCGTATTCGGAATATCCACCATGATCGGCCGCTCCGCCGCGCCGCTTATGGTCAGGCGCTGGCGGTCGCCGGTGAAACTGACACTAGTCACCTCGCCAGTGAGGCTCGCGTTCTCCGCCGCGACAATGGCGATCGATTCCGGGCGCACCATCGCGAGGGACGGCCCTTTGACGCTCGTCTTCTCGATCGCCAGCCGACCACCGCGCAACGTTAGGGCGCCGGCGCCGCTCACGCCTTCCAGAATGTTGGCGGCGCCGACAAATTCGGCGACGAAGCGGTTCGCCGGTGTGAAATAGATGTCACGTGGCGCGCCGACCTGCGCGATCGCGCCTTTGCGCATCACTACGATCCGGTCGCCGAGCGCCATCGCTTCGGCCTGATCGTGGGTGACGTAGATGGCTGTGATGCCGAGCGTGCGCAGCAACTGGTTGAGGTCGCTGCGCAGCCGCTCGCGCAGCGCCGCGTCGAGCGCGGTGAGTGGCTCGTCGAGCAGAAGTACGCTTGGGCGCACGGCGACGGCACGCGCTAGCGCTACGCGCTGCCGTTGCCCGCCGGAAAGCTGGTCGATGCGGCGATGCTCGAGTCCTTCAATGCCGGTGAGCGCGACCAGTTCGGCGACGCGCGCCTTACGCTCCTGCGCTGACCCACCGCGGAATTTCAACCCGTAAGCGATGTTCTCCGCCACATTCATGTTGGGAAACAGCGCGTAGGACTGGAACACCATGCCAACCTTGCGCTGTTCGATCGGCACATCGGTCACGTCGGCATCGTTGAAGAAGATCCGCCCGGCGGCGTCCGGCCTTTCGAGCCCGGCCACCATGCGTAGCAGCGTGGTTTTGCCGCAGCCGGAAGGGCCGAGCAATACCATCGTTTCGCCACGCGCAATATCGAGCGATACCGGCTCCAGCGCGCGGGTGCCATCGCCGAACGTCTTGCCACAGGCGGCGATGCGCACTGCGACGCCATGAGGCTCGCTCGCTTGCGCCTTCATTTGCGTACCCCGCTGGCCTCACCCCAGGTGGCGAACATCTGCATTGCGATCAGCAGCGGGATGATCATGAAAAAAAACACCAGCGTATATGCGGACGCGACTTCGAGCCGCATTGAGGCATAGCTGTCGGCAAGGCCGACCGGCAATGTTTTGGTTAGCGGGGTGTGCAGCATCCAGGTGAGGTTGAATTCGCCAAGCGACAGCGTCACCACCATCAGCGAGCCGGCGAGTATTCCGGGGCGCGCATTCGGCACGATTACGTCGAGAAAGCGCCGCAAAGGCGACGCGCCGAGCGAAGACGCACTTTCGTCCAGCGTCTTAACGTCAATCGCGGAAAAAATCGCCATCACCGAGCGCACCATGAACGGCAGCGTGAACACGACGTGGCCGGCCAGAATGAACAACCAGGACCGGCGGAAATCCGAGAAGCCGTTGTAGGTCAACAGCAGCGCCAATGCGATCGCGAGGCCGGGAATCGCAAGCGGCAGAGTGATGATTTCCTCGATCGCGCGCGCCAATCGTCCGCCACGCACGTGCAGCCCGTAGGCCGCCGGGATACCGATAAGCAGCGTGACGACTAGGGTCGCACCGGCGATCAGGAACGAGCGGCCAATCGTGTCGGCATAGAGGTCCCAGACCTGCACGATCCACTGCAGGGTGAAGCCCGAGCTGATGCCGCGGAAGTAGTTTGTCGTAACGCCGGCAAGCATCGACAGCGCAGCGGGCACGATCAGGAACGCCGCAACCAACAGCGTGAACAACAACTGTCCGGCAAAGATTAGGCGGTCCCGCATCGCGCTATCCCGCCGCCGCAACGGAATTGCCGCCGAACGATCGCGCCAGCGCGAGCACCGCCCAGGCGACGAGGCCGAGCCCGACCGACAGCGCCGCCGAGATTGCGATGTTCGCCGACAGGGTGAACTCGGTGTAGATCAGCATCGGCAGCACATCAATATTGGTGGCGAGTGTGAAGGCGGTGCCGAAGGCGCCCATCGCGGTCGCAAAGGCAATGGCACCGGAGGCGACGAACGCTGGGCCCAGCGCCGGCAGGATGACGTCGCGGTGGACGGCCCACGGTCCCGCGCCGAGCGCGCGGGCCGCTTCCTCCAGGCTAGGGTCGAGCTTCTCGACTGCCGCCATGATGGTGAGGATCACGCGCGGAATGGAGAAATACAGGTAACCGAGAAACAGGCCCTGAATCGTATAGGCGAACACAACCTTTTCACCCAACACCCTCAGTGTCAGGTCGCCGATCAGCCCCTGGCGCCCGGCGAGCAGGATGATCATGAAGCCGACCACCACGCCCGGAAAGGCCAGCGGGAAGGTCAGCATCGCCACCAGCACGGAGCGGCCCAGAAATCGCGTGCGTTGCAGGAAGAGGCCGGCAACGGTGGCGACGACGAGCGAAACGATGGTGGTCCCCGCCGCCAGCACCACAGTGTTGATCAAGGTTGCACGGTACCGCGGCTCGGTGAGGATCGCGGCGTAGGCGGCAAGGCCCTGCGGCCCGCTGCCGCCCACGATCATCAGCCGCACCATTGGCAGCACGAAGAACGCCAGCACCACGACGGCAAGCGGCAGCAGGCAGAGCCAGGCGAAAGTCTTCAGTCGCATGGAAAGAAATGGTGCTCCGAGGTCGGCCAGAGCACCATGATGCATCATCGCACTTCAGCGAGATAGCGGTCCACAAACCCCTTCTGCACCGTCGAGAGCTCGCCCCAGTTCACGCTCTTGGCGCGCTCATAGTCCCTAGCCGGCAGGAAGCGCTTCGACACTGCGTCCGGCAGCGGCACGTTGCGCGCTGGGTGCAAATAGGCGTTGGTCCAGATCGCCTGGCCCTTGTCGGACAGCAGGAAATCGAGCGTCTTCTTGGCCTTCTCCTCGTTGGGCGCGTTCTTTACCAGTCCCTCGACGTAGGGGAACGTCACGCTGCCCTCACATGGAATGACGAACTCGAAATTGCCCTTCTCGGTATATTTGCCGCGATAGGCATTAAAATCGTAGTCGAACAGGATCGGAATTTCGCCGGACACTACGCGCGCATACGACGTTTGTTTGGGTACAATGGCGCCATTCTTTGCCAAGCCCTTGAAGAATTCGATTGCCTTGTCGAAGTTCTTCTCGTCCCCGCCCAGCGCCTGATTGACAGCGACTGCGCCGACAAAGCCTACCGAGGCGGAAGACGGATCGAGATAGCCGACCATGCCCTTGTAATCGGACTTCAGCAAATCCTTCCAGCACGCCGGCACAGGCTTGCCGCCGAGCGCATCCTTGTTCACGAACAGGCCGAGCGTGCCGTAGTGGATCGCGTACCAGTAGCCTTCCGGATCCTTCAGGCCGGCCGGAACGTCGTCAAAGCCCTTCGGCTTGTATGGCTCCAGCACGCCTGCCTCTTTCGCTTTGTAGCCGACGTCGACACCCATATAGGCGATATCGGCGACAGGATTGCCTTTCTCAGCGATCAGCTGCGACAGCGTCTGTCCGGAATTCTTGTTGTCATGCGGGATGTCGTAGCCGAGGTCAGTTTTGATAGCCTTGAGCATCGAAGCCCAGTCTGCCCATTGCGGTGGGCAGTTGTAGCAGATCACGTCGGCGGCCTGTGCCGGACTGCGCAGCGTCAGAGCGGCGAGCGCAACAAAGGCAAGACCGAGCAGCTTGATTTTCATGGGTTTTCCTCCCGCGCGAGACATTTGTGTAGTCAAGGGTTGGCGCCTTGGCTTTTTCGACACGATAGTATTGCAGTTAGATGACAAGCCACACCAATCAGGGCGGACGCTTCTGTGACATTCCCAGCAAACGCGTGGCTTGCTGCAGCAACAAATAATGACGGTAGATCATTTGGATGCCGCCGCAGAGCAGTTTGTGGCGACAAAGAAGCCTGGTCATAACGGCCAGCAAGGAAGTGCGCTGCTGCAGTACCTGTGTGCATTCTGTGAAAAAGTGGATCAAGCGGGTTAGGCGCATCGCACGACAGAAGTGTTCGACCGCCTCGACTTGGACTAGCGCCCAGCCACCCGTGTAAAGAGCCACGGCGTCATCGTTAGGCAACTCAATTGGACCGCATTCCGCTCTTTAATGGTTAGAGCGACCCTACCGCTAAGAATTCAAATGTCCCGCTGCACGAAACCAGTGCACCGCGTCTTCGATTCCTTGAATATAGGGACGGAAACGGTAGGACAACTCCCGCTCGGCTTTAGTGGAAGTAAAGAACATGCGATCTCTCGCCATGTAGAGCCCATCTAAAGTGGCGAATGGCTCACGTCCCGTGATGGCCGCCACCCCTTCGGCGACAAGCGCCACCGGAACTAAAGCACGCCAGGGAAGTCTTATCCACGGCGCCTGGCGGCCCACGATGCCGGCGATATCTTTCAGCATTTGCGAAAACAAAACGTTTTCACCGCCAAGGATATAGCGCGCGCCGATTTTTCCGGAACGCAACGCCGCGAGTTGACCACTCGCCACGTCGTCTACATGGACAAGGTTGAGGCCCGTATCGACGAACACTGGAATCCGACCTTTAGCCGCTTCCACGATGATGCGGCCGGTCGGCGTTGGTCGCGCATCGCGAGGTCCGATCGGCGTCGAGGGGTTGACGATAACAGCTGGCAGACCGCGCTCGGTCACCATCGAGTCGACTAGGCGTTCGGCCGCGATCTTGCTTTGCTTGTACGCGCCGATTGCTTCACTTTCGGGTAGGGAAGCGGATTCGTCTGCGATGCCGCCTTGGCGCAGGGCAATGGTGGCAACACTGCTGGTATGAACGATCCGCTCGACGCCCCCGTCTAAGGCCGCCTCCATGACGTTGCGAGTGCCATCAACGTTGCTGGCAAAAATTTCTTTCGGATTCGGGGCCCACAGACGGTAGTCAGCGGCCACATGAAAAACGTAACGCACGCCTGTCACCGCACGGTTGACCGCTCCACGGTCGCGCACATCGCCTTTGAGAAATTCGATGTCCAGACCAGCGAGGGTGGAGTACGTATCTCTCTCACGGACGAGCGCGCGGACCGAATATCCGGCCTCGACGAGTTTGTGCGCGACAGCCGAGCCGACGAACCCGGTTGCTCCAGTGATCAGAACTTTTTCGTGAGCGCTCATCCGTCGCGGGTTTCGCCATGCGGGGCATTCGCGCTCCGCCGGCCCTCCAGCGAATCAGCATCGACCCCCTGAGGGTTAGCCCGCAAGCAGCTTCTGCGTTCGATCATTCAACCTCTTGATCAAGCCTTCGGCGCCACCCGAAGCGATAATCGAAGCAAATTCGTCGCGACGCGTAGCCAGATCGCTGATGGTGCCATTGAGGTAGACGTCAATCACTTTCCCGCCCCGAACCAGATAGTTGATAGTCACAGTGCGGCCGCCCGGCTGCAACAGCTTTGTCTTGACGATTTCGCCCCCACCGCGCGGCTCAGGTACCGATTTCGGGTCCACGACGAAGCTTTCGCCGGAATAGTCCTTAACCTGACTTGCATAGTCGGCGATGATGAACTTGGCGAACGCCTCGCGCACAGCGCCCTGTTGTCCAGGCGAAAACGATTGCCAGGCGGGCCCCACCGCCAGCCGGGCCATTGTCGGAAGATCGAAAGCGGAGGTGATTGCTGGCGTGAAGCGCTTGTCGCGCTCGCGAACACTCAAGCGGCCCGCTTGCTGGATCGTCGGCATTAACTGCTGATAATAGCTTTGGATATGCGTGACGGCCGCCGATTGCGCATGCCCACGGCTCGGAACGACCAAGACGCCGACAGCTATGGCAACCGCAATTGCATGACGTAAAGCGTGGTTGGATTCACTCATTGTGATTTCCACATCGGATCGCCCCCGCTAGCTGGGCACCGTGGTGCTTTCGAGTTGTGGTTATCAACTCTGGTTTTGGCAACGTTATTGGGATTGGATTGAGGCCCCGTCAAGACGCAGGCGACAGCCTGAAATGAATGTGCTTTTTTCGCAAGTTCGATGACCAGGACCACCAATCAACTAGCAATCAGAGGAACTACCCAGGCCGTGCGGTTCTCGACCCGACACGCATGGTTTGTGATTCTTGCATTCCTATTCGTTGCGATCCTATCCACTGCCTATTTCGCGGGCCACTTCGCCATAACGACTGACAGCAACCAGCTCCTATCAAGTTCATTGCCGTGGCGCCAACAAGAGCGCGCACTCGATCGCGCCTTTCCCTGGAGAATAGATCAGATCCTTGCTGTCATTGACGCCTCGACTCCGGAGGCTGCTGAGGAAGCGGCAAACACACTTACAGAGGATCTTTCACACTACACGGACGTGATCCGAACCGTCACTCGCCCGGATGGCGGTGAGTTTTTTGCGCGGAACGGCATTCTTTTTCAATCTCTAAATGAAGTACGCCGCGATGCAAATGACCTCATCGGCGCCCAACCATTCCTCGGGACTCTTTCGGCCGATCCAACCTTACGAGGCGTTCTTCGCACACTGTCGCAGTCGGTCGAGGGATTGCGGCTTGGAAAGACAAAGCTCGAGGATCTGAGACCGGCATTCACGGAAATCGCCGACACCTTGGAAACGCTGTCGAGCGGAAAGCATCCGGCATTCTCCTGGCGCAAGTTGATAACAGGCCGTACGCCCGAGCCTTCGGACCTTCGCCGGTTCATCAACATACAGCCCATCCTGGATTTCAATGATCTTCAGCCCGGGCGCAAGGCGACCGCAACGATACGCGCGTCAGTATCGCGCCTCGGGCTGACGCCCGAGCGGGGCGTGAAGGTACGCCTGACAGGATCTGTGGCCCTGGCCGACGAGGAATTCTCGACAATTGCCGACGGTGCCACATTGAATGGCGTCATCACTCTTTCGCTTGTCCTTCTTGTGCTTTGGCTCGCGCTGAGTAAGGCCCGGATCATTCTAGCCGTATTTATCAATCTCTTGGCGGGTCTCATCCTAACAGCCGCCGTCGGACTCTTAATGGTAGGGACCCTCAACCTCATTTCGGTCGCGTTCGCGGTGCTGTTTGTCGGGTTGGGCGTCGATTTCGGCATCCAGTTCAGCGTGCGTTACCGTGCTGAACGATTTGAATCACACGACCTCGAAAGCGCCCTGCTCGGAACGGCGAAAGGGTTGGCGAGTCCCCTTATGCTGGCGGCCGCATCAATTGCTGCGGGCTTCTACTCGTTCCTGCCGACGGCCTATGTCGGTCTGTCCGAACTGGGATTGATCGCCGGAACGGGGATGATCGTCGCGTTCGCAACGACCGTAACCCTGCTACCGGCGCTGCTCACCGTGTTCAAGCCTCCAGGCGAACCCGAACCGATCGGTTACGCCGCGCTTGCACCGGTCGACCGGTTCCTAGAAACGCAGCGCAAATGGGTTGTCGGCACGACGCTCGCAGTGACAATCCTTGGCCTGCCTTTACTCACAGGTCTGCGATTCGACTTCAACCCACTCGATCTGCGGTCCCGAGACAGCGAGTCGGTGGCGACCCTTCTCGATCTTATGGCCGACCCTGACACGAGTCCGAACACGCTTGATATTCTTGAAGGAAATGCCGCGCGCGCTTCCGCACTTGCCGAGCGATTGCGACAATTGCCGGAGGTCGCACACGTCGTGACGCTTCAGAGCTTCGTACCAAAGGACCAGGAAGAGAAGCTCGCCATTATTGACGACGCGAGCTTCTTCCTACGCAACACGGTCGACCCCGACCAGATCGAGCCGAGACCCACGCCGGCTGACACTTTGGCTGCGATCGAAACGACGGCCCGTGACCTGCGCAATGCGGCGGCTGATTCCGACAATAGCCCGGCCGCAGTTCAAACTCGACGCCTCGCCGACGTCCTGGCCGCACTAGCAACGCAACCCCAAGCTAAACGAGAAGAAGCTGAACGCGTTTTTGTGATGCCGCTGACGACGACACTGCGTCAAGTGAGAAGTCTGCTCACAGCGGAGCACGTTACAGTCGACACGCTTCCCCAATCGTTGACCCGACGCTGGGTCTCGGCTGACGGACTGAACCGACTAGAAGTCGCGCCGAGCGGCGACGGCAACGACAACGACACCTTAGAACGTTTCGTCGCGGCTGTGCGCGACGTCGCGCCCGATGCCGCCGGAAAGCCCGTCTTTGTCATCGAGGCGGCAGCGACAATCGTCAAAGCATTCATGCAGGCCGCGATCTGGTCCGTAGCGTCTATCGCACTCATCCTGTTCATTACGTTACGGCGCTGGAGTCACGTCGCGCTGACACTGGTGCCTCTGCTCGTCGCAATCATTGTCACACTTGAGGCCTGCGTGCTGACGGGGCTGCAGCTGAACTTCGCCAACATCATCGCGCTGCCGCTTCTTCTCGGCGTAGGCGTAGCTTTCAAGATTTACTACATCATGGCCTGGCGTTCCGGTGAGCGGAATTTTCTGCAATCAAGTCTGACGCGGGCGGTCATCTATAGTGCCTGTACGACTGCAACCGCATTCGGCAGCCTTTGGTTCTCACATCACCCAGGTACCTCCAGCATGGGCAAACTGATGGCGCTGTGTCTGGTTACAACGCTGGCGGCTGCTGTGCTTTTTCAGCCCGCGCTTTTGGCGACGCAGGACAAGGCGAATAGCAGTAAACAAACCGCGTAAAATCTACTTCTGTGACATAAAAGTAACACCCTAAATTATCGGCTCTGCTACTTTTATTGAACTGGATCTTATTGGCGCATGACGTCCGACGTTATGCGGCATTTGTCATCGACTCCGACAAACTCGGGTGCAGGGGATTGAAAAAAGGGGCGAGAAAGTAGATGCCTTGCCGTCAAATCTGGGGCAGATGGGCGACAATACTCGCGTTGCCTGTCGTTGTGGCTGGTTGCGCCTCCGCCCCAAGGGACGCGTCGTTACCCCTTCAGGATCCCAACGAACACGTCAATCGCCAGATGCTGGCAATGAATCAGGAAGTATTGCGCCCTGTCGCGAACGCTGTGCAAACGGTCGTCCCGCGCTCGGTGCATGATCGTCTGCACGATTTCAATTCAAACTTGAAAGAGCCGCGAATCTTCGTGAACAATTTGTTGCAGGGCCGCCTCAAAGCTGGAAGCAAGACGGCTGCGCGTTTCGCCATGAACACGACATTTGGCCTCGGTGGTTTGGTTGATCTCGCGAGCCGTCAAGGGATCACGCAGCAAACCGGCGATTTTGGTCAGACACTGTTTGTCTGGGGTGTTGCCGAAGGACCTTACATGGTGCGGCCTTATTGGGGTCCTACGACGACGCGCGATGCGGTCGGTGATTTCGTCGATCGCTTCGGCGATCCAGTCGGTCTCCTCTTCGGAACGCAACTGGGTATCGCGATCACCACTGCAGCCCTTGATACGGTGGACAGACTTGGTCAACTGAAGATGGCCGAGGACGCGTCAATCGATTTCTACACGTTCTTGCGTTCGAGCTATTACCAGACACGGCGCGCGGAACTGCGTGAAGCGCTTGGCTTGCCGGGCGTCGTCGACTCCCCCGCCACCGCGCCCGATGAAGTTGCGCAAGCGGTCTCGCCGAAGACCGCATCGGCAACCGCCCCTACCCGCCGTTCCGGCGTAGCAAATAATGCGCCTCGAGCCAGTACCAAAAAAACAGCCCAGGTAAGCCCAGAAGCAACTCGCGCACTCGCTTCGACAGCGAGATAGCTAACCCTATCTCAGCCGGCAGCCCGAACAAGGTACCGAACAGGACGAGCCCACCCTCCTGAACGCCAATTGCCGCGGGCACCATGAACGCCGCGGCGCGTACGCCAGACGACAGGCTTTCAAGGATGAATGCATCAGTCGCACCGAGAGGCTGGCCGAGACACCACGTCACAAGCCAGACTTCGCCGGCGCCGGCGACCCACCCAATGAGGCGAAATAGGTTCGCACGCCAGAAGGCTGAACCGCTGCGGTAGGCCATAACGACCGCATCGTCGATCGCCGATGAATTTTCTGCGAAAAGATAAACCCATTTCTCGGGTAACATGTCACGCGCGAGTCTGACAAAGCGCGCGAACATGTCCTTGTGCTGCAGCACGACAAATGCTGCAACCGCCACGACAAGCGTGCCGACGCCAGCCAGCACTCCGGCTAACACCTCGAACGCCGCGTGTCCGGTAGGCCGAAGCAGAAGCAGCGTAGCGCCGGCCATGACAAAAGCCAGTTGCGTGACGACACCAACCGTTGTGTCGACAACCATACTCGCCGCTGCTTGCGAGCCTGGCACGCCGCGCAAGTGAATCAGGCGCGCGCTCGCTATGTCGCCCCCAATGTTGGCGACCGGCAAAAGTGAGTTGATTGATTCGCGAATCCAGCGGATCCAGGTGACGCTGATAACGCCCGGACGGTTCGTGGGCGGCAACAGCTCGCGCCACGAAAGAGCGGAGAAGAGCATCGGTACGATATGGTAGGCAGCTATCGGCACGAGCCACCAGCCGATGACCAGCATGGCATTGGCCACTTCACCGGCACCGCTGTACGCAATCAAACAGATGACAAGCGCTAGGCCCAAGAGACCTGCGATGATGAATGAAACAGTAATGGTCGAACTCCCGTCTTGCTCGGCACCGAACGCTGCAAGAATAGACGCGCCATTTGTGGTATCAACGCCGCTGTTTAGTCGAGGAAAATCGCAGAACCGATGGATCGAGATTCACACAGCCTCAGTCCGAGCGCACCGATCATTGTTCTTTTGCCGGATCAGTCGACGTTTGGAGAAAGCGGCGAACCGACAGTTCTCGGGCTCGGGCTCGCGCGTCGCACAGCTTTAGCTGCCCGCCGCGCCGGCTACAGCCGAGTCTATTTTCAGGCGCGAGATCACGCCGCACCACAGGGCGTTCCGACCATTTCCGACTGGCGAAGCCTTGCCGATGATTTTGCCTTACAACCGGGTCCATTGATCATTGTGCATGCGGCTATTCTCGCCGAACCCGACTGGCTCGAAAAACTTGTCGGCATCTACCTTGCGCCCGCAAAGTGGGCGGCCATACCGCGCAAGATGATCGTGTTTTCGGGCCCAGCGGTTAACGATGCCATTGCGGTGCTGGAGGCGCATAAAGGCGCCCATGACCTGACTTCGGTGCAGCAACGGCTGACGCAATGCTTCGGAGCGCCGGCCGCAATTCCTGCGGCGATCGATCCGCTAGTGGTGACGACTCCGGTAGATGTCGAAAACGCGGAATGGCGCTTGCTGCGCCGACTCGTGAAGGATACCGACGGGTTCATGGCGCGGCACGTAGAGCGGCCGATTTCCTTGCGAATTGCCCGCCGTCTTGCGTCCACTGGGATTATGCCAAACCAAATCACATTGCTCTCTGTCGGCATTGGTCTGTCCGGCGCGCTCTTTTTTTTGTGTTCACAATGGGTCTGCCAGACCGTTGGAGCCCTTCTTTTCCTTGCACATTCAATCCTGGACGGCTGCGATGGTGAGTTAGCTAGGCTCAAGTTTCAGGAATCGCGATTTGGCGGTGTCATCGACTACTGGGGCGACAATGTTGTTCACATCGGGGTCTTCGCGTGCATGGCCATCGGCTGGGCCTTCTCCATTGGGGCATTGTGGCCATTATTGTTTGGCGTCGCGGCGGCCCTCGGCAATCTGGGGGCAGCCGGGTTGGTCTATTGGCGGGTGATGCGGCCGAACAAAAACGATGGTCCGCTTTTTACCTCGGTGGCGACTGAGCCTGGCCAGAGTCTCGCCCGAATGCTTGATGCCGCTTCGCGCCGCGATTTCATCTACCTCGTGGTCATTCTCGCCTTGTTCGGAAAATCGAACTGGTTTCTCGTTTTGGCTGCTGTCGGCGCGCCGGTATTCTTTTTGCTCCTGCTATTCCTTGCCCTGCGTGAACGCGTCCAGGCGCGTATAGTCGGTCACTAGTCCTTGAGAGGCAATCGGATGCCGCCGCCGGCACTTGACCTCTGGGCAAGATCGATCAGCCGCGCACACAATGCAGCTTCGTCCAAGTTGTTCCTGCCCCCGCCCACGGCCGCCCGCTGAAAGTCTTTCGCTACGCCGACGAACCAGTCGCGATGATGCGAGCCTTGCGACAACGGCGGGGGGCAAGACCAACGGCGTTCGCCGTTTCCCGAGTTAAGAACCACGACATCGTCGACGGCTTCGACAAGCCCATGGTCGCCCACAATTGTGATGCAATTGGCGCGTTCGTCCGCTGACCATGTGAGATAGATCTCGGCGCTGCCGGCTTCTCCGTCGAGCGTGACCGTCGCTGTATCTTCGATCGACCATTCACGAAACCGACGCTTTTCGAGCAGGGCGCTGAGGCCGCAAGGAAGGCCGAGCCACCGGACTACGCAATAAAGCGCGTGCCAGCCATGATCAAACAATATTCCACCGCCGGCCACTACTGGATCGGCGCGCCAGTTAGTCCCGTCGGACGTCACGGTGACCGCTGGCTCTCTGCGCAAGGTCTGCCAGCGAACAGTTCGCACGGTGCCTAGCGCACCTTGGTCGACAAGCGTCGAAATACGCTCGCAAATCGGCGCTTTGAGCCAATTGTGGACGACATGAACGGTGCGCCCACTGGCCGCCGCCGCGGCCGTTACCACTTGCGCATCCTCTAACCGCGTCACGAGAGGCTTTTCGCACAGCACGTGGAGACCCGCATCTAGCGCGCGTTTAGTGAGCGCCGCATGGCTACTCGGCGGCGTGCAGATATCGACGAAATCGAGCGCCTTGTCGGACAGCAGATCGTCTACGCTTTCGTGCCATCGCCCCCCAGGGCATGCCTTCAGAAAGGCCATGCCCTGGTTCGCAACCGCGTCAGTCGCAGCGACAATCTGGACGCCTTCAACGGATCGCCATCCCGGCAAGTGGCCTTTCGCGGCAACGTTTCCGAATCCGATAAAGCCACCGCGTAACACTGCAACCTCAATCCAGCCCGATTTGTCTTGCGATCGCACCAAATGACTGGTCGAGGATGTCGACGCCTTGCAACGCTTCGTCTTCGGTGATCACCAGCGGCGGATTGATGCGAATGACGTGCGAATACGACATTGTGACCAGGCCGCGTTCGAGTGCTGCATGGAAAAGTGCGCGCGTAATGGTCTTGTCCAAAGGTACCTTGGTCTTGCGATCTGCCACTAACTCGACACCGATCATAAGGCCGCGCCCGCGCACGTCGCCGATGAACCGATATTTCTCCTGCAGTCTCTTAAGGGCATCCAGCATTATCTTGCCGACACGGGCGGAATTTTCGACCAGCTTTTCATTGACAATGGTCTCCACCGCGCCAAGGCCGGCGGCAGCAGCTAGCGGATTTCCGCCATAGCTGGACGAACTACCGCTTGGCTCGCCGAATGGCGTGGCAGACATAAGCTCGTATGACGATGCGACACCGCTGAGTGGGAAACCACCGCCCATCCCCTTGCCGATCGTCATGACGTCGGGCTTGAGGCCGAATTGCTCGGACGCCCACATTGTTCCGGTACGCCCAAACCCGGTCAGGATCTCATCGACAATTAAGAGCGCGCCAAATTCGTCAGCGATCTCCCGTACGGCCAGAACGAAATCATCCGGCGGGATGACGTTGCCGGCAGTTCCCTGCATTGGCTCCATAATGAGCGCAGCAACTTCGTCCTGAGTCTCGTTCTTAATGACGTTGCGCAGATGATCGGCGCAAGCGAGACCACAGGAAGGATGCTCAAGCTTCCAAGGACAGCGATAGCAGTTTGCGTAAGGCGAGAGGTGCATTCCCGGCGGAAAAGGGCCCTGGTGGTTGCGATAGTCGCCGCCCAGTAAACCCATCACGCCGGCAGTTTTGCCGTGATAACCACCCCAGAAACCGACGAACTCGAATTTCTTCGTGGCGGATTTGGCAAGCCGGAAGGCCGCCTCAACAGCCTCGGCGCCACCGGAAAAGAGCTGAATATGCGTGATGCCTTGCGGCAGGAGATCACTCACAAGGGCGAGGAAGCGTGTCCGAGCCTCCGTCGTGAAGCTTCCGAAGGTGGACCGCGTTAGTTGTTCGCTGATGCGCTTCACGTAGTGCGGGTGACAGTGGCCGACGCTGCCGACCGCGATGCCGGCGATGAAATCGAGATATTCGTTCCCGTCGACGTCATAAATTGTGCAGCCTTGCGCGCGATCGACGGCAATCTGTGAATAAAGGGCGATCGATTGCAGGCCTGGTGCCATCGCCTCGGCTTCGCGGTCGAACAGCGCTTTCGATCTTGGACCAGGCACGGTGCGCCGTTCGGCACCGTCTTTTTCCGCCGGCGCGATATTCCGGGACGCCGTACCTTTCATGACTCAACTCCCTCACGCGATACGAGACGTACGCGGCGTTCGAAACGCTGCGCCAAATGATCCGCTATGGCCTGTGCCGCGTGGTCGCGGTAGCGGGCATAACTCGGCCAAGCATTGATGTCGATAATCATTGCCTTGCCATTTTCCTGGATGACTGCGTCGCCACCAAAAATCTCTAGGCCGAGAGCGGCCGCAGCAGCAAACGCCACCTCCCGTAGATGCGAGACTTCGAAAAAATGCCCGAGCATCCCCTTGTCACGATGATAAAACCACTCGAACCAATTGGCAGCCTGTGACGCTATTTCGCTTCTGACCCCGTAGAATTTTACGAGATCCCCCGCGACGTGGTTCTGGGCAACTACGAATGGAATGCCGCGTCGCGCGAATCGATTGAGCGCCTCATGCCATCCTGCATCCGACGCAACATAAATGACGTCGGAAGGTTGCGTTGCATGAAAATCATAGCGCTTGACCCAGAGGCCCGTCGCTGGCCTGGATCCGCACACATTGCTAGCGACGACCTGGCTGACCGGCGCCGGGACATGATGCTGGGCAAAAAGCTCGACCATCCGATGGCGGTAAGTGTTGCGGATCGCGCCCGGTGAATTCACGACCACCGAGCCCGCATTCTGTGCATCCGCAAGGCGATCAAGAACTTCCGTGCACTCGCACATAACGAACATGTTGGCGCAACGGGCGTCGAGCGCAGCACAAGCGTCGACCAGTTCAACGGCGAAGCCCCGCAGCTCCAAGGCATCGGCGACGGATCTCATGATGGCGCGATCGTCGTCGACGCGGCCCGGCGAGTGATCGAGCTCTCGGTAGATGCCCCGGCATGTCTTGGCGGACCCACTCATCATTCGGACGTCTCGCGCTGACAGTCTATCCCGGCTGCTTCGGCGGCCGTGATGTCACGGGCGCGGTCGATGTCGAATACGCAAGGCAGAATCACCCCGTAAACAGGCTGATTGTCGGCGACCAGCGTGCCGAGATAGTCACGAAGCCTCGCAAAAGCGGTCGCGGAATCGGCAGGCAGTTGCTCTGGCAGCCGATAGAGGCCTGCGGTCACGTGAGTACCCTCGCATCCTCCAATTTGCCGGATGCGCCCGTCCGACTGATCCAAAGTGACCCACAGCGGATTTTCGTCATCGACGTGTTCGGTCACGCCGAGCACCATCGGTGTGTTTGCCGGAAAAGCAGAAGCCGAGCGCACAAACAATAGGAAATCGTCAATTGGCATGATCGAGTCTACCGTCGTAACAACTGCCGGCGCACCGGCCAGCCGATCCGCGACAAGCCGGAATGTTGCGCACGAAGACGGAGTGCTCCGAACAACCACGTCGACTTCAAAATCGCCGGTATGGTGCTCAAGCCATTGGCGGCAATCATCGCTCGCTTCGTTAATGACGATCGACAATTTGCGAATACTGGCTGCACGAAAGCGCTCAAGAGTGTGATCAATTAGCGGCCGTCCTGCTACCCGCACCATCGGTTTGCTAACGCGAAATCCGTCTGCCCTCAGGCGGGTTCCCTCACCTGCGGCAATAATACCGCCCCGCAGTGCGGATGGCCGGGTCATTGCAGGACTTTCGCAAGTGCCCGCAGGTTGGTCACGGCGGGCTGCGCATGCTGTTCGCTTTGCGCCGCTTGGACATCTTGCGGGGCGATCCAGATAAAGCGCATGCCCATGCGGCGGGCCCCTTCCCGATCGCGACGCAATGAATCGCCGATGAGTACCGTTTTGTCCGTCGTCGCACCAAGTCTTTCGAGAGCCTCACGGAAGATTGGGGGATCAGGCTTTTCAAAGCCCACACAACAACTATCCACCATCACCTTGAAAAAATTGCATAGACCGGCACCTTCACAGACCGCTTCGAGATTGCCGTAAAAGTTCGACACAATGCCGAGGCGAAAGCGCTCGCTCAGCGTCTTCAGAACCGGGCGATTGCGCTCAAAGGCGGTTTCGGAGTCTAACATGAAGCCTGATGCAATCCGCTGGCCGCGGTCGCTGCCGCCCTCCGATATTTTTCCAGCACGACAGCGGGAAAGTTCTCTTTCAAGGTTGACGGTCAATGCGTGGACTGTTCCTGCGAGATCAGTCGTGGGCGGCAGGCTTCCAACAAGCGGGTCATCCGCCGCATAGTAAGCGATCGCGAACGCATCGTTTGCCATGTCCAGCCCGTCAGCGCGATAAAGCGCGTAAAAGCGCTCCTTCCAGGCCACGCCGTCAGCGTCGAGTGTGCCACCGAAGTCGAATAGTAGCGTTTCAATCGGCCCGTTCATCACTATGCGCCTATGCGCTGAGCCGGTTACGATGCCATGCTGGAATCACAGCACGACTTCGCATAAAGGGCGGACCTACGAACGTCGCGAGCTGGATATGATCCTCGTATTCGCTTCGTCTCCAGGAAGTTCAAAGCGACGGCCCTCAATAAAAGCGTCACAAGCCTCAAGCGCAACGCTATCGCGCAGCTGTCGTGGCGGACTTTTCATGTAGTAAGCCGAAGGCGCTGCCAACGGACCCGCTTCGCCGCGGTCGAGCGCCAGCTTTGCGCAACGAATCGCATCGATAACAACGCCAGCGCTGTTCGGCGAGTCCTGCACTGACAGCCGAAGTTCCAACTCGATCGGCGCGTTTCCAAAGCCGCGCCCTTCCATCCGGATGAAGCAGACTTTGTTATCCTGCTGCCACGGCACATAGTCCGACGGGCCGATATGGATATCGCGCGCATCTAGTCGTTCATCCAGTTGCGATTGCACGGACTCCGTCTTGGAAACCTTCTTGAACTTAAGCCGACTTCTCTCGAGCATGTTAAGGAAATCGGTATTGCCGCCGGTGTTGAGCTGGTAGGTGCGATCGAGACCAACGCCGCGGTCGCCAAAAAGCCGCGCCAACGCGCGATGCACGATGGTTGCACCGACCTGGCTTTTGATGTCGTCCCCAATGATCGGCAGCCCGGCATCCCGGAATTTTGTCCCCCAAACCTCATCAGAAGCGAGGAAAACGGGAACGCAATTGACCATGGCAACACCAGCCTCGAGGCAAGCCTGCGCATAATACTTGACCGCGCGTTCTGAGCCGACTGGGAGATAACACACGAGCACCTCGGCGCCCGACGATTGCAGCGCAGCGGCAACGTCTGTCGGTTCGAGATCGACGACTCGGAAGGCGTTGTCATCCGGATAGTCGATCATGTGCGCCGCGACACCGTCGAGAACTGGGCCTGCTTGGACAATCACGTTTGAAACCGGCAGGGCGCTTTGAAAAATGCGAGTGCAGTTAGGTTTCGCGAAGATTGCTTCTTCCAGGGGCCGGCCGACCTTTCGTCGGTCGACATCGAAAGCCGCGACGAACTCCACATCGCTGCAAAGATAACCGCCGATCGACTGGCGCATGATTCCGTCGACCGAAGAGCCCGTGCGATCCCTATAGTATTCTACGCCTTGCACCAGCGAACTGGCGCAATTGCCGACCCCGGCAACGGCCACCTTGATATTTTTGCCCATGCTGAAAACCCCCGAAGAGTTATATTGGTCGGTCACCAGGCCAATGACAAGTCACGGCGCCGCGTCACGCGGTAACTGTGTTGTCCGAGAGACAGGTGGAACTTCCTGCTATTTTTCCACTGTTGCCCCAAGGCTTTCTTGGCGAGGGCTTATAATCGGGTTCGAGCGGGGCTGGGGTTTTCTCCCGCTTGCGCTTGCGTGCCTTTTGATCCGACGAAGCCCCGCCCGATTGGGGCGCGCTTCTTAAAGGCGAGCGCCGAAATGGCAGGCCGCGCTTTGTCCCCTAGAGCGCGGCCCTCTCGTCTGAGTACGGCCACCCCCGTTATGCGCCAAGCGCGCTGTCCGCTTTGGGTCAAAAGCAGACATGTGCAGCGCACTCGCCTATGTCCGCTTTATCCCCCGAAACGACATTCTATTTCCGAAATGGCTCTGGCTTTTTGCTGGCCTATCGTTCATTTTTTAATCTGGGAGGTCCTATGGGGATGGTGTCATGAAGAGCGCATTTATTCTTGGCGCTGCGGCGCTGGTTGCTTCTTGCGTGTTTGCACAGGACGTCTTTGCTCAGCGCAGTGGCTCTCGTGGGTTCGGTGAAGACGGCTACCGCGCCGCTGCTCCCGGATATGTTGGCCGTCCGAGATTACACGTGGTCGTACGCCCAGGCTTGCGGTGGGCCGGCCAGCCTAGAGTAATTTATTACCCGTACTCGGATCTCCCGTACGTGCCAGTTGGAACCCCCCCATTCTTTCTTGCAGGTCATGCAGGAAAGATCGACAGCTGCTGGGGTTGGGACGGGTACCAGTGGCTGAACTAGTCGAGGGGTCCAGGCTCAGACGAAGCGGATCGGTGAGGCCGATCAGTGATCTTCAGAACTGACGCATGCTCGACGTCGTGCATCGAGCGGCCGGCAGTGAATCGGCGATACTCCGGGTTCAGCGGCGATCACTGAGTTCTGCTCAGTGCTGGGACACGGGTGCTGCAAACAGGCGGCTCGAATGCCGTCCAGCAGGGCGGGGTTCAAGAA
>Ga0182039_10000414_pt1 | contig 21841 bp, 20 predicted proteins | sample sta12Can44000111_FD_125975 | JGI IMG/M metagenome (GOLD analysis project Ga0182039, IMG submission 125975) | Lab enrichment of tropical soil microbial communities from Luquillo Experimental Forest, Puerto Rico - statanox.12C.anox.44.000.111 | ecosystem: Environmental > Terrestrial > Soil >...
GAAGTCGTAGCTGTCGAGGAGGTAGGCGTGCTTGCCGCCGACGGCGCGCGTCACCGCCTCGCGCACCCCCGCGAACAGGATGCCGGGGTCGTGATTTCCCATCATGAAAACGACTGCGTGCCCGGGCGTCGCCGCGAACCGGCGCAGCGCCTCGAACACCAGCGGATGGCCGCGGATGATGGCCTCGGTCTTCTCGACCGCCACGCGCTCGGTGATCGCGTCGTTGAGGCGCCCGTCGAGGTCGACCGAGAGCAGGTTGAAGAAGTCGCCGTTGACGACGAGCTCCACCTCGTCGTCGGCGTGGTCGCCCGAGCGGTGGTAGTCGAGGAACTCCGTGAACTTGCCGTCGGCGCGGAAGTCCTCGAAGACGTTGACCGATCCGTCCTCCCGGTACGGCCCCTTCCCGAGGTGGAAGTCGGACACGACCAGCTTGAGCTTACGCCCCATCCTGGGGAGAGGATAACCCCAGGCCGCCCGGCTGGTAAGCGCGCGCCACCTCTGGGTGGGACCGGGCGATCACCCAGAGTCGGCCGGGACCCGCGCGCTCCGGACGAAGTAGAGGAAGTACTGGAACCAGCTCACCGCCACGCACTGGGCCGCGATGAGGCCGAGCGCGGCGACCACCGGCATCACCTGCTGCGCCGGCCACGCCAGGAACTCCGCCGCGAGCGACAGGACCACGGTCGCGGCGATGCTGAAGGTGGCGTACTTCCCGATCCTGGTCGGCGCGACCGGGATCTCGCGGCGCAGCCACCGAAGCGCGGCCGCCCCGAGCAGCTGCGCGGCGTCCCGCGAGATGACGAGGAGCGGCAACCACAGCGGGAGCCGGCCGCGCTGCCAGAGCGCGAACAGCGCGCAGGCGGCGAGGAACTTGTCGGCGATCGGATCGAGGAACGCGCCCAGCCGCGTGTACTGCCGCAACACGCGCGCGGCCAGCCCGTCGAGCACGTCGGTCGCCGCGGCCGCCGCGAAGGCGGCCAGCGCGCGAACGGTGTCGCCCCGGATGTACAGCACGAGGAAGACGGGCGCGAGCACGATGCGCGAGGCCGTGAGCGCGTTCGGCAGGGTGACCAGGCGCGACACCCGGGTCACGGCTCCTCCGGGAAGGCGAGCCGCTGCCGGAGCGGACCGTCGAGCTGCACCTCGTACTCGAGCGCCACGCCGCCGTCCGAGAAGTAGCGAGGGGCAGCCGCCAGCCGCGCCCGCCGGAGCGCGCCGTCGACCAGCTCTTCCAGCGCCCGGTCGCGCGGGAGCGCCTCGCCGACCTTGCCTCCTCCCGCCAGCGGCAGCGCCGCGATCGCGGCCCGGCACCGCCGCAGCGCGTCTCGCCGGGCCGCGCGCCGCGTCGCCCCGCGCACGACGGACAGGTTGGAGGCGGCATCCTGCAGGCTCGGCGCGGCGGTCGCGGCGCAACGGATGGAGGCGGCGGACGTGCCGGCGGCGCCGGCCACGCCCGGCTGGAGCGCCGCCGCGGCGACGAGAGAGAGCAAGGTGGCGCGGAGTCGGCGTCGCATTCCGGCCAGCCTCACCCGCGCCAGCGATCCCTGAGCGCGCGGAGCGCGACGAACGCCTCACGCGCGTCGCGACACGACTGCCCACGACACAGGAGCTCCGGGCGCAACACCTCCGCGCGCAGGAACGGGTTCGCGCGCCGCTCGTCGGAGAGCGTCGTGGCGGCGGGCTCCTCGCGGCGACCGCGCGCGGCGCGCGCCGCCTCGAGCTGCGCCCGCGCCTCGGCGTTGCCCGGCTCCAGGTCGAGCGCGAACGGCAGGTTCGCCTCGGCGTAATCGTGGCCGGGGTTCACCTCGAGCTCGCCGTCGAGCCGCGCCACGACGGTGAGAAAGGTGTCGGCGAGGCGCAGCGGATCGCCGCCGTGCCGGCAGTTCCCTGCGCCGCCCCAGAACAGGGTATCGCCGGTGAGGAGCCGGCCTTCCCAGGCGTACAGGACCGACCCGGGCGTGTGGCCGGGCGCGTCGTGGACCCCGACGCGCAGCGCACCGAGCGCGATCTCGCCGGCGCCGGCGACGTCCTCGTCGGGCCGATACCAGGCCGCGTCGCCGCCGGCGCCGAGCACGCGAGCCCCGAGCTGTCGGACCACTTCGGCCGTGCCGCCGGTGTGATCGGCGTGGCCGTGCGTGTGCAGAACGAAGCGCGGCCGGAGCCGGTGCGCGGCCGCGAGCGCGAGCGCCACCGCCGCGTCGCCCGGGTCGACCAGCGCGGCGTCGTCGCCCTCCGCGAGCAGGTAGACGTAGTTGTCCTTCCCGTAGCGGCGGCGGTCGAAGATCACGGCGCGTCGTCCGGGTGGTGCGAGAGGCCGATGCGATTCCCCTCTGGGTCGCGCAGGTAGATCGTCCAGCGGGTGCGGTGGACGACCGGTACCCCCAGCTCGGCGAGCCGCCGTTCCCAGCGGGCGCGCTCGCCGGGCGCGATGCGGAGCGCGATGAGGTGCAGCCCGCCGCGGCTGCTCCGGAAACCGCTCGGCGGAGGCGGCTCGTCGGCGCGCTCGAGGGCGAGGAAACCGTCTCCGAGCGCGAGCCAGACGCTGCGGTCGCCACCGCCCACGCGCGGCCAGCGGCGTACCACCTCGAGCCCGAGGACCTCGCGGTAGAACCGCTCGCACGCGGCGAGGTCGGCGCACTGCACGGCGAGGTGGTGGAACGCGAGCGGCACGCGCGCAGCGTAGCGGCGCGGCGCGGCCGGCGCCAGCGCTCACAGGTGGGCTCGAGATGACAGGACGGGCAAGGCCTCGCCGCGGCGACGGGACAGGCGCTTTGGACACCGACCGGCCGATGGCGGGATTCCCCCCACAGCCTCTCACGGGAGCCTCGTGATCAGGGCGCCTGAAGGACAGCGGCGCCTCGACCACCCTCTCCGGCGCTGCTACATTCGGCCGCCGTGCTGCTCGCGGGAAGACGTCTGCTCGCCGTCGGCGAGAACGACGACGTGGTGCGTCTCCTCGTCGCGGCGAGGCCGCAGCACGGCGCCGAGGTGCTGGCCTGCCGCGGCGGACGCGAAGCGCTCGTCCGGATCGATGCTGGCGGGGTGGACGCGGTGGTGGTCGAGCTGCCACTCCACGATTTGCGCGGGGACGTGTTCCTGGTGGCGCTCCGCGACCGCGGCCTGCCCTGTGTCGCGGTGTCGGAGGTGCTGCGCGGCAAGCGGTACGCCATGTCGGCGCGGAAGTTCGGCGCGCTGGCCTACCTCGAGAAGCCGTTCCGCGCGGAAGCGGCGCTCGGGCTCATCGCTCAGGCGTTGCCGGCGGCAAGCGATCCGGACACGGAGCCGGATTACGGCGTCGCGGTGGTGGTGGGACCGGCGAACGCGATGTCGGCCGGCCCTCTTGACCCTCCACGGGCACAGACCCCGACCCCAACCCCGACTCCGACCCCGACCGCGTCCCCGACGACCGATTGGTTCGAGGACGACCTTTCCGAACCGGACAGCGTCATCTACTCCCGGGCCAGGCCAGCGCTCGACGAGACCCTGCCCGGCGTCCCGCTCCAGCCGGCAGCCGCTCACGGGCTCGAGCTTCCGCTCCCCTCCACGACACCACCGCCGGTGGCGCTGCGCCCGGACCTGCCGGCGCTGCCGGAGGGCTCGCTCGGGCAGACGGCCATCCCGAGGCTGCTCGTCGCGCTTCACGCCGGCCGAGCGACCGGTGCGCTGACGGTCACGCGGGGCACCGTCAAGAAGCTCGTGCTCGTCGAGGCTGGCCGGCCGGTGGTCGCCGCGTCCAACGTCGCCGCGGAGCGGTTCGGCGCGCGCTGCGTGGCCGAGGGCGTGCTCACGCGCGACGAGCACGCCGCGCTCGTCGCGGAGATCGGCCCCAGCGCGTCGCTGGCGGATGCCCTCGTCGCGCGCGGCCTTCTCGACGAGGCGCGGCGCGCCCGCATGGTGATGGAGCAGGTCCGCCACATCGTCTGGAGCACCTTCGCCTGGCGCGACGGCCAGTACCGGTTCATCGCCGGCCCCGTCCCGCGGCGGCGCGTCCCGATCGACCTCGCGCTCGGCGACCTCGTCCTCGAGGGGCACCGCCGGGTCAGCGCGATCGAGGCGCTCCGCGCCGTGCTCCCCGACCGTCTCGCGCTCGCGCCGCGCGCCGACGCTGCGTTCCAGCTCTACGAGCTCGCCCTCTCGTCCGCCGAGGCGTCGCTCCTCGCGCACGTCGACGGCACGAAGACGGTGCGCGACCTCGTGCTCCTGTCGCACCTCGCCGAGCGTGATGCGCTCGCCTTCCTGCAGGGCTGCCGCGACCTCGGGCTCCTCGACGAGGTGAGCCGCGTGCTCGCCCGGACCCACCGCATCGGGTTCATGTAGGCGCTAGACACACACGGACCGGTAGTCCGGCTTGCCGGAGGTGCGTCCGACGGCATATACAGTCCGGCTTTTTCAGCAGAAAGCCGAGTTCAGCAAACCATGATCGAGCGCGAGAAGATCCGCAACGTCGCCATCGTCGCACACGTCGACCACGGCAAGACCACCCTGGTCGACTTCATGCTCCGGCAGGCGGGAGTGTTCCGCGCCAACGAGCAGGTGGTCGAGCGGGTCATGGACTCGAACGACCTCGAGCGCGAAAAGGGCATCACCATCCTCGCGAAGAACACCGCGGTCACCTGGCAGGGCGTCAAGATCAACATCGTCGACACCCCCGGTCACGCCGACTTCGGCGGCGAGGTGGAGCGCGCGCTGCGGCTCGTCGATGGCGTGCTCCTGCTCGTCGACGCGGCCGAGGGACCGCTACCCCAGACGCGGTTCGTCCTCTCGAAGGCGCTCGCCATGGGCCTGCCGAGCGTGCTCGTCATCAACAAGATCGACCGTCAGGACGCGCGGGCGAAGGAGGTCCTCGACCTCGTCTACTCGCTCTACATCGACCTGGGCGCCAACGAGCACCAGATCGACTTCCCGGTCATCTACGCGGTGGCGCGGGAGGGCCGCGCCGCGCACACGGTGGCCGACGCGCTCCAGGCCGAGACGCTGAAGCCGCTCTTCGACGCCATCCTCGACCACATCCCGCCCCCGCCCCGCCCCGAGCGCGAGGCGCTCCAGATGCTGGTCGACAACCTCGACTACGACGACTACGTGGGCCGCCTCGCCATCGGCCGCATCGCCTCGGGCGTGGCGCACGAGGGCGACCCCATCGCCGTCCTGCGCGAGGAGGGCAAGGTCGTCAACGCCAAGATCGTCCGGCTCTACGCCTACGACGGCCTGAAGCGCGTCGAGGTGAAGGACGCCGGTCCGGGCGAGATCGTCTGCATCGCCGGGGCCGAGGAGATCGGCATCGGCGACACGCTCAGCGACCCGAGCTTCCCGGTGGCGCTCCCCCGCATCAGCGTCGAGGAGCCCACCATGTCGATGATCTTCAAGGTCAACGACGGGCCCTTCGCCGGCAAGGAGGGCAAGTACGTCACGAGCCGCAACATCCGCGAGCGGCTGTACCGCGAGGCGTACAAGAACGTCTCCATCCGGGTCGAGGACACCGACGCGCCCGACGCGTTCAAGGTGGTCGGCCGCGGCGAGCTGCAGCTCGCCGTCATCGTCGAGAACATGCGGCGCGAGGGGTACGAGGTCACCGTCTCGAACCCGGAGCCCATCTTGAAGACGCTCGAGGGCGAGATCCACGAGCCGATGGAGCTCCTCGTGTGCGATGTCCCCGACGACGCGGTGGGAGCGATCACGAACAACCTCGGGCCGCGCAAGGGCCGCATGGTCGACATGCAGCCGCTCGGCTCCGGCCGCACCCGACTGCAGTTCCGGGTCCCCGCCCGCGGCCTCATCGGGTTCCGAGGCGAGTTCCTCACCCTCACCCGCGGCGAGGGCATCATGTCCTCGCAGTTCGACGGCTACGAGCCGTGGCAGGGGCGGATCGAGAAGCGCAAGTCGGGCGCCATCGTCTCCGACCGCGTCGGCGAGGTCGTCGCCTACGCGTGCTTCTACGGCCAGGAGCGCGGCGCGCTGTTCGTGAAGCCGGGCGACCCCGTCTACACCGGGATGATCGTGGGCGAGCACAGCCACGACAACGACCTCGACTTCAACATCTGCAAGGAGAAGAAGCTCACCAACATCCGCGCCGCCGGCCGCGACGACAACATCCTGCTCACGCCGCCGCGCGATATGTCGCTCGAGAAGGCGCTGGAGTGGATCGCGGAGGACGAGCTGGTCGAGGTGACGCCGCAGAGCATCCGCCTCCGCAAGAAGTTCCTCGACCCAACCACCCGCTACAAGCTCGAGCGCGACCGCAAGCGCGGGTCGACCTCGCTGTCCGTCTAGCAACCCGAGCGATGTTCGACGCCCGCGTCATCGCCTTCGCCGGGATCGCCGGCCTGGTCACCCTCACCCCGGGCGCCGACACGATGCTCGTGGTGCGCAGCGCCCTCGTCCGCGGCCGGCGCGCTGGCCTGCTCACCGTGCTGGGCGTCGGCAGCGGCCTCTTCATCCACGCGACGCTCTCGGCCCTCGGGCTCTCCGTCGTCTTGGTGCGATCCGCGCGCGCCTTCGAGATCGTGAAGCTGGCCGGCGCGCTCTACCTCGTGTTCCTCGGTGTGCAGGCGATCCGGGGCGCGGCGCGCGGCGCGCCCATCGGGGAGTCGCCCGCCGGTCCGGCAGGCGCGCACCGCGCCTACGTCGAGGGACTCCTCACGAACGTCCTCAACCCCAAGGTGGCGATCTTCTATCTCGCCTTCCTGCCGCAGTTCATCGGCCCCAGCGACCCCGTGCTGGAGAGGTCCATCCTGCTCGCGTCCATCCACTTCGTGGAGGGCCTCGTCTGGCTGTCGCTCGTGACGCTCTTCGTCGCACGGCTGCGGACGGTGCTGGCTCAGCCGCGCGTGCGGCGCGCGCTCGAGTCCTTCAGCGGGCTCGTCTTCATCGCCTTCGGCGTGAAGCTGGCGATCAGCAGGCGCTAGCGCGGCGACGAGGGGACCGACTCGCGCAGCCCGACCGCGAGCTGCAGAGCGTCGCTCTGGCCGCGCGCGAGCTCCAGCACACGCTCCGCCTCGGCGAGCGCCTCGGCCGGCCGGCCCAGCGCGGCGAGCGCCCGCGCGTGGAGGAGCCGCGCGCGCCACCGGCCCGGCTCGGCCGCCACCGCTCGGGCGAGGAGCGGCTCGGCCTCGCCCGCCCGCTGCGTCGCGATCGCGAGGAGCCCGGCGTTCTCGAGCGTAGCGGCCAGCTCGGGCGCGAGCGCGAGCGCCCGCCCGAGATCGGTCCGCGCCTCCGCGACGTCGCCGAGCGCCCACGACGCCGCGGCGCGGTCGTTCCGCAGCGCCGGCTCGTCCTGCGCCGCCGCTCCCCCGGCGAGGGCGCGGTCGAGCAGCAGCCGCGCCTCCCCCGCCCTCCCCTCCCCGAGCGCCACCCGCGCGAGCGCGTGCAGGGCCGCGGCGTCCCCGGCGAAGGCGGCCAGCCGCGGCGCCAGCGGCGAGGCCGGCGCGGGATCGCAGCACCGGAGCGGAGCCACGACGCCGTCGATCACGGCCGCGGGCGCCACGTGGGGCGGAGCGGCCGCGACGAGCCGCCGCGTCCGCTCCAGCTCGGCGCGGGTGCGCACCACCGCGGGGTCGGCGGGGGCGAGGCGGAGCGCGCGCTCACGGACGGCGAGGCCGCGCGCCGGCGCACCGGTCGCGTCGAGGAGATCGGCGAGCTCGAGCAGCGCGGCCACGCCGAAGGGCAGCCGCTCCGGCGCCGACGCCAGCCGGTCGAGGGTCACGAGCGCCGCCGCCGAGCGCGCGCCGAGACCGCGCCGCAACGCCGCCAGCGCACCCTCGGCGTCGGTCGCCCCGAGCGCCGCCTGCGCCAGGCGCGCCTCCGCCCACGCGTGGAGCTCGGGCCGGCTCACCCGCGCCACCACCTCGAACGCAGCTCGGGCTTGCGTGAGGTCCCCCTCGCGCAGGTGATGCTCGCCGAGCGCGAGCCAGCCATCCGCCGCGAGCGGGCTCTCGGGATGGCGCCTCACCAGCCGGCCGAGCCAGCGCAGCGCGTCGCGCGCGAGGCCGATCCGGTCGGCGTCCAATCCGGCGACGAGGAGCGCCGCCGGGGCACGCGGGAACGAGGCGACCCCCTTCGCCTCGTCGAGCGCGCGCACGGCGAGCCGGACCGCCTCGGCGCGGCGCGCGTCGCCGCGGGGCGTCGCCAGGACGGGGGGCGGTGTCCGCGCCTCGGCGGCGCGCCAGCGGGCCAGCGCGTCACCATGGGCACGCTGCTCCTCCGCCTCCATCGCCTCCGCCTCGGCGTGGCGGGTCAGGGCGAGGTCGACGAGGATCTCCGGGCGGCGCGGGTCGTCGGGGAGCAGCTCGTCGAGGGCGCTCTCCGGGAGCGCGCCAGCGGGCGCAGGCAGCTCGGGTGGAGGCGGCGCGGGATCCTCCGCCGCGGCCCCGGCCCCCGCGAGCAGCGCCGCCACCAGCGCGCCGATCCGACCCCGCCTCCCCACGTCGCGACCTCCGAAAAAAGCGCGCCGCCCCAGCTCTCGGGACGGCGCGCGGAAAAGGCCCAGGAGGGCGAAGCCGCTAGACCTTCGGCTTCGCGCGCTGACGCTCCTCCTGCTTCTGCTTGATCCGCGGCTGGCCCTTGGCGGCCGTGTTCACGAACACGAGCCCGTCGTTGTGGCCGGGCACGGCGCCCGTGACGAGCAAGAGGTTCTTGTCCGCCTCGATGCCGGCGACGAACAGGTTCTGGATCGTCACCTGATCCGTGCCGTAGTGGCCAGGGAGGTGCTTGCCCTTCCACACCTTGCCGGGCGTCTTGCGCTGGCCGATGGCGCCGATGTGCCGGTGGTGCTCGTGAGCGGTGGAGCTGTCGCGCGCGGCGCCCTTCATGCCCCACTTCTTGAAGACGCCCTGGAAGCCGCGACCCTTGGTGATGCCCGTCACGTCGATGCGCTGGTCCGACTTGAAGACCTTGTCGACGGTGAGCACGTCACCCGCCTTGAGCTCGCCGAGGAGCTTCGCGTCCTTGACGCGGACCTCCTGCAGGTGCCGGAAGGCGCCCGTGCCGGCCTTCTTGAACACGCCCAGCTCGGGCTTCGAGAGACGATACGCGTGCTTCTCGTCGATCGGGCCGAAGCCGATCAGGACGGCGTCGTACCCGTCCTTCTCGGACGTCTTGCGGCGGACGACGGTGCAGGGACCGCACTCGAGCACGGTGACCGGGATGCAGTCACCGGCGGCGTCGAAGATCTGGGTCATGCCGACCTTCTTCGCCAGGAGACCTGTAGCCATGAGAGACCTCGCATTGGTCCGCCACGCGCCGCTGGGGCCGGGGAGGACGTGCCTTGGGGAAGGGCCGCGCCGCACGCGGCGACAGCCCGGGGAGCGCTGCTTCTAGCGGACCCCGCCTGCGCTGTCAAGAACGGAAGGCCGCGCCGGGACGGCGGATTTCACGCGTCAGGTCGGGTCGCTCCACAGGCTGGAGCCGGGGCCAGCGACGCCACCTCGGCCAGCAAGGCGTCGATGTCGAACGGCTTGGCCAGAAAGCCTCGCGCGCCGAGCGCCGCCGCCTTCTGCGGATCGCCGTCGGCGGAGATGACGACGATCGGGATTTCGTGGTCCTCGCGCCGGTGGAGCGCCTGCGCGAACGCGGGCCCGTCCATCACCGGCATCATGAGATCGAGCAGGATGAGGAGCGGCCGCTCCTCATCGACTCGCACCAGCGCCTCCCGACCGTTCCTCGCGCGAGCGACGCGGTACCCCTCTCCCTCGAGGATGTCGCACACGGCCTCCAGGATGTCGGGATCGTCGTCCACGACCAGGACGAGCGGAGACCTGCGCCGGAGAGCGACGTCGAGGCTGCTCACGGCGTTTCCGGGCCGGCCGCCGGTGCGGGCGGGACCGTGAGCAGGTACCCGTCCTCCGAGGACGTGAGCGCGCCCCCGAGCGCCTGGGCGACCTTCGTGGCCATGTAAAGCGAGAGGGCGCGCCCGGTGGGATCCGAAGGCGTGCCCTTGTTCGGGACCTCGAGAGCTCCCGGGGGCGTCGTGGCGCCCCGGAAACGCACCGCGACTCCCTCGCTCGACGGCGACACCTCGACCTGCACCGGCGTCTTGCCCTGGGATGCCGCGGCGAGCAGCGCCTCCAGTGCGCGCTCGAGCAGCCCACGATCGGCCCGGACGGCGAGCGCCTCGTCGATCGCGACCGTGGCCGTCACCCCGTTCTTCCCCGCCAGCAGCTCCACCATCTCCCGGAGGCGAACGGGCTCGACCTTGAAAGGAATACCGTCCACGTCGAGGCGCTCGGAGAGGAAGTGGTCCTCGACCAGGAGGCGGAGCCGCTGCAAGGCCCTCAAGCACATGTTCGACAGCTTCTCGCCGCGAGCTCCGGCGCGATCTTCAGGCGCGAGGCGGGCGAGCAGCTCGGCGCTCCACAGGGCGGTCGAGAGCGGGTTTCGCAACTCGTGCGCGACGAATCCCAAAAAACCGCCGCGAGTTGCGGAGCTTGGCTCAGGTGAGGCGGCCCCGCCGCCGCGCTCGGCGCCGCGGGGTTGCTGCCGGTCGGACACGGTGATCACCCGGTGGTGATGTCAGGAGGGCGATTGAGCCACGAACGCCCGGGGCAGACAACGAAAACCGGCCGCAGGCCCCAAACTCTCAAGGCTGTTCATGTCGATAGTCCGGCGCAAGCCCCCCATTGAAAAAATTACTGGCAAAAAACCCAAGGGGGACGCTGCTGCCACCGAACAGACTGTAAGGGTTCCTGTCCCGGTGAGGTCGAATCGGGATCACGGCAGCGCCAAGGTAGCGGAATCTCGATCGTACGCACCTCGACCCATGTTGGCACCTCGGTTGCTACGCAGACCCAGGTCAGCGTCGTACCCGCCAGCGACATGGAGGCGAGATGAAGAGAGACACCCTTCCCACCGCGGCCAGCTCCCTCGAGCTCTACCTGTCGGAGATCAATCAGTTCCCGCTCCTGACGGTGGAGGAAGAGCAGAACCTGGCGCGGCTGTACCGGCGAAAGGGTGACACCCGCGCCGCCCACCGCCTCGTGACGGCCAACCTCCGCTTCGTGGTGAAGGTCGCCTACGAGTACCGGTCGTACGGCTTCAAGATGGCCGACCTCATCCAGGAGGGGAACATCGGCCTCATGAAGGCGGTGCAGAAGTTCGATCCGGACAAGGGCATCCGCCTCATCTCCTACGCCGTGTGGTGGATCCGCGCCTACATCCAGAACTACATCCTGAAGTCCTGGTCGCTGGTGAAGCTCGGCACCACGCAGGCCCAGCGCAAGCTCTTCTTCTCGCTCGCGCGCACGAAGCGCGAGCTCGACAAGATGAGCGCCGAGCACGGCTTCGATTCCGACGGCGAGAACGCCGCGAAGATCGCGAAGAAGCTGAAGGTGAAGCCGGGCGAGGTCGAGGAGATGACGCAGCGGATGGAGGGGCGCGACCTCTCCCTCGACGCGCCCATGGGCGACGACGGCGGCTACTCTCACGTCGACTTCGTCGTCGGCTCCGCGCCGACGCAGGACCACGAGCTCTCCTCGGCGCAGGAGCAGACGATGGTCCAGTCGCGCATCGGCGAGGCGCTCGCGCGCCTCGACCAGCGCGAGCGCTACATCATCGAGCAGCGCGTCATGAGCGATCGGCCGATGACGCTCAAGGAGCTCGGCGAGCACTTCGGCTTCAGCCGCGAGCGCGCTCGCCAGCTCGAGATCCGCGCCAAGGAGAAGCTGAAGCAGGAGCTGCACGCGCTCGCGGTCGAGATCGACTGGCCGACGGACGGCACCCCGATCGACATCGACGACCGCGCCATGGCCTGAACGGAACTTCGGATAGGGTCGCCGTCCGGCGACCTGCTGCGTGCGACGCCCGCCGTCTCCCCCGGTGGGCGTCGCTTTTTGTCTGCGGTCCGAGGAGGCGGGCACCCGCCGTTCGGGTCGCATTCGTCCTGGGGGCGACGTCCGGTGCTACCCTCGTCCGCCGGGCGCGCCGGAGCGAGCGCCTTCACTCGCGGAGGTTCCACTCATGGCCGAGAAACGCGTCGGTGTCGTGCTGGCGGGCTGCGGTTTCCTCGATGGCAGCGAGATCCAGGAGGCCGTCGCGACGCTCCTCGCCCTCGATCGGCGCCGGGCGAGCGTCGTCGCGATGGCGCCGGGCGTCCCGCAGATGCACGTGATCGATCACGTCCGGAAGGAGCCGGAGGCGGGCGAGCGCCGCGTGCTCGCCGAGTCGGCGCGCATCGTGCGCGGCGACATCCGCGACCTCGCGGCGGTGGGCGCGCGCGACCTCGACGCGCTCCTGGTGCCGGGCGGCTTCGGCGTCGCGAAGAACCTGTGCTCCTACGCGACAGAGGGGCGCTCGATGCGGGTGAACCCGGACGTCGAGCGGCTCGTGCTCGAGATGCGCTCCGCGCGCAAGCCGATGGGCTTCATCTGCATCGCGCCGGTGATCGCGGCCAGGATCTTCGGCCGCGAGGGCGTGAGGGTCACCCTCGGCGATGACCCGGCGGTCGCGGCCGACGTGGAGTCGTTCGGCGCGAAGCATGTCGCGTGCAAGGTGGAGGACGTCTGCGTCGACGAGCGACTCAGGATCGCGTCCACGCCGGCCTACATGCTGGGGCCGAGCGTCGCCCCGGTGTCGGCGGGGATCGACAAGCTCGTCTCGGCCGTGCTCGAGATGGCCTGACCCGCGGATCCCCGGCGATCCCCGAGCCCGGCCGCCCGGACACCGCGACTATTTTGGGGTGCGGCAATTGACCACGGTCAATTTTGCCGGGGTGGTAACTTTGCGACCACCCACCCCGTTGGCCCCGCGATCCGCGCGTCAACGCGAATCGGTTTGCGATCACGCCTCAACCACTGCTGGTTCGGGCGTGACCAGCCGAAGGGCCGTGCAATCCCTCGTCGGCGTCTTCAATGCGGCGAAATGCCGCGCGTAGACTCACGTCCGTCGCCGCCGCCGCGCTAGCCAGGCCGCACCGAGGCGAGGCGGATGCCGTGCGTTCATCGTCGATCCTTCTCGCGGCGACCCGATGCGAGCGCGGGTGTGAACCTGCCACGAGGGATACGCGATGAGCGAGAACGAGTCGGATCTCACGCTGCCGGAGCGCCTGGAGGACTTGAGCCTGCCGAGCGCGACCGCGCCGCTGGTGTCGCGCGCGTGGACCGCGGTGACGAAGCTGGAAGCGGAGGACTTCCTGATCGGATTCCTCCTCGTGCCGATCGCGATCGCCGCGGGAGGGATGCTGGCGATGACGCTGCTGCTCACCGTGACGATCTTCGCCCCGGTGCTGGCGGCATGGCTGCTCTGGCTCGCGTTCCGCCCGGCCGCCCGGAACCGGCGGCCATCTCCGGTGCGCCGGTCGACGGCGTAGCCGCGCCGCACGCGCGGCGTGGCCGACCCGGGGCCGTGAAGGAATCCGACTCGGCGACGGGAGGGATTTCTCTGCGGGCCCTCAGGCCATGCCGTGCTTTTTCAGGCGATACCCGAGCGTGTCGCGGCTGATGCCGAGCAGGCGAGCCGCCTTCGACTGGTTGCCGTTGGCGCGCTCCATCGCCTCGGTGATGAGCTTCTTTTCGACGTCCTCGAGCACGATGCCCTGCTCCGCCACCTGAGGGACGAGCTTCTCCTGCTTCTTCTGTGGCGGCAGCTTGCGCAGCTCCGGCGGCAGGTGCTCGGGCCGGATCTCGTCGGCGCTGGCGTGGAGGATGAACGCGCGCTCGATGACGTTGCGCAGCTCGCGCACGTTGCCCGGCCAGTGGTAGCCGGCGAGCACGTCGAGCGCCGCCGGAGAGACGCCCTTCACCTCGCGCTTCATCTCCTGGTCGAACCTGGCGATGAAGTGCGCCGCCAGGATCGGGATGTCCTCGACGTGCTCCCGGAGCGACGGCATCAGGATCCGGACCACGTTGAGGCGGAAGAAGAGGTCCGCCCGGAAGCGACCCTCCGCGACCCGCTCCTCGAGGTTCACGTTCGTGGCCGCGAGCACGCGCACGTCGGCGCGCAGCTCCTGGACGCCGCCGACCCGGCGGAACGTCTTGTTCTCGAGGAGCCGCAGGAGCTTGGCCTGGCCTCCCGGCGGGAGATCGCCGATCTCGTCCAGCATCACCGAGCCGCCCTCGGCGCTCTCGAAGAGGCCGCGCTTCTGCGTGTGCGCGTCGGTGAACGCGCCGCGCTCGTGGCCGAAGAGCTCGCTCTCCAGCAGGTGCTCGGGGAGGGCCGCGCAGTTCACCTGCATGAACGGCTTCTCCGCGCGGGCGCTCTCGAAGTGGACGGCGCGCGCCACCACCTCCTTGCCGGCGCCGCTCTCGCCCTCGATCAGGACCGTCGTGGCGTCGGAGGCGGCGAGCCGCGAGACCATGCTGCGGATCGACTCCATCGCCGCGGAGCGCCCGACCAGCGCGCCGAGCGAAGCCGCCCCGCCCTTGCGCTCCGAGGTGAGCGCCGCGATCTGGCGGCGCGTGCGCGCGGTCTGGAGCGCGCGCTGCACGGCCGCGTCGAGCGACTGGAACGGGAACGGCTTCACGAGGAAGTCGATCGCGCCGTGCTTCATCGCCTCGACGGCGATGTCGACGGTGGAGTGCGCCGACATCATGAGGACGGTGACTTCGGGGTGGAGCGAGAGCGCCCGCTGGAGCGTGGTGAGCCCGTCGATCCCGGGCAGGCGCACGTCCAGCAGCATGAGGTCGGGCGCGTTGGCCGCGACCAGGTCGAGGGCCTGCTCGCCGGATTCGGCCGCGAGCACCTCGTAGCCGTCCCGCTGCAGCCGCTCGCCCACCGACCACCGGATGAGCTTCTCGTCGTCGACCACGAGGATCCGGGCCGTGTTCGTCGTCATGCCGCGTGCTCCGAGGTGCGATCCGGCGCCGCCGGATTCGCGCATTGCAGGGTGACCGCGAAGATCGTCCCGCCCGTGGGGGGGCAGCGGTAACCGATGTGACCGCCGTGCTCGGCGACGATGCGCGCCGAGATGGCGAGGCCGAGGCCGGTCCCCTCACGCTTCGTGGTGAAGAACGGCTTGAAGATGTGGGCGCGGACGTCGACGGGGATGCCGGGGCCGTCGTCCTCGATCTCGACGGTCACCCGCCCTTCCACCTCGAAGGTCCGCAGCCGGAGCTTCCCCTTCCCATCCATGGCCTGGCAGGCGTTGAGGCAGATGTTGAGGAAGACCTGCTCGAGCTGGTTCGGGTCGGCCAGCACCGGGGGCAGCTCCGAGCCGAGCTCGAGCGTGATGCCGACCGACGCGGCGCGTCGCTGCTGCCGGACGAGGAAGAGCACCTTCTCGAGCGTGGCGTTCACGTCCGTCGTGCGCAGGCGCGCCTTGGGCGGCCGCGCGAAGCTGAGGAGGCTCTCCATCGTGTTGCCGAGCCGCGCCACCTGGTGGCGCATCTCGGTCACGACCTCCGCCTGGCGCGGCGAGGAGGCGAGATCCTCCGCGAGCAGCTCGAGGGCGCCGGAGAGCCCGGCGAGCGGGTTCTTGATCTCGTGGGCGAGGCCGGTCGCGAGCTCGCCCACCGCGGCGAAGCGGTCGGCGCGCACCATCCGCTCGCGGTAGAAAGCCTCGAGCTCGTTCTGGCTTCGCCGCAGCGCGTTGAGCATGGCATCGAAGCCGCGCGCCGCGACGCCGAGCTCGTCGGCCCGCCCCTCGTCGGCGCGCACCGAGAGATCGCCCGACTCCGCCCGCTTCATCGACGCGACGAGCCGTCTCAGCGGCGCGACCGCCTCCCGGCCGACGAGCCACCACGCGATCGCCATCAGGCAGACGAACGCGATGGCCGCGGAGGTCACGAGGGTGTGGGCGAGGCGCGTCTGCTGCGTCTGGATCGCCTTTCGGTTGAAGCGCAGGTCGAGCCACCCGTTGAAGCGCTGCGCCACGCCGTGGCACGACGCGCAGCCGGGCGCGTTCGGGATGGGCTGCAGGACGGCGTACTGCCCCTTGTTGCCGCCGGGGGCGTTCACGACGGTCGGCGTCCCGAAGCGCCCCAGATTTCCCCAGGGCCGCGTGCCGATCATCTCCTGACGCGACGAGCTATGGACCTCGCCGTTGGGCCGGATGAGGCTGATCGACTCGATGTCGGTGCGGTGCGACATGACGAGCGCCAGCACCTCCGGGAGCTGGTCCGGCTTCCCGTGCAGCATGGTGTCGTTGACGCCGTTCACCACCATGCCGGCGAAGATCTCGGACTTCTCGTGCAGGCCGCGCTCCATGTCGGACGCGTAGAACTCGACCGCGGACACCACCATCAGGGCGAGCGTCGCGGCGAAGAGAAGCGCGGTGGGCAGGAGGATGCGCGCGCGGACGCTCCGGTCGGCGCGCCGCCACACCTCGACGATGTGTCCCGTCAGATTTGCCATGGGCGATCACACCCAGCCGTTCGCAAGGAACGGACCAGATCTGCGCAAATTCCCCCATGACCGGGGCATTACGCCAAGGAACTGAAATTCGACCACAACTCCACGGTGGGTCAAGCGCGTCAAATTCCACACATCAGCGACACGCCACGAGGAAGTTGCGCCGTGTCACCCAGGGTCTTCGCGCTCGCGCAATGATTGCGCGTCAACGTGAGAGCAAACCTCACCGCGCCAGGGGCGGCGCGCCGTCGACGGGCAGGCCGAAGATCTCGACCGCAGCCGCCATGAGCTGCTCGCCGCCGACCCCGTCCACGCCGGCGCGGCGCAGGCGCGTGCTGGGGGCGTGCAGCAGCTTCGAGACGACGGCGTTCGCCATCGCGTCGAGGCGGCGCTCGATCTCGGGATCGGCGCCGAGCCGCTTCACGGTCCGGTCGACCTCCTCGCGGGCGATGGCGGCCGCGTGCTGGCGCATGGCCTGGATGATGGGGGCCGCCTTCCGCTCGGCCTGATCGCGCCGAAAGCGCGCCAGCTCCTCCTCGATGATCCGCTCGGCGTCGGCGACGGCCAGCGTCCGATCCGCCAGCGCGCGCTCGGTGAGCCGCGCCAGGTCGTCGACGTCGCACAGCCATACCCCGTCGAGCGCGCCAGCCTCGGCCGGGATGGCACGCGGCACCGCCAGATCGACCATGACGAGGTCGCGGCGGCGCCGCGCCTTCATGGTCCCGGCGAGCGCAGCCGGGGCGAAGGCGGGCGGCACGGCTGGGGCCGCCGACACCACCACGTCGGCCCGGAGCAGCTCGTCCTCGAGCGCGTCCATCGGCCGCGCCGTCCCGCCCACCTCGGCGGCCAGCGCCTCGGCGTGGGCCAGCGTGCGGTTCACGACCACCACGTCACAGCCCTGCTCGCGGAGGTGCTGCGCGGAGAGCCTGGCCATCTCGCCGGCGCCGAGGACGAGCACGCGCCGGTCGTTCACGGTCCCGAGCACCTTCTCCGCGAGGGTCGCGGCGGCGTTGCCCCACGACACCCCGGCGCGGCCGATGGCCGTGTCGGTGCGGACCCGCTTCGCGACCTCGAAGACGCGGTGCAGCGCGGCGTTCAGCTCGCGCCCGGCGACACCCGCCTCGAGGGCGCGCGCGTGCGCCTCCTTGACCTGCCCCAGGATCTGCGGCTCGCCCAGCACGGCCGACTCGAGGCTGCAGGCGACCCGCAGCATGTGGCGCAGCGCGTCGTCCCCGTGCAGCTCGAAGAACGGGATCTCGGCGCCGGCGCGCTCCGAGAGCGCCCGCCGCAGCGCGACGCCGGCGGCAGCGGGGCAGCGGGTCGCGGCGTAGACCTCGATGCGATAGCACGTCGAGAGGAGGACGATCCCGTCCACGCCGCCGAGCGCGGCGTAGCCCTGGATCACGTTCGCCATCTCCTCGGCCCTGACCGAGAGGCGCTCACGGTCGGCTACGGTCGCACCCTTCTGGTTGAGGCCCACGGCGATGAGCACGTGTGCGCTCCTTTCCCGGCATATGCGGAACGGAGCAGCGTCCTGAGCAATCAGCATGCCTGGTCGGGAGCAATGGTTTCAGTGACTTACAGAAACCGACCCGCAAACCTTGCGCTCGCTGCGCGGGCGTGTCCCAAGCAAGCGAAAGCGCTGCGGGCTGCTCGCACACCCGGGGGATGTGGGGGGCCGGGTCCGGGAGGGCCCAGGCGGAAGCACCCCACCAGATGCGGGAGTCTCGATCGCCTCCGGTCGAGGCCGTTCAGTTGATCCTGATGACGCCCAGCTTCAGGGCGAGCCGGACGAGCTCGGTCCGGTTGTGGAGATCGAGCTTCTGCATCACGTGCTCGCGGTGCGACATGGCAGTCTTCACGCTGATGCCGAGGTCGTCGGCGACCTCCTTGTTGCTGCGCCCCTCGGCCACGAGGCGGAACACCTGCTTCTCTCGATCCGTGAGCGCCTCGTAGGGATCGCCCCCTGCGCGCTGCGGGTCGCGCTCCTCCATGGCGGCGCGTGCCACCTCGGGATCGAGCACGAGGCCACCCCTCTGCACCGCGCGGATGGCGCCGACGAGCTCGCTTCCGGCCGACTTCTTCAACACGTACCCCGCGACGCCGGCCCTGAGGAGCCGCCGGACGTACTCGCGATCCTCGTACTGGGAGAGGATGAGCACCTTGGCCCGCATCCCCTCCTTGCGGATCTCGATCGCCGCCTCGATGCCGCCCAGGCCCGGCATGGCGATGTCCATCAGCACGACGTCGGGGTCGAGCTTCTTGCAGGCGTCGATCGCCTCGCGACCGTCCGAGGCCTGTCCGACGACCTCGATGTCTTCGGTCGCGGCAAGCAGGGCGCGCACGCCCTCGCGCAGGATGGCGTGGTCGTCGGCGATGAGGACGCGGATCTTGCTCACGGGAGGACCGAGCTTAGCCCCGGCGCTCGCCCGGTGCCAGCGGGCTCACCTTCCGGATCGGGCCCGTCGGCCGGGAGCGGAACCCGGATCTCGAGCCGGGTCCCCTGCCCCGGCGATGAGTCGAGGATGGCCTTGCCCCCCAGGAGCTCCGCCCGCTCCCGGATCCCCATGAGCCCATAGTGCGGCCGATCCTGAGGCATCACCGCCGGATCGAACCCGCGCCCGTCGTCCTCGATCTCGATGCGCAGCTCCCGGCCCTCCGGCGCCAGCTGGATGAGCACCGACTCGGCCTGCGCGTGGCGGGCGATGTTGTTCATCGCCTCCTGCGCGATCCGGAAGAGCGCGATCTCGAACTCGGGCGGGAGGCGTCGCTCGAGCTCGCTGATCTCGCACCTCACGGCGATGCCGCGCGTCGCGAGATAACGCTCGGCGTACCACCGGATGGCCGAGAAGAGCCCGAGGTCGTCGAGCACCGCCGGGCGCAGGTCCAGGATGAGCCGGTGCACCTCCTCGAGCGTGCGCACCGCCAGCGCCTTCACCTCGTCGAGGCGAGGCGTCGGCCCACCGGCGCGGAGGGCGGTGGAGGCGCTCTCGAGGCCCATCGCCAGCACCGCCAGGCTCTGGGTGGTGTCGTCGTGCAGCTCGCGCGCGATGCGCTTGCGCTCGTCCTCCTGGGCCGTGATGACGGTGCGCAGCAGGCGCTGCCGCTCGGCGTTCCGCTGGCGCAGCCGCTCGTTGGCCTGCGCCAGCTCGGCGGTCCGATCCGCCACGCGCTTCTCGAGCAGCTCGTTCGCGCGCGCCACGTGCGCGATGAGGTCTCGCAGCGACGAGCGCATCCGCTCCACGGAGCGGCCGAGGCGGCCGAGCTCGTCTTCGCCGAGCTCCGGGATGGGCTCGTCCATGCCGCCCGCGGCGATGCGCTCGGCCGCCGCGGTCAGCACGGCCACCGGCCGGGTCACGCTGCGAGCCGCGCCCCAGGCGAACGCGCCCGCGACCAGCAGCAGCCCGCCGGCGAAGACCGGGAACGTGGTGGGCAGCGCGCCCGAGGTGGCGAGCGCCGCGTCCTCGGGCACGACCACCTGCACTCCCCACGGCGCCGCGCCGAGCGGCGCGAACGCCGTCACGGAACGCTCGCCGCCGGAGTGGCACGCCCGGCACCGGGTCCCCTGCCCTTCGTGCTCGGCCACGAGCCGGCCGATGCGGGCGCGGCACTCGGCCGGCCGGTGGAACCGATCGCGATCGGTGCTCGCCAGCACCATGCCGTTGCCGTCGACGAGGTCGGCGTGCCCGCCCTTCCCGCGCAGGGTGTGGCGCAGCACGCGCGCGCGGATGGGCGCCGCCACGTCGAGAACACCGCCGACGACCCCCACCGGCCGCCCGCGCCAGTCCATCACCGAGACGAGGCCGAAGCAGTGCCCCTCTCCGCGCACTCCGAGCAGCGGCGTGATGCGGGGCTTGCCGTCGCGCAGGATCTGCTGCACGTCCTGGAGCTCCGCCGGCGGGGCCGCGGAGTGGCCACCGCGCGGCTCCTCGGCGATCAGCTCTCCGCGCGCGTCGAGGAGGAACAGTCCCCCCCTGAACTGCGCGTGCAGGTAGGTCGTGCGCAGGAGCGCCCGCGAGCTCTCGATCTTTTCGGGGTCGAGGCCGAGCTGCGGAGAGGAGGCGAGTCGCTGGAGGACCTCCAGGTCCGCGGTGATCTCCTCGTCGATGTGCTCGGCGACCGCCGCGGCCGCATGTTGCCGCGCCGCCACCATCTCCTCGTCGAGCTCGCGCAGCCGCGACCAGCTCGCCCCCGCCACCAGCGCCGCAGGGGCGAGCACGCCGACCGAGACGAGCAGGTAGACTCGGAAGCGCAGGCCCTGCCGCCCGAGGGGGAGCGTGCTCGGACTGCGCCCTTCGCCGCCGAACGGCCACCAGCCGCGGAACGGCTTCATGGCGCCTCCCGGGCGCTGCGCGCCATGCGCAGCAGCTCGTCCACGGTACCGCGCGAGCGCAGCAGGAGGCTACGCCCGCCCTGCTCCCAGGCCAGCTGCCATCGTACCTCGCCGTCCTCCACCACCCGCGACAGCCGCCCCTGGGCCGGCCCGACCGCCACCGGCGATCCGTCCAGCTCCTGCGCCTGCGGCAGGATGCGGTCCGGGAGCGCGCCGCGGCCGAGGGTCTGGGCGATCAGCAGGGCCGGGGCGCCGGCGCGGGCGTCCACCCACAAGCTGACCGCGCCCGGCGGGCCGGCGACGTAGCGGATGCGCTGCGGCGGCCAGGCGAGCCGCGCCGGGAAATAGGCCGGGAGCACGAGCCGGGTCCGGAGCCGCCGCTCGACCTCGTCCACCGTCCGCGCGCGCCGCACGTCGCGGGCATCGCCGACGATCCAGGCGGGGACGGCATCCAGCGTGGCCAGCGCGACCGCCGCCGCGGCCATGACCGCGCCGAGCGCGGCCGCGGCGCGGAAGGCCTCGCGCAGGCGCCCCGGAGCGCGAGCTGGTGAGCGATCCGTCATGCGACGAGGAAGGTGAGCCCGGCCAGGGCCGCTGCGGTGGCCGCCAGGTGGGCCGAGCGGAACTCGAGGCCGGGCGGCGCCGCCGGCTCGAGCAGCCGCCGGCATCGGGCCTCGACATCGTGCGAGCGGACGCGCCGCAGCGGCTCGGAGAGCGTCGCCGCGAAGGGCAGCGAGCTGCGGACCGGCGCCGTGGCGCCGAGGCCGGCCCGGTGCAGCTTGAGCAGCGCGCTCGCGAGGGCCAGCCGATCGCCCCCGGCGCGCTCGTCCGCGAGCCACTCGGCGTCGCGCGCCAGCGCGCGTGCCGAGATCTGCGCCACGGGGTTGAAGAACAGGACCGCGCGAGCGGCCATCGCGATCCAGGACATCGCGGGATCGTGGCGCTCGAGGTGCGCCAGCTCGTGGCGGAGCGCGGCGCGGAGCTCCTCCGGGTCGAGCAGGCCGAGCGCACCCTGCGACACGACCAGCACTGGCGCTCTCAGGCCGGAGCAGAACAGCGCCGGGCCACGCGCCGCGACGAAGTGGAGCCGCGGCCGGCGGGCGCGGGGCGAGCGCAGCGATCCCGCCGTCCCCTCGAGGGCGTCCGCCAGGGCCGCCTCGAGCGCGGGCGGGGGCGGAGCCGCGGGCGGCAGCGCTCGCCGGCGGCGCGGCACGAGCGGCAGCGCGTCCATCGCGA
>Ga0182039_10000421_pt1 | contig 21652 bp, 18 predicted proteins | sample sta12Can44000111_FD_125975 | JGI IMG/M metagenome (GOLD analysis project Ga0182039, IMG submission 125975) | Lab enrichment of tropical soil microbial communities from Luquillo Experimental Forest, Puerto Rico - statanox.12C.anox.44.000.111 | ecosystem: Environmental > Terrestrial > Soil >...
CGCGCCGCGTCGAGCCGGCCCTGCTCGGCCTCGAGCTGGGCGTCCGCCAGCGCCTGGAGGGCGCCGATGCGACCGAAGGCGAAGACCTCCTGGCGCACGCCCAGGGCCGCCAGGGTCGACGGCTCGGGGGTCCAGGAGCTCGTGCCGGTGCGCGTCGCGCCGATGCGCGGGAGGTCGACGCCCGGTGCGCCGAGGTACGCGGCGGTGCTGTTGTTGGCCGTCGCGGCGAAGCCCTCGGCGGCGATGGCGACCCGCGGCAGGTAGAGCGCGCCGGGCACGCGCGCGTCGGCCCGGACCGCCGAGAGCCGCGCCCGTGCCGCGAGGAGGCTCGGCTGGTGAGCGCGGCTGTACTCGAGCGCCTCCTGCAGGGACATCGCGCGAGGCGCGGGAAGGCGCGGAGCGGGCCCCCCGGTGGGGACCGGAGCGGCGCCGTCGGGCTGGGCCGGGGCGAGCGTGATGCCGGCCGCGGACCCGTGTGCGCGATCCCCCCCAGCCGCTGGTTGGACGGCCATGAGGGTGATCGCCAGCAAGATCGCGTGCACGGGCGGCCACGTTAGCAGCGGGCGTGCCGGGCCGGAATTCGGGCTGTTCGGGGGCTCGCAGTTCCCTTGGGGCGGATTTTTTCCTGGGCGAACACGGAAAATCTCCGCTACCGATCGGCTCGGGTCGAAGCTCCCTGGCCTCAGAGAGGGCTGTTCGGCCATTGGAGCGCCGTTTGCTTTGGGATCTGCCCGTGCGTGTCAGAGCCGGACAAGGCGTCGTCGCGATCGGGGCCTGGATGGCCATCTCGGTCTTCGCCGTGACGGCGCTCGCCTACTGGGATGAGCAGCGAGAATCCGCGGCCGCGCTGGACGATTTCGCCCAGGAACAGGCCACGCTCGCGGCGAGTGTCGCCTCCGGGCTCGCGAGTCGGCTCGCCACGGAGCCCGACGCGCCCGTCCAAAACCTGCTCGCGGGGGCGCGGCGCCTCGAGCGGCCCAACGCGCTCGTCGTGCTCGTCGCGCCGCCGGCCGGCGGCCTCGTGGCCAGCGACGGCCGCCCGGTGGAGGCGCCCGCGCTCGCGGAGGCGATCCGCGCCGGGAGGTCCACCGTTCGACTCTCGCGCAGCGCCGCCGCGCCGCTCGGACTTCCCGAGCGGACCGCACTCGCCGGGATCTCGCACGCGGAGGCTCGCGATGGATCGTGGGGCGTCGCGGTCGTGGCGAGCGCCGAGCGCGAGCGCGACCGCGAGCGCTGGGCGCGCGCCCGCCTCGTCCTCGCCGCGCTCGTCGCCGCTGGCCTCGTGGTCGGCTTCGGCGGTTACGCCCTGCGCCGCCAGCGCGCGAAGCTGGAGCTCGAGCGCGAGCTGGCCGTGGCGGAGGTGGAGCGGGAACGGGACGCCCGGCTCGCCCGGCTCTCTCGCGCCGCCACCATGCTGACGCTCGCCTCCGGTGTCGCCCACGAGATCTCGACGCCGCTCGGCGTCATCTCCGGCCGTGCCGAGCAGCTCCTGGAGCGCGCCGGCGAGGACGAGCGCGCGCGCCGCGCGGCGCAGGCCATCCTGGAGCAGGCGCAGCGGGTCAAGGACGTGATCCAGGGACTCCTCGACCTGGCGCGGGGCGGCGGGCCGGCGCTGCAGGAGGTGGCGCCGCGCTCGGTGGTGGACGCGGCGGTGGCGCTGGTGGCGCACCGCTTCGAGAAGGCCGGCGTCCGGCTCGCCGCGCGCGTGCCGGACGACCTCGCCCCGGTCCGCTGCGATCCGACGCTGCTCGAGCACGCGCTGGTGAACCTGCTCCTCAACGCCTGCGACGCCTGCGCGCGCGGGGGCGCGGTGGAGGTCACCGCGGCGCTCGAGCGCGGCAGCCTCACCTTCGCCGTGGAGGACGACGGGGAGGGGATCGCCCAGGTGAACGCGGCGCGTGCCGCCGAGCCGTTCTTCACCACCAAACCCCGCGGGCGCGGCACCGGCCTGGGCCTGGCGGTGGTGAGCGAGATCGCCAAGTGTCACCGCGGCTCGTTCTCGATCGAGCCGGGCAGCCCCCGCGGCACGCGGGCCCGCATCAGGCTGCCGGTGGCGGAGGGAGCGCCGTGACCACGACCGCGCCGAGAGTCCTCGTCGTCGACGATCGCCTGGAGATGGCGGAGACGCTCGCCGACGGCCTGGCCGAGCGCGGGTTCGACCCGGTCGCGCTGGCGTCGGCGCACGAGGCCGTGGCGCGGCTCGAGTCGGAGCGGGTCGACGCCGTCGTCACCGACCTGCGCATGCCCGACATGGACGGCCTCGAGCTGCTGGCCGTCTCGCGCCGCCTCGATCCGGCGCGTCCGGTCATCGTCATGACCGCCTACGGCGCCATCGACACCGCCATCGAGTCCATCCGGCGCGGCGCCTACCACTACCTGACGAAGCCGTTCCGGCAGGAAGAGCTCGTCATCTTCCTCGGGCGCGCGCTCGACGAGTCGCGAGTGCGGCGCGAGGCGGCCGCGCTCCGCGCCACGCTGCAGGAGCGCTTCTCGCCGGCCGGCTTCGTGGCGCGCAGCGCCGCCCTGCGCGCCGCGCTCGACGTGGTCGAGCGCATCGCGCCGACCGACGTCCCCGTCCTGCTCACCGGCGAGACCGGCACCGGCAAGGGGCTCATCGCGCGCACGCTGCACGCCCTGAGCCCGCGATCCGGGGCGAGGTTCGTGACGGTCAACTGCGCCGCGCTCCCCGAGGCGCTGCTCGAGAGCGAGCTCTTCGGGCACGTGAAGGGCGCCTTCACCGGCGCGACGCAGGACCGCCCCGGCCTCTTCGCCGAGGCCGAGGGGGGGACGCTGCTCCTCGACGAGATCGGCGAGATGCCGGTCGCGCTCCAGGCGAAGCTCCTCCACGTACTGGAGAGCGGGGCGGTGCGCGCCGTCGGCGCCTCGAGAGAGCGCCACGTCGACGTGCGGATCGTGGCCGCCACTCACCGCGACCTACGACGGCGGGTGCGCGAGGGCACGTTCCGCGAGGACCTCCTCTACCGGCTCGACGTCGTCCCGGTGAACCTGCCGCCCCTGCGGGAGCGCCAGGAGGACATCCCGCCGCTCGTCGATCGCTTCCTCGCCGCGGCACGGGCGCGCTACCCGACCGCCGTGGTCGAGCGCTTCTCGCCCGAGGCGCTCGGGCGCCTCCTCGAGCACGGCTGGCCGGGGAACGTGCGCGAGCTGGCGCACGTGGTGGAACGGACGGTGCTGCTCTGCCGTCGCCCCGAGGTCTCCGCCGCCGACCTGCCGCCGCTCGAGGACGACCGCGGGCGCCCAGCCGGCCCGTTAGGCGACGCGGCCGACGCCGTCCTGCCCGTCCGTGAGCTGCAGCGGCGTTACGCGCGCTGGGCGCTCGGGCGCTGCGGCGGACAGCGTGGGCGCACCGCCGAGCGGCTCGGGATCGATCCGAAAACGCTCGCCAAGTGGCTCGACGAAGCGACCGAGGGCGATCCGTCCGGCGGCGAGACGGCCGCCTAGGGGAGTTCCCTCACCGCCGCAGCTTCACCACCGTGGTCGCGTCGCCCCCCTCGTGCCGGTCGCCCGGCCGGAAGTCGGCGACGTATGGGGACGCGGCGAGGTGATCGCGCAGCGCCTGCTTCAGCGCGCCGGTCCCGTGGCCGTGCAGGATGGCCGCCTCCGGCGCGCCCTCCGAGTACAGGCGGTCGAGGAACCGGTCCACCTCCCGGATCAGCTCCTCGACCCGCAGCCCGCGCGCGTCGAGCCGCCGGTCGGGCATCACGACCGCCGCCGGGCGCGCCTCCTCGGCCGCGCCGAGCTTCTCCGCTCGCGTCTTCCCGAACCCGGGCGCCGCCGGTGCCTTTCCCTTGAGGGGCAGGATATCCGCTCGCGGGCGGCGCACCTTGAGGGCCCCGGCACGCACGAGCACCTCGTCGCCGGCCACCTCGAGCACCTCCGCCTCCTGCCCGAGCGAGACGATGCGGACGCGCGAGCCCTTGCGCAGCTCGCCGCCGGGCTCGGCCTCGGCGCCGGCCCGGGCCTGGGCGTCCGCGGAACGGGCCGCCTGCGCCACCGTGGCGCGCCAGACGTCGAGCTGCTTCTGCGTCTCGGCGGCCTTGCGGATCGTGGGCGCCGCCTGCAGCTCGGCCAGCACGCGCGCCACCTCGCCGCGCGCCGCCTCGAGCTCCGCCGCCAGCGCCTCGCCCATGCGCGCCCCCGCCTCGCGCTCGGCGCGGCGCGACGCTTCCTCGCGCGCGCGTGCCCGCTCCTCGGCGCTGGCCGCGGCCGCGCGAGCCTCCTCGGCGGCGCGCCGCTCGGCGGCGAGGCGGGCGCGCTCCTCCTCCAGCGCGCGCAGCGCCTGCGTGAGGGCGCCGCCCCGGCCGGAGAGCGCCGCCCGGGCTCGCTCCACCACGCTCGCGGCGAGGCCCACGCGCTGGGCCACGTCGAGCGCGGACGAGCTGCCGGGAGAGCCGAGGTGGAGCTGATAGGTCGGGGCGAGCCGCTCCTGATCGAAGCCCACCCTCGCGTTCGCGAACCGCTCGTCCGTGAGCGCCAGCGCCTTGAGCTCCTCGAGGTGGGTCGTGACGAGCACCTGCGCCCGCCGCTCGAGCAGGTCCTCCAGGATGGCGGTGGCGAGCGCCGCGCCCTCGCGCGGGTCGGTGTCGGCCGCGATCTCGTCCACCAGGACGAGCGAGCGCGGCCCGGCCCCCTGCTCGATGTCGCGCACGCTCGTGAGGTGGGCGGTGAAGGTGGAGAGATCGCGGGCCAGGTCGCCCCGCTCGTCGATGGCGGCGCGCACCTCGCCGTAGAACGGCAGACGCGAGCCCTGGGCGGCCGGGATGGGCAGCCCGGCGCGGAGCAGGCACGCGGAGAGCCCGACGGCGGTGATGGTGACGGTCTTGCCGCCGCCGTTCGGCCCCGAGACGATGAGGGCGCGCCGGGGCGGCTCGAGCCGGACGTGGCTCGCCACCACCTTCTTGCCCTGCAGCACGAGCAGCGGGTGGCGGAGCGACAGCAGCTCGAACCCCGCGTCGGGGGCGCACACCTCCGGCGTGTGCGCGTCGAGCTCGGAGGCGAGGCGCGCCTCGGCCTCGAGGAGGTCGAGCCGTCCCAGGAGGTCGAGGTCGGCCAGGAGCTCGCCCGCGCGGCGGGACACGCCCTCCGACAGCTCGCGCAGGATGCGCGCCTCCTCCTCGGCGGCCATCGCGCTCGCGATGGTGAGCTCGTTGCCCATGTCGAGCATGGGCTCCGGCTCCACGAACAGCGTCTGGCCCGACTGCGACGCGTTGTGGACGATGCCCGGAACCTGCGAGCGAGAGCTCGCCAGGATGGGGAGCACGTAACGCTCGTCACGAATGGTGAAGTAGCGGTCGCGCAGGTGCATCTGCATCGCCTCGTCGGCGAGCAGCTCCTCCACCCTCTGCTTGAGGGCGCGGTGCAGGCCGCGCACCCGGTCGCGCAGCGCCCCGAGCTCGGGGCTGGCGCGATCCGAGACCGCGCCCGACGGCTCGATGGCGCGCTCGACCCGATCGGCCAGCCGCTCGTCACCGGAGAGCCCCTCCGCGACGGACCACAGCCGCGGGCTCTGGGCGGCGCGCGCCTCGAGGAAGCGACGGGTGCGCGCGGAGGCACGCACCAGCGCGGCGCACTCGCGCAGCGCGACCGGCTCGAGCACGCCGCCCTTCGCGGCGCGGTCGACGTGCTCCTCCGGCGCGCCGGACAACCCGAGCGGGAGCGTGAGCCGCGCCTCCGCGAGCAGGCGCGCCTCCTCGACGCACGCCAGCGCGTCGCGGACCTCCGCGGCGGAGGCGAGGAAGGAGAGCGCCTCGGCGCGGCGGCGGCCGGCCGGGAGGCGGCACCGTGCGGCGAGGGCGCAAACCACCTCGGGCCAACCGAGATGGGTGAGGCTGGGATGGTGTGAGGTGTTCACGTCGTGTCTGGGTGGTAAAGTGTGTGAGCCGAGCGCCGCTGCGGCCCCGCCGCCGCCTCGGGAGGATCGCATGACGCGGGCGACCGTGATCGTCAGCCTGTGGCTGCTCCTGACGGGCGGCATCGGCGACGCCGTCCTGATCGCCGATCGCTCACCGCTCCGGCTGCTCGGGTTCTACTTCATCATCTCCGTCCTCACCGTGCTCGCGCTGTGGACGCAGTTCCGCGAAGACGACGCGCCTCGCGCCGGGATGTCCCGGCGGAGGCGCGACCGTCTCTACCGCTACGACTAGGCGGGCCTCTCTAGGCCTGCCGTGCCGGGAAGCCGGACGGCGACAGCGCCAGCTCCGGCGCGGCCTCGGGCTCCGCCTCGAGCTCGTCCACCACCTTGCCGTCGAGCACCGCCCTGGCGCGCTCCAGGTCGAGCTCGCCCTCCCAGCGCGACACCGCCACGGACGCGACGCCGTTGCCGATGAGGTTCGTGATGGCGCGGGCCTCGGACATGAACCGGTCGACGCCCAGCAGCAGCGTGAGGCCCGCCACCGGGATGTTGCCGACCGCCGACAGCGTGGCGGCGAGGGTGATGAAGCCACCGCCGGTGACCGCGGCCGCGCCCTTCGAGGTGAGGAGCAGCACGGCCAGGATCTCGAGCTCCTGGACCATCGTGACGTGGGTGTTGGTGGCCTGCGCGATGAAGAGCGTGGCGAGCGTGAGGTAGATCGAGGTGCCGTCGAGGTTGAACGAGTAGCCCATCGGCACGACGAGCCCGACCACCGGCTTCCCGCAGCCGAGCCTCTCCATCTTCCGCATCATGAGCGGCAGCGCCGACTCGGAGGAGCTCGTCCCGAGGACGATCAGGATCTCCTCCTTGATGTAGCGGAGGAACTTGAACAGGTTGAGGCGGCACAGCAGCATCACGAGCCCGAGCATCAGGATCACGAAGAGCACGCTCGTCGTGTAGAAGGTGCCGATGAGCTTGGCGAGGCTGAGCAGCGTCTTGACGCCGTACTTGCCGACGGTGAACGCCATCGCGCCGAACGCGCCGAGGGGCGCCACGCGCATCACGATCCCGACGATCTTGAACAGCACGGCGGAGAGGCCGTCGATGAAGTGCAGGACGACCTTCGCGTAGTCGCCCTTCATGCCGGCCAGCGCCACGCCGAACAGGATCGAGAAGAAGAGGACCTGGAGGATCTCACCCTTCGCGAAGGCGTCGGCGACGTCCTTCGGGATGATGTTCATGACGAAGTCCATCGTCGACAGGTGCGCCGACGGCGCCGTGTAGCTGGCGATCGCCTTCGTGTCGAGGGTGGCCGGGTTCACGTTCATCCCGGCGCCGGGCTGGAGGAGCTTGCCGACTGCCAGGCCGATGACGAGCGCGATGGTGGTGAGGGCCTCGAAGTAGATGATGGCCTTGAGCCCCACCCGGCCGACCTTCTTCAGGTCGCCCATCTTCGCGATGCCGGTCACGACCGTGGAGAACACGATCGGCGCGATGAGCATCTTGACGAGCTTGATGAACCCCTCGCCGAGCGGCTTCAACTCGACCCCGAACTTGGGGTAAACGTGCCCAACCACGGCTCCGATCACGACGGCGGTGATGACTTGCAGGTAGAGGCTTCGGCTGAATCGCTTCACGTACGTCCTCCTTCAATCCGGGCGTGCGGTGATGAGGCTGCGGATCAGGCGCAAGGGATGCCGCCTATGGGCCAGGCGGCGGCACGCGTGCAACTCGGGCGCCAGCGCGTGACACGCACCCACCTTGCCGCGGTGCGTAGCGGTGTGATCGCCGCCTGCTCGCGGCGCCGTCGCGGTCTGGTGGCGGCGCTCGCGACGGTCGCGCTCGCTTGCGCAACCCCTCGAACCAGCGAGCCTTTGCCCTCGCCCCCGCCTCCCGTAGCAGCTCCCGCGCCTCCGCCCGTCGATGCGGTGCGCGAGCTGGCGCTCGGGCGCGAGGCGCGGAGCGGAGGAGATCTGGCCGCGGCGAGGTCTCACCTCCTGGCCGCGGTCCAGGCCGATCCCTCCACCGCGGAGGCCCGCCTCGAGCTCGCCGAGCTGCTCTTGAACGACGGTTCGGACCTCGATCTGGCGGGAGAGCTCCTTCGGCAGGCGCAATATCTGCACTCCGACCCCGCACGTTTCGCGCGCCTTTGCGGCGCGCTGGGCGAGCTGCGCGGCGATGACGCGGCGGCCGCCGAGGCGTACCGGACCGCGCTCGACCTCGAGCCCGACCCGGAGCTCCGGCTCCGGCGTGGCCTCTTGCTCGTGCGCCTGGGGCAGGTGGGCGAGGCGGAGGCGGTGCTGTCGCGGGTCATCGCGGAGCGCCCGGCGCAGCGCGCCGCGCGAACGGCGCTCTGCGAGCTGTACGAACGCGCCGGCCAGCCCGACGCCGCCGAGCACCAGCTCGCCGTCGTGGTGGCGCTGGCGCCCTCGGACGCGGCCCCGGTCCGCGAGCTCGTCGCCTTCTACCGGCGCCACGGCGAGGCCGGGAAGGCGAGCGCGGTCGAGCAGCGGGCGCGTTCGCTCGAGGGCGAGGGGCGGAAGCTCCGCCCGCTGCTCCCCGCCAGGAGATGACGCGGCCTACGACCGGGGCCGCGCCGCCTGCGCGCGCTCGGGGACGCGGGCGAGCGCGTCGAGGACGGCGCCGATCGCGAACCCGCGCGGCAAGCCGGCGAGGAGACCGACGGCGGTGACGGACCACGGCGTGTCGAGCCAGACGAGCCGCATGAGCGCCGCGGAGAGCAGCCAGAATCCGGAGATGGTCGCGCCGAGCACGACGCGGCGTCGATGCACCTGCGCCGTGGCGACGAACGCGACGACGGCGATGACGCCGCTCACGCACGAGGCGGCCACGCTGATCGTCACCGGCGACAGGAACTGGAACGCTTCGGGCATGTCTGCGGTCCGGAGGTAGGGCGGGGTCGTCGCGCCCCAGCTCGCCGTGGCGAAGTCGAACGCCGCGTGGAGGACCGCGGCGACGACCGCGAGGCCGGCGAGGTGGGTCCGGTCGAGCGGTTGAGGTCGTTCGTGCACGAGCTGGCTCGCGTTCGTCATGGAATCCCGGACTGGCCGAGGCAGCAGCCGAGGCTGGCCGTGGTAGCTGGCCAGCGCGGAGCGCCATGCCTAACGTCAAAAATGGGGAGGCGCAGACGCACTGTGTCACCGACGGGGCGCCACGTGGTTCGCGGACACCTCCGGCTCGCGTACAATCCACCCCGGGCTGCCGAGGCGCGATCGCGCGTCGAGTTGCTCGTTCGCGCGATGATCGCCCGGATGCGCATCTTCCTCCTCAACCTCATCGCCCTGGCCGGCGCCATCCTCGCGCTCGCCCCGCTCCTCGTGCGCCGCCGGCCCGTCGGCCACCGCACCCAGGTCCCGCGCACGGTGGCGCGCGTCATCCCGCTGCTGCCCCACCGCCGCGCTTCGCCCCGATAGCGACCTCCGAACGGACGGGCGCCGTCACGCCTGTTACTCATGGATCCGTGATGCGCGTCGGGATCGCGACCGAGTACTACTACCCCAGCATCGGCGGGGTCCAGGAGCACGTCCATCACTTCGCGCGCGAGGCGAGGCGGCTCGGCCACGCCGTCAAGATCATCACGAGCGAGATGCCCGACCTGCCGCCGCCGGAGGGCGAGGCGGCGGGGCCGGACGTGCTCCGGATCGCGAAGAGCCGGCCGCTGTTCAAGAACGGCAGCTTCGGGCGCGTCTCGCTCGGGCCGCGCCTCGCCCACGCGATGCGGGAGACCCTCGCGCGGGAGCGGTTCGACGTGCTGCACGTACATTGCCCGCTCACCCCGGTCCTGCCGTTCCTCGCCGTCCACTACGCCGACTGCCCCGTGGTCGGTACCTTCCACACACACTTCCAGCCTGGCGCGCTCTTCGCGCTCACCCGTCGTCCGCAGCAGCGCTACCTCGACCGGCTCGACGCGGCGGTGGCGGTCTCGCGCGCGTGCCTGTCGGCGTTCGAGGGGCGGCTGCGGAGCGAGTTCCGCATCATCCCGAACGGCGTGGACGTGGAGCGCTTCGGGCGCGGGCGGCCGCTGCGGCGGTTCGAGGACGGCTGCTTCAACGTGCTCTGGATGGGCCGCCTCGAGCCCCGCAATGGCCTCGACCGGCTCCTCGCCGCGTTCGTCGCGCTGCGCGCGGAGACGGAGGCGCGGCTGCTGGTGGTGGGCGAGGGGCCGCTCCGGCCGCGCTACGAGGCGATGGTGCCCGACGAGCTGCGCGAGGACGTCGTCTTCGCCGGCCGGGTCGTCGACGAGCGGCCCGACTGGTACGCCTCCGCCGACGTCTACTGCGCGCCCACCAGCATCGCGAGCTTCGGCGTCACGCTCCTCGAGGCGATGGCCGCCGGGAAGCCCATCCTCGCCTCGGACATCGACGGGTTCCGCGAGGTCATGACGCACGGTCACGAGGGAGAGCTCATCCCGCCCGACGACGTCCGCGCCTGGGTCCGGGCGCTGGCACGGCTGGCGCGTGACCCAGCCCGCGGCGAGGCGTACGGCGAGCAGGGGCGGCGGACCGTCCAGCGCTACGCCTGGCCGCGGGTGACGTCCGAGGTGCTCGGGCTCTACCGGTCGATCGGTGTGGCCGGGTGATGCCCGCGCGCCAGCGGCTCCTCCTGGCGACGGTCTTCCTGGCCGTCGCGGCCGTCCTCGCGGCCGGCGTGGCCGCCGCGGCGCGCGGCCACCTCGAAGTCGGCGCCGCGCTGCTGGGCGTCGTCGCGGTGGGCGGCGCGCTGGCGCTGCAGACGTATTGGGTGCGCTTCGATCTCTCGGGCGAGTCGCTGCGGCGCGGCCGCCGCGACCGCCGCGAGGTCGCGCTCACCTTCGACGACGGGCCCTCGCGCGACACGCCGGCCGTGCTCGACGCGCTCGACGCGACAGGCGTCAAGGCGACCTTCTTCGTGCTCGGCGAGCAGGCGCTGCGGCGCCCCGACCTCGTCCGCGACGCGGCGCGCCGCGGCCACCTCGTGGCGCTGCACGGCCACACCCATCGCAAGCTCCACCTGGCGGGGCCGCGCGCGGTCGCGGACGAGGTGGACCGCGGCCGCGAGGCGATCCGCGCCGCCGGCGTCGAGCCGGCCCCGTTCTTCCGCGCGCCGCACGGCTTCAAGGGCCTGGTGCTGCGGCGCGCGCTGCGCCGGCGTGGGCTCACGCTCGTGGGCTGGACGCGCGGCGTATGGGACACCGAGCGCCCGGGGCCGGCCGCCATCGCCGCGCGAGCCAGCGCCCGGCCGCGGGGAGGGGAGATCGTGCTGCTCCACGACGGGTGCGGCACGCCAGGGCTAGATGCCCGCCGAGATCAGACGGCGGCGGCGCTGCCGGAGGTCGTGCGCCGCTGGCGCGATGCCGGGTTCACCTTCGTGACGGTGGACGCGCTCGCCAGGTCTCGCCCGGCCCCGCTCTCCGGCCGGACCGCGCGCGTCGTCGGGCTCGTCGCGCTGGCGGTCCTCCTGGTCCTCGCCGGGCGCAAGATCGACCCGGCCGAGCTGCGGCGCGCCCTCGCCGACGCGAGCCCGGCCTTCCTGCTCGCCGCGGCGCTCGCGAACCTGCTCGCGCTCGCCATGCAGGCGGGGCGGTGGCTCGCCATCGTCCACCCCGTCGAGCCGCGCGCCCGGCGCCGCGACGCGTTCTTCACGCTCGTCGCCGGATACGCGGTGGGCCTGCTCGTCCCGGCGCGCGCGAGCGACCTCGCCCGCGCCCACCTCATGGCGCGGCGCACCGGCGCTTCGATGGCGACCCTCACCGCCACGGCCTTCGTGGACCACCTGCTCGGCTCGGTCGCGCTCTTCGGCGTCCTGGGGCTCATGGCCACCTTCTCCGGGTTGCCGCTGTGGCTGCGCAGCGCCGGGAGCGTCGCGTTCGCCGCCGCGGGCGGCGCGCTGGTGGCGCTGTGGCTGCTGCGCCCGCGCGCGGGCGAGGCGAGGCCACCGGGGCACGGGCTCCGCGGCATCGTGTGGCGGCTCCGGCACGGTCTCGTGGCCGTGGGGCGCCCGCGGGCGCTGCTCCTGTCCTGGAGCTTCGCGCTGGGCGGGTGGGGCGCGGAGGGGCTCATCGCGTGGCTCTCACTGCGCGCCTTCGGGCTGCCGGGGACGATGGAGCTCGCGCTCCTCATGGTGCTCGCGACGACGCTCTCGTCGGCGGCGTCGATCTCGCCCGGCAACGCCGGCGCGTTCGAGCTCGCCTGCGTGGTGGCGCTCTCCGAGGTCGGCGTGGCGCGCGAGCCCGCCCTCGCGTTCGCGCTCGGTTACCACGCGGTGCACCTCGTACCGGTCGCCCTGCTGGGCGGGGGCTGGCTCCTCGCCCACGGCTATCGCGGAACCCTGGCGCGCGAGCCGTCGTAGCACCCTCCGATCTCGACCGAGCCGCTGGGGCTCGACCGCGTGGAGGTGCTTGCCGCCGCCCGAGGTAGGGCGTTGGGCGGCGCCGTGCGCAAGCGGCGCCGACTGTCCTACCTCTCGCCTTCGCGGCCCGGGCCACGCACCCCGGCTCCAGGTGACAAAGCCCTCCAAGTGAGCGAGCCTGCGGCCGCTCCCGCGGAATGCCAGGAGGCGCCCGATGGTTCGTCGGGTCGCACGGCGCCCGCTCCAGCGGGCGCAGCAGGTCGCCACTCCGCGGTTTGAATGCCGCGCACCACCACGAGGTCAGGTCACCATGAAGATCGCCGGCAAGGCTCTCCTCTTCGCGTTCGCGCTCGTCGCGGCGGGCACCGCGCAGGCGGCGCCGCACGGCTACTACCCCGCGCCCGCCCCCTCCTACTACGCACCGCCCGAGAACGCGGTTCGGATCCAGATCGGCGGCGTCGGACTGTCCACTCCGAACGGCTACGTCTGCAACGGCTACTACTGCACCACTGACTCGTGGTCCGCGCTGGCCCTGGGCGGCGATGTGGACCTGGCGATCGGTCGGGGGTTGATGAGCTTCACGATCGGCGCCCACGAGCTGTTCGCGGAGCAGAACACCGGATACCCCAACATCTTCGAGCCGTCGGCGGGCCTCACGTTCAAGTTCCTGCGCGGGACGCCGATCGTGCCGCGCCTCACGGTCGGCATGGGCCTCCTGCTCGCGGAGGGCGGCAACTACGGCGCCTCGTTCCGCCTCGGCGGCGGCCTGACCTTCCTTGCCAACGCGCCCATCGGGATCGCGCTCGACCTCGTCTTCGACGGCGGCCGCGTCGGCGGGACGGACATCACCCAGGCGCAGCTCCTCATCGGCCCCGAGTTCCGTTTCTGAGCTAGGCTCGGGGGATGCGGACCGAGAACCTGGCGGTGATGTTCACCGACATCGAGGGCTTCACCGCCAGGACGAGCCGGCAGACCCACCAGGAGAACGCGCTCATGATGCGGCGCCACGACGCGCTGCTCATGCCGGTCGTGCGCGCGTTCGGCGGTCGCCACGTGAAGAGCATCGGCGACGCCTGGCTGGTGGTCTTCCGCTCGCCGACGAGCAGCGTCCTGTGCGGCATGGCCATCCAGGACAGGCTCTGGGACTTCAACCGGCGCGTCACCGACGGCGAGAAGATCCGGGTCCGCGTGGCGCTGAACCTGGGTGAGGTGCGGGTGACGCGCACGGTCGGCGCGACCGACGTCCTGGGCGAGCCGGTCAACATCGCGGCGCGCGTCGAGGGCGAGGCGGAGCCGGGCGAGGTGCTCTTCACGGAGGCGGTCCACCTCGCCATGAACAAGGCCGAGGTGCCGGCGCAGGAGCTCGGGTATCGACGGCTCGAGGGCGTGCCGGAGCCGATCCGGCTCTACCGCGCGGCGCCCGGCCCGGCGGCGCTCACCCCGACGCCGGTCACGGCGCCGGATGCGATCGAGCAGCCGCCCTTCGGCAACCACGCGCTCTCGCGGGTGAAGGGGCTCGGCGCCGCCGATCCCGGCGAGCTCCTGCGGCAGGCGCCGCATCCGGCGGATCTGGCCGACCTGGCGGGTCGCCTGGGGCGCGCCGGAGCCGAGGCGCTGCCGGGCCTCGCCGGCCGGCTCGGGCGCGCCGGAGCGGCGCTGCAGCGCCGCGGGTGGCTCGTCGCCGGGGCGGCGGCCGCGCTCGCGGTCTCGCTCGGCATCGCCTGGGTCCTGGTGCCGCCGCGGCCGGAGCGGCTCATCGAAGCCGGGCGGCTCGAGGAGGCGCGCGCGGCGATCGAGGCGCTGGCGGAGAAGCGCGGGCCGGACGACGCCGACGTCCTCTACCTCGAGGGGCGGCTCTCGGAGGAGCGCTGGCACCGGGGTCAGGCCGGGCCGCGCGAGGCCTTCCAGCTCTACGGCCGCGCGCTCGCGGCGGGGAGCGGCGCGGCGGGCAGGGCGCTCGGGCGCGCAGCGGAGTCGAAGGAGTGCGCCACGCGCCGGCTCGCCGCCCGCGCGCTCGCGGACTCGCGGAGCCCGAAGGCGGTGCGCCCGCTGCGGGCCCTCGCCGACGCCGAGCCCGAGGAGCCGGAGACGCAGGACGCGCTCGAGAAGGTGAAGCGGATCTTCGGCGCGACCGGACGGTGCGGGGCGGGCGACCTGGCCCGCGACGGCCTGCGCGAGATCGAGGGCGAGCGATGACGGTGCGGCGGCATCGGACGCGCCGGCGCGTGGTCGAGACCGGCCTCGACGCGATGGTGGCGGAGCGGTTCCGCCCGCTGCGCGGCCTCCGCGTCGGGCTCGTCTGCAACCCGACCGCCGTCGACCGCCGGCTCCGGCACGCGGCCGATCTCCTCCACGCCGCCCCCGGGGTCGGGCTGGCGCGGCTGTTCGGCCCCGAGCACGGCGTCCGCGGCGACGCGCAGTACATGGCGGCGGTGGGCGACGAGCGCGACCGGCGCACCGGGCTGCCGGTGCACTCGCTGTACGGCGCGACGCGCGCCTCCCTCACGCCGGCGCCGGAGCAGCTCGCCGGACTCGACGCGCTCGTCTTCGACATCCAAGACGTCGGCGCCCGGTACTACACGTACCAGGCGACCATGATGCTCTGCATGGAGGCGGCGGCCGCGGCCGGCCTGCGCTTCTTCGTGCTGGATCGGCCGAACCCCATCGGCGGCGCCGAGCTGGAGGGGCCGCGCCTCACCGCCGGCTTCGAGAGCTTCTGCGGGCTGCACGACCTCGCGCCCCGCCACGGCATGACGGTGGGGGAGCTGGCCGGCCTGTTCCGCGCCGAGCGCAAGCTGGACCTCGACCTCACCGTCGTGGAGTGTCGCGGCTGGCGTCGCGGGATGCACCAGCGCGAGACGGGCCTGCCCTGGGTCTTCCCGTCGCCGAACATGCCGACGCCGGAGACCGCGCTCGTGTACCCGGGCATGTGCCTGCTCGAGGGGACGAACCTCTCGGAGGGGCGGGGGACGACCCGGCCCTTCGAGCTCTTCGGCGCGCCATGGCTCGACGGCGACGCGCTGGTCGGGGCGCTCGAGGCGGAGCGCCTGCCCGGCGTGCGATTCAGGCCGGTGAGCTTCGTCCCGACGTTCGACAAGCACCGCGGCGAGCGCTGCCACGGCACCGAGCTGTTCGTCACCGATCGCGACGCATTCCGGCCGTTCCGGACCGCGATCGCCTGCATCGCCGCGGCGCGGCGCCTCGCCGGGGACGCGTTCCGCTGGCGCACCGAGCCCTACGAGTTCGTGGAGGGGATCCCGGCCTTCGACCTCCTCTGCGGGTCGTCGCGGGAGCGCGAGGGCATCGAGCGGGGCGTCCCCGTCGCCGAGCTGGCGCGGGCGTGGCGCCCCGAGGAGAGGGCCTTCGCGGCGCGCCGGCGGCCTTTCCTGCGCTATCGCGGTTAGAATCGTGGCGTGATCCGCATCGGCCTCGTGAGCGACTCCTGCGGGGATGCGCCGCTCCTGGCGCGCGCCCTCGCCGCGCTCGATCAGGCAGGCGCGGAGCGGCTGTTCTTCCTCGGCGATCGCTGGGCCGACGCCGACGCCGCCCTGGCTCCGCCGTTCCCGGCCGCCGCGGCCGCCAGGATCCGCGCCCGGCTCGCGCGCGTCGCGGGGTCGAGCTCCCCCGAGCGCGCCTCCGGCAAGGCGCCCGCGAAGGCGATCGAGATGGTCGGCGGCGCGCTCGCTTGCCTCGTCCACGACAAGGCCGATCTCACCCGCGAGGACATCGCGAACGCGACCTTCCTGTTCCACGGCGCCGCCGACGCTCCGGCGCTGGTGCAGATCGGCCCGCGGTTCTTCGTGACGCCGGGGCGTCTCGCCCGCCCAGAGGCGCCGGCGCACCTCGCCCGCCCAGGGGCCGCCGATCGTGGGGCGGGCGGGTACCCGCCGGCGCGCTCCGATCCGCACGCGCCGGTGGTGGGTGCTCCGCCGCCGCAGGGCACCTGGGCGCTGCTGGAGCTCGACGGCACCCGGGTCGACCTCGTCGTGTTCGGCGCCGACGGCCAGGAGGGGACGCGGCTCAGCGCGCAGGGCGTCGCAGGTGCGCAGGTGAAGATCCGATGACGGCGCCGCGGCGCGAAATCGCGCTCCTCGGCGGCTCGTTCAACCCGCCGCACGTGGCGCACCTCATGGCGGCGTACTGGACGCTCGCGACCCAGGGCGTCCAGGAGGCCTGGTTGCTCCCGACCTGGAAGCACGCCTTCGGGAAGCCGCTCGCGCCGTTCGAGGACCGCGTGCGCATGTGCCGGCTTGCCGCCGCCGCCGTGCGCGGGTTGCACGTCTGCACCGCCGAGGCGGAGCTCCAGGACGATCCCCTGGTCGGGAAGACCGCGCGCACGCTCGAGCACCTCGTGGCGAAGCACCCGACGCTGCGCTTCGCCCTGGTGGTCGGCACCGACATCCTGCCGGACGTGACGAAGTGGTACCGCTGGGATCGCGTCCAGGAGCTGGCGCGCATCATCGTGGTGGGCCGCCAGGGCCACCTGGAAGGCGCCGGCGATCGGCCGCTGCTGCCGCCCGTCTCCAGCACCGACATCCGCGCCCGCCTCGCCCGCGGCGAGGACGTGTCCGCGCTCGTGCCGCGGCGCGTGCGGGAGTACATCGAGGAGCGCGGGCTCTACCGCTGAACCGTCCGCTCAGCCGCAGGTCGGTCCCTCCGACACGAGCGGCTGCTGAGCCTCCTCCAGCGCCCGGCTCAGCGCCTCGTGGAGCACCTCGACCGGCTGCGCCCCGGCGATGCCGTAGCGTCCGCCGAGGACGAAGAAGGGGACGGCGTGGATGCTGAACCGGCGCGCCTCCTCCTCGTCCGCGCGCACGGCGTGGGCGAACGCGTCCGTGGCGAGCACGCGCCGCACGTCGTGGGCCGCGAGCCCGGCGTCGACGGACAGGCGCGCCAGCGCCTCGGGGTCGCCGATGGGCTCGCCCTCGCTCAGGTACCCGCGGAAGAACCTCTCCTGAACGACCCCTTGCATCCCGCGCTCGAGCGCGAGGTGGAGCAGCCGATGGGCGTTGAACGTGTTGCCGGGCCGGACGCGGTCGAAGCGGAGCGCGAGCCCTTCGGCGGCCCCGACCGCCGTCATCCGGTCGACCGTCGCCCGCCCCTGAGCGGACGACGTGCCGTACTTGCGGGCCAGCCGCTCGACGTACGGCTCCGGCGGCCAGGCCTGAGGCGCGCCTGGATCGAGCTCGAAGGCGCGCCAGACGACCTCGACCCCTCGCGGCTCCGGCAGGCGCGCCACCGCCGCGTCGAGCCGGTGCTTCCCGACGTAGCACCATGGACAGGCGATGTCCGACCAGACCTCGACGCGAAGTGTCCGCATCCGGGCAGCATAAGGAGCGGGCGCGCCGGACTCACCGTCCGAAGCTGATGGCCCCACCTGCGCTGCGGACGTGCACCACCTCACCGGGTCCGATCCTCCCGACCAGGATCGCGTCGGCGAGCGGCGCCTCGACCAGCCGCTGGACGGCGCCGCGCATCGGCCGGGCGCCGAGCGTGGGGTCGAAGCCACCGTGGTCGAGCAGGTGCTCGGCCACGTCGTCACCGGCCTGGTACCGGATCTTCCGCTCGCCGAACAGGCGGTCCGAGGACTGTTGCAGGAGCAGCAGGGCGATGCGCTTCACGTCCTCTCGGTCGAGCGGGGCGAAGAAGATCCGCTCGTCGAGGCGGTTCCACAGCTCGGGCGGGAGCGCGGCACGCGCCGCGGCGAGGCCCTTGTCCTCGCGCGAGGTCTCGCTCGAGGCCGAGGCGCCGAAGCCCATGACCCCGGAGGCGGTGCGGGTGGCCTCGGCGGCGCCGAGGTTCGAGGTCAGCACGACGACGGTGTTGGCGAAGTCCACCTGCCGGCCACGGCCGTCGGTGAGGCGGCCCTCCTCGAGGACCTGGAGCAGCAGCATGAGCACGTCGCGGTGCGCCTTCTCGATCTCGTCCAGCACCACCACGCTCGCCGGCCGGCGGCGGACGGCGTCGGTGAGCTGCCCGCCCTCGCCGTAGCCCACGTAGCCCGGCGCGGCGCCGACGAGGCGCGCCACGCCGGTGGGCTCGGCGCACTCGCTCATGTCGAGCCGGACGAGCGCATCGGCCGAGCCGTAGAGCGCCTCCGCCAGCGCGCGGGCGAGCTCGGTCTTGCCGACGCCGGTCGGGCCCAGGAAGAGGAAGCTCCCCATGGGTCGCCGCGAGGCGAAGCCGGCGTAGTTCCGGCGCAGCACGGCTGTGATGCGCTCCACCGCCGCGGCGTGGCCGATCACGCGCTCGGCGAGGACCTTCTGGAGCCCGAGGACGCGGTCGCGGTCGGAGGCGAGCAGGCGCGACTCGGGGATCCCGGCCATCTTGGCGACGACGCGCGCCACCTGGGCCGCATCCACCTCGCTCGCGCTCTCGCGGCGGGCGCGCGAGCCGGCCAGATCGAGCGCCGCCACCGCCTTGTCGGGCAGGAACCGGTCCGTCACGTAGCGCGCCGTCAGCGCCGCGGCCGACTCGAGCGCCTCGGGCCGGTAGGTCACCTTGTGGTGCTGCTCGTACCGGCCGACGAGGCCCTTCAGGATCCGGATCGTGTCGGCGACCGACGGCTCGCGCACCAGCACCGGAGTGAAGCGGCGCTCGAGCGCGGCGTCCTTCTCGATGTGCTTGCGGTACTCGTCGTGGGTGGTCGCGCCGATGCAGGGGAACTCGCCCCGCGCGAGCGCGGCCTTGAGCTCGTTGGCCGCGTCCTGTGGCCCCTCGCCGGTCGAGCCCGCGCCCATGAGCGTGTGGATCTCGTCGATGAAGACGATCACCCGGCCGTGTGCGCGCCGGACCTCGTCCTTGATGCCGAGGAGCTTCTCCGAGAAGGAGCCGCGGAGCTGCGTCCCCGCCACCACGCTCGCCATGTCGATCTCGACGACGAGGCGCTCCGGCCCCCGCTCCTCGACGAGCCGCTGCGCGATCCCCTCGACGATGGCGGTCTTGCCCACGCCCGGCTCACCGACGAGGAGCGGGTTGTTGGTGCGCCGCTTGCCGAGGATGTCGATCGCCTCCTCGACCTCGAGGTCGCGCCCGACGAGGGGATCGAGCCGGCGGGCGGCGGCGAGCTCGGAGACGTTGCGCCCCAGGGCTGCGAGCCACGGGAACGCCTGGGGGTCGAGCGCGTAGGGAGAGGGGGGCCGCGCGAACGGCATCGCCGTGGGCGCCGCGGCCGCCGTCGCCGCCGGGACCGGCGTCGCGGTTGGAGTCGCGGTCGGGACCGGCGTTGCGGTCGGTGTCGGGATTCCGGTCGGCGCCACCCCCACGCCCGGCCGTGCCGTCGAGGGAGAGGGTCGGTAGCTCGCGGGCGCCTTGACCGGCTGGGGCGCGAACTGCTGCAGCCGGCGTGGCATGCGGCTCGTGAAGTAGGAGAGCGCCACGTTCCGCAAGGTCGCGAGCTGTAGCCCGCACGCGGCGAGGAGCTGGTGCGCCGCGGAGGCGCGCACGCGGCTCATCGCGATGAGCAGGTGGAGGCAGTCGACCTCCTCCGCGCCGACGCCCGTGGCCACCTCGCGGGCGCGCTCGCGCAGGTCGCGCTCGATGCCCTCCGGTTCCGATGGCTTGTCCGTCATCGCCGCCAGCACCCGGTCCTCGTCGATCCCGCGGTCGCGCAGGAGCATCTCGGCTCGGTTCGGGACGGTGAAGAAGGCGAGGAGCTGATGGGCGCTCGTGAGCTTCTGGTTGACGCTCCGGGCGATGTCCTCGGCCTCGGCGAGGACCTGCGCCAGCTCCATGGACTCGATCACGTGGGGCATGCCGGCCGGAGCATCCGATATCGCGCCGGATCCGTCCATTTTTCGGCAGGATCGCTGCGATCCCCGAGCCCGTGAAGGAGCCCGTGCCCGCGCCCGGCATCGACCGGACTCGGGCTCGTTTACGGGTTACCGTTCAATCTAGCCCCATCTCCGCCAGCTCCTCCTCGTCGAGCCCGAGGAAGTGTCCGACCTCGTGCAGGAGCGTCGTCCGGATCTCCTCCACCAGCTCCTGGCGCGTCCGCGCGAAGCGCTGCAGGTTCTTCTGGTAGAGGACGATGCTCGACGGGAAGTGGCTCCACGGGTCCATCGACGCCTTGTCGCCGAGCGGCGAGCCGCGGAAGATCCCGAGGATCGAGGGCGGGTGGGGCGGGTCACTGCCGGTGAGGTCGTCGTCCGGCGGGATGTCCTCGACCGCGATGGCGACGTTCTCGAGCCAGCGGCGGACCGGCTCCGGTAGCTCGCGGAGCGCGGCCTCGACCGCGGCATCGAACTCGGCTTGCGAGAGGACGATGGGCGCCGGAAAGTCGGCCGGGGCGAGCCTGCGCGCCCGCGCGAACCGGCGCTCCGCCTCCCGCCGCTCGCCGCGGCGCTCCGCCAGCAACCCGAGCGCATGCTCCGCCGCGGCGTCGTCGAACTCGCGCGCCAGCGTCTCGAGCACTCGCCGCGCCTCCTCGAACCGGCATAGATCGAGAAACGCCAGCCCCTCGAGGAGCGAGAGATCGGCGAGGAGGTCGACGTCCTCCGGCGCCCCGCGCCGGGCTCGCTGGCGACCGCGGTGCACCGCCTCGAGCGCGCCCGCGGCGTCGCCGGCGTCGAGCCGCTCCCAGGCCTCGTCCGCGGCCCGCTCCAGCTCGGCTGTGCTCATGGCCACTGCTTGACCGCTCCCGATCGACGGTTATGTTAGCGCCCGCTCGGGCGGACTGCTAGTGTGGTCTGCCCAGTCAAGCATCCGTCACTCTTACGTTTTAGACGAAAGGAGCACTCCGATGCCTGCCAAGGAGATCGCCTTCCACCAGGGCGCCCGCGAGGCCATCTTGCGCGGCGTGCAGACCCTGGCCGAGGCGGTGGCGGTCACGCTCGGCCCGAAGGGGCGCAACGTGGTGATCGAGAAGACCTTCGGGTCTCCCACCATCACCAAGGACGGCGTCACCGTCGCGAAGGAGATCGAGGTCGAGCACCGCTTCGAGAACATGGGCGCCCAGATGGTGCGCGAGGTCGCCTCGAAGACCTCCGACAAGGCGGGCGACGGCACCACCACCGCGACGGTCCTGGCGCGCGCCATCTACGAGGAGGGCCTGCGGCTCGTCGCGGCCGGGCACAACCCGATGGACCTGAAGCGCGGCATCGACCGCGCGGTCGAGCTCATCGTGGCCGAGCTCAAGAAGATGTCGCAGCCCACCCACGGCAAGAAGGACATCGCCCAGGTCGGCACGATCAGCGCCAACGGCGACGAGACCATCGGCAACATCATCGCGGAGGCGATGGAGAAGGTCGGCAAGGAGGGCGTCATCACCATCGAGGAGGCGAAGGGTCTCGAGACGACGCTCGACGTGGTCGAGGGCATGCAGTTCGACCGCGGCTACGTGTCGCCCTACTTCGTGACCGATCCGGAGCGGATGGAGGCGGTGATCGAGGAGCCGTACCTGCTCGTGACCGAGAAGAAGATCTCGGCCATGGC
>Ga0182039_10000423_pt1 | contig 21528 bp, 19 predicted proteins | sample sta12Can44000111_FD_125975 | JGI IMG/M metagenome (GOLD analysis project Ga0182039, IMG submission 125975) | Lab enrichment of tropical soil microbial communities from Luquillo Experimental Forest, Puerto Rico - statanox.12C.anox.44.000.111 | ecosystem: Environmental > Terrestrial > Soil >...
TATCTCAAACTCGCATCGAATATTGACGCGCTGCGCAAACTTCCGAACTATCTGGCGATCCAAAAGTTCAGCAATCCTCCCCAGCCGTCCGACCTCGAAGGGTTCACATTGGAGCCCGAGGACATTAAACAGCTAAAAGATTGCGAACCGGGCCATTGCGAGGTCCAACTGCCCAGTGAAGCGATCGATTCGTTCAAGCGCTCCGTGGACTGGTCTGCGCCAGATCTGGCAAGTCGCGTAAATGGACTTGCGCAGAAGATGGCGCTTGAGGCCTTGTCGAGATACATCCAAGGCGGAAACACGGCCTTGGGAACCTATCGGGACAAGAAACACCCGGCAGTGATAGCGGAAACGTTTCAGTCACTGCTCAGTCGTTCGAAAGCCCTTCCGGTGTACCTGCCTGCGCTCGATCGATACCTGCTCGATTATCCGAACGCGAATTCGGACAATGTCGAATCTGAATTCTTTTGGGAGAAGGTTAATTTCGGGCTCAAACCCACACTGCGCATCGTGCAGGCGATCGTCTATCGCGGTAAGAGTTCCGCGGATCCCGCGTACGCTGTCGCAGTGAAACAGCTTTACGCCAGCCACTATTTCGAAACTGCTCTCGACCTGACCGTTTGCGTCCAAGACCACGAGCGGTCTGGCATTTACTTGATCACCCTCAAGGGTTCACAGCAGGCTGGGCTCACTGGCTTGAAAGGCGGCATCGTCCGGAAGGTAGCCGTTGACAGAACCCGCTCCTCATTGGAACGGGGCCTCGGGGCGATCAAGCGAGACTTGGAAAACCAGACAGACTGATGCTGCACAGAACATGTGAGTTGATGGAGGCTTATGGCATTACTTGATCGTCGGACGGCAAGAATCTTGCTGACCATCCTCGTCTTCGCCCTCGTGCTTGACATTGTCTACGTCGCACGCGCGGTCATTATCATCTTCGCGTTCTCGATCCTCTTTGCCTATTTGATTAATCCGCTGGTCCAATTTCTGCAGCGCCATTCTTTATTCTTCAAGAACCTGAGAGGACCGCACGTTGTAGAGGCCTATCTGGCTTTCGTCATCGTGATCGGCTTGGTCTTTCACGGATTTGCGCCACAGGTCCATAAGAGTCTTGCGCGATTCCTGAATGAAATTCCAGCGCTGGGGGACAGAGTCTCCACGGGAGAAATTGCCAACGACCTGGGAAGCAACCTCGGCTGGACCGATACACAGGCGACGCGAATCAGAACATTCCTGCAGCAGCATCGGTCCACGATTGAGAGTTCTGTAGCAGAGATAGGGCGATTTGCGTCTACGGCAATTGCGGGAATCCTGGTGATTCCCATTCTGGCCATCTTCTTTCTTAGTGATGGCGAAAATCTGGCAAACCAGCTCATTTATCTTGTCTCTACGAAAGGCAGCAACGGGGCCCTGCGCTCCCTCGCTAGTGAATTGCATGTGATGCTTCAGCATTACATTCGAGCCAAAGTGGTTCTTGGCGGATTGTCGCTCGTCTACTGTTCTTTGACGATGCTCTTGTTGGGCTTTCCAAACGCGATAGCGTTGGGAGTCCTGGCTGGAATTCTCGAATTCATTCCCGTAGCGGGCTGGATGGCTGCAGCGGCAACTATCGTCAGCGCGGGTGCCCTGGCTCACTCCCACTGGATTTGGATGCTGGGGCTCCTCTTGGTGTGGCGGGTTTTAATGGACTATTGGATTGCGCCCCGCGTTATGGGTCACGAATTGGAGATTCACCCGCTTCTCGCAATATTCACATTGATGGTGGGTGGCGCGATTGGAGGCATCGTCGGGATCTATCTTTCCGTGCCGCTGGTAGCCACGCTGCGGGTCATCTACCGCAAGTTTGCTTCCCCGGCGCCCCTGGCGGACTTTCCCGAGACGTCGGCCGAGCATTTGACCGTAAGGTCCATCCTGTGACGCCTGAACGAGCGATGAGGTGCGGCGCATCTCGCAGTTGCTTTACGTGGCTGCATGTTGGATGACTTACCGATGCTCGGACTCGACTGGTTGGCAAGCACCTTGCAACCTTGGATGTGGCGGATTTGTTTAAGGATAGGACGTGAGGAACGGCTGGAAAAGCGCGAGCCAAGATGAGTGTTTGGCGCTAGAAGCGTTCGCAGCACCGGCTGGGATTTGCGGGATCGAACTCTGAATTGAGGCAGGTGTAAGTCACGATGGCGGACTTACCAATCATCGAGGCCAGTTCGGAAGAACAACTGCATTGCAATTGTGATTTGGAAGGAGTCGTCAGCCAGAGCCTCGCGTTTCGAAAAGTAATGGAGCTGGTTGACATCGTCGCTCCCACGAATTCGACGGTTCTTCTGCTGGGAGAGACAGGTACAGGCAAAGAGTTAATTGCGCGCGCCATTCACGAACGGAGTGCGCGCAGGACGCGCATGCTGGCGAAGCTCAATTGCGCAGCCGTGCCCGCGGGCTTACTGGAGAGCGAGATTTTTGGCCATGAACGAGGTGCGTTCACGGGCGCAGTCACATCTAGGAGCGGCTGGCTCGAAGCTGCGGACCAGGGGACGTTATTTCTTGATGAAGTAGGAGACTTACCTTTGGAAGTTCAACCCAAGCTGCTGCGTGTCCTGCAGGAGCGCGAGTTCGCGCCTCTCGGCGCCAGGCACACAAAGAAAGTGAATGTGCGGCTCATCGCTGCGACCAACTGCGACCTCGAAGCCATGGTGGCGGAAAATCGCTTTCGGAGCGATCTCTACTACCGCCTCAATGTGTTTCCGATCCGTATTCCCGCATTGCGTGAGCGTCCGGAAGACATCCCCATTCTGGTTGGATATTTCACTCAAAAATACGCCCGCCAGATGCAAAAGCAGATCAGAAGCATTTCCTCAACGGTTATGCGCAAGTTGCTCCGATGGCACTGGCCAGGAAATGTGCGAGAACTCGAGAATCTTGTGGAGCGTGCCGTAATCCTGACAAAGGGCACCATTCTAGCAATGCCGACGCCCGACGGAAACACGAGCCGGAAAACGCCAGCACTGGCTAGAATAGATAATATTGAAGAGCGCGATCGGATCACGCGAGTGCTAAAAATCACCAAGGGCCGCGTTGGCGGCGCCACCGGAGCCGCAGCACGCCTAGGTTTGAAGCGCACCACTTTAATCAATCGCATGAACAAAATGGGGATCGATCCGCATACCGTTTTCTCGGAGTCGCAGCGTTTGCCGGACGAGAATTCGTTCTCGACGAGTGGAAGCTCCGCTCCGACCGATTCCCCTCGGGAGGTTCTGCAGGAAGCCCCACCGAGCTGACAAACTCCCACCTCGCATCATCGTTCATCAAGACTCTGTCGCCTGTAGTCCGCCGTTTCGATCCCCGACCCGATACCCGCCGAAAATGCAATGCGGCCCACCGGGCTTGAGAGCTGTCATTAGACGCGGACAAACGTCCGAATCATCGCTCGATTCCGGACGCCACGAGTACAACCGCGTCAAATGTCCTTTTGATTTAACCAGTTAGCGAATTCTCGCTTTGGCATGAGCCTTGCGTAGTCACACGCGATGGCCAATACACCGCAGAGCAAATGAATGGATGCCACCGATAGGGTGACGGAGCGGAGAGGAAGATGGCGATACCGATTTTTGAGAGACAGGCCACAGCCGAGTACCAGACGAAACGGGATCACGAAAAGTACAAGCACCTGCTCGAAAAGGCCAAGGCTTTAGCGCCGTTGCCAACGGCGGTCGCGCATCCTTGCGACGAGTCGTCGCTTAGCGCGGCAGTGGATGCCGCGCGGATCGGGCTATTAGCCCCGCTGCTGGTCGGCCCTGGGGCGAAGATCAAAGCGGTCGCAGAGAAGTGCGGGCTCGATTTGTCGGGGATCGAGGTTGTCGAGGCTCCACACAGTCATGGCGCGGCCGAACGGGCAGTCGAATTGGTTCGCCAAGGCCAAGCGGAAGCGCTGATGAAGGGATCGCTCCATACCGACGAAATATTGGGAGAAGTGGTCAAGCGGGAAACGGGATTGCGCACTGCACGGCGAATCAGCCAGTGCTTCGTCATGGATGTACCTGGTCACACTGAAGCGCTGATCGTCACCGACGCAGCCGTAAACATTTCCCCGACGCTCGAAGAAAAGATCGACATCGTGCAAAACGCTATCGACCTCGCGCACGCTCTTGGAGTGACCGAGGTCCGTGTTGCCATCCTTTCGGCCGTGGAAACGGTCAACCCCAAGATACTTTCCACCATCGAGGCCGCAGCCCTGTGCAAGATGGCTGATCGCGGACAGATTAAAGGCGGCACACTCGATGGCCCGCTCGCGCTCGACAATGCGATCAGCGCCGAGGCGGCGAGCATCAAAGGCATCCGCTCGCCGGTCGCTGGCCGCGCAAACGTGCTCGTCGCTCCTGATCTTGAGGCCGGCAACATGCTCGCAAAGAGCCTCTCATTCCTCGCCGGGGCCGATGCGGCCGGGATCGTGCTCGGCGCGCGGGTGCCGATCATTCTCACAAGCCGCGCCGACTCAGTGACAACTCGACTCGCTTCCTGCGCCGTCGCCGCCCTGGTCGCAAAAGCTCGCCGCGAAAACCCGGCGAAAGCAGTTGCCTGAGGAGGGGCTGTGGCTGACGCAATTGCCGTCCTGAACGCTGGTTCATCCAGCATTAAGTTCTCCTTGTTCTTCACACGTTCCGCTGAACTCGAACTCGAGCTGCACGGCCAAATCGAAGGCATCTACACCACTCCGCACTTCATCGCGAAAAGGCGCGACGGGGCCAAGGCAGCGGAAAAATCCTGGGGCGGGGGGTCGAAGCTCGGCCACGATGGCGCGCTCGATCACTTGGTGGCGTTTCTGCGGTCCGAACTCGCGGACGACCATCTCATTGGAGTTGGACATCGCGTCTTGCATGGTGGGGTCGATTACAAAGGGCCGGTACTCATCGACGCGGGCGTGGCGGCGGCAATCGAGAAATTGATTCCACTCGCTCCCTTGCATCAGCCGCACAATCTAGCGCCCATCCGGCGTCTACTCGATCGTGCACCCGACTTGCCGCAGGTCGCCTGCTTCGACACTTCTTTCCATAGCACGAATCCCGATCTCGCCCAGCGTTTTGCATTGCCCGAGAAACTGCACGTAGCTGGCGTGCGGCGCTATGGATTCCACGGTCTGTCGTATGAGTACATCGCCTCCGTGCTAGCGGACCTCGATGCAAACGCCGCTTCGGGCAGGACCGTCGTTCTGCACCTGGGAAGTGGCGCAAGCATGTGCGCCATCAAGGCAGGCCGCAGCATTGCGAGCACGATGGGCTTTACCGCGCTCGACGGACTGCACATGGGCACGCGGTCGGGTGCGCTAGATCCAGGCGTGATCTTGCACTTGATGAACCAATGCGGCATGGATGCACGCGCGATCGAGAAGCTCCTGTACAACCAATCGGGGCTGCTCGGCGTGTCCGGCATCTCCAGTGACATGCGCACGCTGCTGGCCTCGAGCGACCAGAAGGCGAAGCTTGCTATTGACCTCTATTGCTATCGCATTCGTCGTGAGCTCGGTTCGCTGGCCGCCGCCCTCGGCGGGCTGGACGCGATCGTGTTCACGGGGGGCATTGGCGAAAACTCGGCCGTCATCCGCGAACGCGTGTGCCGAGATGCGGCCTGGCTCGGCGTCGAGTTCAACCCTGCGGCGAGCGCTGCAGGTGGACCCCGCATCAGCGCGCCCGCGTCAAGAGTTTCGGCGTGGGCCATTCCGACTAACGAGGAACTGATGATCGCGAGGCACACCCGTCAGCTCATCAATTGATTTCATCCACGAAGCTGTCGACAAGGAGAAAAACAATGGCACATGTCCAATCGATTCTGGAAACTAAGATTCCTGGAAATGCGTGGCGCGACTTCGTTGGCGGATCGTGGCAGAACCACATCGACGTCCGCGAGTTCATTCAGAAGAACTACACGCCGTACGAAGGTGACGAGCGCTTCCTAAGAGGTGCGACGGAACGCACAAAAAAGCTATGGGACAAACTCTCACCGCTCTTCCATGAAGAGCGCGAGAGAGGTGTGCTCGCGGTCTCTCAGGTTCCATCCGGCATTCTTGCGCATGCGCCCGGTTATATTGAGAAGAAATCTGAGATCATCGTCGGCCTGCAGACCGAGGCGCCGCTCAAGCGCGCGATCATGCCGTTCGGTGGCTGGCGTGTGGTCGAGGCGAGCCTCAAGGCCTATGGGATCGCGCCGGACCCACAGGTTGCCGAAATCTTCACCAAATATCGCAAAACCCACAACGACGGAGTCTTCGATGCTTATACGCCTGAGATCCGCAGATGCCGCAAGTCTCACATCATCACCGGACTTCCCGACGCTTATGGACGTGGCCGAATCATCGGCGACTACCGCCGAGTGGCGCTCTACGGTGTGGACTTCCTGATCAACGAGCGGGAGCGCGACAAGGCAGAGCTGGACGAGCGTCACGCAACCGAAGACGTGATTCGGTTGCGCGAGGAGCTCGCTGAGCAGATTCGTTCGCTCAAGGAGCTCAAGCAATTGGGCAAAAACTACGGGTTCGATATCGGCGTGCCGGCGACGAACGCGCGCGAAGCAACGCAGTGGCTTTATTTCGCTTACCTCGCGGCGATCAAACAGCAGAACGGAGCCGCGATGTCGCTGGGACGAGTGTCAACTTTCCTGGACATTTATTTCGAACGCGACCTGCGCGAGGGCACGCTTACCGAGAGCCAGGCTCAGGAAATCTTCGACGACTTCGTCATTAAGCTGCGCATCGTTCGATTCTTGCGGGCCCCCGAATACAACCAATTGTTCTCCGGTGACCCGGTGTGGGCCACCGATGTAGTTGGTGGCATGGGCGACGATGGCCGCACCCTGGTGACCAAATCAAACTTCCGGATGCTGAACACCCTTTACACGCTCGGTCCAGCCCCCGAGCCGAACATCACGATCTATTGGTCCACCAGGCTGCCGGCGGAGTTCAAGAGGTTCGCCGCCAAAGTGAGCATCGACACGAGCGCGGTCCAGTTTGAAAGCGACGATCTGATGCGGCCCCGTTTCAGCGACGACTGCGCCACCGCTTGCTGCGTTTCCGCGATGCGCGTCGGCAAACAGATGCAGTTCTTCGGCGCTCGCGTCAACCTAGCGAAGTGCCTGCTTTATGCCCTCAACGGTGGCCGTGACGAGATCACCGGAGAGCAGATCGGACCGGAGTTGGCGCCCGTCACTGACGAATATCTGAATTATGACCAAGTGATGGACCGCTACGACCGGATGATGGAGTGGCTTGCCAAGACTTACGTCAACGCTCTTAACATCATTCATTACATGCACGACAAGTACGCGTACGAGTCGATCGAGATGGCGCTGCACGATCGCGACATTGTGAGGACCATGGGATTCGGGGTCGCAGGTCTGTCGCATGCTGCCGACAGTCTGTCCGCTATCAAGTACGCCAAGGTCAAACCGGTCCGCGATAAAACTGGACTGATCGTCGACTTCGAGGTGGAAGGTGAATTCCCAACTTACGGCAACAGCGACGACCGGGCCGACAGCATCGCCGTATGGCTTGCCTCTTCCTTCATGAACAAGGTCCGGAAATATCCGACCTATCGCAATGCTGTACACACGCAATCCGTGCTGACAATTACATCAAACGTGGTTTACGGCAAGGCTACTGGAAATACTCCCGATGGTAGGCGCAGAGGCGAACCGTTCGCCCCCGGCGCCAATCCTTCTAATGGCAAGGACAAGCACGGCGCGCTGGCGGCCGCGCTCTCCGTGGCGAAAATTCCCTACGATGACTGCCAGGACGGCATCTCGCTCACACTCAGCATCGTGCCAACAGCGCTCGGCACCCAAGAAGAGCGCTACGAACGGCTGGCGAACGGCCTCGACGCTTTCTTCGCCTCGCAGGGCTTCCACGTAAACATCAACGTTCTCAATCGCGACACATTGCTCGACGCGATGGAGCATCCCGAAAAGTATCCCCAGCTCACGATCCGAGTATCCGGCTATGCGGTCAACTTCGTGAAGCTCACCCGAGAACAGCAGATCGACGTGATCAACCGTACCTTCCACCAGTCGATGTGAGGGGAAGATGGCAACCACCGAACTGCCGAGCCGCAGCTGCTACGATTTTTTCGTCGAAAAAAGTGCTCCTGCAAAATCAGGTGCTGACTACTTCGAGGTCCACGAAAGCGACGTCGAGGCAGTCACAGCGAAAAGCGATGAGGACCTGATCGGTTACATTCATTCGGCACAGCTCGGTAGCACCGTGGACGGTCCGGGCCTGCGCTTGGTTACCTTCCTGACCGGCTGCTTACTGCGCTGCCAGTATTGTCATAACCCAGACACCTGGCACAAACGCAATGGCAAGCCGTACAGCGTCGCCCAGGCAATGAAGGTCGTGGGCAAGTACGCCGAAGTGCTAAAGATTAGCCAGGGTGGCATCACCCTCTCCGGCGGCGAGCCAATGGTGCAGCTTGAGTTCACCACTCGCCTCTTCCGGCGATGCAAAGAGCTCGGCGTGCACACCTGCCTCGACACCTCAGGCCGCCTCGGCGACCGACTGACCGACAGTCAGCTAATGGACATCGACCTCAATCTGCTCGACATCAAGTCGGGTGATCCGGAGATCTATGAGCGCGTCACTCGCGCCCCGCTGCAGCCCACGCTCGACTACGCGCGCCGTCTGTCGGACCTTAGCCGGCCGATGTGGGTGAGGTTTGTCCTGGTGCCTGGCCTCACCGATGGCTACGACAACGTGGAACGCGTTGCGGACTTCTGCGTGGGGCTTAAGAGCCTCGAACGCGTAGAGATACTGCGCTTCCATCAACTCGGAAGGTCCAAGTGGGAGAAGCTTGGACTCAACTACCCGCTGAATGAAACACAACCACCCTCGGCAGAACTTACCGAACGGGTGCGCGGCCAATTCCGCCAGCGGCGCCTCACCGTTTACTGAAGAGCTTCATTGCGGCTGGGCAAAACCGCAGGAGGTTGACACATGCAATTCGTTAGGACGCTTCTCCAGCAGCAGCCAATGGCGGCCTTGTTCCTCACGATCGCGATCGGTTATCTGGTGGGCAAGATTAGGATCAAAGGCTTCTCACTCGGAGTGGGAGCGGTCTTGTTCGTCGCTCTCGCCGTCGGATGGTTCGCACCGAAATCGGTTCCTGCAGCGATGGTTGGAACACTCGGCCTTGCGCTCTTCCTCTACACAGTCGGCATCCAGTACGGCAAGGAGTTCTTTCGTGGACTGGCCAGCTCCGAAGGACGAAAAGCAAACCTGCTCGCGCTGATCGCTGTGCTCTTCGCTGGATTTCTGAGCCTCGCCTTCGTCGGAGGCTCGGTTAAGCTCGGTTACTCCCTCGGAATGTTCGCGGGCTCTGGAACGAGTACCGCCGCGCTGCAGGCTGCGATCCAGACTCTCGGAAACGACGATCCTGCCGTGGGCTACTCGGTCGCCTATCCCTTCGGCGTGGCAGGTCCCATCCTGTTTATCTACTTGGGCTTTCTGATCCTTAAACCCCGTATCGCTCCTTCTGGAACTGGTCAGGAGAGGTGTGAAATTGCTATCCGAATCCTGCGCACATTGGTAAGAGAGTGGGAGAGGTACTGAAGACTCTGCCGGAGGGGGTGCGGATCATCGCCGTGCGCGAAGACGATCACAACCTGCCCGCCAATCCAGAGCTTGTCTTCGCAGCGGAAGACGTGGTGCTCCTTGTGGGTCCCAACAAGGAGGCACTGGAGCAGGCTCGGAATCAGCTTGGCGAGGCTGCCGACAGTTGCATCGAAGATGATCGCCGCGACCTGGACTACGTCCGCGTCTTCGCGTCCACGCCCGCCGTAATCGGCACGGCGCTCGGCGATCTCGCACTCCCCGGCGGAATCCCATTCTCGGTGATGCAGGTCCGCCGTGGCGACAGCGACTTGCCCTTGCAATCGAAACTGGTGCTTGAGTACGGCGATCGCGTGGGCGTCCTGGCCAATCGTGCGAGCTTCCCGGCGGTCCGCAAGTTCTTTGGCGACTCCATCAAAGGCACCGCGGAGTTCAGCTATATCTCCATCGGCCTCGGTATGGCCCTCGGCTTCCTTCTGGGCGCGATCCGCCTGCCACTCCCCGGTGGCGGGAGCATCGCCATCGGCCTTGCCGGCGTGCTCGTGGTGGCGCTCGTGCTCGGAAAGCTGCGGCGCACAGGAGGGCTGAGCTGGACCATGCCGATTTCCGCCAACCTGGTTCTGCGCAACCTTGGCCTTACGCTGTTCCTCGCCCAGGTCGGCTTGTCCTCTGGGCCGAAGTTCGCCGCCACGGTGACACAGACGGGATTCCTCTTCCTTGGATTGGGGGCCCTCATCGTCACCGGCATCGTGCTTCCGATCATGGTGGCTGGTTCTTACTTCTTTCGGATGCCGTTCGACCAAGTGTCCGGAATCGTCGCGGGTGCAATTGGCAATCCTGCAATCCTGGCCTTCTCGAACAAGCTCACGCCAACGGACCGGCCGGATATCGGTTACGCGATGATTTTCCCGGGTATGACGATCCTGAAGATACTCTTCGTGGACATCGTCCCCGTCTTCTTTCGCTAGGATCCGCCTGGTTGGGCGGAGACCCTTCCGAGCGGCGCACTTGCCCAAAGCGGTGTGCAGGAGTCCGAGATCAGAACTTTGCCGACGCAGGTACAGGGAAATGGGTGCACACATCATCGTGGTGGAGAGCAAGGAGCGAGGAAGGGTATGGGCTGGCACCTGCCGAGGCGCGCTACGGGGGGCAAAGCGTCAGAGATTGGACGAGTTCGTCCTGGCCTCGTCTCAGCAGACGTTTTGTATTTTCGAGAAAAAACGCCTCCCACGGTCCAAGTGGCTATTTCCTAAGGCGATAGGAAGGGCCTGACTCGGACGCGGCGATGGCGATTCGAATGCCTGAATTCTATGTGGCACGGGATGTGTGAAAGCGGCGAGTCAAGCTCGCGCGTGAACATGCCAATGACCGATATGCCGAAACTAAGACCCGAACCGATTCAAACTGCTCACGGGGCCGGAATTCTCGTTGGACTGAAGACCAACTTGGCAGTGGTGGTTTTCGTCTTGCTTCTGGGGCTTGGCGCTAACTTGACGTCTGCGGCAGGCGTCTCAACGGCAACTGCTTCAGTGACATCGGCCATTGCAGTGGCCGGCCTGAACGCTCCCGAGCCGGGGGCCTTGCCCCCGGAAACCCCAGAACCCGAGGGCCACGGCCTCCCGCAAAAGGCCGTCGAGGTCACACGCCTCTTCGGCTTACCAATAACCAACTCGATGATCGTGAGTTGGATTGTGGCCTTGGGTCTAATCGCCTTTGCCCAGGTTGCTACGCGCAGCATGAAGCAAGTGCCTGAAGGGGCCCAGAATTTCCTGGAGTGGCTGGTTGAGGGCTTGTACAAGTTCCTGGAAGACGTTGTTGGCCCGCATTTGGTCGCACGGACATTTTGGTTTTTTGCCACCATTTTCATTTTCATTGTCGCCGCAAACTGGGTGGGGCTCATTCCTGGAGTGGGGTCGGTCGGGTGGGGGCATCAGAGCTCTCATGGATTCCAGATCGATCGACCGTGGTTGCGCGGCGCGAACGCCGACGTCAACATGACGTTCGCCATGGCCCTGGTCTTCTTCGCCTGCTGGATTGTTTGGGCGCTACGGGAAGTTGGCCCGCTGGGATTTCTAAAGGAGCTTTTTGCGCCTAAGGGTGAGACCACCGGACCGCTAAAGCTGCTCATGGTGTTTGTGTTTTTCGCGGCCGGGTGTCTAGAGATTGTCTCGATCCTGTTCCGGCCGATCTCATTGAGTTTTCGTCTCTACGGCAACATCTTTGCAGGTGAAAACATGATGGAAGCCATGGCCAAGCTGGTTCCCGGCTTCGGCTGGTTGGTGCCGATTCCATTTTATTTCCTGGAACTGCTGATGGGGCTGGTCCAAGCATTGGTGTTCATGTTGTTGACGGCTGTGTTCACGCTGCTGATTTGTCAGCACGAAGAAGGGCCTGCACCCGCGCACCATTGAAAGGCAGATTTCCGTGGCTCGACCGTCTTCAATGGCATGAGCCGCCGAGAAAGGAACAATAGACATATGACGGGAAACTTGACGGTTGGTCTAGCGGCGCTTGGCGCGGCAGTGGGAGTGGGTTTGATCGGCATGAAGGCTTCGGAAGCGGTGGGCCGGAATCCTGAGGCCTCCACGAAGGTTCTAGTCCAGTCCATCCTGGCCATAGCCTTCGCGGAAGCGATTGTGTTCTACGCGCTCTTCCTTGCGAAATAAGGAGAAAGGTCGGCTGCAGAGCCAGGGCACGGGCCGCACCCGCACCAGATACGTTGGATATGAATATTCTTGTTTTGCTGTTGCAAGTGGAACCTAGCGGGCAGGTGGAGAAGATCGCCAGCACGTTCGGCGTGGACTGGTCTCATCTGATCGCGCAGATCATCAGCTTTTCCATCGTTTGTGTCCTTCTCTACCGGTTTGCCTATCGGCGAGTTCTGACGATGTTGGAAGAGCGGCGTCGGCAAATCGCCCTGGGACTGGCGAACGCGGAAAAGATAAAGGCCGAGCTGGCACAGACCGAGGCCCAGCGCCAGGCGGTGCTGACCGAGGCCAATGCCCAGGCGACTCGGCTCATCGAAGAAGGTCATTTGGCGGCCGCCCTGGTCCGTGAGCAGGAGACCCAAAAGGCCATAGCTGAGGCAGAACAGATCATCGTGAGGTCGCGCGAAGCGGCTGCGCAAGACTACGCGCGCATGCTTGGCGAGCTCAAGCGCGAGGTCGGCCGGTTGGTGGTGCGCACTACGGCCGCAGTCGCGGGCAAGATTCTGACGCAGGAAGATCAGCGGCGTTTGGCCGAGGAAACAGCCAAGCAAGTGACCGGATAGCCGCACAACGGTACGAAACAGGTGAAAACGAGTAAACAAGCCGCGCGTGAGGCCAAGCAATTGTTCCGCTTGTGTATGCGCAAGGGATTTTTGGATGAGGGCCGGGTCCACCAGGTGGTCGAGCGAGTCATCGAAAGCAAACGGCGTGGTTACCTGGTCTTGCTGTCTCACTTTCAGCGCTTGCTGAGACTCGATCATGACCGGCACACGGCCGAAGTCGAGAGTGCCACGCCGTTGCCTGCAGACTTGCGGGCCAGTGTTCAAACCGATCTCGCGCGTTTGTACGGCCCGGGAATAAACATCCAGTTCGCCGACCGCCCGTCGTTGATCGGGGGGATACGCATCAAAATCGGCAGCGATGTCTATGACGGCAGCGTGCGGTCCGGACTGGCGGCCTTGGAGAGGAGCTTCTGAGTTATCCGGGAAGCAGGAACATAGGGTCCTGATCCTTTGCGGGATTTGACCCGCATAAACGGATAGATTGGGGTGAAAGATTTATGGCCGACCTACTACAGGAACTTGAAGCTCAAATCGCGGGAGCCAAGGCCACAACTGGCAAGCAGAATGTGGGTGTCATCCGTGAGATCGGTGACGGCGTCGCGAAAGTTGAAGGACTTGACGATGCGATGCTCAACGAAATGCTCGACCTCGGCCACGGCGTCACGGGTCTGGCACTAGACCTCGACGAGACTGAAGTCGGAGTGATCATCCTAGGCGACTACACCGAACTTCGGGAGGGAGACGAAGTTCGCGCGACCGGCAAACTGTTGCAGGTTCCCGTTGGGAAGGGGTTGCTGGGGCGGGTCGTGAATACGCTTGGAGAGCCCTTGGATGGCAAGGGACCCGTGAAGAGTGACGCCGCCTACCCTGTCGAGAAAATCGCTCCCGGGATCATCCGGCGTCGTCCAGTTAGCCAGCCGGTACAAACGGGCATCATGGCCATTGACGCGATGATCCCGATCGGCCGCGGCCAACGCGAATTGATTATCGGTGATCGCTCGACGGGCAAAACGACCATCGGTATCGACACGATCATCAGCCAAGGCCGTCTCAACAAAGCGGCTGAAGCAGCGGGCGACAAAGACTATCGCCGCATCTATAGCATCTACGTTGCCATTGGTCAGAAACAATCCACGATCGCGCGAATCATTGCCACTCTCGAAGACGCCGGGGCCATGCCCTACACGATCATTATTACTTCCCCTGCGTCCGATTCGGCGACCAGTCAGTATTTGGCACCATTCGCAGGGACAGCGATGGGCGAGTGGTTCATGGACAACGGGATGGACGCGTTGATTATTTTTGACGATTTGTCCAAGCACGCGGTGGCCTACCGGCAGGTTTCCCTGGTGCTAAAACGGCCCTCCGGTCGTGAAGCGTATCCAGGCGACGTGTTTTACCTCCATAGCCGATTGCTCGAACGGGCGGCACGCGTGGGGGAAAAGTATGGCAACGGTTCGCTGACGGCCCTGCCCATCATCGAAACTCAGGCCGGTGACGTTTCTGCTTACATCCCTACCAACGTCATCTCGATCACGGACGGGCAGATTTTCTTGGAAACTGACCTGTTCTACCAAGGGGTCCGCCCGGCTATTTCCGTCGGCATCTCCGTCTCTCGCGTTGGCTCAGCGGCACAGCTCAAGGCCATGAAGCAGGTTGCCGGACAGCTCAAGGGAGACCTCGCCCAGTTTAGAGAACTGGCGGCCTTCGCCCAATTCGGTTCGGAACTCGATGCTAAGACTCAGGCGCAGATCGACCGCGGCAGGCGCATCATGCAAATCTTCAAGCAGCCCCAATACAAACCGATTCCTGTCGAGGTGCAAGTAGCGGTGATTTGGGCGGTCCAAAATGGATACGTTGACCACGTGCCCGTCGATCGGATCAAAGAGTACCAGGACAGTCTGACGGAGTTCCTCACGACGCGCAGGGCCGAGCTGCTCCGGAAAATCGCTCAAGAGAAGGCGCTCAGCGCTGCTTTAACGGCCGATTTGAAGGCTGCAGCCGATCAGTTCAAAGAGACCTGGAAGTGAACGTTTTATAGCCATGCACAGCTTACACGACTTACGCCGACGAATCAGGTCCATCAGCAGCACCGCGCAGATCACTAAGGCCATGCAAATGGTGGCGGCCTCCAAGATGCGCAAAGCCCAAGAAACTGTTCTCGCCGGACGTCCCTTCGCTCGGCTGTTGTACCGCATTCAGCGCGAAGCAACGACCCGTATGGGCGACTTCCGTCACCCGCTGCTCGAACTACGCGAAGTCCGCAAAAGGGCCGTCATCCTAATTGGCGCGGACAAGGGTTTATGCGGGGCTCTCAACAGCAACCTATTCCGCCTGGCCGCCCAGTTCGATGCCGCGTCAACAGTCTTCATCACAGCCGGGAGAAAAGCAGCGCAGTTCGTCGCCCGTTCCCGGAGGCAGCTTGTCGCCGAGTTTGCCTATGCGGACGAGCCCAAATTCGAGGAAGCTGGCGCGATTGCTTCCTTTGCCCGCGACCTCTTCTTGAAGCGAGAGGTGGATCAGGTAAGGATTGTGGCCACAGAATTTGTCAACACGCTCACTCAGCGTCCGGTAGACCTCGAATTTCTTCCCGTGGGCGAAATTAAAGCGCTGAAGATCCCGGGGGCGGAATCGGAAGCGAAGCTGAAAGCCGACACCAGAGAGTCCCTGTTTGAGCCCAGCCCGGAGGCCGTCCTCGGTTATCTCCTCGCGCACTATCTGAACATTTATATTTATCAGATCTTGCTGAATGCCAAAGCCAGTGAACAAAGCGCCCGCATGGTATCGATGAAGAACGCCACCGACAACGCTGACGACCTCATTCAGCACTTGACCCTCGAATATAACAATCTGCGTCAGGGCAACATCACGAAGGAATTGCTCGAAATCGCCGGAGGCCAGTCTGATTGAAGCAGAATCACCTTGGAAGGCCATCAAGAAGGGGCATGGGTATGAACAAAGGGAAAATAGTTAAAGTCGTGGGGCCGGTGGTCGACGTCGAATTCCCGGAAACAATTCCCGGGATCTATAACGCGTTGACGGTTGAAGGCAAGGTTCAAGGACAGCCCGCTAAAGTGACGCTCGAAGTGCAGCAGCACCTCGGGGACAAATCAGTCAGGGCCATCTCCATGTCGGGCACCGAAGGCCTGAAACGAGGCTTTGAAGTGACCGATAGCGGCGGACCAATATCCATGCCCGTGGGCGAAGGTGTCATGGGGCGTGTCTTCAATGTGACCGGTGACCCTGTGGATGAGCGCGGACCAGTTCAGGCGGAAAAGTACTATCCGATTCATCGCCAGCCGCCGCCGCTTGCGGACCAATCGACTTCTCCGCAGTTGCTCCCCACGGGCATTAAGGTCATCGATTTGATTTGCCCTTTCTTGAAAGGCGGAAAAGTGGGGGCTTTCGGCGGCGCGGGAGTGGGCAAGACCGTTGTCATCATGGAACTGATCAACAATATCGCCAAGCTTCATGGCGGCGTGTCGGTCTTCGCGGGTGTCGGCGAGCGCACCAGGGAAGGGAACGATCTCTATCACGATATGTCCGAGGCGGGAGTCATCAAGCAGGACAACCTGGGTGAGTCCAAAATCGCCCTGGTATATGGGCAGATGAACGAATCGCCTGGTGCCCGCCTTCGCGTGGCTTTGTCGGGCCTCGCGATCACCGAGTATTTCCGCGACGAAAAAAACCAGGATGTGTTGCTATTCATTGACAACATCTTCCGCTTTTCTCAGGCGGGCTCCGAGGTGTCGGCCTTGCTTGGCCGCACGGCCAGCGCCGTCGGTTACCAGCCGACGCTCGCCGCGGAGATGGGAGCCCTTCAAGAACGCATTACCTCCACGAAAAAGGGCTCGATCACGTCCTTTCAAGCCGTGTATGTTCCAGCTGATGACCTGACCGACCCGGCGCCGGCCACGACCTTTGCGCACCTGGATGCCACGATTGTCTTAGACCGCGCCATTGCTGAACTGGGCATCTATCCGGCGGTAGATCCCCTGGCTTCGACCTCACGTGCCCTCGCGCCGGAAATCGTTGGCAAGGAGCATTACGACGTAGCGCGCGGAGTGCAGAACGTGCTTCAGCGCTACAAGGATCTGCAGGATATCATCGCGATTCTGGGCATGGATGAGTTGTCACCGGAGGACAAACTAACGGTGTTGCGGGCGCGCAAGATTCAGCGCTTTCTGAGCCAGCCGTTCAGCGTGGCGCAGGTGTTTAGCGGCCGCGAGGGCAAGCAGGTGGGCTTGGCTGACACGGTTCGAGGCTTCAAGGAAATCCTGGAGGGCAAGCACGACGATGTATCAGAGGGCAATTTCTACATGAAGGGCGCAATTGAGGAAATCAAATAGCGCTTAGCATTAGCCGTTAGAAAGGCTCTAGCGCAGCAAACATTCAAAAAATGGCAAATACCATAAAATTGGAAATTGTGACGCCGCAAGCCACGGTTTACTCCGAAGACGTGGACATGGTCACGCTACCCGGCGTAGAGGGCCAGATGGGCATTCTTCCTCACCATGTGCGGCTGATGACACAATTGGTGCCTGGGGAAATGATTGTACGCAAAAGCGGGCAGGTTCGTTTTCTGGCTGTGGGCGAGGGGCTTGTCGAAGTCACGGGCGACCGCGTGGCCATCGTGACCGATATGGCGGTTGCCACCGAGAGCATCGATGAAGCAAGAGCCGAAGAAGCACGCCAACGCGCCGCAGCGCGTCTCCGCGAAAAGATCTCGGCCGCAGAAGTCGCCTCCGTCAACGCCGCTCTGGCGCGCTCACTGGCACAACTGCGCGTAAAACGCCGGCATCGGAAGTGATCCGAGCCGCAAGCTGGTGAATGGGATGAAACGTTTCGCACGGTGAGCAGCAAAAGATGGCTGGGCAAAGACCAGCTCGTGAATCCCGCAAACATGTTCTGCCCCGGCTTGTCGACTGCAATCGTTGACCGTCGATCTCCAGGCGCCTGGTTAGGAGGTAACTGTGAATAGTAGGGTGAACCCGCGCCACGACTTGGACGTCTCCAAAATCGCCGCAGTCCGAGCGGCTTGGATTAGGGCCGTGGAAGCAAGTGACGTCAACAGTTTGATCGCTTTGGCCACGGACGATATTGTGGTAGTGAATGGAAACGGCAAAACTGCAGTCGGCATAGATGCCTTGAGGGCGAACCTGACACACGAGTTTCGGTTATTTGATGTTGAGCCGCGGGACTCATCTGCCCAGATCATTGTTCACGACAAGTGGGCAATTGAGTTTTGCGAAGTGGACAGAATCGTGAGCGGAGTAAAGAGCGGCATAGGAGTCCAAGCGCATTCTAGGATCATCGCGGTGTTCTCCCGCCAGCCAGATGCTTCGTGGAAGGTTGCCCGGGTCATCGCCTTGCCGGGCTGACGGCCTGGGCTGTTTAACTAGGTAGGACCTGATAGCTTCGACCTCACTTCGTATAGTTTCCCTTCGTGCTGAGTCACTCAAGATTTCTGGAGTTTATGGTCAGGTTCCAGAATGCACCGCGTAACTGCGGGGGCCGATCGAGAAGACTTTTGGCCTGCCAAACCACTCCGCCAAGCAATTGTATTCTTCACAGTTCATCACGAGTCATCGTCCTCGGTCCGCCGCTGCAGATTTGTGAATACCCTGGCTTCGAAAACGCGACCACGCCGAGGATGAACTTAATGGCTGTCATTAAGCGCGGACAAGTGTCCGAACGACGGCGGGATTCCCTCGAGACGGAAGCAGCCGCGTTCAAATGTTCTTTCGATTCAAGCATTTAACAAATTCTCGATTTGGCACCACCTTTGCCTAATCTCGTACCGAGACGCAATCGCCTGGGAGCAAATGAATGAATGCCACTGGGGTCGTACGCAAACTCTCCGTAACTCTCGAACAGGAAAAGCAGTTTGAAAAACTCAGCCCCTTTGAGCTGAAAGACAAACTGATTCATCTCGCCAGGGAATCATCTCGCAAGTCAGCTCGAGCCATGCTAAACGCCGGCCGGGGGAATCCCAATTGGATCGCCACCACGCCGCGCAACGCCTTTTTTACTCTTGGCAACTTTGCTGTCCAAGAATCCAAATCTGTCTGGGATCGGCCCGACCTCGGCGGAATGCCGCAACAAGACGGCATTGCGAAGCGGTTTGAACGCTATGCCGCAGCCAATTTCGCCGCTTCAGGAGTTGACTTCCTGAAGCGCGCAGTAAAGTACGCGACGGGGACGTTTGGGTTCGATAGCGACGCATTCCTGCATGAGTTGGTAGATGGAATTATCGGTGATCAGTACCCCAGTCCAGACCGCATGCTTGTCCATGCAGAGAGGGTTGTTCACGAGTACTTGATTCAAGAGATGGGCGGAGGTAACCGGCCGCCAGGGAAGTTCGACCTCTTTGCCGTCGAGGGCGGCACCGCCGCCATGTGCTACATCTTTGATTCGCTTTTAGCCAATCGGCTCGTGCAGCGGGGCGATAAGATCGCGCTTTCGACACCCACGTTCACGCCGTACCTCGAGATCCCCCGGCTGGACCGCTTTTCTTTTCGCGTAGTCGAAATACAAGCGTCCGAGGTTTCAGACGAAAGCGGCAGGCACACCTGGCAATATCCCGATTCTGAAATCGAGAAGCTAAGCGATCCTGAAATCAAAGTCGTTTTCTTCGTCAACCCAAGCAATCCTCCATCCACCGCGATTCGACAGGAGACCATGGACCGCCTGAGCGCTTTGGTGGGTTCCAAACGCCCGAACCTGATGATCGTCACGGACGACGTGTATGGAACGTTTGTTCCGGGTTTCCGATCTTTGATGGCTGACCTGCCGCAAAACACCATCGGTGTCTACTCGTTCTCGAAATACTTCGGGTGCACAGGTTGGCGTCTTGGTGTCGTAGCCATTCACGAGGACAACGTCTTCGACCGCAAGATCGCGCAGCTTCCCGCGAAAGAGCAGGCGGCGCTAAATGAGCGATACGGCACACTCACCCTGAATCCGGAAAAGCTGAGGTTCATCGACCGCATGGTTGCAGATAGCCGTTGTGTGGCATTGAACCACACTGCTGGCCTTTCTACTCCGCAACAGGTGCAGATGACCCTGTTCTCCTTATTCGCGTTGATGGACGAGACCGGCGCCTACAAAAGGCTCAGCCAGCAAATTGTACGCGACCGGATGCAAGCCTTATGGCGGGGCATGGGCGTGGATCTTCCCGACGATCCACTCCGCGCGGACTACTACACAACTCTGGATCTCATGGTTTGGGCGCGACGGACGCACTCTTCAGAGTTTGTCCAGTTTTTGCAGGAACACTATCACCCGTTCGACGTGTTGTTCGCTCTCGCGGAGAGATACTCCACAGTGCTCTTGAACGGAAGCGGTTTTGAAGGTCCCGAATGGTCGGTGCGCGTCTCTCTCGCGAACCTGCCTGACGAAGCCTACGCGGAAATTGGCGCGCAACTATCGGCTATCGTGCATGGTGCCTTTGAGGCTTGGCAGGCTCAGGCAAGGAAATAAGGAAATCACTGTCCACTCCCCGATTTAAGGGTGCTACGAGGCTTCGGCAAACGCGCTTTGGAGAGGAGATGAGGAATGAACTGGTTCGTACATACGCTTCATACTTACCCAGAGATTGCTTTGTTCTTATGCCTGGCGCTCGGCGCACTGGTGGGCTCGTGGAAATTCAAAGGGTTTTCGCTGGGCGTCGTGACAAGCACCTTGCTCGCGGGAGTCCTTGTCGGTCAACTGCATATCGTTCTTTCGCCAAACGTGAAGTCAGTCTTCTTCCTGATGTTTCTCTTTGCCGTCGGCTATGGCGTTGGGCCTCAGTTCTTTCGAGGACTACGCAGCGGCGGACTGCAACAAGTCCTCTTTGCAGTGGTGCTGTGCGTAGCCTGTCTCTTCTGCACCGTTGCTGTAGCCAAAATACTGCACTACAACGTGGGTCTCGCCTCGGGCCTGTTGTCCGGCGCTTGCACGATCTCAGCTGTGCTGGGTGTCGCTGCCGATAACATCAACCAATTGACATTGGCTGTCGAACAAAAGAAAGCCCTGCTCGATGCCATGCCAGTGGCTTATGCAGTCACGTACCTGTTTGGAACGGCGGGTTCCGCGTGGTTCCTTGCGACGATCGGGCCAAAAATCCTGCGTGTGAACCTTCCATTGGTGGCTAAGGAACTTGAATCGGAAATGGGGGCCGGAGACCCCGAGCTTGGAGTCTCGCCGGCTTACACTGCTCTTGTCGCGCGTGCGTACCGCGTTGAAAATCCAACGCTAGTCGGCAAAAAGGTTGGGGAAATCGAAGCCGCCGTCAAGGACGAGCGTATTTTTGTTGAGCAAATCCGGCAGAGAGGCACAATCTCGCCCGCGAACTTGGATACCGTGGTGAGCGAGGGAGCGGTTCTCGCGGTAGTGGGGCGCAGAGAATCCGTGCTCTTGCATGAACAGCAAGTCGGGCCTGAGATAAACGACCCGGAACTACTCAACTTTCCTGGCGAAATCTTGGATGTAGTCGTCACGAACAAACAGTTGGAAGGCCAGACGCTTCAGCAGGTCCTTGAGTCTCCGCTAGGTCGAAAGGGACGAGGCGTGTTCTTGCGCAAGATCATGCGCGGCGGCGTGGAGATTCCCTATGGCCCAAACAGTAAGTTGGATCGCGGGGACGTTCTGACGCTGCAAGGAGCAAAGCGAGAAGTCGAGGCCGCTGCCA
>Ga0182039_10000427_pt1 | contig 21455 bp, 4 predicted proteins | sample sta12Can44000111_FD_125975 | JGI IMG/M metagenome (GOLD analysis project Ga0182039, IMG submission 125975) | Lab enrichment of tropical soil microbial communities from Luquillo Experimental Forest, Puerto Rico - statanox.12C.anox.44.000.111 | ecosystem: Environmental > Terrestrial > Soil >...
GATCGTGGCCTTGATCAACGATATCGCCAGCCAGACCAATCTGCTGGCCCTGAACGCCACCATCGAGGCGGCGCGTGCCGGCGATGCCGGCAAAGGCTTCGCCGTGGTGGCCTCCGAGGTTAAAAACCTGGCCAACCAGACCGGCAAGGCCACCGACGAGATCGCCAACAAGATCGCCGCCGTTCAGTCCGGCACCAGCGATGCGGTGGCCGCCATCGTCTCGATCTCGAAGGTCATCACCGAGGTCAGCGAGATCAGCTCGACCGTGGCGTCCGCGGTGCAGGAACAGACCGCCGCCACCGGCGAGATCGCCCGCAATGTCGATCAGGCCGCCGCTGGCACCCAAGAAGTCTCGCGCAATATCGATCAGGTGGAAACCGCCGCCCGTGAAACCGGCAATGCCGCCGAGCAGATCAACGAATCCGCCACCGAATTGTCGCATCAGGCCGAACGGCTGAAGATGGAGGTCTCGCGCTTCCTTGATCAGGTGCGCACCGACAAAGATCATATGGAGCTGTTCCGCTGGGATGGCAGCCTGACGATCGGCGTGCCGGTGATCGATAATCATCACCATGAAATGTTCGACAAGATGAACACTTACTTCAGCCGCATGATCGCCGGCGAAGGCAACGAGGCCGCCGCAGTCATGCTGGCCGAACTGAACCGCAGCATGAGCCAGCATTTCCAAGAGGAAGAGGCCGCCATGTCTCGCCTCGGCTATCCCGGCCTCGTCAAGCACAGCCAGGAACATGCGCACTTCCTGCGCGAACTCAACAAGCGCAAGGAGGCCTTGCTGGCCCATAAACCGGGCGCGGAAAACGCCTTCTTCGAATTCTGTTCGGAATGGCTGAAGGAACATATCATGCGGGACGACCGCGACTTCTCGGACTTTACCCGGCAACGCCGCGCCGCCTGAGAAGAAATGTCAAGAAAAGGCCCCGAATCTTTAGGATCGGGGCCTTTTTCCATCAAAAATGAATGTTCTTTTGGTTGATCACATCAGCTTCACTAGCGCAGGATGAGAGGGCATGCTTGACTGCAATCCTGGTCGATTGCCATTTGCGGCATTCGGCTAGGTGTGATCCCGATCACAGTTGGTGGACTGCGTAAGGGACTATGGTGGAAGTTGGCGTGAAAGGCTTTTTAAGGCTTTTCATGTCTTATGGTGGTGGTTTCGGTTTATCCGATCAGCGGCAAAGAGCAACGCATGACACTGGCTTACTCTCAAATCCAGGCACTGAACACGACCGGGATTCAGTCTCTGACGACGACCGAGATCGCTAGCTGGAGCGCCAGCTACATCGCGGTGCTGACGAGCGATCAGTTCAGCGCGTTTTCCTCGACTCAAATCGCGGCCTTCAACGCCACCGAAGTCGGGGCCATGACCTCGACCGAGCTGGCAGTGATGACCAGCACCCAGATCGCCGGTCTGACCGCCGCCCGCATCGGCAATCTGTCCACCCTTCAGCTGTCTTATCTGCCCGCCACCACCCTGGCTTCGCTGACCACCACCCAGATCGGCGGCATGAACAGCACCCAGGTCGGATCGCTGTCTTCCACCGACCTTCTGGCGATGGACACCACCTTCATCGCCGCCCTGACCGCCGCCCAGGCCCAGGGTCTGACCGCCACCCAGTTGGGCAACCTGACCACCAGCCAGGCCCAGACTCTGTCCACCACCCAGTTGGTGGCCATGACCAGCACCCAGCTGAACGGGCTGGGCAGCAGCAATTTCGCGGTGCTGACCACCACCCAGTTCCAGGCTTTGTCGGCGGCTCAGCTGTCGAACCTGACCAGCACCAATATCGATGCCGTCGCCAGCACTGATTTCACAGGTCTGAGCAACGCCCAGATGCAGGCGCTGACCTCGGTGCAGCTGGCGTCTTTGTCCACCGGACAGATCGATGCCCTGACCTCGACCCAGGTTTCGGCCATGTCGGCCACTCAGCTGAACGCCATGGGAAGCACCAATCTGGCCTCGCTGACCAGCACCGAGATCACCGGCCTGACCGCGAATCAGCTGTCGCAGCTGACCACCACCAGCCTGAACGCCATTTCCACCACCAATCTGTCCAGCCTGACCACCACCCAGCTGGCCAATCTGTCCTCGACTCTGCTGCGCGGGTTGTGGACCACCAATTTCGCGGCCCTGACCACCACCCAGATCGCCGCTTTGTCTGCTTCGCAGGTCACCGGCCTGACCTCGCAGCAATTGGTCGCCCTGTCCACTGATCAGGCGATGGTGCTGACCACCACCCAGTTGCAAGCCTTCACCACCGGCCAGCTGAACGGACTCGACACCACCAATTTCGCCCAGCTGACCACCACTCAGATCCGGGCTTTGTCCTCGGCGCAGATCGCCGGTCTGTCGACCAATGTGGTGCAGTCCATCAGCACCACCGATTTGTCGGCGCTGGCCAATAATCAGGTCGGCGGCCTGACCACCCAACAGTTGGTGTCGCTGACCATTGCCCAGGCCCAAAGCCTGACCAGCACCCAGATCGCTGCGATGAATACCGTGCAGCTGAACGGGCTGGACACCACCAATATCGGCCAGCTGACCACCACCGAGCTGACCGGCCTGAGCGCCAACCAGCTGAGCGGCCTGTCGCTGAACGATCTCAACGCCATTTCCACGACCGACCTGTCCAGCCTGACCACGACCCAGATGACCGGGCTGACGGTAACCCAGATCAAGGGCTTGTGGACCACCAATCTGGCGTCGCTGACCACCACCCAGCTGGCTGCCTTGAGCGCCAACCAGATCACGGGCCTGACCACCAGCCAGCTGGTGTCGATCTCCACCACTCTGGCCCAGTCCCTGACCACCACCCAGTTGGTGGCGATGAGCAGCACCCAGCTGAACGGGCTGGACACCACCAATCTCGCCAGCCTGACCACCACCCAGCTGGCCAGCCTGTCCTCGCTGCAGCTGCGCGGCCTGACCACCTGGAACCTCGAGTCCGTCACCACCACCGATCTGGCGGCTTTGTCGAACAACCAGCTGAGCGGCCTGACCACCAACCAAATGGTGGCTTTGTCCACCACCCAGGCGCAGAGCCTGACCAGTACCCAGCTGGGCAGCCTGTCGACCCTCCAGCTGAACGGACTCGACACCACCAATTTCGCGGCCCTGACCACCACCGAGACCGCCGGCCTGACCGCCAACCAGCTGGGCGGGCTGACCACCACCATTCTGAATGCCATCAACAGCACCGACTTCTCGGCGCTGACCACCACTCAGCTGCTGGGCCTGAACTCGAATCAGATCAGGGGCTTAAGCACCACGCAGCTGGCGGCGATGACCACCACCCAGCTGGTCGCCCTGACCGCCAATCAGGTGGCCGGACTGACCGCCGCCCAGATGGTGTCCTTGTCCACCAGCCAGGCCCAGGCGCTGACCACCACTCAGTTGGTGGCCATGACCACCGCCCAGACCGACGGGCTGGACGTCACTAATCTGGCGGTGCTGACCACCACCCAGATTCGCGCCTTGTCGTCGCTGCAATTGCGCGGACTGACCACCGCCGAGATTCAAGTAATCACCACCGACGATCTGTCGGTGCTGTCTTCGGCTCAGCTGTCGGGTCTGACCAGCCAACAGATGGTGTCGCTGACCACCACCCAGGCGCAAAGCCTGACCAGCACCCAGATCGGCGGGCTGAATACCCAACAGCTGATCGGGCTGGACACCACCAATCTGGGCACGCTGACGGTGACCGAGGTTTCCGGCCTGACCGGCGCCCAGATCGGCGGGCTGACCACCACGGCGCTGAACGCCCTGTCGACCACCGACTTCTCGTCGCTGACCACCACCCAGTTGCAAGGCATCACCTCGCGCCAGTTGGGCGGACTGACCACCACCCAGGCGGTGGCGATGACCACCACCCAGCTGTCGGCTCTGTCGGCCAATCAGGCGGTCGGCCTGACCGCTGCCCAATTGGTGGCGATCTCGACCACCCTGGCGCAGTCCCTGACCACCACCCAGCTGGTGGCCTTCAGCACGGTTCAGTTGAACGGTCTAGACACCACCAATCTCGCCAGCCTGACCACCACCCAGGCGCGGGCTTTGTCGTCGCTGCAGCTGAACGGCCTGTCGACCCTGAATCTGCAGGCGATGACCACCACCGATTTGTCGGCGCTGGCCAACAATCAGCTGACCGGTCTGACCAGCTTGCAGATGCTGGCCCTGACCACCACCCAGGCTCAGTCGTTGACCAGCACTCAGATGAATGGCCTGACCACGGTCCAGCTGAACGGCCTTGGCACCAGCAATCTGTCGCAGCTGACCACCACCGAGATGACCGGGCTTTCGGCCCAGCAGATGGGCGGGTTGTCGCTGACCAGCCTGAACGCGCTTTCGACCACCGATCTGTCCGGCCTGTCCACCACCCAGATTCTGGGCTTAAGCGCCAATCAGATCGCCGGTCTGACCACCAGCAATCTGGACAGCCTGACCACCACCCAGCTGGCCGCCATGTCGGTGACCCAGGTGGGCGGACTGACCGCCAGCCAGTTGGTGAGCCTGTCCACCACCCAGGCCCAGGCGCTGACCACCACCCAACTGGTGGCGATGACCAGCACTCAGCTGAACGGGCTCGACACCACCAATCTGGCCCAGCTGACCACCACGCAGGCCAAGGCCCTGACCTCGACGCAGCTGCGTAACCTGACCACCTGGAACATCGAGAGCTTCAGCACCACCAATCTGTCGTCTCTGTCCTCGGCCCAGCTGTCGGGTCTGACCACCCAGCAGATGGTGTCCTTGACCACCACCCAGGCGCAAAGCCTGACCAGCACCCAGATCGGCGGGTTGAACACGGTCCAGCTGAACGGGCTCGACACCACCAATCTGGCCAGCCTGACCACCACCGAGGTCACCGGGCTGACCGCCAACCAGATGGCCGGGCTGACCACCACCAGCCTGAACGCCCTGGGCAGCACCGATCTGTCCAGCCTGACCACCACTCAGCTGACCGGCCTGAATTCAAACCAGCTGAAGGGGCTGAGCACCACCAATCTGGCGGCGCTGACCACCACTCAGCTGTCGTCCTTCAGCGCCAATCAGGTGCCCGGCCTGACCGCTGCCCAGCTGGTAGCGCTGTCCACCACTCTGGCACAGGCGCTGACCACCACCCAGCTGACCGCCTTCTCGACCCAACAGCTGAACGGTCTCGACACCACCAATCTGGCCAGCCTGACCACCACTCAGATTCTGCGTCTGACCTCGCTGCAATTGCGCGGGCTGACCACTTGGAGCCTGCAGGCGCTGACCACCACCGATCTGTCGGTGCTGACCTCGGCCCAGCTGTCGGGCCTGACCTCCAACCAGATGCTGGCCCTGTCCACCACCCAGGTACAGAGCCTGACCAGCACCCAGGTCGGCGGCCTGACCACCCAGCAGCTGAACGCGCTGGACACCATCAATCTGGCGTCCCTGACCACCGTCGAGCTGACCGGCCTGACCGCCAACCAGCTGTCGGGCATCAGCACCACCTATGTGGACGATCTGACCACCACCGATCTGTCCTCCTTCACCACCACCCAGCTGACCGGGCTAACCAGCCTGCAATTGCGGAGCCTGACCACCAGCCAGATCGTGGCGCTGACCACCACCCAGTTCGCCGCTCTGTCGGCGGGACAGGTGACCGGCTTCACCACCAGCCAGCTGGAAGCCCTGACCACCGACGAAGGGCAGGCCCTGACCACCACGCAGCTGGGGGCCTTCACCACCCAGCAGCTGAATGCGCTGGACACCACCAATCTGGCGGTCTTGAGCACCACCCAGATCGGCCGACTGACCTCGGTGCAGCTGTCCGGACTGAACACCACCAATCTGAACGCCATCAGCACCACCGATCTGGCCGCCCTGACGGTGGCGCAGCTGTCGGGCCTGACCTCGGGCGAGGTGGGCAGCCTGTCCACCACCGACGCCCAGGCGCTGACCACCACTCAGATCGCCGGCCTGTCCACCGTCCAGGCCAAGGGACTGACCGCCAGCCAGTTGGTGGCTTTGTCCACCACCCAGGCCCAGGCCCTGACCGCCGCCCAGATGTCGGTGCTGACCACCCTGCAGCTGAATGGCCTCGACACCACCAACTTCGCCCAGCTGACCACCACCCAGGTTCGGGCGCTGTCGTCCTTGCAGATCGCCGGTCTGACCACCAGCATCATCAATTCGATGACCACCACCGATCTGGCGTCTTTGGCGACCACCCAGATCACCGGCCTGACCAGCCAGCAGCTGGTGGCGATGACCACCACCCTGGCGCAGTCGCTGACCACCACCCAGATCGTCGCCATGAGCGGCACCCAGCTGAACGCGCTGGACACCACCAATCTGGCCCAGTTGACCACCACCGAGGCCCGCGGCCTGACCAGCCAGCAGCTGACGGCGCTGACCACCACCAGCCTGAACGCCATCAACACCACGGCGCTCGCCTCGCTGACCACTCAGCAGATCGCCGGGCTGACCTCGGCTCAGATCGCCTGGCTGTCCACCACCGATATCGCCAGCCTGACCACCACCCAGCTGGCGGCGATGAACAGCACCCAGGTCAAGGCCCTGACCACCAGCCAGCTGGTGACCCTGTCCACCACCCAGGCGCAGGCGCTGACCTCGGCGCAAATGGTGCTGTTGAGCAGCATCCAGCTGAACGGCCTCGACACCACCAATCTGTCGCAGCTGACCACCACCCAGGCGCGGGCGCTGACCAGCCAGCAGCTGGGCACGCTGACCAGCAGCAGCCTGAACGCCCTGTCCACCACTGACTTCCAGGCGCTGGCCAGCAATCAGGTCACCGGCCTGACCACGGCGCAGCTAGAGGCTTTGAGCACCAATCTGGGCCAAAGCCTGACCACCACCCAGCTGGTGGCGATGAGCACGGTGCAGATCAATGCGCTGGACACCACCAATCTGGCGTTGCTGAGCACCACTCAGATCATCGGCCTGACAAGCCAGCAGATTGGGGCGCTGAACACCACCAATCTGAACGCCATCACCACCACCGATTTCCAGGCGCTGACCACCAAGCAGCTGACCGGCCTGACCTCGGCACAGATTGCCAATCTGGGCACCAGCTCCACTTCGGCGCTGACCACCACTCAGCTGTCGTCCATCAGTACGACCCAGGCCAAGGCGCTGACCGCCAGTCAGCTGGTGGCGCTGTCGACCACCCTGGCTCAGTCGCTGACCAGCCAGCAGCTGGCGGCCATGAGTTCGACCCAGCTGAACGGGCTCGACACCATCAATATTTCGAGCCTCAGCACCACCCAGCTGAAGAATCTGACCAGCCAGCAGCTGGCCGGGCTGACCACCACCATCCTGGATGCTCTGACCACCACCGAACTGTCGTCGCTGGCCAGCAACCAGATCACCGGCCTGACCACCATCCAGCTCGAGTCGCTGACCACCACCCTGGGCCAGAGCCTGACCACCACCCAGCTGGTGGCGATGAGCACGTTGCAGATCAACGCGCTGGACACCACCAACATCAGCCAGCTGACCACCACCCAGATCCGCAGCCTGACCAGCCAGCAGATGGGGGCGCTGAACACCACCAATCTGAACGCCATCACCACCACCGACTTCCAGGCGCTGACCACCCAGCAGCTGGCGGGCCTGACCTCGGCACAGTTGGCGTCCTTGGGCACCGCCGCCTTCGCTTCGATGAGCACCACCCAGGTGGCGGCCATGAGCGCCACTCAGATCAAGTCCCTGACCGCCGCTCAATTGGTGGCGATGACCACCACCCAGGCGCAGGCCCTGACCAGCGCGCAGCTGGTGCTGTTGAGCTCGATCCAGCTGAACGGTCTCGACACCACCAATCTGTCCAACCTGACCACCACCCAGATTCGCGCGCTGACCAGCCTGCAGTTGGGGACGCTGACCAGCAGCAATCTGAACGCCCTGACCACCACCGAGCTGTCGGCGCTGGCCAGCAATCAGATCAGCGGCCTGACCACGGTCCAGCTGGAGTCCTTAAGCACCACTCTGTCCCAAGCGCTGACTACCACTGAAATCGTGGCGATGAGCACGGTGCAGCTGAACGCGCTGGACACCACCGATCTGTCGCAGCTGAGCACCACCCAGTTCGCGGCCTTCAGCAGCCTGCAGATTCGCGGTCTGACCACGCTGAATCTGGAATCCATCACCACCAGCGATCTGGCGGTGCTGACCAGCGCCCAGGTTTCCGGCCTGACCGCCGCCCAGATGGTGGCCCTGACCACCACCCAGGCCCAGAATCTGTCCACCACCGAGATGGTGGCCCTGACCTCCGCCCAGCTGAACGCGCTGGACACCACCAACTTCGCCCAGCTCTCCACCACCGAGCTGGGAGCCTTGACCTCGGGTCAGATCGGCGGCCTGACCACCACCAATCTGAACGTGCTGTCGGCCACCGACATCCAGACCTTCTCGACCACCCAGCTGGGCGGTCTGACCTCTGTGCAGATCAAGGGCCTGAGCACCGGCATCGTTCAGGATCTGACCACCACCCAGCTGGCGGCGCTGACCACCGCCCAGGTCACCGGCCTGACCACCAGCCAGATGGTGGCCCTGACCACCACCCAGGCGCAGGCGCTGACCACCACCCAGATCGGCGCCATGAGCAGCACTCAGCTGAATGGCCTCGACACCACCAATCTGGGTGCGCTGACCACCACTCAGATCGGCAAGCTGTCGTCGGTGCAACTGTCCGGCCTGACCAGCACCAGCCTGAACGCCATCACCAGCACCGGCATCGCGGCGCTGACCACCGTGCAATTGACTGGCCTGTCCTCGGTCCAGCTGGCAGCTCTGGCCACCAGCGACCTGGCGGCCATGACCACCACGCAGATCGCCTCGCTCAATGTGTTCCAGATCAAGGGCCTGACCACCAGCCAGCTGGTCAGCCTGACCACCACCGAAGCCGCCGCCCTGACCACCGCGCAGCTGTCGGCGATGTTGACCACCCAGCTGAACGGCCTGGACACCACCAATTTCGCCAGCCTGACCACCACCCAGATGCGCAGCCTCGGCTCGGCCCAGATCGCCGGTCTGACCACCAGCATCATCGACAGCCTGACCACCACCGAATTCTCGTCCCTGGCCACCAACCAGATCACCGGTTTGGGCAGCAGCCAGCTGGAAGCGCTGACCACCACTCTGGGCGCGGCGCTGACCACCACTCAGATCGCCGCCATGACCAGCCTGCAAATCGACTGGCTGGACACCACCAATCTGACCGCCTTCTCGACCACCCAGGTCCAGGCGCTGACCACGGCGCAGATCGCCGGGCTCTACACCAGCTTCGTGCAGTCCCTGAGCACCACTCAGGTGGCGGCGCTGTCGACCAGTCAGGTCAAGGCGCTGACCAACAGCCAGCTGGTGGCGATGACCACCACCCAGGTGACGTCGCTGACCACCACCCAGTTCCAGGCGCTGACCTCGACCCAGCTGAATGCGCTCGACACCACCAATCTGTCGAACCTGACGGTGACCGAGATCGCGGCGCTGACCACCCAGCAGGTCGCCGGCCTGACCACCACCAATTTCGACGTGCTGGGCAGCACCAGCCTGCAAAACTTCAGCACCACGCAGATTCAGGCGCTGTCCACCACTCAGCTTTTGAACCTGACCAGCAATCTGGTGCAGGCTCTGACCACCACCCAGATGGCGGTGCTGACCACCACCCAGGTGAACGGCCTGGGCAGCGCCAATATCGGCCTGCTGTCCACCACCCAGGCAGCGGCCCTGACCACCACCCAGGTGGCCGGTCTGACTTCGGTCAATCTGAACAATCTTGGCACCACCGATCTGGATGCCCTGAGCACCACCCAGATCGTCGCCATGACCTCGACCCAGGTGGCGGCGCTGACCACCACCAACGCCCAGTCGCTGACGGTGACTCAGGTGGCGGCCATGACCACCACCCAGATGACGGCGCTGAACGCCGCCCAGCTGGTCAGCCTGACCACCACTCAGGCCTCGTCCCTGACGACGACTCAGCTGGTGGCGCTGTCCACGGCGCAGATCAATGCGCTGGACACCACCAATCTGTCGAACCTGACCACCACCCAGGCGGCGGCGCTGACCACGACCCAGGTGGCCGGTCTGACCACCAGCAATCTGGACGCCATCACCACCACCGATCTGGCGGCCTTCACCACCACCCAGATGAAGGCGCTGACCAGCGCTCAGATGGCCGGCTTCACCACTTCGATGGTGGCGGCGCTGTCGACCACGCAGATGGCGGTGCTGTCCACCACCCAGATCAATGCGCTGGACACCGGCAATATCTCCAGCCTGTCCACCACCCAGGCTTCGAGCCTGACGACGCAGCAGATCGCGGGGCTGACCACCACCAATCTGAATGTGCTGGGCAGCACCAATCTGGACGCGCTGACCACCACCGAGATCGCGGCGCTGACCACCACCCAGATCGCCGGCCTGACCACCACCTATACCGAGGAACTGACCACCACCCAGGTGGCGGCCCTGACCACGGCGCAAGTGGCGGCGCTGACCGCCAGCCAGCTGGTGGGCATGGATACCAGCCAGATCGCGGTGATGAGCACCACCCAGATCCGGGCCCTGTCCTCGACCCAGATCAACGGGCTGGATACCAGCAATCTGTCGAACCTGACGGTGACCCAGGTGGCGGCCCTGACCACCCAGCAGGTGGCCGGCCTGTCAACTTGGAACCTTGAGGCCTTCACCACCACCGAGCTGGGCGCCATGAGCACCACCCAGCTGGTGGCGCTGGCCCTGACTGACTTCGTGGCGCTGACCACCACCCAGGTTACGGCTCTGACCACCACGCAATTGGCGGCCTTCACCTCGGCGCAGATCAATGCGCTGGACACCACCAATCTCTCCAGCCTGACCACCACCCAGGCGGCGGCGCTGACCAGCGCCCAGATCGCCGGGCTGTGGACCACCAATCTGAATGTGCTGGGCACCACCAATCTGCAGGCGCTGACCACCACCCAGATCCAGGCGCTGACGGTGGCGCAGATCGCGGCGCTGATTACCACTACCAATCTGAACGCCCTGACCACCACCCAGCTGGTGGCCTTGAGCGTCGCCCAGATGCAGGCCCTGACCTCCAGTCAGCTGGGGGCGATGGACACCACGCAGGTGGCATCCTTCACCACCACCCAGATGCAGGCGCTGTCCAGCGTCCAGCTGAACGGCCTCGACACCACCAATCTGTCCAGCCTGACCACTACCCAGGCGGTGGCGCTGACCGCCAATCAGGTGGCGAACCTGTCGACCTGGAACCTGGAATCGATCACCACCACCGACATCCAGGCGATGACCACCACGCAGTTCGTGGCGCTGTCGAATGCCTCGCTGCTGGCGCTGAGCACCACCCAGGTGCAGGCGATGACCACCACCGTCCTGGCGGCTTTGTCGGCCAACCAGTTGAACGCGCTGGACACCAGCAACATCGCCAGCTTGAGCACCACCCAGGTCCAAGCCCTGACGGTGGCCGAGATCACCGGCCTGACCACCACCAACCTGAATGTTCTGCCCACCACCGACATCCAGGCCCTGACCACCACCCAGGTGCAGGCGCTGTCGGCGACACAGATCGCGGCGCTGATCACCACCACCAATATCAACGCCCTGACCACCACCCAGGTGCAGGCTCTGACCGCCAATCAGGTCAAGTCGCTGACCACCAGCCAGCTGGCCAATCTGGACACCACCCAGATCCAGGCCTTCACCACCACCCAGATCCAGGCTTTCAGCAGCCAGCAGATCGATGGGCTGGACACCACCAACTTCGCGGCGCTGACCACCACCCAGGCGGCGGCCCTGACCGCCGGCCAGGTGACCGGCCTGACCTCTAATCTGCTGTCGGTGCTGACCACCACCGATCTGGCGGTGATGAGCACCACCCAGATCACCGCCCTGACCAACGCCAATCTGGTCAGCCTGTCCACCACCCAGGCGGCGGCGCTGACCACCACCCAGCTGGCGGCTCTGTCGGTCGGGCAGGTGAACGCGCTCGACACCACCAACTTCGGCGCCCTGACCACCACTCAGGCGGCGGCGCTGACCAGCGCCCAGGTGGCCGGGCTGACCAGCTCGAACATCAATGCGCTGACCACCAGCAATATCCAGGCCTTCAGCACCACCGAGATTTCGGCCCTGACCAGCGCCCAGATGGCGGCGCTGACCACCACCCTGGCCGAAGCCTTGAGCACCACTCAGGTGCAGGTGCTGTCGTCGAACCAGATCAAGGCGCTGACCAGCAGCCAGTTGCAGGCGATGGACAGCACTCAGGTGGCGTCCTTCACCACCACCCAGATTCAGGCGCTGACCAGCCTGCAGCTGAACGCCCTGCCGACCAGCGATATCGTCGCTCTGTCCACCACCCAGGTGCGCGCCCTGACCGCGGCTCAGTTGACGGCGCTGGCGACCACCGAGCTGGACGCCCTGACCGACACCGACATCACCGCCCTGACCAGCACCCAGGCCCAGGCCCTGACCAGCCTGCAGCTGGTCAGTCTGGCCACCGATCAGGCCCAGTCGCTGACCACCACCGCCCTGACGGCCCTGTCGGCGGCGCAGGTGAACGGCCTCGACACCACCAACTTCGCCCAGCTGACCACCACCCAGGCCTCGGCCCTGACCAGCCTGCAGATCGCCGGTCTGAACAGCAGCGTTCTGATGGCCCTGTCGACCACCGACCTTCAGGCCATGAGCACCACCCAGCTGACGGCCCTGACCAGCGCCGAAGCCTCGCTGTTGACCACCAGCCAGGCTCAGGCACTGACGGTGACCCAGGTGGCGGCGCTGTCGACCACCGTGCTGAAGGCGATGACCAGCAGCCAGATGGCGGCGCTGACGACTGATCAGGTGGCGGCCTTCACCACCACCGAGATCCAGCAGATGGGCAGCGCCCAGATCAACGGGCTGGACACCATCAATCTGGCGGCGCTGAGCGTCACTCAGGTGGCCTCGCTGACCACCGTCCAGGTGGCGGCGCTGACCACCACCAACGCCCAGGCTCTGACCACCACCGAATTGTCGGTGATGAGCAGCACCCAGATCGCCGCGATGACCAACGCCAATCTGGTCAGCCTGTCCACCATCCAGGTGCAGTCGCTGACCACCACCGAGCTGGTGGCGCTGACCTCGGCGCAGATCAATGCCCTGGACACCACCAATCTGGGGGCTCTGACCACCACCCAGGCCAGCGCCCTGACCACCACCCAGCTCGCCGGCCTGACCAGCTGGACGGTCGAGGCGATCACCACCACCGATCTGTTGGCGATGAGCGCTACCCAGGTGGCGGCCCTGTCCAACACGGCGCTGATCAATCTGACCACCAGCCAGGCCCAGACTCTGACCACCACCCAGCTGCAAGGGCTGTCGGCGGCGCAGATCAACGCGCTGGGCACCACCAACATCAACACCCTGACCAGCACCCAGGCTTCGGCCTTGACCACCACCCAAGTGGCTGGCCTGACCAGCGCCTCGATGAATGCGCTGACCACCACCAATCTGGTGGCGATGACCACGACCCAGATCGGCGCCATCACCGCGGCGCAGATCGCCTATCTGTCGTTGGACCAGATCGCCGCCCTGACCACCACCCAGGTGCAGGCCTTCAGCACCACCCAGATCAAGGCCTTCAGCAACGCCGACTTCGAGACTCTGACCTCGACCGACGGCCAGGCGCTGACCACCACGCAATTGCAGGCCCTGACCAGCGCTCAGATCAACGCACTCGACACCACCATCATCGCGGTGCTGAGCGTGACCCAGATGGCATCGCTGACCACCGCGCAGATATCGGGCCTGACCTCGAACAATCTGTCGGCGGTGACCACCACCGACATCGCGGCCATGACCACCACCCAGGTGCAGGCTCTGACCAGCGCCCAGATATCCGGCCTGACCTCGGATCAGGCGGTGGCGCTGACGACCACCCAATTGCAGTCCTTGGCAGCGTCCCAGGTGAATGCGATCGGCAGCAACAATCTGGCTTTGCTGACCAGCACCCAGGCCAGCGCTCTGACCACTACCCAGGTGGCGGGCATGACCAGCGCCTCGCTGAACGCCATCACCACCAGCAATCTGGCGGCGATGACCACGACGCAGATCACCGCCCTGACCTCGGCGCAGATCGGCTATCTGGCGCTGAACCAGATCGCGGCGCTGACCACCACCCAGGTCGCAGCTTTCACCACCACCCAGATGACGGCCCTGACCAATGCCGATCTGGTCAGCCTGACTACCACTCAGGTGACCAGCTTCAGCACCACCCAACTGGTGGCGCTGTCGGCGGCGCAGATCAACGCCATGGACACCACCAATATCGGCGCCCTGACGGCGACCGAGATGGCGGCGCTGACCACCACTCAGGTGAGCGGCATGTCCACCACCAATCTGGATGTGGTGACCACCACCAACATCGCCGCCATGACCACCACCCAGGTGGCATCCTTGAGCAACAACCAGCTCTTGAACCTGACCAGCAGCCAGGCCCTGGCCTTGGCGACCACGCAGGTGCAGGTGCTGAGCGCGGCGCAGGTGAACGCGCTGGGCAGCAACAATCTGGCGGCCCTGACCACCACTCAGGTGGCGGCGCTGACCACCACTCAGGTGTCGGGCCTGACCAGCGCCTCGCTGAATGCTTTCGGCACCACCGATATTCAGGCGATGACCACCACCCAGGTGACCTCGCTGACCGCCGCTCAGATCGGTTATCTGTCGCTGGACGAAGTGAATGCCCTGTCCACCACCGATCTGGTGGCGATGAGCACCACCCAGGTGGTGGCGCTGTCGAATGCCGACTTCGAGGGGCTGACAACCACGCTGGGCTCGGCGCTGACCACCACCCAGATCAAGGCGCTGTCGGCCGGCCAGATCAATGCGCTGGACACCACCAATATCAGCCAGTTCTCGACCACCCAGGTCGCGGCGCTGACCACTCAGCAGATTTCCGGCATGACCGTGACCAATGTCGCGGTGATCTCCAGCACCAACATCGCGACCCTGAGCACCACTCAGGTCGCGGTGCTGAGCAATGCCGAGCTGGTCAGCCTGACCACCACCCAGGCGCTGGCCCTGACCACCACCCAGCTGCAAAGCCTGACGGCGGCGCAGATCGTGGCGCTGGACACCAGCAATCTGGGGGCGATGACCACCACCCAGATCGGCGCTCTGACCACCACCCAGGTCTCGGGCATGAGCAGCAGCGCCCTGAACGCTCTGACCACCCTTGACCTTCAGGCCTTCAGCACCACCCAGGTCACTTCGCTGACCGGGCAGCAGATCGGCTATCTGTCGCTGGCTCAGATCACCAGCCTGACCACCACGCAGTTGCAGGCCATGACCACCACGCAGATCGTGGCCATGTCCAACACCGATCTGGTCACCCTGACCACCACCCAGCTACAGGCGCTGACCACCACCCAGCTGCGAGCTTTGTCGGCGGGTCAGATCAATGCGCTGGACACCACCAATCTGGCGAACCTGACCACCACCCAGGCCTCGGCCCTGACCACCGGCCAGGTGAGCGGCATGACCACCACCAATCTGGAGGTGATCACCACCACCGATCTGGCGGCTATGACGACCACCCAGATCACGGCGCTCAGCAATCCGCAGCTGGTCAGCCTGACCACCAGTCAGGCGGTGGCCCTGACCGTCACCCAGATCCAGTCGCTGTCGGCGGCTCAGGTGGTGGCTTTGGACACCACCAATCTGGGGGCGATGACCACCACCCAGATCAGCTCGCTGACCACCACTCAGGTGGCGGGCATGAGCAGCAGCGCCCTGAACGCTCTGACCACCCTTGACCTTCAGGCTTTCAGCACCACCCAGGTGCAGGCTCTGACCGGGGCTCAGATCGGCTATCTGGCGCTGAACCAGTACCAGTCGCTGACCCTGACCCAGATCCAGTCGCTGACCACCACCCAGGTCAAGGCGCTGCCCAATGCCGATATGGTGGGGCTGACCACCACCCAGACCCAGGAACTGACCACGACGCAGATCCAGGCTCTGTCGGCGGGTCAGATCAACGCGCTCGACACCACCAACATCATGGCTCTGACCACCACCGAGGCGGCAGCGCTGACCACCGCGCAGATTTCCGGCATGACGGTGACCAACATCGCCGTGGTGACCACCACCGATCTGCAAGCCCTGAGCACTACCCAGGTGGTGTCGCTGTCGAACGCCGAGCTGGTCAGCCTGACCAGCACCCAGGCGGCGGCGCTGACCACCACCCAGCTGCAGTCTCTGACCGCCGGTCAGATCATCGCTCTCGACACCACCAATGTCGGAAGCATGACCAGCACGCAGATTGCCGCTCTGACCACCACCCAGGTGGCGGGCATGAGCAGCAGCATCCTGAACGCCATCAGCACCACCAATCTGGTCCAGATGACCACCACCCAGGTCAGTTCGCTGACGGCGGCGCAGATGGGCTATCTGTCGATGGCGCAGCTGGATAGCCTGACCACTACCCAGGTGCAGGGCATGACCACCACCCAGGTGAAGGCGCTGTCCAACGCCCAGCTGGTGGGTCTGACCACCACCCAGGCGGCGGCGCTGACCACCACCCAGCTGCAATCCTTGACGGCGGCGCAGATCAATGCGCTCGACACCACCAACATCATGGCTCTGACCAGCACCCAGGCGGCGGCGCTGACCACCACCCAGATGGCGGGCATGAGCACCACTATCCTGGACGTGATCACCACCACCGATCTGGTGGCGATGACCAGCACCCAGATCGCGGCGCTGTCGAATGCCCAGTTCGAAAGCCTGACCACCACCTTGGGCGTGGCCTTGACCACCACCCAGTTGCAGGCTTTGACCGCCGGACAGGTCAATGCGCTGGACACCACCATCCTGTCGCAGATCACCACCACCCAGGCGAGTGCGCTGACCACCACCCAGATCGCCGGCATGACCAGCACCAATCTGGATGTGATCAGCACCACCGATCTGCAGGCCCTGACCACCACTCAGTTCGTCAGCCTGACCTCGAACCAGATCGCCAATCTGACCAGCGCCCAGGTGTTCGCCCTGACCAGTACCGAGGCTTCGGTTCTGACCACCACCCAGCTGCTGGCCCTGACCTCGGCGGAAGTTGCTGTGCTGACGGGGACTCAGGTCTCCAGCCTGAACTCGGCGGATATCGCCGTGCTGACGGCCAACCAGATCACGGTTCTGACCAGCACGCAGATTTCGGCCCTGACCACCACCCAGGCCAGCGCGCTGTCGACGACCTTCATGGGCACGCTGACCAGCACCCAGATCGCCGGCCTGTCCACCAGCGACATCGAGACCTTGAGCACCACCCAGGCGGTGGCCATCACCACCACGGCGCTCTATGGCCTGACCCATACCCAGGCGCAGTCCTTCGCCACGGTCGAGCCTTCGATGTCGACGGCGCAGCAGAACATCCTCAACTCGCTGTAATCAGCGGCGAGTCGAGGAGACATAAAGGCCGCATAAAGGCGGTTCCTGATCTCCGCATAGAGGCTTAACGCCCTTCGGAGCGATGATTTCAAGTCATCGCTCCGAAGGAGTTTCCTCCATGTCACCCATTCTTTGGGACGTTCTGTTCCCGCTTCTCTCCATCCTCTTGTTCGCCGGCTGCGCCCTTCTGGTGCGCGGCTGCGAACGCGTCTGAGCGAGGGGAGACCGCCATGATCTCCACCGATCTGTTTGGCATCATCGTCGGCGGCGTGCTGGTGGTGGCGCTGTTCGGCTATCTGGCCGCCGTGCTGATCCACCCCGAGAAGTTCTAGGAGACCCGGCATGGACGCCACCGGCATTCTGCAAATCCTGGTCTATGTCGCCGTCGTACTGGCTTTGACGCCGGTCCTTGGCAAGTACATGACCGCCATCTTCCAGGGCAAGACCCTTTGGCTGGCCCCCGTCGAGCGGGGCATCTACCGTCTGTGCGGCATCGACGAGAAGCGCGAGCAGCATTGGAGCGCCTATGCGCTGGCGGTGCTGGCCTTCCATCTGTTGGCCATCCTGACCCTTTACGCCATTCTGCGGCTGCAGCAGTTCCTGCCCTGGAACCCGGCGGGCCAGGGGCCGATGAGCCCCGATCTGGCCTTCAACACCGCCGTCAGTTTCTCGACCAACACCAACTGGCAGAACTATGGCGGCGAAAGCACGCTGAGCTATTTCAGCCAGATGGCCGGCCTGACCGTGCATAACTTCCTGTCGGCGGCTGCCGGCATCGCCGTGGCCGCCGCGCTGATCCGTGGTTTCGCCCGCAAGACCGCCAAGACGGTCGGCAATTTCTATGTCGATACCGTGCGCCTCACCCTTTATCTGCTGCTGCCGATCTGCTTCGTCGGCGCGCTGGTGCTGGTCTGGCAGGGGGTGCCGCAGAATCTGGGCGACTACACCACCGCCCAGACCCTGGAAGGGGCTCAGCAGGTGATCGCCCAAGGGCCGGTGGCCAGCCAGATAATGATCAAGCATCTGGGCACCAATGGCGGCGGCTTCTTCAACGCCAATGCCGCCCATCCCTTCGAGAACCCGAATGCCCTGACCAATTTCATCCATATGCTGGCGATCTTCGCGCTTGGCGCAGGCCTGACCAACACCTTTGGCCGTATGGTCGGCGATCAGCGTCAGGGCTGGGCGATCTTAGGCGCCATGGGGCTGATCTTCGTGGTGGCGGTGTTCGTCCTCTACGGAGCCGAGGCTCAAGGCAATCCGGCGTTGGGCGGTCTGGCCAATCTGGAGGGCAAGGAGGTCCGCTTCGGCATCGCCGCCTCGTCCCTGTTCGCCGCCGTCACCACCGCCACCTCCTGCGGTGCGGTGAATGCCATGCATGACAGCCTGCTGCCCCTCGCCGGCATGATCCCGCTGGTGCATATGCTGCTGGGCGAAGTGGTGGTGGGTGGTGTCGGCTCTGGCCTCTACGGCATCCTGCTGTTCGTGCTGCTGGCGGTGTTCATCGCCGGTCTGATGGTCGGCCGGACGCCGGAATATCTCGGCAAGAAGATCGAGGCGCGAGAGGTCAAGCTGGCGATCATCGCCATCCTGGCCGCCCCGATCGGCGTCTTGGGCTTTGGGGCCCTGGCGATGGTGATGCCGGCTGGCATCGCCGGCATCTCGGCCCCCGGCCCCCATGGCCTGTCGGAAGTGCTGTACGCCTTCGCCTCCGTCACCAACAACAACGGCTCAGCCTTCGGCGGATTGTCGGGCAACACGCCCTTCTACAACATCCTGCTGGCGCTGGCGATGATCCTGGGGCGCTTCATCATCATCGTTCCGATCCTGGCGATCGCCGGCTCGGTCGCGGCCAAGAAGACCGTCCCCCCTTCCGCCGGCACCTTCCCCACCCACGGTACGCTGTTCGTCGGCCTGCTGGTCGGCATCATCCTGGTGGTCGGCGGTCTGACCTTCTTCCCGGTTCTGGCGCTGGGCCCGATCGTCGAGCATCTGGCCCTATTCTCCGGCACTTTGTTCTGAGGAGCATTCCATGTCTATTCATCGTCAACAGGCGCTGGCGCTGTTCGACCAGGGCATCCTGGCCCGCGCCGCCCGTGACTCGGTGATCAAGCTCGATCCGCGCCAATTGGTGCGCAATCCGGTGATGTTCACCACCGCCCTGGTGGCTCTGCTGGCCAGCGGCCTGGCGGCCCGCGACGCCCTGCATGGGGCCGAGCATTGGGGGGTGATGCTTCAGATCACTGCCTGGCTGTGGTTCACCGTGCTGTTTGCCAACTTCGCCGAAGCCATCGCCGAGGGGCGCGGCAAGGCCCAGGCCGACAGCCTGCGCAAGACCAAGACCGAGGCCATGGCCCGGCGCGTCACCAGCCCCGCCGGAGCCGGCGAGACCCTGGTGGCCGCGTCCGATCTGCGGGCCGGCGATCTGGTGGTCTGCGAGACCGGCGACGTCATCCCCGGCGACGGCGATGTGATCTTCGGCATCGCCACCGTGGACGAGAGCGCCATCACCGGCGAATCCGCTCCGGTCATCCGCGAATCCGGCGGCGACCGCTCGGCGGTAACCGGGGGAACCCGCGTGGTGTCCGACCGCATCGTCGTCCAGATCACCGCCAATCCCGGCGAAACCTTCCTGGATCGCATGATCGCCCTGGTCGAAGGTGCCAAGCGCCAGAAGACCCCGAACGAGATCGCTCTGACCATTCTGCTGGTCGGCATGACCCTGATCTTCCTGATCGTGGTCGCCACCCTGCCGGCCTGGGCCTCCTGGTCGGGAACCTTCATCCCGGTGGTGTTCCTGATCGCCTTGTTCGTCACCCTGATCCCCACCACCATCGGCGGGCTTCTCTCGGCCATCGGCATCGCCGGCATGGACCGGCTGGTGAAGTTCAACGTCATCGCCAAGTCGGGCCGTGCGGTCGAGGCGGCGGGCGATATCGACGTGCTGCTGCTGGACAAGACCGGCACCATCACCCTGGGTGCGCGTCAGGCCGCCGAGTTCCTGGCGCTGTCCGGCGTCAACGAGCGCGAACTGGCCGAGGCTTCCTTCCTGTCCTCGCTGTCCGACGATACCCCCGAAGGCAAATCCATCGTCGCCCTGGCGAAACTGCGCTTCGGCCTGGAGGAACCCAGCCGCGACGGCCTGAGCTTTATCCCCTTCACCGCCCAGACCCGCATGAGCGGCGTCGATCTGCCCAGCTCGGAAATCCGCAAGGGCGCGGTGGACGCCATCGTCCGCTATGTCGCCGAAAAGGCCGGCACCACCCCGGGCGGCCAGCCGCGCGAGCTGACCGGGCTGGTCGAGCGAGTGGCCAAGCAGGGCGGCACGCCGCTGGTGGTGGCTCGTGATGGCCGTCCGCTGGGCGTGATTTACCTGAAGGACATCGTCAAGCCGGGCATCCGCGAGCGTTTCGCCACCCTGCGCCAGATGGGCATCCGCACGGTGATGATCACCGGCGACAACCCGCTGACCGCCGCCGCCATCGCCGCCGAAGCCGGTGTCGACGACTTCCTGGCCGAAGCCACCCCTGAGAAGAAGCTGGAGCTGATCCGCGAACAGCAGCAGGGCGGGCGTCTGGTCGCCATGTGCGGCGACGGCTCGAACGACGCCCCTGCCCTGGCGCAAGCTGACGTGGGGGTGGCGATGAACACCGGCACCCAGGCGGCGCGCGAGGCCGGCAACATGGTCGATCTGGAAAGCGATCCCACCAAGCTGATCGAGATCGTGATGATCGGCAAACAGCTGCTGATGAGCCGCGGCGCCCTGACCACCTTTTCCATCGCCAACGATGTGGCGAAGTATTTCGCCATCATCCCGGCGCTGTTCCTGGTCAGCTATCCGCAATTGCAGGCGCTGAATGTGATGAACCTCGCCAGCCCGCAATCGGCGATCCTGTCGGCCATCATCTTCAACGCCCTGATCATCATCGCCCTGATCCCGCTGGCCCTGAAGGGTGTCCGCTATCGCCCGGCCCCCGCCGAGGTTCTGCTGAAGCGGAACCTGTTGGTCTACGGCCTGGGCGGC